>Ga0209721_1000056_pt1 | contig 104218 bp, 96 predicted proteins | sample TshhotsprinmetaG_FD_184139 | JGI IMG/M metagenome (GOLD analysis project Ga0209721, IMG submission 184139) | Hot spring microbial communities from South Africa to study Microbial Dark Matter (Phase II) - Tshipise hot spring metaG (SPAdes)... | ecosystem: Environmental > Aquatic > Thermal...
ACCTGGAAGCGCTACATTGCGGCCTTGAAGACCTCCACCGCCCGCTGGGGCACGTAGACCTTGCCCGTTATGGGGGACAGGACCGACAACCCACCGGTGCTAACAACCCTGCCGCCAAGGCGCATCGTGCTCTTGCTCAGCGGGATCTCAGCCCTGACCCTGCCCCTCTCCACCACCAGGACCTGATTGTTGGGATCCGATTTATCCAACCTGACCGAGGCACCCATGGAGCCGAAGACGGCAAAGGCGTCCACGAAGAGCCTAGAGGTGGCCTCATCCAAGTTCACCCCCATCTCCCGGGCACAGATCCTGGCTATGTCGGTGTTCTCTATGGTCTTGAGCGGCTCCTTGAGACCATAGTAGTTTATGAAGAGGTCCTCTCCGGTGTGGCCATTGGTGGTCCACCCGATGGGGCTCCGCCTGGATAGGATGGGGCCCAGGACGTAGTTCATCCGGCCCTTCTTGGCCTGGGCTATGGCCTTCACCTCGTCATCCGTCAGATCCGTGATCCCGTAGTTGGAGGCCACCACCTCCCGGATCCTCATGGGGGTCCTCTGGTCCCCCAGGAGGCGCTCCACCCCCTCGCCGGTCAGCTTGGCCCGCCTCAAGGGCTCCACCAGGGCGTTCAGCGGCAGCTTGGAGTAGCTGGCGTCGGTGACCTTGCTGCCCAGCGACATGCCTCCGTTCCCGTGGTCGGAGAAGACCAGCACCGCCGTGTCCCCGCTCCTCCTGGCGAAGTCCAGGGCCACCAGGACCGCGTCGTCGAAGGCCAGCACGTCGGACACCACCCCCACCGGGTCGTTGGCGTGGGAGGCCCAGTCTATCTTGGATCCCTCCACGAAGAGGAAGAAGCCGTCCGGGTCCTTGGAGAGGATCTCTATGGCCTTGGAGGTCATCTCCGCCAGGGAGGGCTGGGAGGGGGTGAGCACCGGACGGTCAAACTCGTATGACAGGTCGTCCGGGGCGAAGAGGCCCAAAACCCTTCCGGAGCTCACGGACATCATGCCGGACCGATCGGACACCACCCGGTAGCCCAGCCTGCGGGCCTCCTCCATCAGGTCCTCCCCGTCCTCCCTCTTTCCGCCCTTCTCCACCGGGATCAGGTACCTGCTGCCCCCGCCGAAGATCACGTCCATCCCAAGGTACAGCTGCTGCTCCCCTATCTCGTTGTAATCGTTTCGATCGGGCCAGTGAGACGAATAAGCGGCAGGGCTGGCGTGCTGCACGTTGGAGGTGACCACTATACCGGTGGCCTTGCCGGCCAGCTTGGCGGCCTCTAGGACGCTGGCCACCGGACGGGCCTTGGTCTCCTCCGTGACCGCCGGCACGCCGGGCATGGCTACCGACCAGGGCATTACCCCTATGGCCTTGTCGCTGGCCTTGTGGCCGGTGGCGAAGGCGGTGGCCGCCGGGGCCGAGTCGGTTATGAGGCTCTCCGCCCCCCAGGTGCGCACCCGCCCCACGTACATCTGATCCATGGCCAGGGGACCCCCCTTGTACCAACGGGCCACAGTGGTGTGGGTGGCGCCGGTGCCATCACACATCAGGACTATGACGTTCCTGGCCCTGGCGTCCGCCGGGGCGGTCACCAGCAACAGGGCCAACAGCATCACCCAACATCGGATCCTTCGAACCATCCCTACCTACCTCCTCCTCGACTTTGATGCCCCCACTCTACAGGACAAGCGTAACGATATATTAACCAAAAGGCTAAGGAAAGATCAACGGCCCGCCACCATGAACTCCTTGGGGAAGGAGTTGAGCACCTGGCACCCCTGGGGGGTGACCGCCACCAGGTCCTCGATCCGGACCCCCATCAGGCCCGGTATGTAGATCCCGGGCTCCACGCTGAACACGTTCCCCGCCTCCAAGGGGTTGGAGTTGCCCTCCACTATGTAGGGCCCCTCGTGGACCTCCAGGCCTATCCCGTGCCCCAGGCGGTTGAGGAAGAACTCCCCGTAACCGGCCCGGGATATCACCTCCCGGGCGGCCCGGTCCACCATTTGGGCCTCCACCCCGGTACGGACCGCCGCCAGCCCCGCCAGTTGAGCCTCCAGCACCACCCGATATATCCGTCTGGCCTCATCGGATGGATCCCCAACGAAGAACGTCCTGGTCATGTCGGAACAGTAGCCCTTGAAACGGCACCCAAAGTCCAACACCGCGCAGTCCCCCTCCCGGGCCACGCCATCGCCCCCCGAGTAGTGGGGCATGGAGGCGTTGGCCCCGAAGGCCACGATGGGCTCGAAGGAGGGAACCACCCCCATCTCCTCAAAGGACCTCAGGATCAGGTCCCGCACCTGTCTCTCGGTGACCCCGGGGCGAAGGCTCTCAAAGACCCGCCACATCACCCGGTCAGCCATTTCCGATGCGGACCTCATGAGATCCAGCTCCCCCGGATCCTTGACCCGCCGCAACGGATCCATCACCTTGGAGCCGTTGACGTAGCGGGCCCTCACAACCCCCATGGCTTCTATCAGATCCACCGCCCTCATGCCGGAGTTGATCCCTATCACCTTGCCCACCAGTCCCAGGGAGGCACAGCCCCGGGCAAAGGCCCCCAAAAAACCCTCCCGGTCGTCCCACACGAAGAGGGGTATCCCCTCCAGCCGCTCCCCCATCTCCTGCCGGTAGAGGAGCGGCACCAGGCCGAAACAGCCGGCTCCGGAAACCATCAGCCCCTTGCACCTCTCGTCGGGGAACAGCTCCAGCCCGGTCAGGTACGTGAGATCCCCCGATGGACCAAGGAAGATCCCGTCCATCCCCTCCTCACTAAGCCGCGCCACGAGCCCCTCGATCCTATCCCGCCTCAAAGGCCCCACCTCCGACAAATTGATGCTCCAATGATACATCACACCCGCCCGAGGGGGGAGCATTAAAGGATTTTTTGGGTGCCCTATGGCCATATTGAAACTTATGCTATATATTATTGGGTGTCAGAACTAAAGGGGGTGCTTAGTTTGAAGCCCGTACGGATCCTGATAACCGAGGACGACCCCATGGTGTCCTTCATCATAGGCCGGCTGGTGAACTCCCTGGGGGACTTCCTCCTGGTGGGCCAGGCCCAGAACGGTCGGGAAGCGCTGGAGCAGATCCGGGCCCACAAGGTGGACCTGGTGCTGCTGGACCTGTCCATGCCGGAGGTGGACGGCAAGGAGGTGATGCTCACCATCCGGAACGAGGACCTGGACTCGGACGTGATAATAATAACCAGCTCCTACCGGAAGGCGGACGCGGTGGAGGCCCTCAGGCTCGGCGCCTGGGACTATATAGTGAAGCCCTTCTCCTACGATCGGCTCCGGGTCTCCCTGGACTCCTACAAGGACGCGTTCCGCTACCGGGCCTCGCTGCCCGCGGAACTGGCCCAGGAGCAGCTGGACCGGGTCTTCTACCCCGAGAGCCGGCTCAACCTCTACTCCACCTCGGGGATCCAGCGGGGGGACACGGCCCAGCGTATCATGGACGTGCTCTCCCAGGAGGAGCGGCTCCTTTCCGCCGGGGAGATCGCCGACAAGATAGGAATATCCAGGATAACGGTCCGCAAGTACTGCGAGGCCCTGGTATCCACCGGTAGGCTGATAGCCCAGAACCACTACCAGCCAAAGGGGCGCCCCATAAAGAAGTACCAGCCCATATAGGCGGGTGAGGTGAAATGGCCTTAAAGGTGGACCTGGAGGATCTGGAGCTGCCGGCCATAATCCTGCCCCCTGACGGCCCCCCGGTGGGGGCCAACCAGGAAGGGGAGCGGATCCTGTCCCGCTTCCCGGAGGAGCTATCGTCCCTTAAACCCGACGGGACGGTGACCCTGGAGGGGCGCCCCTTCAGGCCCGTGAGGCTCTGTACCCTCCCCCAGGGGGAGCTCCTCATCCTGGTGGAGATGATCCACGGGAGGCGTCAGGACCTGCTCATCTCCCAGATAAGCCACGAGATCAGGACCCCGTTGAGCAACATAATAGGCATGTCGGAGATGTGCCTCATGTCCGCCTCCCCCAACCGGCGGTGGCTGGAGTGCATAAGGGAGGCCTCGGGGCACCTGCTCCGGATCGCCAACGACCTCCTCGACCTATCGGAGATCTCCGGGGACCGGATGGCCCTCAAGGCGGTCCCCTACGACCTGAGGAAGCTGGTCGCCAACACCACCCGGTTCGTGGCACCCATGGCGGAATCCAAGGGGATAATGATGCTGACCCGGGTATCCCAGTCGGTGCCGGAGCTAGTAAACGGCGATCAGGACCGGGTGAGGCAGATCCTGCTGAACCTGCTCACCAACGCAATAAAGTTCTCCGACCGGGGGATGATCTCCGTGGAGGCGGAGGTGGAGGATCAGCGGCTGGCCATATCGGTCATCGACTCCGGACGGGGGATCCCGGAGGACCAGCAGGACAAGGTGTTCCTGCCCTTCTACCAGGCCTCCCCGGAGGACCGGGATAAAGGGCGAGGACTCGGACTGGCCATATGCAAGAAACTGGCGGAGTCCATGGGGGGACCATGGCCCTCAAGAGCGCCCCCGGGGAGGGGTCCACCTTCACCCTTTATCTGCCCCTGGTGCAGGGGGATTCGAAGACGGAACAGGGAGGTGAGGAGCAGGTGGAGGACCGCAGCACGCCGAAACTCCACATCCTGCTGGCGGAGGACGACAACCTCAACCGAGAGTTGGTGGAGGCCATGCTGGTCTCCATGGGCCACCAGGTCACCAGCGCATCCACCGGCATTGAGGCTTTGAACCTCTTCCTCCAGCGGGACTTCCACCTGGCCATCTTGGACGTGAACATGCCCGACGGGGACGGGGTTTGGCTCGCCAAGGAGATCCGCCGGATCTAGGCCCGGAAGCCCGCCAGGGGAAGGATCCCCATAATGGCCCTAACCGCCTGCGTCATGGAGCACGACAAGCGGAGGTGCCTGGACGCGGGGATGGACCTGTTCCTCACCAAGCCCGTATCGGTTAAGGACCTCCAGTCCGCCATAGACCGCCTCTTCAGCGCCGGAGGTGGGTCGGAGGAGGCGCCGGAGGCCCGGGAGGCCCAGGTGGACACCAGCGTGCTGTCCGACATGGCCATGGGACAGGTGGAGGTGATGGAGAGGGCCCTGACCCTCTTCAAGGAGGGGGTCCCCCTGATGCTGGAGACGCTACGAATGCTGCTACACCGGCGGGACCTGACGGGTGCCGCATCGGTGGTGCACAAGCTGAAGGGTCGGTTCGCCACCGTGGGCCACTGGGGGGCCCGGGAGTACCTGGCCAAGCTGGAGGAGGACATCAAGGCTGGCGCCTCCCCGGACCCGGATGGGCTGGTGGAACGGGTGGAGCACTTCGCCAAACAGGTGATTGACCAGTACGAGAGGATAGGCATAAGGGCCCGCTGACCGTTGACGATGTTTTGACAGAGGTGCGCTATGATCCCCCCTGTACAAGGGGGGATTTACATGTCAGTACGGTTCACCCTGAACGGGAGCCCCGTGACCTACTCCCCAGCCCCCTCCGAGAGGCTCGTGGACATGCTACGGAACCTGGGCATGAGGAGCGTAAAGGAGGGGTGCGGAGAGGGGGAGTGCGGGGCCTGCACGGTCCTCATGGACCACCGCCCGGTTACCTCCTGCACCGTGATGGCCTTCCAGGCCCACGGATCGGAGATCCTCACGTTGGAGGGGCTGGAGAGGATGGGGGTACTCCACCCGATCCAGCGGGCCTTCGTGGACAACGACGCGGTCCAGTGCGGCTTCTGCACTCCGGGGATGATCATGTCCGCCTACGCCCTCCTCTCGTCAAACCCGGATCCCACCAGGGAGCAGGTGGCAGAGGCCCTGTCGGGTAACCTGTGCCGCTGCACCGGCTACGTCCCCATGGTGGAGGCGGTGCTGGACGCCGCCAGGAGGCTTAGGGGATCATGACTCACCTGAAGCCCACCAGCCTGGACCAGCTGGTCAAATCCGTCGCCTGCGCGCCGGAGGAGACCCGTTACATCGCCGGCGGCACCGACCTGGTGCCCCAGATCAACCGCCACGGCCTGCCAGGGCCCCTGGTGGACCTCACGTCGGTCCCGGAGCTTCGAAGGCTACAGCTGGGGGACCAGATCCTCCTTAGCTCCGGGGTCACCTTCGCGGAGGTGGCCCAGGCATCGGTCCCCCAAGGGCTCAGGGACATGGCGTCCATGGTGGGATCCCCCCAGATAAGGAACCGGGGGACCTTGGGGGGCAACGTGGCCAACCTCTCCCCCGCGGCGGACGCGGTCCCGATGTTGCTGGCCCTGGACGCCCGGGTGGAGGTCTTGAACCCCCGGGATCACATGACCCGGCTGGAGCCCCTGGAGGGGCTACTGTCCACCCGGGGTCGGGTGGTCCAGAGCCCGCTGGACCTAATCGTGTCCTTCCGGGTGACCAACCGATGGGACATATCCTTCTTCGGCAAGGTGGGATCCCGTCGGCAGGTGACCATATCGAAGCTCAACCTGGCCTTCGCGGCGGACCTGGGCTCCAACGTCTGCCGGGTCTTCATGGGCGCCATCGGACCCACCCCGGTCCGGTGCCCCCAGGCGGAGGAGGCCATACTGGCCCTAAAGGGGCGGGACCTGATGGAGCAACTCCCCCGGATCCTCTCCAGGGCGGTGGAGATGGCGATCCCCACCAGGGCCTCCATGCCCTACAAGCGCAGGGCGGTAATGGGGCTCGGCGAGGACCTGGCCAGGTGCATTTTGACCCACGGGAGGTGAGACCCTTGAGGGAAGGCAAGGTTGGGATCCCCCTGAACCGCCTGGACGGGGAGGCCAAGGTGCGGGGCACCTTCCGCTTCCTGGCGGATCGGCTCCCCGGCGACGTGCTCCACGGGAGGCTAATAACCAGCCCGGTGGCCAACGGCTGGGTCCACGGGTTCCAGGTCTCTGAAGCCAACCGGGTGGACGGCCTGGTGCGCATATTCACCCCCCAGGATGACCCGCTCCTCAAACCCTTCAACAGCGCGGTCTACATGGAGGACCAGACGGACCTTAGGGACGAGAGAATCTTCACCGATCGGCCCCTCTTCGTGTGGGACATAGTCGGGGCGGTGTTGGCCAGGACACCCCAGGGGGCAGCGGAGGCGGCCTTAAGGGTCAGGGTCCTATGTCAGGCGATGGAGCCGGTGGTGTCCATCCACCAGGCCCTCGAGAGGCCCTTCCTGGACTCAAGGCCCGGGCGGCTGGAGGGGCGGATATCCGCCGGGGAGGAGGTTCACCAGGAGGAGTGCGAGACCCTCTCGGTGACGGTAAGCACCCCAAAGGTACACCACGGGGCCATGGAGCCCCACATCTGCCTCAGCTACATGGATGGCCCCACCTTGGTGGTGGAGTCCCCCTGCCAGATGCCCTTCGCGGTCCGGTACGTGCTCTCCCAGGCGCTGGGGCTCCCTATGAGCCGGGTCCGGGTGATCAAGGCCCCCATGGGGGGCACATTCGGGGGCAAGCAGGAGGTGATCCTGGAGACCCGATGCGCCCTCATGACCCTGCTCACCGGGCGCCCGGTGCTCCTAACCACCTCCCGGGAGGAGACCATCAACTCCACCAGGAGCCGGGCCGCCACGGTGGGTCAGGTTCACATGATCGCCCGGCGGGACGGGAGGATACTCAGCCGCCGGATCCACGTGATCTGCGACGCAGGGGCCTACGCCTCCGGGGGACACAGGATAACCATGGCCATGGGGAAGAAGGCCTTCCGGCTCTACCGAATCCCCCATCAGGAGTTCCTGGGCACCACGGTGTTCACCAACACGGTCCCCAGCGGGCCCTGCAGGGGCTACGGATCCCCCCAGATTCACGCCATAACCGAGATAGCCATGGACCTGATGGCCCGGCGCCTCCGGATGGACCCGGCGGAGCTGAGGCTCCGCAACCTGGTGCACCCCTTCGACCCGGACCCCACCGGGGCCCCGAACCTGGGTAACGCCCGGGTCAGGGACTGCCTCACCCGGGGCATGGAGGCCTTCCGCTGGGCGGAGAGGCGCGACGAGCTGGAGAATGGCAAGGGGGGCCGGTTCGTCCAAGGGGTGGGGCTCGCCTGCGCCTCCCACGGGAACGGCTACTTCGGCTCCCCCTTCCTAGACGTGATGGGCATCTCCATCCGGCTCGCCGAGGACGGATCCGCCCTGGTGAGCGGCGCCTTCCAGGAGCTGGGCAACGGCACCATGACCGCCATGACCCAGATAGCCGCCCAGGCCCTGTCGCTGCCGGTGGAGAGGGTCTTCGTGAGCGAGGCGGACACCCATCTGAGCCCCTTCGACGTGGGCTGCGTAGCCAGCCGGGTCACCTACGTATGCGGATCCGCGGTATTGGAGGCCGCAAGGTCCCTCAAGGACCTCATGGCGGAGGCCTTCCTCCGCCTTGCGGGGCTGGAGGGGGACCCGAGCCGGGTCCGGTTCGCGGATGGAAGGCTGGAGCTGGACGGGACCTCCATGACCTATCGGGATCTGGCCACCAGGGCCCTGCGGGAGCTGAAGCTGGAGCTGGCCTCCCATGGAACCCACCACCCGGTGGACAACCCCGCATCCTTCGGGGTCCACTTCGCCCAGGTGGAGGTGGACACCCTCACCGGCCTGGTGCGGGTCACCGACTACCTGGCCTGTCACGACGTGGGCCGGGCCATAAACCCCAAGCTCCTGCGGGGCCAGATCCTGGGGGGGGTCCAGATGGGGATCGGCATGGCCCTCAGCGAGGAGCTCCGGTACGACCGATCCGGCAGGCCCCTCTGCGGCTCCCTGAGCCGGTACCACATGCCCAACTGCCCGGACATGCCGGACGTGAAGGTCCTCCTGGTGGAGGAGGGGGAGGAGGGAGGGCCCTTCGGGGCCAAGAGCATTGGGGAGATAGCCACCGTGCCGGTGGCCCCCGCCATATGCAACGCGGTGAACATGGCGCTGGGCACCTCCATGACGGAGCTGCCCTTCACCCCCGAGAGGATAGTTTCCGCCATGAATGGAGGGAACGTACGATGACCGTCACCCTTGGCGACCGCCCGATCTCGATCCACCAGGTCCTATCGGTGGCCCGGGGTGAGGGGGTGGAGATCCACCCGGAGGCCCTCCAGAGGTGCACCGCCACCTGGGAGGCGCTGATGGACATAGCCGACAGGGGACACCCCAAGGTATACGGCCTCAACACAGGGGTAGGGATAAACAAGGACCAGGAGGTCACCAAGGACAGCTACTGCCGCTACAACATGAACATGCTTCAGGTGCACTGCGTGGGGCTCCCCCCCTACGGGAACCTGGAGGAGGCCCGGGCAGTGATGGTGATCAAGCTGAACCACCTCCTCATGGGCTACACGGGGATAACGCCCCGGTTCATAACCCTCCTCAAGGACATGATAAACCTGGGGGTCCACCCGGCCATACCACTTAGGGGCTCCGTGGGGGAGGCGGACATAGCGTGCCTATCGCACCTGGGGCTGGTGATGACCGGACAGGGGTTAGTGATCCAGGATGGCAGGCCGGTTCCTTCCGGCCCGGAGCTGGAGCGGATGGGGCTCGAGGCCGTTCAGCCGGGGCCCAAGGACGGGTTGGGACTGGTTACCTCCAACGCCCTGGGGGAGGCGTTGGGGGCCCTGATCCTGGACCGGATCGGCAGGATCGTGGATACCGCGGACCTGGTCTACGCCATGACCCTGGAGGCCTTCCACGGCAACCCTTCCCCCCTGGACCCAAGGGCCATGGACCTCTACCCCTCCCCGGGGGCCCAAAGGAGCGCCCAGACGGTCCGGTCGCTTCTGGCGGGCAGCTACATCTGGGATGACCCGAAGTCCCTTCAGGATCCCCTGTCGCTCCGTTGCTCCGCCATGGTCCACGGGACCGTGAGGGACCTGATCCGGCGTTGCATTAAGGTCCTCACCGCCCACATCAACGCCCCGGACGACAACCCCCTGGCGTTCCCGGACGGGACTGTGGTCCCCTCCGCCCTGTTCGAGCCCCTGCCGTGGGTGGTCCACTTCGAGGGCCTCAAGGTGGCCCTCGGACACCTGGCCCAGACTGTGGCCCGGAGGACCTTGAGGCTCGGCTCCGACCGGTTCACCGGCCTTCCCCGGTTCCTGAACAACGATCCCTGCAACTGCCACGCCTTCGGGGTGATCCAGAAGACCTTGTCCTACCTGTTGGCGGAGGTGCGGCACCTGTGCAACCCCTGCTCCATGGACGTGGAGTCCCTCTCGGAGGACCAGGAGGACCGGGGGTGCAACACCCCCATGGTGATGGACCAGCTGGGTCAGATCGCCCAGAGGCTGGAGGCCCTCCTGGCCATCGAGGCCATCCACGCAGCCCAGGGGATGGACCTGAGGGGCGCCCGCTACGGCGTCGGATCCTCCGCCGCCCTGGAACGTCTCCGGCGGGAGGTGGCGTTCCTGGATGTGGACCGGGACCTGTCGTGCGACATCCTCTCCGCCCAGGCCCTCATCGCCGGGGGAGGTCTGCTTAAGGCATCCAGGGATGCACTGGGGGAGGTGGTGGCTTACCGGGACCTTTGAGGGGTTTTGCAAGCGACGATCCATGGGCTTTACGAGACATGAGAGGAGGGATTGGGATGTTAGCAGGAAACGGAGACATGAAGGTCCGCAAGGAGGTATTCTACCCAATGGCGGCCATCTTCATCGGCGCCATAGCCCTTGGCATTGCGGCCCCCGAGGCGTTCTACAAGGCGGAGAACGCCATAGTGGAGTTCGCCTTCGTCAACTTCGGCTGGCTGTTTCAGCTGTCCAGCGTCATGTTTCTCGCCATATGCACCTACCTCGGGTTCTCCAAGTACGGGGACATAAAGTTCGGTGGCAAGGATGCCAAACCGACCCTTACCAACTGGCAGTGGTTCAGCATCTCCCTCTGCGGCGGGATAGCCACCGGGATCCTCTTCTGGGGCATAGCGGAGCCCATAACCCACTTCATGAACCCTCCGGACGTGCTGGGTCTCAAGCCCCAGAGCGAGGGGGCCGCCATGTTCTCCATGGTGACCACCTTCATCCACTGGACCTTCATCCCCTACAGCATGTACGGCATAGCGGGGCTGGGGATAGCCTACTGCGCCTACAACATGGGGCTCCCCTACTCGGTAAGCTCCACCCTCTATCCCCTCTTCGGCAACCGAACCCGGGGAACGGTAAGCGCACTGGTGGACAACATATGCCTCCTTGCCATCGCCGGCGGCGTGGCGGCAGTGCTTGGAGTGGGGGCCATGCAGGCGGGCAGCGGCCTTCAGACCCTGATGGGGATCAAGACCGGCAAAACCGTATGGGCGGCGGTGCTCGCCATAACGGTCACCATATACGTGGTCTCCTCCTATTCTGGCATCATGAGGGGCATAAGGATCCTTTCGGACTACAACGCCAAGATCTTCCTCCTGATGATGCTCTTCTTCTTCGTTGTCGGTCCCACCAGCTTCATCCTAAACCTGGGGGTCCAGAGCTTCGGCCACTTCCTGGACTCCTTCTTCGAGCGGACCATGTTCCTGTCCCCCATAGACGGGAGCCCCTGGCCCAGGTGGTGGCCCGTCTACTACTGGGCCATATGGCTCGCCTACGCGCCGCTGATCGGCATGTTCCTGGCCCGGCTCTCCTACGGCAGGACCGTAAGGCAGTTCCTGCTCTTCAACGTGGTGCTCCCCTCGGTCTTCGGCCTCCTCTGGTTCTCCATCTTCGGGGGCAACGCCATCCACTCCCAGATACACGGGGGCCAGATATGGGATTCCATCCAGAAGTCGGGGCTGGAGGTATCGGTCTTCGCCTTCCTCAAGAACTACCCCCTGGGCACCGCCTGGTCCTGGATCTTCATATCGGTGCTGATCCTCTCCATAGTCACCCTCTGCGACTCCATGACCACCACCGTGGCGTCCCTGTCCATGACCGGGAGCCACCTGGAGGGCAAGGAGCCCCCGGCGCCCATGAAGATCTTCTGGGGCATCACCATGGCCTCAATGGCCATAATCAACCTCTTGAGCAGCTCCGGCAAGATATCCGGCATCGACGCCACCAAGCAGATAGCCACCGTGGCGGGGTTCCCCATCCTCTTCTTCATGTGCCTCATGGCCATGGGGACCGCCAGGGCGATCATGAAGGGCATGGGACCGGTTGACCAGGAGACGGATCCAGCGGAGGCTCCCGAGGGGGCCTGAGACGTTCACAGGGGGGAGGCAACTCCCCCCTACTCCACCCCCTGCCCGGCCTCCTCTGGCAGCTCCTCCACGTCCCGAAGGCGCCTCTCCATGGTCCTGCTCCGGCTGGCCGCCCGGTCCAGCTCGTCCCCCGCGTCCTGGATCTTCCGCCGGGCCTTCTCCAGCATCTCCCCGAACCTCCTGAGATCTCCCTTCACCTGACCCAGTAGCTTCCAGACCTCCCCGGACCTGCGCTGGATCGCCAGGGTCCTGAAGCCCATCTGCAGGCTGTTCAGCAGCGCCGCCAGGACCGTGGGGCCCGAGGGGACCACTCGGAACTCGGTCATAAGCCTCTCCGCCAGCCCGGGAGCCTTCAGCACCTCCGCGTAGAGCCCCTCCACCGGCAGGTACATGACCGCGAAGTCGGTGGTGTGGGGGGGACACACGTACTTGTCCCTTATGGACCTGGCCTCCGCCACTATCCGGTTCGCCAGCTCCCGCCGGGCCTCCTCCGCCCCCTTCGGATCCGACGCCTCCTGGGCGCTGAGCAGCCGCTGGTAGTCCTCCTGGGGGAACTTGGAGTCCAGGGGGAGCCACACGGGGCTCTCGTCCCCCGGCAGCTTCACCGCGAACTCCACCCGGTTGGAGGACCCGGGAACCACCTGCACGTTCACCCCGTACTGGTCCGGGGACATGACCTGTTCCAGCATGTTCCCCAGCTGGATCTCCCCCCAGATCCCCCGGCTCTTCACATTGGATAGCACCCGCTTCAGGTCCCCCACGTCGCTGGCCAGGGCCCTCATCTCCCCCAGCCCCTGGTGGACCTTCTCGAGCCTCTCGGACACGGAGCTGAAGGCCTCCCCAAGCCGCCTCTCCAGCGCCCCCTGGAGCTTCTCCTCCACCACGTCCCGCATCCGGTCCAGCTTCTCCTCGTTGCCCCGCCTTATGCGCTCCATCCCCTCCGCAAGGACCTCCTGCACCCGGGACAGACCGCTAAGCACCGACTCGTTCATGGTCCCCAGCCCCTGGAAGACCCGGGATGAGGAGGCCTCCAGCCCCTTCAGGATCCTCTCCAGCTGGGAGGCCTGCCCCTGCCCCAGGGACTCCATCCCCCGGGACAGGGCGTCCATCTGGCGGATGGACGAGGTCTCCACCAGGTTCCTCAGCTCCACCCGCTGGTCCTGCTGGTACTTGAGGAGCTCTTCCCGGAGGGACCTCATGTCCATCCGGACCTGCCCCGCCTCCCTGGACAGGGCCTCCTCCAGGCGCCTGATGTCCCGCTGGACCTCCCCCTGCTGGGCCCTCACCCTGCCAAGGATCCAAAGGGACACCGCCAGGTTTGCCGCCGAGACCCCGAGGGCCGATAGGGCCAAAATAAGGTAGTTCAAATCCGCACCTCCAGTTCACCCATGTTTCGCGGACCACCGAGACCGCCCGCGGAACCGTTATGATATTCTCATACCATCAGGCATTCAACCGTCCAGAGGGACGAAGGGGGTATGACGGTGGTCTACGATCTCTACTCCATGTTCGTTAAGCAGGTGGAGAGGGCGGAACCCTACCTGGGGGCCAACTCGGAGCTCCTTCCCATCTTCCTGGAGCCTCGGGAGGTGACCGAGTACACCCTCCCGCTTCGCATGTCCGACGGCACCATCCGGCCCATAAAGGCCTGGCGGAGCCGGCACAACAACGCCCTGGGTCCCTACAAGGGGGGCGTCCGGTTCTACCGGGAGGCCTCTCGGGAGGAGATCATGGCCCTATCGGGCTGGATGACCGTCAAGTGCTCCGCCGCGGGGCTCCCCTTCGGGGGCTCCAAGGGGGGGGTCAAGGTGGACCCCCACCAGCTGGACCACGAGGAGCTGGAGCGGCTGGCCCGGCTATACGGGATGGCCATCGCCTCCGACAGCGGGGAGGAGGTGGAGATCCCCGCCCCGGACGTGAACACCAACCCCCAGATAATGGCCTGGATGCTGGACACCTTCGAGAAGGTCCGGGGTATCAGCTCCCCCGGGGCCTTCACCGGCAAGCCACCGGAGGTGGGGGGCTCCCAGGGCCGGGGGGAGGCGGGGGCCATGGGGGGCGCCTTCGTGCTGGAGGAGGTGCTCCGCCGGATGGGCAAGGACCCCAGGGGAATGAAGGTGGCCATCCAGGGGTACGGCAGCCTGGGGATCACCGCCCACCGGGCGCTGAGCGCCATGGGGTTCAGGGTGGTGGCCATCACGGACAGCCACGGGGGGGTCTACCGGGAGGGGGGACTTGACCCGGAGGACCTTAGCTCCCACAAGATAATGACCGGGGTCCTAAGGGACTACCGGGACGCGGACAACATTACCGGGGACGAGATCTTCGGGGTGGACTGCCACGTGCTGGTCCCCGCCGCGCTGGAGTGCGCCATAAACGACCGGACCGCCCCAGCGGTGAGGGCCCAGATCGTGCTGGAGCTGGCCAACGCCCCCACCACGCCGGAGGGGGATCAGATCCTGGCGGACAAGGGTACGGTGGTGATCCCCGATGTGCTGGCCAACTCCGGGGGCGTCACGGTGAGCTACTTCGAGTGGGTCCAGTGCAGATCCGGGGAGGTATGGCGCCACTCAAAGGTGGTCCGTAAGCTGAAGGAGAAGCTGAAGGGGGCCATGTGGGACACCCTGGAGCTATCGGAGACCTACGGCATACCCCTGAGGACCGCCGCCTTCGTAAGGGGGGTGGGCAGGGTGCTCAGGGCAATGAAGCTCAAGGGGGTATGGCCCTGAGGAGGGGTAGCATCAAGCGGGGGACGTTGCTGGCCCTCCTGGGACTGGGGCTCCTCCTGGTGATCCTTTCGAACCTGCCGTCCTTCAGGCTGGCCCTGGGGGCCATCCAGCGGGGCTGGCCCCACGGGGGGCTGATCCGGGAGCTCCTGGGGCTGGTGGGACGGGGCTACGCCCTGGCCCGGGGGGCGCTTTTCAACCCCCTCTCGGTGGCCCTGTACGGGGTGGTCATCGGGGCGGTGATACTGCTGGAGAACCGGAACCCGGACCGGACGGTGGCCTGGCTCATGGCCCTGGCGCTGGTGCCCCTCCTGGGGCTGGTGGCCTACCTTCTGGTGGGCCCCAAGTTCGCCTCCGCCCGGGCCCTGAGGCGGCGGCACCAGGAGCTAGCTCGTCACCGAAGATACCCCCTCGAGGTGGAGATCCCCCCATCGGAGTTCCAGGGGGTGGCGAGGTTGCTGGTCAAGACCAACGGAGCGGTGCCTCTGGCCTTCCAGGACGTGACGGTCCTATCCGATTCGGCCAGCGCCTTCGGCGCCATGTTCGCCGCCCTGGAGGGGGCCAAGGGGTACTTGCACGCCCAGTTCTTCTCCCTGACCAGCGACGGCACCGGCCGCAGGTTCGCCCAGCTGCTGATGGAGGCCCGCCGCCGGGGGGTGGAGGTGCGGCTCCTGTACGACGGGGTGGGAAGCTGGGGGCTCGAGAGGGACCTGCTGGAGGAGCTCAAGGCCGCGGGGGTCCGGGCGGTGCCGTTCCTGCCCATATCGTTCCCCATGTTCCGCCGGGAGTTCAACTACCGGAACCACCGGAAGATCCTGGTGGTGGACGGGTCCGTGGCCTTCGTGGGGGGCTTCAACGTGGGGGACAAGTACGTGGGGCTGGCCAAGGGGCTATCCCCCTGGCGGGACACCATGCTGAGGATCCGGGGGGACGGGGCCCTGGGGCTGGACGACGTGTTCCGCCGGGACTGGCGCTTCGCCTCCGGGGAGGAGCTTCCCCTTTGGAACCCGCCCCCCGCGTGGGGGGGGCCCTTCGTCCAGGTGGCCACCGGTGGCCCCGACTCGCCGGGGGACCCGCTCAAGCACGCCTACCTGGCCGCCATGGGGGCCTGCCGGGAGAGGCTGTGGCTCACCACCCCCTACCTGGTGCCCGGAATGGAGGTGATGGAGGCCATGAGGACCGCCGCCATGCGGGGGGTGGACGTGAGGCTGGTGATCCCCGGCAGGCCGGACCACCGGACCGTCTACTTCGCATCCAGGCACCACATAGGGGAGCTGCTGGAGGCGGGGGTCCAGGTATATCGGTATCAGCGGGGGTTCATCCACGCCAAGACCATGATCGTGGACCGGGAGCTGGCGGCGGTGGGGACCCTGAACCTGGACGTGAGGAGCCTGGAGATAAACTACGAGGTCCAGGCGTTCATCCACCACCGGCGGACGGTGGAGCGGCTGGAGGCGGACTTCGTGAAGGACTTCATGGACAGCCACCTGGTCACCCGGGAGGAGTGGGCCTCCCGGGGGCTGTGGGAGAGGCTACTGGACTCCTCATTCCGCCTCCTCTCCCCGGAGCTCTGAGCTCCGGTGGACCAGCTGGAACACCGTCACCTCCGGGGGGGCCATCAGCCTCACCGGAGCCCCCCAAGTGCCGGTGCCGGCGCTCACGTAGACCAGGCTACCTTCGAAGGGCCCCTTCAGCCGCTTGAGCCCCTTGGAGTGCCGGTAGGCGGACAGGGCCAGCAGGGTGAAGGGGAAGATCTGCCCCCCGTGCACATGACCGCATAGCATCAGCTGAAACCTGCCGGCGGAACACCGGTGGACAGTGGGCCTATGCTTCAACGCCAGGGTGAAGACCCCGTCCTCCGGCACCGATCCCCAGAGCTCCGCCTCCTCCCGGGACCTCCCGGGCCCCGAAAGGTAGCCCGGATCGTCCACCCCCACGATCCTAAGGGGCCCCACCGGGACCCACTGGTCCCGGAGGATCCGCATCCCGCAGGCCCGGTGGAACTCCATGGCCTCCTCCAGCCCCGCGTAGTGCTCGTGGTTGCCCAACACCGCATAGGCCCCCAGGGGGTGCGGCACCGACGCCAGGGCCTCCGCCAGGTCCCTAAGCCCCTCCGGCGGCCCGTCCAACAGGTCCCCGGTGGAGACCAGCAGGTGGGGCTCGAGCCCCCTCAAGGTCTCGCAGAGCCTGGCCACGAAGGCCCGGTCGTTCACCATCCCCAGGTGCAGATCCGATATCTGGACCACCCTTATGGACGTCCCCGGGGGGAGTCGATCGGATCCCACCACATACCGGACCACCCGCACCCGGGACGCCTCCCCGAGCCCCCAGGCCACCGCCAGCACCGAGACCCCAAGGGCCAATCCCAGGTCCCAGGGGGCGGGCATCAGGCGCCACAGGGCCCCCAAAGGCACCGCCGACACCGCCCGCCAGAGCCCAAGGCACCGGAGGGCCACCAGCCCCCAGGTCAGTAGCCCCCACAGGAACCCCACCGGCACCGCCAGGTAGGATGCGTCCTCCACCAAGTCCCCGATGGGACCCGCAAGACGCCGGCGGAGGAAGGGGGTGAGGAGGGAGAAGCCGGTGACCGGGGCGAGGAGCAGGAGGGCGGTCAGGGCCCCGTCGAAGGGGAGCACCCACCGGCGGTAGGCGAAGAGGCCGCCGGCAAGGAGGGCGAAGGTGGCCAGCGCCGCCACCGCATGGCCCACGTAGGCCCGCCGGAGCGTGAGGCCCCTACCCCCCGCAGCGGTCCCCATGGGGATCCACCTTGACCCGGAAGGCGCTCCTGGGCAGGAACCGGGCGCAAAGGACGGTTATGGCCGAGGCGGCCAGGATCCGGGCGGTTATGAGGAGCCAGCCGTTGGCCCCCACCGCCACGAATACCAGGGTGTCCTCCACCACCGCATGACACCCCACCAGGAAGAGGATCACCAGGAACCGGTCCCTCAGGCTGAGCCCCTCCTCCTCCGAGGCCTGGATTATGACCCCTGCCCCGTAGGCCAGGCCGAAGGCGAGCCCAACCAGGAGGGGCAGCGACGCCCGCTTGGACATCCCGAGGGCCCGGGAGACCGGCGAGAAGGCCCCTAGTAGCCGCTCCATCAGCCGGTAGTCCCTGGCCAGCTGCATCAGGATCATCAGGGGGATCACCACCACCGCCAGGTTCTTCACGGACCTCATAGCCCCAAGGGCTATCTTCAACGCCAGATCCACCTCACGCACCCCCTAACGTGCCCATCAAAAGCCCCGCGGCGGACGCCATGCCCAACCGGATGGCCGCCATGAGCCAGAAGGAGACCCCCATCTTGCGGCACAGGGCCCCCTCCACGAAGAGGTTGTGGGAGAAGGACAGCATCAGCGCCAGGGTGGTCACCTGGTAACCGGTGAGATCCAGGGCCTTCATGGCCCCTATGGCGGCGTAGAGGTTTATGGCGTTACCCACCACCAGCACCATGGCGGCCTCCCCGGGCAGGCCGAAGATCCCCATCAGGGGGCCGAATAGCCTGGCCACCCACCCCAAAGCCGGCGTGGCCCCCAGGAGGGACACCACCACGTAGACCGGCACCGATATCTTCACCAGCGTCCAGGTGGTCCTTAGCCCCAACCTAACCCCCCGCTGGATGGACTCCAAAAGGAACTCCAACCCGCCAGATCCGCTCAACTCTCATCCCCCCACGGCCGATCTAATGGGGCCCGGCCCCCAAGCCAAGACCCGGCTACCACGGACCCCATGATGATGATAACATCCCCTTTGACCTTTGGGCCCTTTGGGCCTATGCTCAAACTTACCAAGTAAGACGAGGAGGCCGATTATCCGGTGAGCATGTTAGGCCTGTTTCTTGGATTAGTTACCGCCTGTTTTTGGGCCATATCCCCCATACTTTTAAAGGTCGGGATGAGGGGGGTCCGGCGGGAGGACGTGAACCCCATGAGGTCCTTCGGGTTCCTTCTGGGGATGACCCTCATAGCCCTCCTGACCCGCTCCGGGGGGTTCGTGCCCAACGGGACACTGGCGGCGGTGATGGTGGTGCTGAACGTGGTGCTAGGGAACTACCTGGGGGACCAGCTCTACTTCGAGGCCATAAAGGAGCTTGGGGTGAGCCGGGCGGTGTCGGTGGGCAGCTCCTATCCCCTGATGGTGACTTTGGTGTCCGTCCTGTGGCTCAAGGAGAGGCCCGGGGTGCTACACCTGATGGCCACGGGGCTGATCGTGCTGGGGCTGGTGCTCCTCAAGATGGAGCCTCATCGGGAAGGGGAGAGGGTCTACCCCATAGGGGGCTACATAAAGGCCCTTGGGGCCGCCGCCTGCTGGGGGGTGAGCATCCCCATGACCCGGTGGCTGGTCACCGCCGGCGGGCTCTCGCCGGTGGGGGCCAACTGGTGGAGGTCCCTTACGCTGGTGGTGGTGGCCTGGGGGCTCTGGTTCAGGGGGCCCGGGTCGAGACCGGAGAGGCGCCGGGCCCTGGCCCGGATACCCCTCAAGACCTGGCTGATCCTGAACGTGGCGGGGGCCATAGGGCTAGCCCTGGGGGGCTACACCTTCGCGGTGGCCCTCACCATGTCCCCCGCGTCGCTGATAACCCCCATAACCGCCTCCAGCCCCATAATCACCGCCCTAGTGGCGGTGGCCTTCATGGGGGAGAGGCTGGCCAGGCATCAGTGGATCGGGGTGGGCATGGTGGTCCTGGGCTCCGCCATCATCGGGGCCCTCTAGCCCTTCACGTCCAGCCTGCCCTTGGGTAGCGGGGACCGTTGGGGGGAGGCGGCCTCCAGGCGCTGGACCTCCTCCGGAGGGAGCAGGTCGATCATGCGCCTCACCGAGGCGTAGATCTCCTCCAGCTCCCTAGGCTCCAGGGGCTCGTTGGCGATCCGGGACCTCTTGCGGCCCCTCATGAGGTAGTATTCGTCCAGCAGGGCCTCCACGTTGCCCATGAACTTGAGGGAGGCCTTCTGGAACTCCCGCTGGTAGTACTCCACCAGCTCCTGGTTCCGGTTGGACACCGCCTGGTCGATCCGGTCCGCCAAGGTGGCCAGCACCGCCACCAGGCGCTCCGCGTTGTAGGCGCTCAGGCGGAGACGATCCTCCGGGGAGTCGGGCGTAACGCTCATGGCAATACCTCCGAGTGGATGGTTATCCTCAAGATTATATTCGGAAGGGGCGTTGGGTTCCATGAGAGGACTTTTCAGATCCCTTAGGCACCGGAACTTCCGGCTCTTCTTCATGGGGCAGTCGGTTTCCCTCACCGGCTTTTGGATGCAGAAGGTGGCCACCGGATGGCTGGTCTACCGGCTCACCGACTCCCCCATGGCGCTGGGGACCGTGGACTTCGCGGGCTCCATCCCCATGCTGTTCCTCACCCCCTTCACCGGGGCGGTGCTGGACCGGCTGGACCTGAGGAGGACGCTGTTCGTATGCCAGGCCCTCTGCGCCCTCCAGGCCCTGGCGCTGGGGATCCTCACCCTGGCGGGAGTAATATCATTCTGGCACGTGGTGCTCCTCAGCGCCGCCATGGGGGTCATAAACTCCTTCGAGATGCCCACCCGCCACTCCATGGTGCCCCAGCTGCTGGACAACCGGGAGGACCTGGGCAACGCCCTGGCGCTGAACTCCTCCCTCTTCAACCTGGCCCGGCTGGTGGGCCCCTCGGTGGCGGGCTTCGCCATAGCGAAGCTGGGGGAGGGGATCTGCTTCCTGGCCAACGGGGTCTCCTACCTGGCAACCCTCAAGGCCCTCACCATGATGAACCTCCCCAGGGTGGATCGCCCCGCCAGCAGGTCCTCCACCCTGGATGACCTGCTGGCGGGTTGGCGGTACGGGATGGAGAACCGCACCATCCGGTCGGTCCTGCTGACCCTATCGGCCCTCTCCTTCTTCGCCTTCCCCTACCTGGTGATGCTCCCTGCGGTGGCCCGGGACGTCCTCCGGGGGGACAGCGTAACCCTGGGGCTCCTCACCTCCGCCACCGGGGTCGGGGGGCTCACCGGGGCCCTCTTCATGGCCTGGGCCAGCGGGATGGACCTCAAGCGGCTACTCCCCACCGCGGTGCTGGCCTTTGGCCTTTCGCTTACCGCCTTCGGGGCCTCCAGGGTCACCGGGCTATCCATGATCTCTGTGGCCTGCGCCGGGTTCTCCATGGTGATGTGCCTCATCGGCAGCAACACCCTCCTGCAGCTCAACGCGGAGGACTCCAAGCGGAGCCGGGTCATGAGCCTCTACATCCTGGCGGTAATGGGCATGGGCCCCTTTGGGAGCCTGATCATCGGCGGGCTCTCCAAGGCCCTGGGGGTCTCCATGGGGATAGCCCTGGGCGGGGTGCTCACCCTGCTCTCCGGGGGGCTACTCATGACGAGCCTCAGGAACCGATAGGGAACCCCATCCTCTCCGCCACGTGGATCACGTGACGGCGCACCAGCTCCTCCGCCAGGTCCGGGGCCCCCTGGTCCAGGGCCCGGACTATGGCGGCGTGGTCACCCGTGGAGGCCCTGCCCAGACCCATCTCCCCCTCGAAGAGCTCCCGGTGCAGCACCGCGAAGGCGAAGGTCTTGGCCAAGGGACGATCCAAACACTCCAGGAGGGTCTTGCTCCCCGAGGACTCCCCCACCAGCCGGTGGAACATCCAGCTGGCGTCTATGTAGCCCTCCATATCCCCCTGGTCCACTGCCAGCTCCTCCCGGTGGACCACCTCCTCCAGGCGCCTCAAGGTGGAGGTCCTGCGCCCCACGGCACCCCGGCGGGCCGCCATGCCCTCCAAAATCACCCGCAGCTCAAAGGCGTCCCGGATCTCCTCCTCCGTAGGGTTGGACACCCAGGCACCGCCGTTACGGACCAAGGTCACCAGCCCGTCAGAGTCAAGACGCCTTATGGCCTCCCGGACCGGGGTCCTGCTTATGCCCAGCATGTCCGCCAGCAGGTTCTCATAGAGCCTCTCCCCGGGCTTCAGCTCCCCCAGCATTATCTTCAGCCGTATGGCCCTGTAGGCCTCGTCCGCGGCGGTGGAACTAATCAACCAGATCGACCCCCTATTCGCTAGCCATGTCTATGGCCTGGTTGGACAGCCTGTCCGCCCGGCGGTTTTCCTCCCGGGGTATCCACCGGAACGACACGTCCATCCCCTCCGAAAGCTCCCACACCCGCCGGGCCAGCTCCCGCAGGTGCGGCATGTTTATCTTCCACTTTCGGGTCACCTGGCTCACCACCAGTTGGCTGTCCCCCATGGCGATGAGCCTGTCTATCCCCCGGGACCGGGCCTCCTCCAGTAGGGCTATGAGAGCCCAGTACTCCGCCTCGTTGTTGGTCCTCCTGCCCAGGTACTCCCGGTACTCCCAGACCACGCGACCATCCTCATCCTCCAGCAGGGCACCGGCCCCAGCGGGACCCGGGTTCCCCCGGGACGCCCCATCGAAATATCCCTTGAACAAGTCCATTCATCCTTCCAGTGAAACTTATTTTAGTGGTGAATAGCAATGCTATAATAGCCACGAACAACATTGGACCAAGGGGGTGAGGGCCTTGCGGTTCGTCTTCGAGTCCTTGGAAGAGCTGGCGGGATCCCGGGACCGGATCCTCCAGGTCCTCAGGATCATGGCCCCCTCCAAGGCCCTTAGAATCTTCGTAACCCTCAACGAGGCACTGAACAACGCGGCCCTCCATGGGGAACCCCCGATCGTCCTGGAGATAGATAAGCATACCAGAGAAACCACCGGGGAAGAAAGGCTGATCATAAAGGTCTCCTGCAGGGGAAGGGGCTTCGTGCCCCGTCTCAGGCTCAGCGATCCAGAAGTGCCCCGGGGCAGGGGGCTTTGGCTCATGGGAGCCATGGCGGACCGGCTGGCATTCGAGGATCGGGGACGGATGGTCATCATGGAACACCGGCTGGACAGGCCCGGCCGGAAGAGGTCACTAGACACCTACTGGGGGGATGAGGATGGGATACAACATAACCGCTGAAGGACAGAAGGCCACCGTGGCTGTCCGGGGCCACCTATACGTGGAGGACGTGGCGGACATGAAGGCCCGGATCTTCGACGAGATCGCCAACGGGGTGGTGAAGTTCCAGTTCGACCTGACTGACCTGAACTACATCGACAGCGCGGGGCTGGGGCTCCTAATAAGCATACAGAAGCGGGTCATCCCCCTGGGGGGGAGGGTCACCGTCACCGGCGCCCAGGGACTGGTGCTGGAGATCTTCGAGCTGACCCGGTTGGACCGGGTCTTCTTCCCCCGGTGAGAGGAGCCCCGAGGGGAGATCCCCTCGGGGCCAAAGGCTACAGCCTGGACAGCAGGTCCTTGACCCTTTCGTAGGTGGGCAGCTGGCCCGCGGTCAGCACCTTACCGTCAACCGCCAGCCCTGGCGTGGACATTACACCGAACTCCATTATCTCGTTTATGTCCGTCACCTTCCTGATGGTGAACTCCAGCCCCAGCTCCCTGGCGGCCTGCTCCGCCATCTCCGTCAGCTTCTTGCACTTGGGACAGCCGGTCCCCAGTATCTGTATCTCCATCCGCTACACCTCCCTAATGGGATAGGGGCGCTAAACCCCTTTCATCTTCCTAAGGATCCTTAGCAGCAGATCCGGCTTAACTCCCCCGTAGGCGGCCACCTTGTTGTCCACCATCACCGACACGTCCTCGAACCCCTCAGCAGATAGGATCCTACGGATCTCCTCCGCCGCCCCCTCAAGGGTCATCTCCGGATCGCACTGACTGCCCCCACAGCAACAGCTGGGATTGGCCTTGCTTCCCTTGGGGCCCACTATAAAGACCCTGCTCACCGACCGCATCCCTCCGTTCGAGCTACGCAAATCATGTGACGATGTTATCACATATCAACCGGATCGCCAAGGGTACGGGTCAGAGGGCAAGGTAGAAGAAGCGGGCGGAGAGCCCCAGGAGCACCAGGCCAGCCCCGATCCTTACGATCCTCACCGACCCGGTGAGCCGCCGGTCCTCCAGGAGGCGGCGCACCAGGGCAGCGGAGGCCCCCGCCAGCAGGAACGGCACCGAGTGCCCCGCCGAGTAGGCCAGCATCACCGCCGCCGCGCTGATGGCCCCGCCGGAGGCGGACAGCCCCAGGGCGGCGATGAGAAGGGGAGATGAGCAGGGGGAGGACAGGAAGGCGATGGCGAACCCCGCCGCCAGGGCCCCCAGGGGGCCGGTGAACCGGCCATGCATGGGGAGCCTCACGGAGGGGAGCTGGATCAGGTCCAGCGTCCCCAGCCCCGCCAGCATTGTCAGGACCCCCAAGGCCCCGTAGAGGAGCCCCGGCCGGGCCCTCAGCGCCCCCCCGAGGAAGGAGGCCCCCACTCCCAGGGGAACCAGGGCCAGGGCCATCCCGGCCCACAGCAGAAGCCCCATGGCCAGTCCCATTGCCCTGGAGGGGGAGCGGGTGCCCGCCGCCAGCGCCAACGTCATGGGGATCGTCACCGCAAGGCATGGGGAGAGGGCCCCCAACAGGCCCATGCCGAAGGCCCCCACAAGGCTCGCCCCGTGGATCACTCCACGTCCACCCCCATGAGCCGGAAGAGCCCCAGGATCTGGTGGGACGTCAAGGGCCCCTCGTGGATGGTGTAGACGTGTCGGCCCGATCCGTCCCGGTACTCGAAGAGCCCCAGCTGGTCGTCCTTGGGCACCGCCAGGGGGGTCCCATCCCGGTTGAAGAAGAACTGGGTAGGGATGACCCGCAAGGGGAAACCCTCCGCCAGGGAGGAATCCTTCCACACGTCGGCGAAGAGGATGATCCCCTTGCCACGAACCAGGGCCTCCGCCCATATGAGCTCCGACTCCATGGCCCGGCAGGGGCCGCAGTACTCGGACCCGAAGTCAATCATCACCGGGAGCCCCGATGATAGGGCCCGCTCAATCTCCGACCTGGCGGAAACCTCGAAGGTTAAACCCTCCACCGCCTCCCGCCGACGCTCAAAAACCTTCATCAGCAGGGCCGCGGACAGCACCATGATTACCGCCAGAACAGCCCAAAGTCTCCTGTCTTTGAAGTTCAACTCCTACCCCCTCTCATGATCAACCCGGACATCATCTTCCACCAGGCGGAAGCGAAGACGCCCCACTCCCTCCACGAAGAATAGGTAGTCCCCCTCCGGGGATGGACGACTTCGCTCCATCCAATCCAACACCTGATCCTGAATCCAACAGGTGACATTCTCCACCTCCACCTGGAAGGGGACGAAAAGGTGTCTCTCCGCATCATCTGGCGCACCCCAAAGGCCCGACGGGCCTTTATAGGCCATTCATCACCCGGCGATTATGGTGCTCATAATCATCCTAAAGTCACGTCCGTGCTTCGACACCATGTTCAACCAGAACCTGGACGTTATGCGAACCTTCATCCCCATCCCCCCTTCTGCGCTCAGAGTTTATTCCGCTCCGAAGCACAGCATAGTCACGTCGTCCCTTCGGGGCTTATCGCCAAGGAACGTCTGGAAGGCGGAGTATATCGCCCGGAGGATCTCCTCAGGCGACTCCGCACCGTGGGCCTCCAGCAGGTCCTTGACCCTAAAGACTCCAAACCTCTCACCAGAGGAGTCCTGATCCACAACTCCGTCGGTAAGGAGGAGCAGCCTCGAGCCACTCCGGAACGGCACCTCCACCGGGGTTATATCCTCTTCGCCCAAACCTGCCACCGGAGTCCCAACGCAGTCCAACAGCGCGACTCCCCCTTCAGGGGTGAACAGCATGGGCCTCACCGGGTTGCCAGCGTTGACCAGGCAAAACGTGCCCTTGCCTCGGTCAAACAGGGCTATCTGGAGGCAGATGAAGTAATCGTACAGGAGTTCCTCCCCAAGGAAACGGCTCGATATGTGTTCAAGCAGGTTCAGGGGGTCCACCTGGGAGGGAGTTCTGCCCGAAAGGTACTCCGCCACCCAGTCCCTAACGAAAAGGGAGATGAGGGCCCCATCCAGCCCGTGTCCGCTCACGTCCACCAGGTACGCCAGCGCCCGGTCCCCCAGGGGAACCACCCCGTAAAAGTCCCCCCCTATGCGAGAGGCGGGATCGAAACAGCCGGCTCCCACGATGCCCTCCATCTTAGGGATGGCGGGCATCAGCTTCCGATGGAGCTTGGCCGCCTTCTGGAGCTGGTCGTCCAGGGCCTGCTGGGTCTGCCGCAACTTCATGGTGATCCGCTCCATCTCCTCCATGTAGAACTCCACCTGAGCCTCGGAGCGGACACGTTCCGACAAGTCTATGGCGGTGAGGTATATGGCCTCCTCTCCCGCCCAGGAGCCCTTGGACACGTGGAGCTCCATGGTGACCTCCACACCATCGTGCCTCACCATCGGGTAACGGTTCATTCTAAGCATCCTGGGTCGCGATATAAAGCGAAGGAACTCCTCCCTCCTGTCCGGCGGCAACAAGTTGGCGAAGCTGGTTCCCCTTATATCGTTGGGCATTAGACCCAAAAACACGAAAGCCGACGCGCCGGCCTCAACTATCCTGCCCGATCGATCCAGCACAAACAACATATCCGGATGGTAATTCAACAGGTCCCTTATAGGATCGATTTTATCGCCCAACGGATCACCCCCAAGGGATCTCTGGCAGATTATAATCGTTTCGATCAATCTCGTCCCGGCAGGAGGTGATGATCATGAAGTCAAAGGGGAAAACCAACGCTATCCGGATCCTGGAACAGATGGGGATTCATTTCGAGACCAGGGAGTATCAGGCGGACGAGTCAGATCTGTCCGCCAGGGCGGTGGCCCTGAAAGTGAACCTTCCCCTCGAGCAGGTCTTCAAGACATTGGTGCTCAAGGGGGACCGGACCGGTCACCTGGTGGCGGTGATACCCGGCAACCGTGAGGCGGACATGAAGGCCCTTGCGGCCCTATCAGGCAACAAACGGGTGGAGCTGATAGACCTCAAGGACCTCCAGCCCCTAACCGGCTACGTCCGGGGGGGCTGCTCCCCGGTGGGGATGAAGCGCCACTTCCCCACCTACATCGATGAATCCGCCCGGAGCTTCCCCTTCATATCGGTGAGCGCCGGCGTCAGGGGCATGCAGGTCCTCATGAACCCCCATGACCTCCTTAGGGCCACCTCCGGCTCCTGGGGGAAGATCTCCCGGGAGGGCTAGCCCATGAGGCCCAGGAGGGCCTGCACCACTGCGGGATCGTACCAGGTACCGGAGCGGGAGGCGATCTCCTCCAGCGCCTGGTCGGGGCTCATGGGGGGCCTATAGGGACGGCCGCCGGTGATAACCTCGTAGGAGTCCGCCACCCGGAAGATCCGATCCAGGAGGGGTATCTGGTTGCCCTTGAGCCCGTGGGGGTAGCCGGTGCCGTCGTAGTTCTCGTGGTGGTGGAGGATCAGCCGGGCTATCTCCCCCAGCGACGACGAGGATGCGTTGGCCACCCGGTAGCCGGTCTCCGGGTGCTTCATCACCAGGGACATCTCGTACCGGTCCAGGGGGCCCTCCTTCCGGAGGACCTCCTCCCCCACCTCTATCATCCCCACGTCGTGGTACTCCCCCAGGAGCATGAGCCGCTCCAGGTCGTCGTCCTCCAGCCCCATGGCCCTACCGATCCCCAGCGCCAGGTTGGCTACCCTTCTACGGTGCTCGCAGGTCTCGCAGGACCTCTTCTCGATGTCCAGCATGAGGGAGTTGACGATCTTCTCCCGGACCCAGTCCCTCTCCCGGCCCTTGAGGGAGTACATCCGGTCCTCCGCCATGCGGAGGACCGAGTTCGCGTCCTGCTCCGGCGACGTCTTCACCCCAAGGCCGAAGGTTATCTTGTAGGGCACCGGCTTTCGGCTCGAGTCCATCACCGACAGCCGCCGGGCTATCTCCATGGCCACCTCCGGGTCCGTCTTGGGGAGCAGCACCACGAACTCGTCCCCTCCCCACCGGGCCAGCACGTCCTCCCGCCGGATACTCCGCTTTAGGTGCTCCGCCACGTCCATCAGAAGCCGGTCCCCCTCGTGGTGGCCGAACACGTCGTTGGTGAGCTTGAGCCCGTCCACGTCCCCCATGAGGACACACAGGGGCAACTGCCGGTCCGTATCGAGCCGCCTCATCTCCTCCTCAAAGAACCGCCGGTTGTAGAGCCCAGTGAGGGGGTCGTGGTAGCCCATGAAGCGCATCATCTCCTCAGCCGCCCGCCGCTCCGTCACGTCCCGCAAGACGATCCCCACCGCCTCCACCCCTCCGCTGAGGCCCCTCATGGGGAAGAGGGAGGAGTCGAAGACCACCCGGGAGCCACCCGCCACCGACTCCACGTCCCGGCGGATCGGAGAGCTGGATGAGAGGGCCTGGCCGATGAGGCCCCGCCAGGTCTCCGCGTAGTCCCCGTCTCCCAGAAGCTCCTCGGGGGACATGCCAAGCGCCTCATCCATGGACAGGCCGTACCGGGAGAGGAAGGCCCCGTTGCAGTAGGAGAGCCTGTGGCCCCGGTCCACCAATAAAACCGGATCGTCCATGGCCTCGAAGACCTGGAAGACCCGCTCCTGGGCCCCACGGGCCTCGGTCCGGGCCTCGGCGAGCTCCTGGTCCAGCTTGCGCCTCTCCGCCCGGGCCTCCAGCTTGGACCGCTCCAGGGAGAAGCAACGGCTCACCAGCTCCCCGTTGGCCTCCTTGAGGGCGTCGATCAGCTGCCTTGATTGGATGGCCCCCGCCAGGGAGCTCAGGATCACCGACAGGAAGACCAGCTTCACGTCCGGCACGTCGCCGAAGCCCATGGCGGCCAGGAACATCCCCATGACCCGGTCGTTGGACACCATGGGCTGGAGCAGCATCCGCAGGTTGCCGTCGCTGGAGGTGCACCAGGTGCGCTTGCTCGCCTCCAGCGCCCAGGCGAAGGACCCGTCCTCTATCAGGATGTCCTTCTCCCTCTCCAGCAGGGGCATCTTGGAGGAGGGGTAACAGCCCGCCAGGTCGAAGCTGGGGAAGCCGGGGGCCACCACGTAGAAGGCGAAGGCGACGGGGGAGAGGATGGACCTCACCTTGGAGGCCGCCTCGTCCAGCATGTCCCTCAGGGGGCCATCCTTGTAGGAGGAGGGCAGGTGGCTGCTGAACTCCATGGCTACCTGGAGGGCCATCACCGCCTCCATCCTCTCCCGCTGGGCCTGCTCCAGCTGGGCCTCCAGCTCCCTGACCCGCTTCTGAAGGTCCTGCTCCACTACCCCCCACCCCCTCAGGAGAAGAACATGCCGATTATCTCCCGGATCTGCCTCTGACCCTGGACGAACACCGGCTCTATGACGTTGACCGATAGCCCCAGCTGGTCCCAGTGGTAGGGGCTAAGGCGGGGCACCATGAAGCTACCGCTGGTGCCGAACCGACCCGCCATGGCGAACACGTCCGCCACGTGGACCACCAGCTCCTCCGGCGTGCGGGCGGAGGAGGGCCTGTGGTGAAACCGGACCAGCTCCCCTATGGACGAGGGGATCTTCCATTCCCTCAGGGCGTAGTAGCTCAGGTGTCCGTGATCGAACCCCAGGACATCCTGTTCGGTCTCGTAGATGTCCTGCCCCTGGGAGGACAGGCGGATCACCTCCCCCATGCTGAAGGGGACCTTCACGTAGAGGATGAGGCGGCCTATGTCGTGCATGAGCCCCGCCAGGAAGAACCGTTCCTCCTCACGGATGCCCATCTTTGCGGCAAGTATCCGGGCGAAGACCCCGCAGGCCACCGAGTGGGTCCAGAAGGAACGGACGGACACGTAGCCCGGGTCCAGCCCCTTGAAGGCGGAGAGCAGGGACACCCCTATGGCCAGGTTCAGTAGCTCCTTGGTGCCCACCAGCGTCACCGCCCGGGCCACCGAATCCACCCGGGATGGGAGGCCGTAGAAGGAGCTGTTCGCCAGCTTCAGGAGCTTGGCGGATAGGCTGGGATCCTTTCCCACAACCCGGGCTATCTGCTCCACCGAGCTGTTCGGGGCCTTTATCACCTCGTCTATCCGATAGTAGATGTCCGGGAGGGTGACGAAGGCGTTGGCCGCCACCAGCTCGTGAGGGGTCACCTTGCGCCGGACCCCCACCGACGAGGGGGACACGGGGATGCACCCCACCTCCAGGGGGACCTCCTCCCCCTCCGCGAGGGACTTGGCCATGGCCAGCACCCCGCAACGGTGGATCTCCCTCATGGGCATCTCGTCCCTCCCCTCCCGGGGGAAGAACATGTCCGCCAGAGCCCGGGCCCTGTCGATGAACGGCGCCAGGCCCTCCGGCACCGGGGGCTCCTCCGCCACGGGCCCTTCCGCCACCGATGCCTCCACCACCCCCCAGGCCTTGAAGGTCTTTATGTAGGACTCCCTTATGACCGCCCCCTTGGGCAGGATGAACCTGCCGTTGGGGGCCAACAGGTCCTCCTGGAGGACCATTCCCTCCCTGAGGTCTGACACCCTAACCTTCGGCAAGCCCATCACCTCCAAGACGCCACATTGACATATCAGAACCTTCCCTTCCTGAGGACCCACCAGGGAGCCATGGAGGAGTCCAGGTGCCCCCGGGCCACCATCTCCCAGATGACCGCCGCGGCGGACCATAGGCGGGACGCGAAGGTGAAGACCGGGAAGAGGGGCAGCAGGACGCCCAAGATCAGGTCATCCCTGGGCCGCTCGGACACGAAGGCGAGCCCCAGCAGGTAGAACACCAAGGTGACCCCCAGGTAGAACAAGTATACCAGCAAGAGGATCCTAAATACCGTCCCCAGCGGCAAGGTGATGAAGCTGAAGGCGGTGTAGACCAACAGGATCAGGGGCACCACGATCTGGAAGTAGAGCCCTCCCAGGGTTACGGTGATGAAGTTCCTCCAGCCCATCATGGATGGCGAGAAGGACTTCAGGTGCTTGCGGACGTATATGTAGAACAGGTCCCCGTCCCAGCGGAGGCGCTGCTTGAAGAAGCCCCGGAACGTGGGGGGCGCGTCGGTGTGCCCTATCACCTCCGGGTCGAAGAGGATCCTCACCGACCGGTATCGGCCGAAGTAGTTCTTTATCCTCATGGTGATGTCCAGATCCTCGGCGCTCCCCGCGTCCCAGCCCATGATCAGGTTCAGCACCTCCCGCCGGAATATGCCGAAGGCGCCGGATATGTTGTTCACCGCGTTGAACTGGCTAAGGCCCGTCTTGCTGACCCCTATGGCCAGCATGTACTCCAGCCCCTGCAGCGCTGCCGCCAGGGAGGACCTCCAGTTCCGCACCCGGAGGCACCCGGCCACTGCCGCCACGTTCGGATCCCTGAAGTGGCGCACCGCCTTGGAGACCATGTCGTTGTCGAAGGAGGTGTCCCCGTCCAGGGCCATCACCACCTCCCCCCGGGCCACCGACAGCCCCGCGTTGAGCGACGAGACCCGCCCCCCCCGTTGCCACTTGGGCAACACCAGCAGCTCCCGGTTGGGCACACTCATCACCTGGTCCATCATCTCCAGCGCCGCCCGGTGGGTGTGGGAGTTCACCAGGGCCCCGTCTATGACGGGTATTATCTGGATCCTACCAGGGTAGATCTGGTGCGTCAGGGTCCTTATGGTGAGCTTCACGTCCTCCCCCTCGGAGTAGCAGGGGATTATGCAGGACACGCTCGGGTGGTACTGCACCTCCTCCCAGGGCAGCAGGGCCCTCTCCATGGCGTACTTGAGCACCCCCGCCAAGACGAAGGCGTAGTAGGGTAGCTCCAGGAAGACCACCATGGGGACGAACTTGAAGATCACCACCCACACCTGGGACGACAGGGGATCCTCCAGTAGCCCCCGGATCGCCGCCGCCGCCATCCGCAGGACATCGGTAACGAGGAAGGGTCCCAAGTCACCTCACCTCTCGCAGCTTCGCAAGGAACAGGTCCACGTCCGCCGAGTCATCCAGGTCCTCGGGCACCGAGGCGATCTTCACCTCCAAAGGCAGGCTGGAGGCCACCTCCTGGGGCAGGGCAGACCGAATCTGTCCTATGCGGCGGGCCACCACCAGCCCCCCCTCCAGGGGGGTCTTGGGCAACAAAAGCAGGATCTCCTCCTGCTCGGACCGGGTGCTCACGTCGGTGGTTCGGATCATCTCCTTTATCCTTCCCATGATGGAGCGAAGGGTCTCCATGGCCCGCCGGAGCCCAACCCGGGCCACGAAGGCGTCCAGGTCCCCGAAGGATATGGAAAGCAGGCAGAAGGGTTCCACCGGTGGCCTCCTGGAGAGGCTAAGCATCCACTGCAGGATGTGCCGAAACGGCTCGGGCTTCATGTAGTTTAGGGTGTCCATCACCTCGAACCGGCTCTGCATCTCCCCCGTCTGGGCCGCCAGGACCCCCTTATCGGTGAGCCTCCAGACCCGGAAGTTCCGGGGGATCAGGTCCGCCGGGTCGCTCCACTGGCCGCATAGGAGGCAGTGGCAGGAGACCCTGGGCTCCGAGAAGGCGGCCCCGCAGTCCCGGCATCGCTGGTTCTCCATGGGGATGTCGTAGTCGGACCCTATGTGCCTCAGCCTGGCGGCGCAGAAGGGGCATATCATCTCCCCGGTGACCAGGAAGTCCTCCTTGGGGCCCACCCGGCCGCAGGTGAAGCAGTGGATGAACTGGACGTTCTCTATGTCCATGCTCCCGCAGGAGGGGCACAGGTCCACGTAGTTCAGGTGCCCCCCGTCGCAGAAGGGGCAGAAGCGGACCCGCTCCACCAGCTCCCCCTCCTCCAGGTATCCCCCGTCCGCCAGCCGGGCTATCCAGCCCTGGGGATCCACCTTGCCTCCCCCTAAGGCCTCCATCAGGGGCCAGAGGTAGACCCGGCCGGTCAAGGGCCTGAGCACCGGCGAAAGGCCCCTGTGGGGTCTAGAGTACAGGAAGGCGATTAGCCGGTAATCCAGGCTGGAGCCCAGGAGATCCCATTGAACCCCCTGTAGCCGGTCCCATATCTCCTCCGCCCGGGAGGACATCTGGGCCTCGGTCAGGTCCACCCCGTCGCACAGCTCCGCCAGGAACCGGTCCGTCTCCCCCTCCACAAAGGCAGGGATGAGCCCCCGATCCCGGTGGGACCGGAGCTCCATCAGCACCTCGAGCGTCTCGGCCCCCCGGGGCACCAGGATCCCCCTGGTGGCCCCCTCCAGCGCCTCCCTCAGGGCCAGAACCGAGCCCACCCGGAGGATCCCATGACCCCCATGCGCCTCTCCGATCAACCGACTCACCCCCCTAGATCCGGATCCCCAGGGACCTCATGGCGTTCCTCCAGGAGAAGGGGAAGCGCAGGTCCACCTTTATGCCGTCCACGTGGTAGGCGGCGGGTAGCTCCGGGCAGGTGACGCTGATGAGGACCGCCCTGCCCCGCTCGCTCAACGGCCCCGACAGGTCCGGCGGGATCTGGGTGCTCAGGGTCGGGGTCGCCTCCACCCGTCCCTGCAGCGTCATCCCGTCGGGCATGCGGACCCGGACCGGGGAGCCCACCTCCCCGTAGGGCATGAACCTGGGGTCCAGGTAGCCCCATATCCGGACCCTGGAGCGGTCCCCCAGGGTAACCACCCCTCCCCCCATGGGGACCGACCCCCGATCGTTAACCAGTAGCTCCAGCACCACCCCGTCCACCGGGCTGGTTACCACCTTGTGGCGCACGGAGCCTAGCTGCTCCGCCTCCGCATGGATCTGGGCCATCCGGTTGAGCCGCATGGCCTCGTACTCGCTGAACTGGGATGTCGGCTGGGCGGAGGACTTGAGGGTCGAAAGGGCCGCCTCCGCCTGGGCCAGGGCCGCCTCCGCCTGCCGGAGCCCGTCCTCCGCCTGGTCAAGCTCCGCCCGGGTGGCGGCGCCGCGGGAGAACAGGTCCCGGATCCGGTCCCGGACCTCCCGCTGATATGCCACGGACCTGCGCTGAACCTGAACCTGGGACGCCAGGGGGGAGAGGTCCACCCGATTAAGTGATGGTGGGCGGTAGGGGGAGGACTTGAGGGCCCCCAGCTCCGCGTTGAGCACCGCAAGGCGGGCCTCCACCGACGGGTCCCGGACGGAGAAGAGCTGGTCCCCGCGCCTCACCAGCTGCCCGGGCCTGAGGGGCAGGGACACCACCCCCTGGATGGGGGAGGACACGGTGACCGTCTCCAGCCTGACCACCCCGGGGGCGGAGACCAGGATCGCGTAGCTGGCCACCTTCCACAGCAGGAAGGCCAGGGGGGAGAACAGGAGTAGCAGCAACAGGTACCACCGCCACTTCAGGGCCGCCCTCCTGGCGGGGCCGTAGTCCACCTTTAACCCCCCGGGGTCCACGTTGGGGGACTCCTTACGGCTGAAACGGATCCTCATCTGCCTCCACCTCCAGTCATGGACAGGTGGTCCTCGAAGGACTGGACCAGCACGGACCCGACGCCCGCCCTGGCCATCCGATCCAGGGCATCCAGGAACCCCGCCGCCCCGAGATGCCGGAGGCTCTCCTCCGCCGGAACGTCCCCCTCCACCGACACCGCAAGCCACATCCTGATGTCCCCCACGCCCCGGGCGACGGACAGGAACCGCTCCACCGCCCTGTCCAAAGAGGAGGTGTAGATCATCACCGCCACGCCCCGGACCCGGGAGCGATGGAGCCCATCGAGGGTCTCCTGCCGGAAGGGCTCCTCCAGGTAGCGGGGGTGGATGGACACCGAGACCCCCCAGGGGGAGGCCTTGGCCGCCGCCTTCACCGCCTGGAGGAAGCGCCGGTTCAGCTCCTGCCGCCTTTGGGAGGCGCCGGGAATCTGGTCCACCTCCAGGTCCAGGTGGAGCCCGTCGAAGGGCAGGCCCTTGAGGCGGGATATCAGGTCCACCATGCCCTTAGGATCCAGGATGAAGTCCGGGTCCCCCAGCAGGAGCTCCACCCACACCCCCGATGATCTGGCGGACCTCAAGAAATCGTGGAGGCGCCGGGAGGCCGGGCCCCCGTCCAGGATGGACCGGATCCCCCGGGAGGTGAAGGAGATAAGGATCCGCCGGAAGGGGGACCGTCCGATCAGCTCCAGCAACCGGTCCCCCTCCCCATTGAGCACCCGGTCCCCGTCCCAGAGGTAGGCCCCAAGCTGTAGGGCACCGGTGGATTGCCCCCTGGGCGACGGGGTGCCCCCCAGGGCGGTCATCACCAGAGCCCACCGCTGGGATGTACCTGGAGGGGGGGAGGAGATCACCACAGGGTCCTCCTGGGGGCCGTCTTGGGGGATCAGCTCCAGCAGCTCCGCGTGGTACTGCATGGCCAGTCCCTCCGCCTCCACCACGTCCATGGCGGCGGAGAAGAGGTCCATCTGGGCCCTAAGGCGCCGCTCCAGCACGTCTCCTGGAATGGAGGAGGCCCTCAGGTCGGCCACCCGGAGGGCCTCCAGGGCGGACTCGAGCCTGGCGGAGGAGAACTCCAGCTGACTTAGGGCGTGGCGGTAGCGGGAGACCCCGTGCAGAATGGATGAGAGCCGGTCCATCCGGTGGATCGCCTCCTCCTCCGCCGCCGCCTGGGCCTCGAAGAGGGCCGCCTCCCTGGAGAGCCGGGAGGCCTTGGAGAGCCCCACCGGGGCTGTCAGGCCGAAGGAGACGAAAGCGTCGTGGCCGCCCCTGCCCGGGTCCTCCAGGCTGTAGGAGACCCCGGCCCTCACCTCCGCTTCGTACCCTCCCCGGCCCTGGTGATGGGCCGCCAGCTCCATCTGCTCCGTCACCTGCTGAAGGATCCCGAGCTCCGGGTCATCCTGGTTGACGTACCTTCCCAGGGCCCCCTTGGAGTAGCGGACCGGCCGCAGGGAGGGGGTCTCGGCCTTAAGGGTCTCCTGGTACGGCCGGCCGGTGGCCTTGCGGATGATCCCCATGGCCATCTCCTGGTCCGCCAGGGCCCCCTCAAGCTGGCACCGGGCCAGGTGGAACCAGCTCTCCATCTCCAGCAGGTCCGCCTTGAGGAGGTAGCCCTCCTCGGTCCTGCGGTGCATGGGGGGCATGGCCTGCCCCTCCAGCCGGAGGAACCAGCGGGAGAGGAGCTCCCGTCGCTGGGAGGTCCAGAGAAGCACGTAGGCCTTCCGAAGGGCGGTCAGGTTGGTCCGCCGGGCCTCCATCTCCCGTTGGGCCCCCTTGAGGGAGTCGATCCGGGCCCGGATCTGGGAGACCCGCTCCCGATGCCAGGACCCCAACACCGGCAACGCCAGCCCCACCCGGCCGGACAGGGTGGAGTAGCCCTCCAGCCTGGCGTCGTCGGACCTGGACTCCGGCCGGTTGGATCCGGTCACGGAGGCCTCGGCGAAGAACTTGAGCCCCGAGGAGGCCACAAGCGCCTCCTCCCGGGCCCGCAACGCCAGGAGGTCGTACACCGCCCGGAGCACCTCCGGCGAGGAGGACACCATCTCCTCCAGCTCCGGCAGGGTGGCCCCCATGGAGGGCTGGGGGGATAGCTGGCACAGGATAGCCAGGGACAGGGCCAGGAGGAACGACCGAACCGGACGGGAAGTCACCGAGGGACCCCTCCATTCTCGTGAATTATAAGGCGAATATTTTAACTATTTACGTTATATTGACTAGGCCGCAAAGACAAAATAGCATTTATTGTCCCCCCCCCCCGGGGTCTGTTTAATTTTATCATGCGGGAGGCGGTAGGATGGAAGGCTTTCTCATGGATCTGGTCTCCAGCGCCAACGGGGTGCTGTGGGGCAAGGTGATGGTGTGGCTCCTGTTGGGCACCGGGGTCTTTTACACCCTCAGGCTTCGGTTCCCCCAGGTGAGGCACTTCGGCCACATGTTCAAGGTGACCCTCGGGGGACGCAAGTCTCAGGAGGGGGGCATAAGCTCCTTTCAGGCCCTCTGCACCGGCCTGGCGGCCCAGGTGGGGACCGGCAACCTGGCGGGGGTTGCCACCGCACTGGTGTCTGGAGGCCCAGGGGCCATATTTTGGATGTGGCTAACCGCGGTTCTCGGCATGGCCACCATATGCGGTGAGGCCATCCTAGCCCAGTTGTTCCGGGTGAAGGACCAGGACGGTACCTATAGGGGCGGCCCCGCCTACTACCTGGAGAAGGGGCTGGGCCAGCGCTGGATGGGGATGCTCTTCGCGGTGTCCATCATCGTTGCCATGGGCTTCATCTTCAACGCGGTGCAGAGCAACTCCATAGCGGCGGGTCTGCGGGGCGCCTTCGGCATGAGGGAGCTACCGGTGGCGGCGGTTCTCATGGCGGTCACCGCGGTGGTCATCTTCGGGGGCCTCAAGCGGATCGCCCACGTGGCGGAGGTGGTGGTACCCGTCATGGCCATCGCCTACATAGCCATCTCCCTCTACATAACCCTAACCCACATATCGCTCCTGCCCTCCATCATATCCATGATCTTCCAGGGGGCCTTCGGGGCCAAGCAGGTGGCGGGGGGCATCCTGGGGCACACGGTGGCCCAGGCGTTCCGCTACGGAGTGGCCCGGGGGCTCTTCTCCAACGAGGCGGGCATGGGCTCCACCCCCAACGCCCACGCCACCGCGGAGGTTCGCCATCCGGCCCGGCAGGGCTTCGTGGCCATGATGGGGGTCTTCGTGGACACCTTGCTGGTCTGCTCCGCCACCGCCACCATAATCCTGGTCTCCGGCCAGCTGGGCAGCGGCGCCACCGGCATCGAGCTCACCCAGCTGGCCATCCGGTCCGCGGTTGGAAGCTGGGGTCCCTATTTCATAGCCGCCGCCCTGCTCTTCTTCTCCTGGACCTCCATCCTGGGCAACTACTACTACGGGGAGAGCAACCTGAAGTACCTGTTCCCCAACTGCGGGACCTTGGGGCTCGGCGCGTACCGGGTCATCGTGCTGGGGATGCTCCTCTTCGGCGCCACCTCGTCGGTGCCCCTGGTCTGGGAGCTGGCGGACTTCTTCAACGGCATAATGGCCCTCCTAAACTTGGTCGGCATAATACTCCTGTCAAATTTGGCGGTCAGAGCCATGAACGACTACGAGTCGAAGCTGAAATCCGATCCAGACCCCTCCTACGACGGAAACTGACCGAAAGGCCAGGCCCCGGCCCCGCCGGGGCCTGGCCTTTCTCCTTCGGCGATGTATAATAGTATGGTATAATTATCTGAATCGATACCCAGTTCGAAGGGGGGACCACCATGGACACCAGGTACCGGGAAATCCTTCCCCGGGCATTCGAGTCATGCCCCTACCCCCTGCTCCTGCTGGAGGATGGCCCCCCTCCAAGGGTCATCTACCACAACCCCGCGTTCGCCGGGCTTCTCGACCGGGAGGACCTGGAGGGGGCCATCCTGTCGGACCTGCCCCATTTGGGGGGTTGCGACCTTTCGGACCTGGCCGGGCTACCGGCGGGTGAGCGTGGCTACCTCAAGGCGAAGGACAGGACGTTCAACATCCAGCGCACCGCCCCGGCGGAGGGGGTCAGCCTCCTCATCTTCCAGGACGTGTCCCAGGAGATGAGGCGGATAGACCTGCTGGAGGTGGAGGGGGAGAGGGTTTCGAAGATCTCCCTGGAGTTCGAGGACGTGTTCGAGGGGATCCAGGAGGGGGCCTTCCTGGTGAGGGCCCACCCGGACGGGTCATTCCGCTATGTGCTGGTGAACCGCCTCTACCGGGACATGTTCATGATAGGCTCTCGGGACGTCCGGGGGCTCACCGCCCGGGAGCTGCTCGGCGATCGCATGGGGGCCATGGTGGAGGCCAACTACCGGGACTGCATCAATTCCCGCTCCCCCATAACGGTGGCCGAGCGTTTCCTCCTCCCCAACGACCAGGTGCGGTTGCTGCAAACCTCCCTGGTGCCCTCCTTCCTTGACCATGCCCCGTCCCACATAGTGGGGTTCATAAAGGACGTGACCGACGAGAGAAGGGCCCAGGAAGAGAGGGACGCGGCGCTCAGGCGCTACGAGGCCATGTTCCGGGAGCACCCGGCGGTGATGCTCCTCATTGATCCCGAGTCGGGGCAGATCCTGGACGCGAACCCATCGGCGCTGAACTTCTACGGCTACCGGCACGAGGAGATCACCCGGATGACCATTCAGGACATCAACCAGCTCCCCGAGGAGGAGGTGAGAAGGCGTAGCCTCCTGGCCGCCCATGGGAAGCAACGCTACTTCCTGTTCCCCCACCGGCTCCGGAGCGGCGCGGTGAGGCTGGTGGACGTTTTCACCGCTCCGGTAAACATCGGCGAAAGCACCGCCCTCTTCTCGATCATCTTTGACGTAACCGAGCGGGAGGAGGCGAAGAGGAGACTCCACCAGGAGAAGGAGACCCTCAACACCACCCTTATGAGCATCGCTGACGGGGTGGTGGCCACAGACGCGGGCGGCACCATCACGTCCATCAACCCATCGGCCCTCAAGATGGCGGGGATCAAAGAGCAGGACGCCCTTGGCAGGCCCTTCTCCCAGGTCTTCTCCATAATTGAGTCCAAGACACTGAACGAGAGGGATCCCCTGGGAGCCGCCATCCGCTCCGGAAGGATAATCCCCATATCCGATGCGGTGGCCAACACCCCAGGGGGTAAGATCCACATCTCCGGCAGCGCTTCTCCCGTAAGGAATTCCCTGGGAGAGGTTACCGGGGCGGTGGCTGTCCTCCGAGACGTGGGACAGGAGAAGCAGTGGCGGGATAAGATGCTGTATATGAGCTATCACGACCCGCTCACCAAACTGCCGAACCGCCGGTTCCTGGAGGAGGAGATCTCTCGGCTGGAGGAGGAGCAGGTGATGCCCGTATCGGTCATCATGGCGGACGTTAACGCCCTCAAGATGACCAACGACGCCTTCGGCCACGAGAGGGGAGACGCCCTCCTCATCAACGCCGCCAAGGTCCTCAAGGCCGCATGCCGACGGGGGGATGTGGTTGGCCGATGGGGGGGAGATGAGTTCCTGATCCTCCTGGTGGGAGCCACCGAGCGGGGGGCAGAGATGGCCGCCCAGCGAATCCGGGAGATGGTCCGGGATTCCCCCCTGGGTGACATACCCATGAGCATCGCCCTAGGTTGGGGTACCAGGTCCAATCCAGGCCAGGGCATCCTCTCCGCCATGAAGGAGGCGGAGGAGATGATGTACCGACACAAGCTCATCGACGGGAGGGACCAGCGGCAGATGTTGCTGGACCGGATACTGTCCGCCCTGAGCTCCCGATGCCACGAGGACGAAGACCACAGGAACCGCCTCAAGAAAATCTGCCTTGCGGTGGGATCCGCCATGAATCTGAGCCCCAGGGAGATGGAGGATCTCTCCCTGCTGACCTACTACCATGACATAGGGATGATAGGAATACCTCCGGAGGTTCTGAGGGCCGAAGGCCCACTGACGGAGAACCAGATGGAGGACATCCGACGACACCCCGAGGTGGGCTACATGATAGCCCAGAACGTGAAGGAGATAGTATCCGTAGCAGACTTGATCCTGCTGCACCACGAACGATACGACGGCTCCGGATACCCCCGGGGCCTCAAGGGGGATCAGATCCCCATCCAGTGCCGGATCTTCGCCCTGGCGGACGCCTACGAGGCCATGACCAGCGGCAGACCCTACCGGAGGCCCCTGAGCCATCGGGAGGCGCTGGAGGAGATAGCCTCCCTCAAGGGAATCGTCTTCGACCCCCAGGTGGTGGAGGCCTTCGTATCCTCCTTGGGGAACTGACCGGCCCCTTGGAAACCGAAGAGGCCCCGGCACCCCGGGGCCCCGCAGGTGATCAGGCCTCCTCGGGCCTCACCTCCAGATCCTCCTCCAGATCCCCTTCCGCCTCGTCCTTGAGGACCACGTTAAGCAACAGGGCCGCCACAGTGCCGGCGCTTATGCCGGAGGAGAAGAAGCTCCTCACCACCCCGGGCATGCTGGAGATGAAGTCCGGCCTCACGGTGACGCCGATGCCAATCCCAAGGGATATGGCCAGGATCAGCATGTTGCGGTTGTTGAGCTCCACCCCCTTGAGGGTCTTGATCCCCGCCGCCATGACCATGCCGAACATGATGATCCCCGCCCCACCCAGAACCGGGTTAGGCATTATGGCCACCAGGGCCCCCAGCTTGGGGAATAACCCCATGAGGATCAAGATTATACCCGCCACCTGGACCACATAGCGGCTGGCCACCTTGCTCAACGGGATCAGCCCCACGTTCTGAGAGAAGGAGGTGTTGGGTCCCGCGTTGACGAATCCGGCGATGAGAGACCCAACCCCATCCGCCAGTATACCCTTGGATATGTCCTCCGAGTCCAGCTCCTTGCCGGACGCCTCGCCGATGGCGAAGAGGCATCCCACGGTCTCCACGGTGGTCACCAGATATGCGGTGAAGAAGGCGAAGAACCCCCCCATGGAGAACTTGACTCCATACTTGAAGATGGTCGGAACCTCGAACCATCCCGCCTTCGCTATGGAAGACATGTCCAGCATCCCGAAGGGGATGCAGATCAGGTAGCCGAAGATGAGGCCTATTATGACCGCCGCGGAGGAGAGGAACCCCTTGGCGTAGCGGTTGAGCAGCATGATCACCGTCATAACCGAAAGGGCGATGGACACGTTCCTGACACTGCCGTAGTCCGGCGCCCCGTAGCCCCCGGCGGCCCAGTCGATGGCCACCGGCAACAGGGTGAGCCCTATGAGCATCACCACCGTGCCGGTCACCACCGGGGGGAAGAACCGTCTCAGGGGCTTTATGAACCGGCTTAGGGCGATCTCTATGAAGGAGCCCGCTATGGTGGCCCCAAATATACCCGGCAACCCCATCTGGGCCCCCACCGCTATGGAGGGGCCAACGAAGGTGAAGTCGGTGCCCATCACGCAGGGTAGCTTGGCCCCCACGGGGCCTATCCCCTTGGCCTGGATGTAGGTGGCTATCCCCGCCGCCAACAGGGCGGCGCTCACCAGGAACCCCAGGTCGTGGACCGGAAGCTTCAACGCCCCCCCCACTATCAGGGGTACCGCCACTATCCCGCCGAAGGCGGCCATGATGTGCTGGATCGCCAGCACCACCGACAGGTTGAGCGGCGGCCGGTCATCCACCTTGTACAGGATCCCGTCCTCGTACCCCCTAGCTCCCCTAGTCTCCATGCTCCTTCCCCTCCTTAAAAGGTAATAAGGCCACCCCACCGGGGCCATCACCACTATACAATATAACCCTTGAGAAATATCAGACAATGTTCGGGTGTGACAGGTCCGACGCAACGGGTATCATTGGTGTAGACTGGCATGGGGGTGATCGAATTGAACCATCACGACCAGTTGCTGGCCAGGGTCTTGGACTTCCTGGATCGAAACCGGGAGGAGGCGGTCCGCATGTCGGACCGGATATGCGACCATCCGGAGCTGGGGGGGGAGGAGGTGCGGACCTCCGGCGAGTTCGCCCGGGCGCTCCGGGAGGGGGGCTTCCGGGTGAAGACGGGGATACTGGACCTCCCTACCGCCTTTCACGCCACCTGGGGGAGGGGGCCGGTCAACGTGGCACTCCTGGCGGAGATGGACGCCCTGCCGGAGATAGGCCACGGGTGCGGCCACAACCTGCACGGCACCGCCTCGGTCTTCGCCGCCCTGGCGCTCAAGGAGGCCCTGAGGGAGGAGGACGCCACGATCCACGTGTTCGGCACTCCGGCGGAGGAGACCAATGGCTCAAAGGTGGAGATGGCCCGGGCGGGGCTCTTCGACGAGATGGACCTGGCGCTCATGTTCCACTGCTGCTCCGGCGGGAGCTACGTGGACTACAGATCAATGGCCATTGACTCCCTGGAGTTCACCTTCTCGGGACGCACCGCCCACGCGGCGGCGGCCCCCTGGGAGGGGCGGAACGGGTTGAACGGGGTTATCCTGCTCTTCCACGCCCTGGACATGCTGAGGCAGCACGTAAGACCCCACGTCAGGATGCACGGGATCATCACCCACGGGGGCGCGGCCCCCAACATCGTTCCCCACGAGGCCCGGGCCCACTGGTACTTCCGGGCCCCCACCCGGGAGGAGCTGGACCAGCTGGTGGAGCGGGTGAAGGCCATAGCCCACGGTTGCGCCGCCGCCACCGAGACGGAGGTTTCCTACCGCTACAACGAGGCCAGCTTCGATCACATGAGGCCTAACCCCCCGGCGGAGGAGGCCATGGAGCGGATCCTGACGGAGCTGGGCTTCCGCCTCCGGAAGGGCCCGGGGCCCAGCGGATCCAGCGACGTGGGCAACGTGAGCCGCCGGTGCCCGGCCCTTCAGCCGGAGCTGTCCATATCCGACCGGGAGATCCCCCTCCACTCCCGGGAGTTCGCCCTGGCCACCAAGTCGGAGGGGGGACACCGGGCCCTGATCCAGGGGGCAAAGGCCCTGGCCTGGATGGGCCTTGATGTGATCTTCAACCCCCAGCTCCGGGAGCGGATCCGCCGGGCCTTCGAATCCCCCACCACCCACGGCTAGAGGGGCCTCAGCTCCACCTCCACCTGGCTCAGGCAGCAGTTCCAGCGGTCCGTCAGCTGGGGCCCCACGAGGAGGTTGACCCCCCGCTGCCCCGAGTGGGTCCAGCAGGTTCCGGGGGCCACCCCCTCCTCCACCCTAAGCACCCCCCGCACCTCCCCCCAGGGGGAGCGGACCGCCACCCGCTGCCGGTCCCGTAGGCCCAGCCTCGAGGCCTCCCGGGGAGACAGGCGGAAGACCAGCCCATCCCCCTCCGCCCAGGACTCGCAGCCGCCGCCGTTCACCGCGTCGAACCGGTGGGGTGTCACCAGTGTGAGACTATCCCCGGCTGGGCCGACTGGGGGGACCAGAGGGAAGGAGAAGGCTCCCCGGTTCCTGTCCGGGTGGGGGAAGCGCCATATGCCCTCCGCCACGGGGACCAGCCCCGGGTTGGAGAGCACTTGCCTGACGAAGGGCTCGAAGGAGCCCCGGACGCAGGGGTCAAAGCCCAGCATCCGGAGGATGGAATCCAGCAGATCCGCCTCGGATGGGCATGGGGACCTCCTGACGGGCCGGGTGACCTGGAGCAGATCGTGCCAGTAGCTGAACACCAGCCCATCTGGTTGCTCCGGGAAGGGGGCCACGGGGATGAAGAGGTGGGACCTCGATGCGGTGGCGGAGAGCCGCCAGTCTAGGCATACGAAGAAGGGGTCCTCCCGGTCCATCAGCTCCAACAGGTCCTCCACCCCCTGGGTCTGGGTAACCGGGTTGCAGCGGGAGAAGATCACCAGCTCAACCGGCGGATCCTGGGCCCCCTTTAGCCAGGGCCCCACGACGGGCCGCGGCGCCAGGCGGGAGAAGCAGTTCTGGGCGAAGCCCGGCGGGAATGGGGCCCCGTCGTCGGCGCTGAACACCATACCCCCCCCAGGGACATCCTGTGACCCCAGCAGAAACACGAGGGAGTCCAGGACCCGCATGAGCAAGTCCCCCCCCTGGCGGCGCTGCATGGCCCAGCCGGCCCAGAGGCTGAGGGGCCCGTCGGAGGTGACGAACTGGAGGATCTCGTCCAGTTCTTGGGACGAAAGGCCGGTGAGACGGCCGACCTCCTGCCGGGTGGCCCACCGGATGGACCCCTCGAACTCCTCCAGACCCCGGAACTCCCCCACGGGACCTCCCCCGCCCCTCAAGACCTCCCCGCACAGGAAGGCCCCCAGGGCCAGGTCCGAGCCGGGCCTCAATGTCCACGCCGCGTCCGCCAGCCCATGAGTCCTGGTGGGCCTCACGTCCAGGTATCCCACCTTGGCCCCCATGGCCCTGGCCCGGGCTATGAGGGGAACAAAGTGGACGTTGGTCTCCGCCACGTTGCGGCCCCAGAGGAGGATCCGGCGGCTCTCCAGCACCTCCTCGGGGGGCACGTGCCGCCTGACCGGGTAGGAGAGGGACAGGCCGTGTCCCCCCTCGCCGCCGCAAAGGGACCCCGCAAGGCCGGTGAAGCCCCCGAGGCGCTGGGAGAAGAGGTCCAGCAGACAGTTGGTCATAAGCAGGTTGCCGGACCCGGTCCCCCACAGGATCCGCCGAGGATCCCGCTTCACCGTCGATTCGATGCGCCCCGCCAGGATGGACAGGGCCCGATCCCAGGAGATGGGGTTCAAAACCCCTCCCTCCCGGAGCATGGGCTGGGTGGGCCTGGGGCCCTCCAGGGCATCCAGTAGCTTCGTCAGCTTCCTGCACACGAACCCCCGGGTGTAGGGGTGGTCATCCCTGCCCCTGACCTGGCTGGAGCCCCACCGGACCTCGAAACCGCAGGCGTCGGGACAATCGAAGGCGCAGGCGGAAAGGATCTTCAACGTTGACACCTCCCTAGGGGCTGGATGGAGGATGTGCCCCTCTCTGCGCTCCATGTTAACACCCTCCAGCGGCGGATCAAACCCACCGTCGGCTCCACTGCGGCGTGGCCAGGGGGAGGATTGAGACCCCGACGCTTGAAACGGCCATCCTGGCGTATAACACGGTTAAGGTGAAGCTGGTGGGGCTGGTTCTGGCCGCATCTTTCACGGTGCTGGCAGGGATCGTGACCACCTCGGCGGTCAGGGCCCGGGACGCCTCCATGGACTCCGCCATGCGGGAGGCGGAGCTGACCTCCCAGCTGCTGGCCAAGGACCTGGAGGTGGACCTAAACTACGCCATGGACGCGGCGATCAGGATGGGGAACGCCCTATCCAGGAGGATCGCCAAGGGGACCGCAAACCGTTCCGCCACGGTGGAGGAGCTCAGGTCCCTCCTCACGGAGACCCCCTCCTTCTTAGGCGTTGGGATCGCCTTCGAGCCCAACGCCTTCGACGGAAGGGACCAGGACTTCGCAGGCAAGCCCGGGCACCCCGAGTCCGGCAGGGCGGGATACTACGTCGAGACTAACCAGGCGCTGAACCTGTCCCAGGAGGCGGACCGGAGCGCCCAGTCCGCCAAGGCCTCGGTGGAGGCGGTGGAGCTGAGCGCCCGGGAGCTAATGGAGCTGTCGGATAGGCTGTCGGAGACCATAGGCCGGTTCAGGCTGTCGGACCGGATGGCCCTGAAGGGGTAGAATTGGACCCAATAGACCGAGGTGGTGACCTCATTTCGCTTGAGCCGCGTGTTTTGGTCAGCGCTTGCCTTTTGGGGATCCGGTGTCGCTGGGACGGAAGCGAGGCGGAGAGCCCAAGCCTGGCAGCGGTCTCTTACCTATTTAGGTTCGTTCCGGTGTGTCCCGGGCAACTTGGGGATCTGCCGACCCCCAGGAAGGCGGCGGAGTCCATTCCCCGATCGGCCGAGTGAGCCAAGGCCCTGGACCATGTGTCCCAAAGCCAGAGGGATTCGGGTCTCCAGATCCCCTTTTGACGTTCCGAGTCGACGCCGGGAAAGGATCCACCTCCGCCGGCTCGCTTGGTGGCATCCAGGACCTGTGGGAGAATGGGGGAGATTGCGGTGGGATCATCATCCGGGGAGGGGTGCTCCGTGTCCGGATCCAAACTTAAAGGGGTGTCACTCATCCTGCTGGCGGGGTTCCTCTGGGGGACCATGTCCCCGGTTGGGAAGTTCCTGGCCCAGGCGGGGACGGACACCATGACCATCGTATTCAGCCGGGCCCTGCTGGCGGGGCTGGCGTCCGCGCTATTCATGGCCTGGCGGGCCCCGCACCTTTTGCGCCTAAAGCCCTCCCAGGTACCGCTGATCTGCTTCTACGCCCTGTTCGGCGTATCCGCCATGTACTGCGGGTTCTTCATGGCCCTCAACTTCCTCTCCGTGGCCCTGACGGAGGTGATCTTCTTCTCCTACCCGATCCTCATCGTCCTCCTCTCCCCCATGGTCACCGGGGAGAGGGCCGGAGGGGCGGAGGTCCTGGGGGCCACCCTCATCCTGGTGGCGGTGGTCGTGGCGGTCCTGCCATCCCTCCCCTCCGGCGGGGCTCCCCTGTCCCTTGAGGGGCTGGGCTGGGCCGCCCTGTCCGCCCTGGGGATGACCTTCTACTCCCTCCTGGCCCGGGCCGCCGCCAGGGGGGGACGGGTACCCCAGGGGACCCTTTTCGTCTACGGGATGCTCTTCGGGGCGGTCATCATGGGAACAGGCAAGGGCATCTCCTCCGGGTGGGGGGACCTGGCGCGTCTTGGGCTGGGACAGGTGGGCTGGATCCTGTACCTGAGCCTGGTGGCCACCCTGGTGGGGTACGGGGCCTTCTACCTGGGGCTCCGTCACGTTACCGCCGCCACCGCGGGGGTGATCGGAACCGTGGAGCTGGTCACCGCCTTCGCCCTCTCCCGCTTCGTCCTGGGCCAGCCGGTGGGGCTTAACGAGCTTGCGGCGGGAACGCTGATAATCCTCTCCATCTCCCTGGTCTCCCTGCGAAAGGGATCCGCCGGCTCCGCCCTTTAAGGTGACCCATCGCAGGACCAAGGGTTCAGCGGGGAAGAAGCCTGGACCTGGGACGTGGGGGGCTATAGAATCTTCTCCGGAACTCAAGAAACTCCCCGCTGGGGAGAGGAGAGGGATGATGGCGATTGACTGAGCGGAAGGACCGGGGCGGCTGGCCGGTGGTGCTCTACGTGGTGCTGGTGGCCGCCTACTTCATGTCCAACTTCTTCAGGGTATCCCCGGCGGTGCTCCTGCCCCGGCTGGCCAGGGAGATGGGGATGACCGCAGGGGTTACGGGCTTCATATCGAGCCTTTTCTTCTACGCCTACGGGGGGGTGCAGCCCCTTTGCGGCTCCCTAAACGACCGGTACGGCCCCATGAGGATCGGCGCCTTGGGGATGCTCATCTGCGCGGTGGGCACCTTCATGTTCTCCTTCGCGGACAGTCCCGCAAGCCTTGGGGTGGCCCGGATGCTCACCGGCCTGGGGCTTGGCCCCATCTTCTCCGGGGTCCTGGTGCACCAGGCCCACGGGTTCCCCAAGGAGAGGTACCCCATGCTGACGGGGCTCACCATCGCCCTGGGCAACCTGGGGGCGGTGGTCTCCGTGGTGCCCCTGGGGCTGGCTCTGGACTCCATGGGCCGGTTCAACACCTTCCTCCTCCTGGGGATCGTGAGCGCCGGGATCGCCCTGGTCCTCTGGATCCTCAAGGGGCACGATCCGGTGACCTCCTCCGGGGCCAAGGGGCCCATGCTTAAGGGGCTCAAGGAGGGGATGAGGATCCTGGTCTCCGGGCACCGGGGAATAAAGGTGGCGGCGCTGCTCTGGGCCTCCGCGGTGGGGGTGCAGCTCTCCCTCCAGGGCCTATGGGGGGTGGCGTGGTTCGAGGAGGCATACCGGTGCGGCCCCTCCGCCGCCAGGAACTGGGCCACCATGATAGGCATAGGGATGATGGCGGGCACCCTCCTTGGGGGGCCGTTGGCCTCCATGGCCCGGGGCCGGCGATCCGCCTTCGCCGCCATAGGCGGGTCCGTGGCGGCCTCCTGGGGGCTCTTCCTGGCCCTGATGGCCCTGCGGGCCCCCATCTGGGCCTCCGGATGGGCCGGGGCCCTCATGGGGATCACCACCGGCGGGGCGGTGGTGGCCGCCAACTCCGCCATAAACGACCTGGTGGACCGGGAGAGGATCGGGGCCCTCCTGGGGGCGGCCAACATGATGGTCTTCGCCCTGGTGATCCTCTGCCAGTGGGGCTCGGGGCTCATGATCGAGGCCTTCGGGGGGCAGAGCCACGGGGCGTTCCTCAAGGCCTACGGCATCATGGCCCTATTTCTCCTGGCCTGCACCCTGCCGATCCTCACCGTCAGGTCCTTCAAACGGAGCTAATCGGCCCCCAGGGCCCTCACCGCGTCCCTCCCGGACGCCTTGGCCAGGTAGAGCGCCTGGTCCGCCAGGTTGTTGAGCTGGTCCACCGTCAGCTGCGGCACGAACTCCGCCACGCCGAAGCTGGCGGTGACCGGTATCTGGAGCCCGTCGTACAGCACCGGCTCGGATCCTATGGCGCTCCTCATCCTCTCACAGAGCCGCTTGGCGTCCCCCAGGGAGGCACCGGGCAGGATCAGGAGGAACTCCTCCCCCCCGTAGCGGCCCACCACGTCGTAGACCCTAAGCTTTGAGCCGACCCGGCGGGCCACCTCCCGGAGGACCTGGTCCCCCGCCAGGTGCCCGTAGGTGTCGTTTATGGCCTTGAACCGGTCTATGTCCATCATGGCCACCGACAGGCTACCCCCCTCCCGGACGGACCGGGCCATCTCCCGCTCCTCCATCTCTATCACCGCCCGGCGGTTGAGCAGCCCGGTGAGCTGATCGTGCCGGGCCATGAACCTCAGCTTCCGCTGCACCTCCATCACCCGGGTGCCGGAGAGGACCCGGAGGGTCAGGTCATCGGGATCGAAGGGCTTCACCACGTAGTCGTCCGCCCCGGAGGCCATGGCGAGCACCAGGTCCTCCTTGGTGTCCTTAACGGTGATCATGATCACGTACGTGTACCTCTCGCTGCCCTGCTCCTCCTCCCGAAGGCGCCTTATGACCTCCACCCCGCCGATGTGGGGCATCATGTAGTCCATCAGGGCCACATCCACCTCACCCTTTAGGAGCACCTCCAGGGCCTCCTCCCCAGTGGAGGCGGTGAGCACCCTTATGCCCCGGTTGGAGAAGATCCGCCCGATCCCCTCCCGGGTGGATGGGTTGTCGTCCGCTACCAGCAGCCTCATGCCCTGGGGGAACTCAACGCCGCCGAAGCGGCCGCCGACCCCCATGGGGACCCTAAAGGAGGCCCCGCCGGATCCGCGCCACTGGCCGAAGGAGAGAGCCGCCCCCTTGAACTCGTGAAGGGACTTGAGGAACAGGTCCTGATCCCCCTCCCGGAAGGACTTGAGCATCACGTCCTCCAGGCGGGCCATGTCCGCCCGGAAGGTCTCCAGCAGGTCCGTCTGCAGGTTCCGCTGGGGCGCCTCCCGATGCTTCAGCGCCCAGGCCAGCTCCATCACGTCCAGGGGCTTCCTCAAGACCTTGAGCATCCCCTCCCGGAGGAACGCCTCCTCCACGTCGGGGGAGACCCCGGCGGTGAGCCCCACCACCCGGCACCCCAGGGCCTCATGAAGCCGGTGCATGGCCGAGAGACCGTCCCCGCCGGGGAGGTTAAGGTCCATCAGCACGAAGTCGAACTTACCATGCTCCGCCTCCTCCAGGGCCTCCTGGACGGACTGGGCCCCCACCGCCTGAACCCCGCACTCCCTGAGCACCCCGCAGGCGGCGGATAGGCTGGTGTTGTTGTCGTCCAGCACCAGGGCCCTTAGGCCGTCCAGGGGGCACCCGGTCCCCTCCTCCTGGCGGACCGGCAGGTCAAGGGTGAAGACCGTCCCGTACCCGGGCCTGGAACGGACCGTTATGTCCCCCCCCATCCGGTTGGCCAGCTCCTTGGACAGGTACAGCCCCAGCCCGGCGCCGGAGGAGCTCCCCGAGAAGGGCACGAAGAGGCGCCCCATCTCCTGGTCCCCCATGCCCAGGCCGCTGTCCTCCACCGCGAAGTAGACCCTGCCCTCCCCTCCCCAGCCTGATAGGGACACGTGCCCCTTGCGGGTGAACTTAAGGGAGTTGGACAGCAGGTTCACCAGGATCTGACGGAGCCGCCTGGGATCCCCCATGATCCGGTCCGGCAGGGCGTGGGTGAAGAACCGGAACTCCAGCCCCCGGTCCTGGGCCCGGATCGAGAAGGTGCTGGCCAGCTCCTCCAAAAGCGCCTGGGGGGAGAAGGGGATGGCGGTGATGTCGAGGCGCCCCGCCTCCAGCTTGGAGTAGTCCAGCAGGTCGTCCAGGAGGCTGTTCAACGTCTCGCACTCCCGAAGCAGCACCTCCATCCGGTGGGCCACCGGCGGGGGCAGCTCCGCCCCCAGGGTGGTCCTGAGGAGCCCCATCATCCCCCCCAGGGGGTTTCGGATCTCGTGCCCTATGTGGGCCAGGAAGGCGTCCTTGAGGCGGTTGGCCTCCTCCAGGGCCCTCTTGGTCTCCTCCAACCTCTCCACGTTCTCCTTCAGCTGCCCGTTGAGGGACCGGACCTCCTCGAGCCGCAGCTGGTTCTCTATGGATATGGCGGTGTAGGACATCAGGGTCCGGAAGAAGGCAACCCCTATCTCCGGGATCTCCTCGGGCCTCTCCTCCAGGGATGCCATGAAGACCCCCAGGATCTTCGACGGGGTGCTCAGGGCGGAGACCAGGAAGCTACCCTGGGGGAGGGACATGAACATGGGGTTCGGGTGGGTGAGCGCCCAGGCCAGGGTGCCGTCGGAGGACATCTCATCAAGGGCGGCGTTGAAGTCCACCTCCCCCTCCTGCCCCGCCACCCGGGATAGGTCCATGCCGTCATCGGAGAAGAGCAGGCAGGTCCAAGCCCCTATCTTTATCAGCGACCTGGCCCGGTCGGCGGCCCTCACCAGGATCCGGTCCAGGTGCCCATCCTCCTCCACCGCGGAGGGCACCAGCCCGACCGCCACCGCCAGGATCCGGTTTATCCTCTCCCTCTCCGCCTCCAGCATCCGGAAGCGGCGCTCCAGCTCCGACAACCTCGAGGTGTTCATCCCGCTCCTCCTTAGATCAGGAAGATCCTGCGGATCTCCGCTATCTGACGCCTGGCCTGGGAGACCATGGCGGGTAGCGCCTCCGGCGGGAGCTCCAGCATGTCCAGCCCCCGCTGGGACAGGGTGGGCACCAGGTGGGATCCGGAGTTGCCCCACCGGAGGGCCAGGGCCATGGCGTCCGCCAGATGCGCCACCGCTGACTCCCTGGGAAGGTCCGACTCGTCCGGGGAGTGGTGTCCACCCACCATGGTCCGGATGAAGTCCGGTATGTTCCACTCCTTGAGTAGCGCCTCCCCCATAGAGCCGTGGTGGAACCCCAGGTGCCGCTCCTCCACCCGGTGCATGGGGACACCCTCGTACAGCGCCAGGTCCATCAGGGACTTCATGACCCAGGGCACCTTGGCGAAGAGCACCAGGCGCCCCACATCGTGAAGCAGCCCGGAGAGGAAGAACTGCTCCTCGTTGGGCATCCTCAACGTGAAGGCTATGACCCGGCAGATCACCGCACAGGATATGGAGTGCTCCCAGAAGGACTCCACGTCGATCCTGGAGGATGGGATCCCCTTGAAGGCCCCAACGGCGCTCACCGCCATGGCCAGGGCGGTGAGCTGATTGGTTCCCACTATGGCCACCGCCCGCTGGATGGAGTCGATCCTCTTGGGGAAGCCGTAGTAGGAGCTGTTCACCAGCCGTAGCAACCGCACCGTGAGGGCCGGGTCCTTGCTCACCACCTCGGCTATCTTGGAGGCGGAGCTCACCGGGGACTCGATCACCTCCCGGAGCTTGAAGTATATGGCGGGGAAGGAAGACAGCCGCACGTGCTGTCTCACCAGGTGCCGCATGGCGGGCACACCCACCCCCATGTCACCCAGGGTCACCTTGGGCACCTCCGCGGGGGGATAGGGTATCCAGGCGGATGGGACCGATCCCTCCTTGGCGATCCGCTGCCCCACCTCCCTAACCGCCTGGGCAAAGATCTCCTCCTCAAAGGCCGTTCCGGGATTCATCCATCGGGAGACCAGGGCCCTGGCCTTCCTCAAAGCCTCTTCCCTGACCCCTTCCTCCTCGGCAATGGCCCGGTCCTCGTAGCCCTCCACGTCTGCGACGGGGATCCCCCACAGGCGAAGCATCCGTATGTGCCGATCCTCTATGGTGACCCCCTTGCCCAACATGACCCTGCCGTCCGGGGCCCTTAGCTCCGAGGCCAGCACCATGCCGGGCCTTACGTTCTCGATGGAGACCAGTCCCACCGCCCGATCACCCCCGGGAATCCCGACGTTTCACCTGACGTACCCCCCAAGGGGCACGGTCTCGACCCTAACGCCCCCCGGGCCCACCGTAACCCGGTGGTAGTGGTGGAAGCCGCTCTCCGGGTCCCGGCTGTAGAGGCTAGCCCCCCCGCCGCCGGAGATGGTGTAGGGGACCCCATCCCAGTCCCCCTGGAAGAAGGCGTGCACGTGGCTGGCGAAGACCCGGTCCACCCGGTGGCGCTTCAGGACCTCCAACATCTCCCTGGCCCCCCGCTCATCCATGGCGTGGCTCTTGCCTGGCCTGGGATCGAAGAGGGGCTGGTGCATGAAAACCATCTTGGGCCCCGGGTGGGAAGCCAGCTCCCGGTCCAGCCACCGAAGGCGCTCCTCCGACAGGGGCCTTCCATCCGCGTTGTCCAGCAGGACCAGGAGAGTGCCCCCCAGAACGAAGGCCCGGTCCCGCCAGGACCCGAAGATGTCCTCGAAGCGCCCCCGCCCCCGGTCCACCAGCTCATGGTTGCCGATCACCACCAGGAAGGGCTTGCGGATGGACCGGAGGAGCTCCAGCGCCTCCCGGTACTCCCCCTGGGTACCCCGGTTGGTCAGGTCCCCCAGGTGGATCACGAAGAGCCCCTGGTCCTCCCTCATCTGGGGCACCAGGAACCGGAAACGGCTACCGGGCCCCCTGGTGTCCCCCACCACCAGGAACCTGAGCTCCCCCTCCACCGGGGTGGACAGGATGGAGTCCAGGTTGATGTGGTTAAGCCCCCTGACCGCCCCATTGGCCCCCTGGGGGATAAGGAGGAGAAGGAGGAGAAGGAGCGGGAACCATGCCAGGCCCCTGAAGGGCCTTGAAAGCGGAGTCAAGCGGGACACCCCCTGCGGTAAAATTTGTTTTATTTTACAACCCCCCGCCCGGGGTGCCAACGGTGGATTATAATGTTTGTCTCAGGCGGAACTAGGGGAGGTATATGTGTTGGACTTGGACCTGGCGATGTCGTTTCACCTTGTGAAGGAGAACGAGGGCAACTTGAGGCGCTACGGGGCGTTGCTGGCCTCGGGGAACTCCAAGGTCCGTCTCACGGGGACCGCAGACGAGGAGGACCTATGGGAGCAGCACATAGTGGACTGCGGGGCCCTGGTGTCCCTGTTGCCCCGGGGGGCCAGGGTTATCGACGTGGGGACCGGCGGTGGGCTCCCGGGAATGGTGTGGGCCCTGTGCAGGTCCGACGTGGGGGTAACACTCCTGGACAGCGTGGGCAAGAAGTGCGCCGCCGTGGAGGAGATGGCCCGGATGATGGGGCTGGAACCCCACCGGGTCCAGGTGGTCTGCTCCAGGTCCGAGGAGTTCGCAAGACTTAACCGCGAGGTATACGACGTGGCCTGCGCCAGGGCGCTGAGCGAGGCGCCGGTTCTGGCGGAGCTCCTGTCCCCCCTGGTGGCGGTGGGGGGAATGGTGTGGGCCATGAAGGGACCCAGGTGCGAGGAGGAGCTGGCCCCCGGGGAGGGCCGGTGGGGTGAGCTGGGCCTGTCGGACCCGGAGGTGTTGGACTACGACCTGGGGGACCGACACAGGAAGCTGGTGATATGGCGCAAGATCTCCCCGTGTCCCGACAGGTACCCCCGGAGACCCGGCATGGCGGAGAAGAGGCCCTGGTACCGGTAACCGGTAATAAGTTGAAGGGGGGCCCTTGGCCCCCCTTCCGTTTCGTCAGCCCCTGGGTTGCTCCATAAGGCGCCTTGCCTCCATCATGAGTCCCAGGTAAGGATCGTCCACCGAGTTGTGGGACGGGGAGTGGATGAAGTAGCGGGCGAACAGGTCCTGAACGGTGGACCTGGAGGCCACCACGTCGATGAACCGCTCCGCCAGGTGGACCGGGTTGTCCCCCTCGGTGAGCACCTGGAAGCCTATGATCTGCCCGGGGGTCACCCCAGGGCCCCCCATGGCCACGGTGATCTTCCAAGCCCCGTCCCGGCCCTCCATGAAGGGATCCCGGGAGCGGACCGGGATCCGGACCCCCACCGCCTCCACGCCGCACCTACGGGCGGCCTCCACGGTCCAGCCCACGGAGCCCCAGTGAAGATCGAAAACCTGGCTCACCCCCCAGGTGGTGACCGGCGGTAGCTGGGCGGGCATGCCCGCCACGTTCATGGCGGCCACCATGGCCTGTCTCATGGCCAGGGTGCCGATGAGGGGGAGGAGGGGCAGACCGGTGGCGGCGTCGGTTAGCTGGGCCATGTCCCCCACCGCGTACACGTCCTCCAGGGAGGTCATCATCCGGCTATCCACCACCACCCCACGGTCCACCTTCAGCCCCAGGGAGCGGGCCAGGTCGAGCCGGGGCCGCACCCCGGAGGCGAAGACCACAAGCTCCGCCTCCAGCTTGGAGCCATCAGACAGGAGGATTCCATCCCGGAGGACCTCCGATACCGTGAGGCCAACCTTGAGGTCAATTCCATTCTGGAGGAGCTTATTCTCCAGCACCGCCGCCATGTCCTCGTCAAGGGCCGCCACCGCATGGGGGAGCACCTCCACCACGGTGACCGACAGCCCCCGCTGGTGCAACGCCTCCGCCACCTCGAGCCCGATGGCGCCGCTACCGACCACCACGGCCCTCTTGGCGGACTTGGCCATCTGGTCCAGGTCCTTGGCGTCCTGAAGGCCTCTGAGGACCTTCACGTTGGGGGCCAAGGTGTCCCTGGGGAGTAGCCGGTCCCCCACCATCACGGTGGGTCCCGAAGAACCCTCCCCCGCCAGGATGCCGGGCACGTCCGGGATCCAGGGGGCCGCCCCCTGGGCCAGGATCAGCTTACGGTACCGGACGGTTACCTCCCCATCCCGGGTCTCCACCCGGGCGGTCCTCAAGGCGTGATCCACGGACCTCACGGAACCCCAGATCACGTCCTGGGCTATCTCCTTCGGTAGCCGGTGGCTGTTCTCCAGGTCAACCGCCACCGCGCAGGGGCCGTTGGGGATCAGCCGACGCCCCACCGAATAGGGAAGGCTACAGATCACCGTCGGGGGCTCGTCCGCCACCATGGCGATGGATCGGACCCCCATGTTCCAGAGGGCCATGTAGGACACCCTCCCGCCAGGACCGCCTCCCGCTATGAGAACCTCCACCGTCCGATCCAAGGTCAACACCTCCGAAATTGAAATCTTGCCATCACACCCAACTTATATACCCCACCAGGGTATGTGTCAAGGGTCCGGAGGCTTGAAAAGCGGCGACTTGCTATTAAAATGGTGTAAAGATCTTCAAGTGAAGAGGGGGGTTGTGCCGCATGATGTCTGTCAGCGAAATAGAGAACATACTGGGCGACGAGGCGGGGGACTTGCTGAATTACACCTGCAAGGGTATCCCGAAGGAGGACCTTCACCTTCCAGGTCCGGACTTCGTGGATCGGGTCTTCGCCCAGTCGGATCGGAATCCCCAGGTCTTGAGGTCCCTTCAGCAGATCTTCTCCCACGGCAGGCTTGGCAACACCGGGTACCTTTCGATCCTTCCGGTGGACCAGGGGATAGAGCACTCCGCCGCCGCCAGCTTCGCCCCCAACCCCATGTACATGGATCCGGAGAATATAGTTCGTCTGGCCATTGAGGGGGGCTGCAGCGCGGTGGCCAGCACCCTGGGCGTGCTGGGGATGGTGGCCCGGAGGTACGCCCACCGGATCCCCTTCGTCCTCAAGATAAACCACAACGAGCTCCTGTCGTACCCCAACTTCCACGACCAGACCCTTTTCGCCACGGTGGAGCAGGCCTGGGACATGGGGGCGGTGGCGGTGGGGGCCACGGTCTACTTCGGATCCCCCGAGTGCAGGAGGCAGATAATCGAGGTCTCCAAGGCCTTCAGGAGGGCCCATCAGCTGGGGATGGCCACCATCCTATGGTGCTACCTGAGGAACCCGGTGTTCGAGAAGGAGGTGGACTACCACCTCTCGGCGGACCTTACCGGCCAGGCGGACCACCTGGGGGCCACCATCGAGGCGGACATCGTCAAGCAGAAGCTGCCGGAGAACAACGGGGGCTTCAGGGCCATAGGGTTCGGCAAGACCCATCCCAGGGTCTACGAGGAGCTGGTGCCCAACCATCCCATAGAGTACGTCCGCTGGCAGGTGGCCAACGGCTACATGGGCCGGGTGGGGCTGATCAACTCCGGGGGCCCGTCGGGGAAGAACGACCTGAAGGACGCGGTGCGCACCGCGGTGATCAACAAGAGAGGCGGCGGAATGGGGCTAATCCTGGGCAGGAAGGCGTTTCAGAAACCCTTCGAGGAGGGGGTCCAGCTGATCAAGGCGGTGCAGGACGTGTACCTCTGCGACGAGATAGTGCCAGCCTGAAGCCGTTCAAAAACCGGGGGGGGGGGGAGGGATGGCGCTCATTCAGCCCCCCGGTCCTCGATTCCTCCGGCCACTTGGTCCTTGAAGACCACGAAGTAGGTAACCACCACGAACAGTATGGCCCCAAGGACGTTGCCCAGCGTGACAGGCAGCAGGTTGCCAATGTAGCCTGCCAGGTTCACGTTGGACAACTTGTCCACCGGCAGGTTAGACAGGGTCAGCGAGGAGCCATCTCGGCGAATCAGGATCCCCAGCGCCATGTAGTACATGTTGGCCACGTTGTGCTCAAAGCCGGATGCCACGAAACCCATTATGGGGAAGAATATGGCGGATATCTTTCCCGCCACATCATCCGCCGCCATGGACATCCATACCGCCAGGGCCACCAACCAGTTGCAGAGGACACCCCTCACCATGGCCTGCCCGAAAGGCAAACTCATCTTAACCGCCGCGATCTTAAGGGCGTTTGCCCCCACCTCCCCCTCGGCCAACCCGGACCAGTGGACTAGGAACGCCACCGCCACCGCCCCTGCCATGTTGGACAGGAAGACCCAGGTCCAGTTTTTTATCACCCGCCCAAGGGGGACACATCCCACCAGGATCCCCATGGGCATAAGACAGTTTCCGGTGAACAGCTCGCCGCCCGCTATCACCACCAAAATAAGCCCCAATGGGAACACCGTCCCACCCAATAGCTTGGCTATGCCGGTTCCCACGTACCGGGCCGCATCCTGAGTTACCACCGTGTACAGGAAACCCGCCATCGCTATGTAGGCCCCGGCCATGAAACCCAGGACCAGCATCTGAACCGGAGCCCAGGCCCCTTTCTTCTCCGCCATCCTGGCACAGGATTGCACCAGCTCTGCCGGTGTCTTATATCCCACTTGGCTCCCTCCAATCTAGCCTACGCGCGAAGGGGGGGAGGGTTCTCCCTCCCCCCCTTACCGGATCTCCCGGATCCCTAACTAGACGTCGGACCGCTTGAAGTAGTGGGTGTGAAGCAGGTGATGAGCCGTCTCACCCAGGGGCTTGCCCAGGAACTCCTCGTAGAGCTTCACTATCTCCGGGTTCTCGTGGGACTTCCGGATCGGCTTGCCCTGGTCCTCCCGATATATGGCCTCGGCCCTCTTCTTCACTATCTCGAAGTTGCCGTGGTGGTAAGGCTGGCCGCCGCCTCCAACGCATCCGCCGGGACAGGCCATGATCTCAATGGCATGGAACATCTCCCCCTTGCCGTCCCGGACGGCCTCCAGAAGCCGCCTGGCGTTGCCAAGACCGTGGGCTATGCCTATGTGAAGCTTGAGGTCCCCCACGTTCACCCAGGCCTCCCGGCATCCCTGCATGCCCCGGAGCTCGGTGAAGTCCACCTTTTCAAGCGGCTTGCCGGTGGCCCACTCCACCGCCGTGCGGACCGCCGCCTCTATGACCCCACCGGTGGTGCCGAAGATCACCCCCGCGCCGGTCGACTCGCCCAGCGGACGATCGAAGTCCTCGTCTGGCAGGGACAGGAAGTCTATGTTGCAGCGCTTGATCAGATGGGCAAGCTCCCGGGTGGAGATGGATATGTCCACGTCCGGGTTCCCATCCACGGCGAACTCCGGCCTGGAAGCCTCGTACTTCTTGGCCAGGCAGGGCATCACCGACACCACCACCATCTTCTCCCTGGGGATACCCAGCTTCTTGGCGAAGAAGTTCTTGGCCACTGCGCCGAACATCTGCTGGGGGGACTTGGCGGTGGAGGGCACGTCCAGCAGCTCCGGGAACTGGTGCTCGAAGAACTTGACCCAGGCGGGGCAGCAGGAGGTGAGGATCGGCATCCTCACCTCCTTGTCCCCCTTTAGGTACCGGTTGAGCCGGTCCAGGAACTCCGACGCCTCCTCCATTATGGTGAGGTCCGCGGCGAAGTCCGTGTCGAACACGTAGTCGAATCCCATCTGCCTCAGGGCGGAAACCATCTTGCCGGTCACCAAAGTGCCGGGCTCGAGGCCGAACTCCTCCCCCAGGGCAGCCCTCACGGCTGGGGCGGTCTGGACCAGCACCACCTTTTCGGGGTCCGCCAGGGCCTCTATGACCCGCCAGGAGTAGTCCCGCTCCACCAAGGCCCCGGTGGGGCACACGGCGGCGCACTGGCCGCAGAAGGTGCAGACCGTGTCGACAAGGGGTTTCTCAAAAGCGGGGGCTACAACCGCGTTGAAACCCCGGTTTACCCCGGAGAGCACACCAACGGTCTGGACCTCGTTGCACATGGTCTCGCACCGACGACACATGACACACTTGTCCATGTCCCTCTCCAGGGCAGGGGAGTGGTCCTTCTTGTAGGTGGACTGGACTCCCTGGTAGCGTACCTCCCGGATGCAGAACCTCTCCGCCAGATCCTGGAGCTCACAGTTGCCGCTCTTGGCACAGGTGAGACACTCCTTGGGATGATCTGAGAGCAAGAGCTCCAACACGGTCTTCCGGGCGTTCATGACCCGGATGGTGTTGGTCCTCACCTCCATCCCCTCCGCCACCGGGGTGGCGCAGGCAGGGGCCAGGTTGCGGCGGCCCTTAACCTCCACAACGCAGACCCGGCAGGAGGCGCTCTTGTTAACCATGCCCACGTTGTCGTCCAGCTTAAGGTGGCACAGGGTGGGGATGTCGATCCCCAGCTGCCTTGCCGCCTCGAGGATGGTGGACCCCTCCGGAACCTTAACGTACTTTCCGTCTATGTTCAGGTTTATCATGGCTATCCTCCCGTGCTCTAGCTACGCGAGATGGCGCCGAACTTGCAGGCGGTGTAGCAGGCGCCGCACTTGACGCACTTGTCCTGGTCTATCACATGGGGCTCCCGGACCTTGCCGGAGATGGCGTCCGCGGGGCAGACCTTGGCGCAGAGGGTGCAACCCTTGCACTTCTCCGGGTCTATGACATAGCGGACCAGGTCCTTGCACTTACCGGCGGGGCAACGCTTCTCCTCCACGTGAGCCAGGTACTCATCGAAGAAGTTGTCCAGCGTGGACAGCACCGGGTTGGGCGCCGTCTGTCCAAGGCCGCAGAGGGAGGTGTCCTTGATTATCAGCGCCAGCTCCCTGAGCCTGTTGAGGTCATCCCGGGTGGCCTTGCCCTGGCATATCTTGTCCAGCATCTCCAGCATCCGCCGGTTCCCCACCCGGCAGGGGGTACACTTGCCGCAGGACTCCTCCACGGTGAACTCCAGGTAGAACTTGGCCACGGACACCATGCAGTTGTCCTCGTCCATGACGATCATGCCGCCGGAGCCCATCATGGACCCCGCCTCGAGCAGGTTGTCAAAGTCGATGGGGGTGTCCAGATGCTTCTCGGTGAGACACCCGCCGGAGGGGCCACCGGTCTGTACCGCCTTGAACTTGCGGCCGTCCCTTATGCCGCCCCCGATGTCGTAGATGACCTCCCTCAGGGTTATGCCCATGGGGACCTCCACCAGGCCCACGTTGTTGACCTTGCCAGCCAGCGCGAAGACCTTGGTTCCCTTGGACTTCTCGGTCCCTATGGAGGCGAACCAGTCCGCCCCCTTGAGGATTATGGGGGGAACACAGGCGAAGGTCTCCACGTTGTTGACGTTGGAGGGCTTGCCGTAGAAGCCCCTCTCCGCCGGGAAGGGTGGCTTGCTGACCGGCTCTCCCCGGTTCCCCTCCAGGGACTGAATTAGGGCGGTCTCCTCACCGCACACGAAGGCTCCCGCACCGTAGCGGAGCTCCACATCGAAGTCGAAGCCGCTGCCCAAGATGTCCTTGCCCAGCAGCCCCACCTCTCGGGCATCCTCTATGGCCTTCTGGAGTCGCTTAACCGCCAGGGGATACTCGGCCCGGATGTAGACCATCCCCTTGGTGGCCCCGATGGCGTAGCCGCAGATGGCCATGGCCTCGATGACCGAGTGGGGATCCCCCTCCAGGATCGAACGATCCATGAAGGCCCCCGGGTCACCCTCGTCAGCGTTGCAGATCACGTACTTCTGGTCCGCGCTGAAACGGCTGGCGATCTCCCACTTGAGCCCCGTGGGGAATCCGCCGCCACCCCGGCCCCGAAGCCCCGACTTCTTAACCTCCGCTATCACGTCCTGGGGCTTCATGGAGGTGAGAACCTTGCCCAGCGCCTCGTAGCCGTCCCGAGCTATATACTCGTTCACGTTCTCCGGATCTATGAACCCGCAGTTCCTCAGGGCGATCCGCATCTGCTTCTTGTAGAAGTCCATGTGCTTGGAGTCGGACACCTCGTGGGCGGTCTTGGGATCCTTGTAGAGGAGCCGAGTCACCTTGCGGCCCTTCAGGATGTGCTCCGCCACTATCTCGTCCGCATCCTCGGGGGTCACCTTGACGTAGAAGGTGTTATCCGGGGCCACCTTGACTATTGGCCCCTGCTCGCAGAAGCCGAAGCACCCGGACAGGACCACCTTAACCTCCTCCGCCAAACCCCTCTTGGCCAGGGCCTCCTTCAGGGCCTCCGCCAGGCGGTCGCTCTGGGAAGATATGCAGCCGGTTCCGCCGCACACCAGGATGTGCATCTTAACAGCCATGACTTCAAGGCCCCCTTACTCGTGAGAGGTTCTGTAGCTGGTGGGGATCATGCCGTCCACCATCTCGCCCTTCTCGATCACGTGGTCGAAGATCTCCTTGATCCTCTCGGTGCCCTTCACGTTCCCGTAGAGCACTGGCTCCTCCCCGGGGCGCACTATCATTATGGTGGGCTCGCTGTGGCAGAAGCCCATGCAGCCGCTCTGGGTGAACACCACGTTGTTGAGGCCCCGGCGCTTGGCCTCCTCGATCATCTCCGCCATGACCTCCCGGGCCCCGGAGGCGATGCCGCAGGTGGCCATGCTGACCTTGACCTCTATCATCTTGTCGATCTCCTGCCCCTTCTCCCGGAGCTCCGTGCCCTCTTTGACGCTCTGCTTTATCTTCCTCAGTTCATCAAGGGACTTTATCTTGTTAGACATTGCAAGTGTTCACCTCCGAGCCGGCCACCTGGGGCCTGTACTGATCCACTATGCCCGGCACATCCGCCGGGGTGACCCGGCCAAAGACCCGGCCGTTCACTATGACCACCGGCGCCAGCCCGCAGGCGCCAACGCAGCGGAGGGTGTCCAATGAGAAGTAGCCGTCCTCCGAGACCTTGCCGGCCTTGACCCCCATGGCCTTCTCCAGCTCATGAAGAACGTCCTCCGCCCCACGGACATAGCAGGCAGTCCCCATGCAGACCGATACCGCCACCTTGCCCTTGGGCTCCATGGTGAAGAAAGAATAGAAGGTTACAACCCCGTAGACCTTGGCCAGGGGAATATCCAGCTTCCTGGCCACGAAGGCCTGGATCTCCTCGGGAAGGTAACCGAAGATCTCCTGAGCCTTGTGGAGCACCGTTATTAGCTCCCCCTTCTTGTTCGGGAGCTTGTCTATGAACTCCTCCAGCTCCCGGAACTGCTGCCCATTCTCCTTGCCACAGCAACAGCAACTCATCTTCCGCCCTCGCCTCCTTCGATGCCGCATGCTTTCGCGCAAACGAGCACAAGCTCGTAGACATTATAATTTCTACTACTGGAAAGGGCAATTTAGCAAGGCCCCAAATTCGCAACCCGGATAAATTTTTATTGCGGGCAATAAAAATTTATAAAAAGGCGGAGGCCGCAACACAGCTCCCCGCCCTTCCTTCAACGCTACGCCATATCCCAGCTCCCGATCAGCTAGATCAGCCCCACAACCGCCCTATCCAGGATCCCGCTCCGCTTGGCGAACAGGACCCCGTAGTTGGTAATGGGTACCCCCTGGGACCTGGCAGCCATGATCCGGCTCATCATGTGCTTCCGGTTCAGCATGCAGCCCCCGCAGTGCACCACCAGCGAGAACCCCTTCAAATCCCGGGGGAAGTCGTTGCCCGCCACCACCCTGAACTCCAGCCGGGCCCTGCTCATCTCCGATATGAGGGCGGGCAGCTTCTCCCTGCCTATATCACCCTCAAGGGGATGATGGGTACAGGCCTCGGCGATCAACACCACGTCCCCATCAACCAGCCGGTCCACCGCCCGGGCCCCCTCCACCAGGATCCTGAGGTCCCCCTTGTAGCGGGCCATGAGGATGGAGAAGGACGTTAGCCGCACATCGGGCCCCACCAGGTCCTTCACCAGGTGGAACACCTGAGAGTCGGTCACCACCAAATCCGGCCGCCTCCCCGCCGCCTCCAGGAGCTCCATAGCCCCCCGAAGCTCCCCGGTCTTCACCATCATGGCCACCCCATCGTGGTCCAACACGTCCCGCATGACCTGAACCTGGGGAAGGATCAGCCGGCCCTTTGGGGCCTGCACGTCCTGGGGGGCCACCAGAAGCACCAGGTCCTCCGCCTCCATCAGGTCCCCCAGTATGGTCCGCATCTCCCAGCCCTCCGGGACCGCTTCCTGGATGGCCGCCTTAAGCTCCTGTATCCCATCCCCAGTAAGGGCGCTGACCGGCGTCAACCGCAACCCAAGGCGACCGCTCACCCACTGGACCGGGAGCTCCCCCTGGTCGCTCTTGTTGAAGACCCCAACCACCGGGATCCCCCGCCCCCTAAGCTCCGCCAGCCACCCCTCCTCCATGGACAGGTCCGTGACCGGGGGGGACACCACCAGCAGAGCCAGGTCCGTCCGGTCCAGCACCCGGCGGGTCCGCTCCACCCGGAGCTGCCCCAGCTCCCCCTGGTCGTCTATCCCCGCGGTGTCGATGAACACCACGGGACCTATGGGCAACAGCTCCATGGCCTTCATCACCGGATCGGTGGTGGTCCCCGGCTCGCTGGAGACCAGAGCCGCATCCTGGCCGGTCAGGGCGTTTATGAGGCTCGACTTACCCGCGTTGCGACGGCCGAATATGGCTATATGAAGCCTGTTGGCCTTGGGTGTGTCCAACACCGCAGCTACCCCCTAGAACCGGAGATCCCGATCGCCGGACTCCACCCGGCGAAGCATCTCCAGCGCAGCCTCACGAGCCCTGGGATGGGGGATCTCATTGACCTCCCTCTCGATGAGCCGCTCTCCGATCTCCCTGGCCTCCTCATCACCGTAGTCCAGGAGGAACTCCTTCAAGGTAAGCAGGGCGTTGGGCTGGCACACGTTGCCTATCTGCCCCGACTTGGCCAGGCTCATGAACCGGTCCCCGGTGCGCCCCTCCCGGTAGCAGGCGGTGCAGTAGCTGGGTATGTACCCCCCCCTCATGAGGCTCTTTATGATCTCCATGGGGGATCGGTGATCCCCCACCTCGAATTGGGGCTTCTCGTCCTCCGCCCGACGGCCGTAGTGGTCCGCGTAACCCCCAACCCCGGTGCAGGAACCGGCGCTTATCTGGGATATCCCCAGGGAGATCACCTGGTCCCGGAACTCCGCGTCCTCCCGGGTGGACAGGATCATCCCCGTGTAGGGCACCGCAAGCCTTATGACCGCCACCAAGCGTTTGAAGGCCTCGTCGTCCACCAGTTGGAACGCGGAAACGTCCACCCCGTGGGCCCTCCTGAGCCTTGGCACCGATATGGTGTGGGGCCCCACCCCGAAACGCTCCTCCAGGTGCCGGGCGTGGAACAGCATGGCCACCGTGTCGTACACGTGGTCGTACAGGCCGTAGAGGACCCCAAGCCCCACATCGTCTATCCCGGCTTCCATGGCCCGGTCCATGGCGGTGGTGTGATAGTCGTACGACGACTTGGGCCCCCTAGGGTGAAGCGCCCGGTAGGTGGGTCGATGGTAGGTCTCCTGGAACAGAACGTAAGTACCTATGCCGGCCTCCTTGAGGCGCCGGTACTCCTCCACCGTGGTGGCCGCTATGTTGACGTTAACCCTCCTTATGCTGCCGTTGTCGAACTTGAGAGAGTATATGGTCCCTATGCAATCCAGGATGTAGTCCAAGGGGCAGTTCACCGGGTCCTCCCCCGCCTCCAACGCCAGCCTCTTGTGCCCCAGGCCCTCCAGGATCCGGACCTCCTCCGCCAGTTCCTCCATGGTCAGCCGCCGCCGCTCGAATCCCCGATTGGAGCACTTGTACCCGCAGTAGGAACAGTCGTTCACACAGTGGTTGCTCACGTAGAGGGGGGCGAAGAGCACTATGCGGCGCCCGTATATCCGCTCCTTTACCTCCCTAGCCAGGGAGAACATCTCATCCTCCATTGCGGGATCCTGAACCGACAGGAGTGCCGCCGCCTCCTGGGGGTCCAGCCCCTGAGCCTGACGGGCCTTGGCCAAAACTTCCCTCAGGTACCCCACATCCCCGGCCCGGGAACGGGCCGCCTCCAGAACCTCCGTTATCCTGCCATGGTCTATGAAGTCCGCCGTATCCAATGCCCTAGCGCTCAAAACCCCCATATCAGATCGCCCCCATGCAATATGGCTTCAAAAACAAGCGGCGGGCCCCTAAACCCTCACCGCATCTCCCCTGTCCCTGGCCACCCGAAGCCCCATGGACTCCAGTGCCCTCTCCAACTCCTCCCTCTCCTCCGCTATGGACCTCTCCTCCCCTACCCCCTTGGGATATATGTCGTAGAGCCGCCGGTACCGGTGGGGCTCCAGCTTCTGCATAACCACATTGGCCCCCCCATGGAAGGCCCAGTCCCTCATCCGCCGGTCCAACACCCCAAGCGCGGTGGTGGCCGGAAGGTGGGGACGCCGCAGGAGCAACCTGGCCAAGGCAACGGTCTTAAGCACCAGGAACGGATCCCCCGCCGGCTGATCCCCCAAGGGGGTACGTGGATGGGGAACGAAGGGACCTATCCCCGCCATGTCCACGTCCAGCTTCTTGAGCAGCAGCACGTCCCGCGCTATGGACCTCAAGGTCTGCCCCGGCAGGCCCACCATGAAACCGCTCCCCACCTGGTAGCCCAGCTCCTTGAGCTGCGTCAGGCACTCCAGCCTCCTGCGGAACGACGAATGGGGGTGCAACCGGTCGTAGAGACCCTGGTCGGCGGTCTCGTGCTTCATTAGGAACCGGTCCGCCCCCGCCTGCCTGAGGTACCTGTAGTCCTCGTAGGACCTCTCCCCTATGCTCAGGGTGATGGCCACGTCCTTTATCCCCTTAATCCTCTCTATGACCCTCCCCAACGTCCAGCGATCGTACCAGCCGTCCTCCCCAGACTGGAGCACCAGGCTCATGTACCCCGCCCCTATGGCCTCCTCCGCGCACCGGACTATCTCCTCCTCCTCCATCCGGTACCGGGCAAGGTCCCGGTTATCAGCCCTGAGGCCGCAATACAGGCACCGGCCGGAGCAGTGGCTGGAGAACTCTATGATCCCCCTTATGTGAACCTCCAGACCAAAGAGCTCCTCCTTGACCTTCCGGGCCCCCTCAAGGAGCACCTGGGCCCCATCCCAGTCCAGGGAGAGCAAAAACTCCATCTCATCCATGGTCGGCAGATACCCCCCAACCATCGACGAGACCAGCTCCCTGATTTCCACCTCATCCCTGACCAAGCTCAACCGATCCCCTCCCCAGCGTCTCTCAGCTTCGCGTATGCGGCCTTCACCGACACGCCCGATATTCGCCCCAGCTTGCCGGTCATGGCACTTATCTCCTCGTTGCTGCCATCCACTATGAGGGATATGACCGACACCCCCCGATCCCGATAGGGGATGCCCATCCTGCCCACCACTATCTGAGCATGCTCGTGGAGCACCGAGTTCACCCGGTGGACCATCTCCAGGTCCTCCACCACTATGGCCACCACCCCGAGCCTGCTCCCACCGGAAACCGTCAAAACCGATCCCCCCGACGGATTCAAAATTAAAAAGCGCCCCCCGAAGGATCGGAGGGCGCACAACACGCTCCGGGACCCACAAGTCCCCTTTGACCCCTCCCCCTCGGGCTCACCCCTCGCGGTCGGCCTAAGACAATCTCAACTCCCCGTCGGAAGAACCTCCGGGTCGTTACCGGATTATCATACACTCAGTCGCCGGAGCCCGCAACAGCCCGGCGGCTCACCAGACCTATGTTGCTCATTATCCTCCTGGTGGTGTCCGGCCGGTTCATGGTGTATATGTGGATACCATCAACACCAAAGGCCAGGAGGTCCACTATCTGCTCCGTGGCGTAAGCCACCCCCGCCTCCGCCAGGGAGGCGGGATCGTCCGCATACCGGGCCACCATCCGGGTGAACTTCGGAGGGAACGAGACCCCGCAGAGGGACACTATCCTCTCCACTTGCCGGGCGTTCAGCACCGGGAAGATCCCGGCACACACCGGAACCCTGATCCCCAGGCGCCCTATGCTCTCCAGGAAGCGGTAGAAGATCTCGTTGTCGAAGAATAGCTGGGTTATGAGGAGCTCCGCCCCCATGTCCACCTTGAGCTTAAGGAAAGCTAGATCCTCCTCCATATCCCGGGCCTCCACGTGACCCTCCGGGTAGGCGGCGGCGGCGATGCACACCTCATCCCCAAACGCTCGCCTCAGGTACCCGATGAGATCCGACCCATGGGGGAAACTGGGACCCTCCGGCACATGGCGGTCCCTGGGGGGATCCCCACGCATTGCCAGGAGGTTGTGGACCCCCTCGTACATCAGGTCCTCCACCATCTCGTGAACCTCCGGAGGGGTGTGGCACAGGCCCGTGCAGTGGGCCATCACCTCCAGGCCGAACCGGTTCTTGACCGTGGAGGCTATCTCCAGCGTGGCGTCCCGGGTGCTGCCCCCCGCCCCGTAGGTGACGCTCACGAAGTCCGGCGCCAGGTCCCTTATGGCCCCCAGGGTCCTGTAGACCTCCTCCAACGGAACTCCCCCCCTGGGGGGGAATATCTCGAAGGATATGACAGGCCTTTCTCGCCCGAAGAGCTCCCTTATGAACATCCCAATCCCTCCCAGTCGCAAGGAAGCCCGGAGAGGAGCCGCTCCACCAACCTGGCGGCCCCCACCGCGTCGTAGGACATGCCGTCCGCCCCTATGGACCTGGCGTAGGCGGGGCTAACCGCCGCACCGCCCACTATAACCTTGAAGCCCGCGCCCCGGCGCCGGGCCTCCTCTATGAACTCCCTCATCCGGGGCACCGTGCTGGTCATCAGAGCCGACAGGCCCACCACCTGGGCCCCCTCCCTCTGGGCGGCCTCCAGGATGACCTCCGCCTTCACATCCTTCCCCAGGTCCACCACCCGGTAGCCGTGGCTCTTGAGCACCGTCCCCACCACGTTCTTCCCCAGGTCGTGCAGATCTCCCTCCACCGTGGCCAGGACAACCGTGCCCCGGCTGGCGGAGTGCCCCCGCCTCAGGAGCTCCTCCTCCGCCAACCGGCAGACCGCCGACGCCGCCTCCGCCGCCTCCATGAGCTGGGGCAGGAAGAACTCACCGGTCTCGTAGCGACGCCCCACCTCCTCCAGGGCGGGGACCAGATGACCGGATATGACCTCCATGGGCCCCTCCTGGGCCATCACCGACAGGGCCTCCGACACGGCACCCTCCTGGTCCCCCTCCATGACCCTGCGGGACAGCTCCGAAAGCCCCTGGCATGCCTCTCCCGCCGACACCTCCACAGCCTGGACGGACCCCCTCTCCGGATCCCTCCAGGAGGGCCCGAAGGCCATGAAGGCCCCAAGCCCCCGGTCCCGGCCTCGAAGGGCATCCGAGGCCCTCACCACACCCAGGAGCTCCCGGTCCAGGGGGTTGCATATCACCATGTCCAGCCCCCGCTCCATGGCCATGGCCAGGAACGTGCGGTTCAAGAGCCCCCGGGCGGGAAGCCCGTGGGACACGTTGCTTATCCCCAGCATTGTGTGCCCCCCCATGCGGCTCACCGCCTCCACCGCCCTCAGGGCCTCCATCCCGTTGGCCTGGCTGGAACCCAGCGTGAGCGTCAGGGGGTCGAAGACGATCCTGTTGGGACCAAGCCCCCGGGAGGAGGCCACATCCAGGACCCGCTGGGCGATACGGGCCCTCTCCAGCCCGTCCTCCAGTATCCCCCGCTGATCTATGAGCAACACCGCCAACACCGCCCCGTACCTCAAGGCCAGCCGGATCCCAAGCTCCAGGGACTCCTCCTTGGCGGTGACGGAGTTCATGAGCGGCACCCCAACCGCCTCGGCGAGCCCCGCCTCCAACACCGCCGGGGCGTCGCTGTCTATCGATATGGGCAGGTGGGTCACCGACTCCACCGCCCATATGGCCTCCCTCATGGCCCTCACCTGGTCGATCTGGGGGAGACCCACGTTCACGTCTATCACCGCTGCCCCGGCGACGGTCTGGGCCTTGGCCTCCCGCTTGACCTCCCCGTAGCGGTACTCCCCCACCTGCTCCCTCAGGGGGGACTTGCGGGAGACGTTGATCCTCTCCCCGATCATGGCCAGCGGCAACCCCGCCCCGGCGGAGATCACCCGGGACCTGCTGGAGAGCCTGACCCCACCCAGGTCACAGTGAAGCCTCGGCACCCGGCGGCCCCGAGCCAGCGCCGCCAGAGCCCTCACGTGGTCCGGAGTGGTGCCGCAGCAGCCCCCGATCACCGAGGCCCCGGCCTCCAACAGCTCCTGGCAACCCCGGGCGAACTCCTGGGGCCCCAGGTAGTCCCCCGCGGAGGGGACCCCCGCGTTGGGGTACACCCACACGGGCAGGGGGGACGCCTCAGCCAGGCGACGGACCACCGGCACGTAGCCCCGGGGACCTAGCCCGCAGTTGGCCCCCACCCCCAGGGCCCCCACCGCCTGGGCCCAGCACGCCGCCGCCTCCGGGGTGGTGCCCGTGACGGTCCGCCCGTCCCGGTCGAAGGTGAAGCTCACCACGAAGGGGAAGAGGGGATCCACCCGCTTGACCGCCTCCACCGCCGCGGCGGCCTCCTTCAGGTCCAACATGGTCTCGATGAGGATCAGGTCCGCCCCGCCCCGGATGAGGCCCCTAACCTGGGGCTCGAAGGACTTCACCGCCTCCTCGAAGGACATCTCCCCCAGGGGGGCCAGCATCTCCCCCGTGGGCCCCACGGACCCGGCCACCAGGGCGTCCCCCGCCGCCTGCCGGGCTATCTGGGCGGACCGGAGGGCCAGCTCCTCCGCCAGGTGACCGAGCCCCCTCATGGACAGCTTGCGGACCGACCCGCCGAAGCTGTTGGTCTCCAGCACCGCGGCCCCGGACTCCACGTAGCTCTCGTGGACCTCCCGGACCGCCTGGGGCATGTGAAGGCACATCTCCTCGGGCAACATGGGGGGATGCCAACCCCGCTCCGCCAGCTGGGTACCCATGCCCCCGTCCATCACCAACGGGGATCGGACTTCCCCAAGGAGACTCCTCACTCGCCCACGATCCAACAGCACCACTTCCTTCCTACACGACTCCACCGTCCACCGGGACGGTTTTAAAGAGGCATACTATAGCAAAGGCCCCCTCGCTTCAAGGGGGCCCTGGATCAACGTCCCTGGGGACCGGGGGGGACGCGGTACAGCACCCGGGGGCGCCCCGGCCGGCCGTCGCTCAAGGCCTCCTCCCGCTCCACCAGCCCCTTCATGGCCAGGTGCTCCATGTACCGGTGGGCGGTGGCATAGGCCAACCCCATGAGGGACGCCATCTCCTCCACCGTAACCCACCGCCCGCCAGCCCCCTCCAGGATCTCCATGGCCCGGCGGATCCGGCCCTCCGACAGGCCCTTCCTCTCCCTCCAGGAGGATCCAGCGGAGACTGCCACCCGCCGCAGCAGGTTAACCCTAGCGCAGAAGTCCGCCAGCCTTATGGGCTTGGTTATGAAGTCGTCCGCCCCGGCGGAGATGAGGGTCCTGGCGGTGACCGGGTCCTGCTCGATGGTGAGCATGGCCACCACCGCGTTGGGTCGAAGGGCCTTGGCCTGCCTCAACACCTCCAATCCGGACATCCTTGGCAGGTGGTAGTCCAGCAGGTATATGTCCTTGGCCCCATCCCGAACCCACCGGAGGAACCGGTCGCAGGAGGTGGTGGTCTCCATCTCCCAACCCTGGCTCTCCGCCATGGAGCTCAGGGTGAAGAGGATGTTCTCGTCGTCGTCAAGGGCCCCTATCCGCAGCATCCCCGTCCACCTCCCCCAATGGCAGGAAGATCACCGCCTCGCAGCCGCCCCCCTCCGGGGTCCGGACCTGGAAGCTGCCCCCGTGATCCCGGGCCACCTGCTCCACGAAGGTGAGCCCGGTGCCGAACCGGACCTCCTGGCCCTGGACACCGAAGCCGGGCCCCCGGTCCAGGACGAACAGCTCCACCCCCCGGTCCACCCGTCGCCCCCCGAACTCCACCGGCCCGTCGTAGGCGTTGGCGGCGTTGTCCAACAGGTTCGTCAAGGCCCTGGCCAGCCTCATCAAATTGGCCCGGATCACCAGTCCCCCCACTGCCTCGTCCCCCGCCTCGAATATCCTCCCCCGGTATGGCATGGGGCTCACCTGGGATAACACCAGATCGTAAAGATCCCTAAGGCGCACCTCCCCAGCCGTCTCCCCGCTCAGGATCTCCTGGATCATCCGGTCCATCCCCTCCGCGGAGACCATCATCCGGGCAAGCCTCAGGTCCCCGGGACGCTCCGCCATGAGCACGTCCCCCAGGCCCATTATCACCGTAAGCGGCCGCCTCAGGTCGTGCACCAGCCCCTGCAGCTCCCGGAAGACCCGGGCCCGGCGCCCCTCCTCCCGAAGCTGGGCCATCCGCCTCTCCTGGCTCCTTATGAGCCTGAACTGCCTCTCCTGCAACACCTTCCCCATGGTTATGGAGGCGGCCCCCACGGCCCCCACCAGCGAGAGGACGAAGCCCAAGAAGCCGATCCAGTCGAAAAGGACCCCCTCGCCCATCACGGACGCCATGGCCTTCAGACCCATGGACAGCTCCCCACCGCCGAAACCATAGGGGGTCAGGGAGGGGCAGATGTCCAGCCACTGGATGGCCAGCACCAGCAGGGCCATCACTATGAGCCGATCCAGCCAACCCTTGAGACCCTGGGTGAGCCACCGGAGGACCAGAACCGCCAGCAGGGAGGCAAGGGCGCTGGTGCCGAAGTGGAGCCCCGGACCTCCCATCAGGCCCCAGGATACCCCATAGGACAGGGGGATCCCCAGCAGGATGACCACAAACCCCCACAGGGATCTTATGCCCCCCTTGAGGGACAGCCCCAGGGCAAACCAGCCCCCGTAGAGCATCAGGGCCCTGCCGGAGTTGATGGCCACCAGCCGGAGGGCCCCAAGGGCCAGGTCCCCCACCGACAGGCCCCTGGAGGCCCGATCCAGCGCCTCCAGGATCCAGGAGGCCCCCATTCGAAGACTGAGGGCCCAGAACAGTATCAGCCCCATCCCAACCCAGAGGGAGATGGGGCGGCGGATCCGTATCGGGATATCTGCCATGGAAGGGATTCTAAAGCACAGGGGGGCCTTACAAGAAGGCCCCCCGATCTCTAGACTAGAAACCCACCGGCACCCCAAGCCGCCGGGAATCCGCGCCGCCGTTCAGTCCCTTGACGGGATCGAAAAGGATGCCCTGGGCGGTTCCGAAGGCCCCCGCCTTGGGCTTGACCTCCACCACGTGCCCCTTGACCCCAAGCACCTCCAGCGCCATGGGATCGATGCCCTCCTCGGCGAAGAGGTTCCCCGCCTTGCTTCCCGAGACAAGGTTGTAGATCCTGGCCTGCTCGATGGCGTCATCCATGGACATGCCGAAGTCCACCACGTTCATGATGATCTGAGATACCGCGGTGATTATCCGAGTGGCCCCCGCGGCCCCTACGGACATGAAGGGCTCGCCGTCCGGGGTCAGCACCACCGTGGGGGACATGGACGACAGGGGCCTCTTCCCCGGCTCCGGGGCGTTGACGCTCTTGGAATCCCACGAGAAGTCGTCCATCTCGTTGTTGAGAACTATCCCGTAACCGGGCACCATCACCCCGGAACCGAAGAAGTAGTTTATGGTGTTTGTGGCCGCCACTATGTTGCCCATCTTGTCCGCCACGGAGAAGCTGCTGGTGCTTATCCGCTCGTCAATGCCGTCCGCCCGATAGCTGGCCATGCCCCGGTCAAAGGGCCAGGGATCCCCGGGGACCACCTCCTTGGCCACCTTCTTGAAGTCTATCCGCTGGGCCTGCTTGGCCGCGTAGGCCTTGCTGGTGAGCCCCTGGATGGGCACCTTGACGAAGGCGGTGTCCGCCATGTACTTGGCCCTATCCGCGTAGATCAGCTTCATGGCCTCCGCCATCACGTGCAGGTACGAGGCGGAGTTGTGCTTCAGGTCCCGCATGGGGAAGTTCTCCAGGATGTTGAGGAGCTCCACCACGTGGGTGCCGCCGCTGGAGGCGGGAGGGGTGGAGTAGATCCGGTAGCCCCGGTAGGTGCCGAACACGGGCTTCCGCTCCACCACCCGGTAGGCCTTCAGGTCCTCCATGGACATCTTGCCCCCCGAGGCGTTCACCGCCCTGACCAGCGCCTCCCCGATGGGCCCCCCGTAGAAGGCCCCCTTCCCCTCCTTGGAGAGGATCCTGAGGGTCTTCGCCAGGTCCGGCTGGATGAGCACCTCTCCGGCTGGCATGGGCATCCCGTCCTTGAAGAAGGGCACCTTGGCGGGGTCGTTGTAGGTGGCCAGCTTCTCGTACTCGTCGGTTATTATCTGGTTCTGCATGGGGTGTAGCTTGAACCCCTTCTCCGCCAGCTCGATGGCGGGCTGGGCCACCTGGGCGAAGCTCATGGTACCGTACCTCTCCAGCACGTGGAACATCCCCGCCACGAAGCCCGGGACCGCCACCGACTTGCCCCCCCAGATGGACCACTTGCCCTTCTTGGCCTCCTCGGAGGCGAACATGTCCTTGGTGGAGGAGAGGGGAGCGGTCTCCCGGTAGTCCACCACCACGGTCTTGCCGTCCGCAGTCCTTATGGTCATGAAGCCGCCGCCGCCCATGCCAGAGGCGTTGGGCTCCACCACGTTGAGTGCCAGGGCCACCGCCACCGCTGCGTCCACCGCGTTGCCACCCCGCTTGAGGATCTCGACCCCCGCCCGGGAGGCCAGCTCATGGGCGCTGGACACCATGCCGTTCCGGGCGTACACGTCCCCCTGGCCAGCCCACAATGTCCCCACCCCGAGGACCAATACCATCACCAAGGCTAAAAATCCGGACTTGAACTTCATCCCCTTCTACCTCCTTCTCCGTCTCCCCCGGGACTACCGCCCCGATCTCAGAAAGTGACCTATGCCCCTGGACATGACATCCTGATACGAAGGTATCCCGCGGATCTCCACCCCCCTGTCCTGGTCGAACATGGAGAAGGCACTCACCAGGGCGGACAGGGTGGCCAGCTGACGGCCCACCCGCTCGTCCAAAGGCTTCCCCCCCTGGTCGTAGGGGACGAATAGCCTCCCCAGGGACGAGGCCTTCAGGTACGCCTTGTCCAGCCCGGTCTTGACCAGCCTCTCGTCGGTGCGCCCCCGGAGCCGCCCCTGGCTCGGGTTGGCGGTCTCTATGAGGAAGGGGACAGCACCGGTACCATCCCCCCACTCCCGGTGGCTGAGCCCCCGCAGGTTCTTGGGCGACGGCTCGAGCCTCATCTCTATCCCCTCCAGCTTCAGATCCATGGCCGCCGCGGCGGCCACCTCCATGCCCTTCTCGTGGGCCACGATGGCATCCACCACCGGGTACTCCGGCGAGGCCTCGTGGAGGTCGAAGGCCACCGACACCTCCTCCCGGCGGAGGAGTTCCATGATGGCGAAGCCCAGCCTCTCCGCGGGACTGCCGTCCGGATCACCCGGGTAGGACCGGTTCAGGTTCCGGCTCTCGTTCCCCGACAGGCTCTGCCCCGAGGGCTTGTGGACGTACACGTCCGGCACGGGCCACATCACCAGGGGGCTCACGTCCCGGGATCCGTAGCGGAAGGTCCTCATGGACCCATCGTCCAGCTGGAAGGTCAGCCTGTTGGGGGACGCCTCCTGGGGCTGGTTGTGGGTGAACCCCGACGCGTTGCCGAAGGGCACCACCATGAGACGCCCACGCCGGACCTTTGCGTTCTCCACCAGCAGAACCGCCGCCAGGTACCCCGCCGGCTCGTTTGGATGGGTACCCCCCAGGACGAAGACGGTGCCCCCCTTCTCGGGCCCCTCCTGCACGTACACCTCCGTGTCCATCCCGGTCCCCTTGAGGTCCGGAAGGTAGCTGGACAGCATCTCCACCCGGAAGCCCGGGGCGGGGAAGACCCGATCCCTCTCCCTCATGGCCAGGAAGTCCCGGGAGGCCCAAAGGCACACCGCCGCCGCCAGGGCCAACATCAAGAGGGCGGGCCTGCGCTCCTTGCCCATCATCCAATTCACCTACTTAACCCTGAGAAGTCTCAGGACCAGGGGGATCGCCACCATGGCCGCCGTTGCCTGGGTCATGGGATCCCTGTCCCTGAGACACCGGTCAACCACCAGGAAGAGCACCAGGGCCACCAGGCCCATGTATATCCAAGTCATAGGTTCCTCGCCTCCTACCTAAGAAGGGATGCTATGGGGTTCGCCAAGGCTATCATCCCCAGCCCCCAGAGGGCGGTGACCACCCCGGGCACCACGCAGTGCCTCAGGACCTTGAAGTAGTCCTCCTCGCCGCTCACCTGGGCGGCGAAGATCCCCGCCAGGGCGGTGGGGGGCATCAGGTCCCCCAGGCCGGCCAGGAGGGCCAGGGCGCTGGCCACCACTATCTGGTCCTTACCCAAGAGGGCCAGCACGAAGGGGACCCCCAGCACCGAGGCGGCCCCGAAGGCGGACACCGCCCCGAAGAGGGGGATGCTTATCCCCATGACCGGATAGAGGAGCGCCGCGGGGACCGCAAGGCAGGACACCACCACGAAGCCCCTGACACCTGTCAAGGTCATCACCTGGATGAACATCCCTACCCCCATGAGGATCCCCAGCACCGGCAGGGCATCCCTTATGGCCTCCCGGGCCACCTCCAGGGGCCGCATGGGCTTGCCGACCAAGAAGGCGGAGCCGGCGGCCAATAGGAACTGAAGGGGCATCCCCAGAGACAGCAGGGGGGACTTGAAGAGCCTCTCTGCCCCCATGAGCACCAGGAGCACCAGGAACGGAAGGAACAGGGACCCCTTGAGGGGAACCTCCTCCATCCGGCGTAGCTCCTCCTCCATCTGCCCCCCCAGGGTGACCCTCTTAAGGTGGGGCAGCAGGAGCCAGAGGGACGACAGGATCGCCAGGGGCACCGTGGCCAAGAGCAACGGGAGACCGAACCCCACGTAGGGCATATCTATGCCGCCCCCTATGATCATCACCGGGATGTCGATGGGAGGGGCTATCATTCCGTATATAGCCCCCATGGCTATGGCGGCCGCCACCTTGGCCCTGGGGACCCCGAGGCGCACCAGCACCGGGGCCACCAGGGCGCCAGTGGTGAGACACCCGGCGGTGGATGAGCCGGTGATCATGCCGGGAAGCATCACCAGAAGCGTGATGGAAAGACACAGCAAGACGGGACGACGGGCGAAGCGCCTTATGACCCAGGCGGCCAGGGAGTTCAGTAGCCCGCACCCTTGGACGGACTTCATGAATATCATGGCAAAAGCGATGATGAGGATCGTATCCAGGTACCCGAACATGCCCTCCACCAGGTGCCGGACCGGCAACCCCGCACCGGACGCTACCGCCCCCACCACCGAGGCGAGCCCCAGCGCCAGGGATATGGGTAGCTTCAGCTTGAAGGCCCCCAGGATGAAGGCCCCCACCATCAAAACCGTGAGGGCCCCCTCGGGCCAGAACCAGTTGCCCATGTGAGACCTACTTGACGCCCCAGGCGGCCAGCTTGGCCTTCAGGGGATCCGACACCGCCTGTATGGTCTCTACCTGCTGGACCTTTACCCCCTTTGGGACCAGCTTGTCCACCAGGCCGTCGTCGTTGCCCCCCTTGACCACCATGGCGGCGTCAGCGGCGGGGAAGGCAACCCCCATGAGGAAGTCGGTAAGCTCCCCCCGGCGGCCCTTGCCCCCCACGTGCATGACCAAGACCTTGACCCCCTTGGACCTGGCGGCCCCCAGGAGATCCTTGACCCGGTCCCTCTCCTGCTCCTTGTTTATCCCCGCCGCCCCAAGTCCCTTCATGCTGCCACCAACCACCGCCACCAGCACCTTGTGCTCCTTGGACAGCTGAGAGGCCTTCATGGTGGCCTCGTAGTCGGAGTCCAACCCAGCCTTCTTGAGCAGCACCTTCACCATCATGGCGTCCGGGCTCTGTCCCACCGACGTGAGCGCCACCGGGGCCGCCAACGCCCCGGTGGACAGGGCCAACACCAACGCCAGGGCACACAAAAGTCCCATCCACCCTCCAAGCCTTACCTTCTTCACCAGAGATCGCCTCCCATCTGAACGCTCTTATAGCTGAATGATATGCCATGGGGCGGGGGCCAGGAAGCGATTGTTATCTTTTCTCTATCGCCAATTGCATAATGAACCAAATTTTCCTATGATTAGACGTGCTTTATATGGCTTTAAGGGGAGGTGTTTAAGGTGATCCCAGGCAGCAAGGAAGTGCCTGGAGGGGCGGCATCCGCGGCGGAGGCGCTGGAGCACATGGAGCTGGGGCTGGACGACCTGGAGGGGGCGGTGGAGGCCCTCAAGGGGTCCATCGGGTCCATCGAGGAGGAGGCATCGGCGGTGGCCCGGGCGGGGGCGGAGGTCAACGCCCATGCCCGGCGGATGACCGAGGAGCTGATGAGGAACGCCAGCGCCGCCCGGGAGGCCATGGAGGTCATGGAGCGGGCCCTCAAGATCGGCACCGCGGTCCAGGATGACGCCCAGCGCAGCCGGGGCATGCTGGACGAGACCAATAGGGCGGTCATGGCCATGGTCTCCTCCGCCCAGGGGGTGGCGGACTCCATTCAGCGGATGACCAAGGTCCTCCAGGACATATCGGAGATAACGGGGCACATAACCGCCATAGCCAAGCAGACCAAGTTGCTCTCGCTGAACGCCTCCATCGAGGCGGAACGGGCGGGGGAGCACGGCAAGGGCTTCGGGGTGGTGGCGGCGGAGGTCCGGAAGCTGGCCCAGAGGACCGACGAGGCGGCCTCTAAGATAAGCCAGCTGGCCTCCTCCAGCAGGGCCATCGGGGACGAGGCCTCCTCCAGCATCGCCCAGGCGGTGGGCCTGTCCACCCAGGCCTCGGAGAGGACCCAGGCCACCATGGAGGCCCTGGAGACTATGTTCCAGTCGATCCTAACCGTGGCGGAGGCCCTCCGGTCCGGGGCGAAGACCGCATCCCAGCAGTCCAGGTCCGCCTCGGAGCTGGCGGAGATGTCCCAGGCCATGGCCCAGAGGACCGACGAGCAGGCCTCCATGCTGACCACCGTGGACGGCAAGGTGAAGGAGAACCGGATAGTCATGGACCTGCTCCCCCAGCGGATCCTGGACTCCTCCCGGCACCTGGAGTCCCTCAAGGGGGCCCTGTGCGGGGACGACCACGGGGAGCCATCGGTGGCCTCCATCCGCCAGCGTGGCGAGGTCCTCATGGGGATCGAGATCGACGACTTCGGCAAGTTCCACTGGTGGGAGGGGCGAATACCCAAGGGGCTCGACGTGGACCTGGGGGAGGCCATAGCCCGGGAGCTGGCAGTTCCTGCCCGATGGGTGGCCATACCCTGGGGCAACGGCGAAAGGGGCACCGTAACCGGCACCTGGACACTGGGGGACTTCGACGGGTTCCACTTCCTGTGCACCACCGTGACCAAGCTGCCGGAGCGGCTCCGGCACGTGACCTTCTCCCGGTGCTACTTCAAGAGCGGACAGTCGGTGGTGGTCCCCAGGGCCTCGGGGATCAGGGCCATAGGGGACCTAAAGGGCCGCCGGGTGGCGGTCACCTCGGGCTCCACCAGCGAGGCGGCGGCCAGGCGGCACCTGAAGGAATCGAAGATCGTCCCCTTCCCCACCGGGGTCCAGGAGGCCAACGCCCTGGCAAACGGGGAGGTGGACGCCATGGTGCTGGACCGGCCGGTGGCCTGGGATCACCTGGAGCGGCACCCGGAGTGGACCGAGCTGGGCATATCCCTGTCGGTGGAGAGCTTCGCGGTGACCATGCCCAAGGGGACATCCCCGGCGCTTAAGGCCCTGATAGACCAGGTGGTCATCCGGGAGAGGGACCGGCTCTTCTCCAAGTACTTCGCCAACCGGGTCAGGAGGTGACCACCTGAGCGATCCGACGGGAGGCCCCCAGGTTCTCCCGCCGGATCTGGAGGAAGGCCCGCCTCATCTCCTCCCCCAGGGGGGAACCCATGATCTCCAGGGCCCGGCGGGCCACCTGGCGGGGCTCCAGGTCACCCACCATCTCGGGCACCAACCGCCTGCCCAGGATCCGGTTGGGCAGGCTCACGTGGGGCAGCCGCAGGGCCGCCCGGGAGATGAGCCACTTCTTGAGCCCCCTGAGGCCCGGCAGGTGGGCGGGGATCATCCCCAGGATCCCGTCCAGGGGGATCTCCCAGGCCCGGTTAAGGGGCAACAGCACCAGCAGGGGCACCCCCAGGGACACCGCCTCCAGGTTGTTGGTCCCCGGCAGGGCCACCCAGAGAAAGGCCCCCTCCGGCAGGGATCCGTCCCAGGTGATGGCCATTGGGACCCCTCGGTAGGCCAGCAGACCGGGCCTCTGGGGCCGGTCCACCTCCCCCAGGGAGGCCAAGAGGCGCCCCATCACGTCCGGATCCAGGGTCCGGGCCAGGGGGAACACGGGCAGCACCCCCGGGTCCGTCTGGGCCATGGTCCAGGCGGCCTCCACCATGAAGGGCAGGGCGTGAAGGGCCTCGAAGGGGCGGCTACCCACCATGAAGACCACGGGCCGCGGGGCGTGGAACCTGCGGGTCTTAAGGGGAAGGTCGAAGATGGGGTAGCCCACCCGGACCGCGTTGACCCCCCTCGATGCCAGCACATCCCGGCCCGCCCAGTCGGGGGTGAGGTACGTCCTCACCCCCCGGGCGGTTCGTGGGGCCCCCACGTAGGCATCGGTCACCAGCCCACCTGCGCTTCCCAAAAGGGCGGTCAACTTGAGGTCCCACCCAAGCCTGAGGAGCCTCGCCGGGACGGAGGGGTCCGCAAGCCAGGGGCGGTCCAGGATGAACCGCCCGAGGCGATAGGACCGGTAGCCCATGGCGGCGCACAGGTCCTCCTCTCCGCCGCTCGCATACTGGCAGGGGGGGATCACCAGGGAGACTGAACAGCCCCTTCGGGTGAGCTCCAAGGCCACCGGCCTGGCCCAGCCGGCCATCTCCCCCGGGGAGTTAACCACCATGTACACTTGGTATCTCAACGGTCACCCACCGTTCATGGTAGAATGAAGGTTCAGCGCCAGATCGGGCAAGGGGGTAGAGAGCGTGTTCCTTTCGCTTGGCTCCGGCGAGCTGGTATCCGCCCGCCGGGTGGTGGCCATGGTCAGGGATGGCAATAGGACCTACGTCCACCTGGACGACATGTCCGCCCTGGCGTCTAACCTCCTGCCCGCCTCAATCCTCGCCAGGTCCCGGGCGCTACTGGGGCTTGAGGGATCATCGTCAGGGAAGGATACCACGAAAGAGGCCAACATGGAAAAGGAGAGAATGGAATGAACGCACCGGTTTCCCAGTACACCGCCAAGGACATCCAGGTTCTGGAGGGCCTGTCGGCGGTACGGAAGCGTCCCGGCATGTACATAGGGGACCAGGGGCAGCGGGGCCTGCACCATCTGGTCTACGAGGTGGTGGACAACGCCATAGACGAGGCCATGGCGGGGTTCTGCGACACGGTGCAGGTGACGGTGCACCCGGACGGGAGCGTATCGGTGGAGGACAACGGACGGGGTATCCCCACCGAGATGCACCCTACCATGGGGCGCCCCGCGGCGGAGGTGGTCCTCACGGTGCTCCACGCGGGGGCCAAGTTCGACAAGAAGGCCTATCAGGTCTCTGGAGGCCTCCACGGGGTGGGGGTCTCGGTGGTCAATGCCCTCTCGGAGTGGCTGGAGGTCACCATATGGAGGAACGGGAAGGAACACCGGCAGAGCTACCGCCGGGGGGTGCCTGTGACGGACCTGATCGCCGGGGAGGACACGGACCGCCGGGGCACCAAGGTCCACTTCATGCCCGACGGGGAGATATTCTCCACCCTGGAGTTCTCGGCGGACACCCTGATAGGGCGGCTTAGGGAGCTGGCCTTCCTCAACCCGGGGGTCACCATCGTCTTCCGGGACCTTCGGCAGGACCCGCCGATGGAGAGGAAGCTTCACTTCGAGGGGGGCATCCGGTCCTTCGTGGAGTACCTGAACCGGGGCAAGGAGGTGCTCTTCTCCCCCCCCATGGTGGTCAAGGGGGAGAAGGACGGGGTCATCGTGGAGGTGGCCCTCCAGTACAACGACACGTACCTGGAGAGGATCTTCGCCTTCGCCAACCTGATAAACACCGTGGAGGGGGGCACCCACGTGTCGGGCTTCCGCACCGCCCTCACCCGGCTCATCAACGACCAGGCCCGGAAGGAGAAGCTACTTAAGGACAAGGACCCCAACTTCACCGGCGACGACCTGAAGGAGGGGCTCACGGCGGTCATATCGGTGAAGCTACTGGAGCCCCAGTTCGAGGGGCAGACCAAGACCAAGCTGGGCAACGGGGACGTGAAGGGCATCGTGGACTCGGTGGTCTACGAGGGCCTCAAGGTGATCCTGGAGGACCAGCCCCAGATACTCCGGCCCGTGGTGGAGAAGGCGGTGAAGGCCCGGCAGGCCCGGGAGGCGGCCAAGAAGGCCCGGGACCTGGTGAGGCGCAAGTCCGCCATGAGCGGCATGGACCTGCCGGGCAAGCTGGCGGACTGCTCCAACCGCCGGCCGGAGGAGTGCGAGCTCTACATAGTGGAGGGGGACTCCGCGGGGGGAAGCGCCAAGATGGGGCGCGACAGGTCCTTCCAGGCCATCCTCCCCCTGAGGGGCAAGATCCTCAACGTGGAGAAGGCCCGGCTGGACAAGATCCTCTCCAACGACCAGGTGAGGACCATAATCCAGGCCCTGGGCTGCGGCGTGGGGGACGAGTTCGACTACTCCAAGCTCCGGTACCACAAGATCTTCCTCATGGCGGACGCGGACGTGGACGGGGCCCACATAAGGACCCTGCTCCTAACCCTCTTCTTCCGCTACATGCCCCAGATAATAGAGAACGGCCACCTCTACGTGGCCCAACCCCCCCTCTACCGGGTTCAGGAGGGGAAGAACGTCCACTACTGCTACTCCGACCGGGAGCTCAAGGAGATCATGCAGCGCCTGTCGGGCCGGAAGGCCTCGGTGCAGCGCTACAAGGGGCTTGGGGAGATGAACCCGGAGCAGCTGTGGGAGACCACCATGGACCCCGCCAACCGGGTCATAAAGCGGGTTGAGATCGAGGACGCGGTGCTGGCGGACGAGCTGTTCAGCGTCCTCATGGGGGACGCGGTGGAGCCCCGGAGGGAGTTCATCGAGACCCACGCCAAGGAGGTCCGGAACCTGGACGTCTAGACCCGGCGGGGAGGGGCGGTGTCCCTCCCCGCTCGTCAAGGGCTAAAGCCCTTCCCGGGGCCTGGTGACCCGGCCGCTCCCGCTACCCCCCAGGTTTGGCAGCACCACGGACGTAACGATCCTTCCGTGCCGGGACAGCCTGGACAGCAGCGCCTCCAGGAACTCCATGGAGGGGATCAGGGCCTCCATGTAGAAGTCGTTGGAACCGGTTACGCTCCAGCATCTGATCACCTCCGGCAACTCCTCCAGGGCCCTCATGATGGGGTCATCCGGGTTGCTGTATATGGAGGACATGGCCAGCATGACCCTAAAGGAGTACCCAACCCTGCGGGGGTTAACCACCGCCCGGTAGCCCTCGATTATCCCCGCCTCCTCCATCCGCCTCACCCGCTCTATCACCGCCGGGGTGGAGAGCCCAACCCGACGCCCAAGCTCCTTGTAGGAGATCCGGCAGTTCTCCTGCAGCTCCTCAAGGATCCTCCATCCCGTGTCGTCCAGAAGCCTATCGGAATCGCCAGACAAGCTCATCACCTCACCGGGGTAAACTAACCTGCATACCCGCCTAACTTTATTAGGCGGCTCGCCGCATTTGTGTTAACGGGGTTATTTAAAAATATACCACGGTTTGGTAGGATTCCCCCCAACTTGAGGCCTTGGGGCCGTGAGGGGGGGATTGGATGAGCTTCGTGGATCTGGTGAGCGTGATCGTGTGGGACTACCTATGGGGGATGCCGCTGGTGCTGACCATCCTTGGCGTCGGGGCGTACCTCACGATCCGAAGCGGTTTCTTCCAGGTGGTGGGCTTCAGGTCCGCCATGGGCTACGCCCTTAGGAGCGTCCTGGGACGGGAGGGGGACCGGGGCAAGGGGCTGTTGAGCTCCGCAGAGGCCATGAGCGCCGCCCTGGGGACCACCATAGGGGTGGGGAACATCGGCGGGGTTGCCACCGCCATAGCCACCGGGGGGCCCGGGGCGGTCTTCTGGATGTGGGTGGCGGGGCTTGTGGGCATGGTGATAAAGATGGCGGAGATAACCCTGGCGGTCCACTACCGCTCCACCGACCAGCGGGGGGAGACCTACGGGGGACCCAACTACTACATGAGAAGGGGCATAGGGGAAGAGATGGGCAAGAGGGGCCTGTTCAAGGTCCTAAGCGGCATCTTCGCCTTCGGGTTCCTCACCGCCTACTTCATAAACATCCAGACCTACACGGTCTCCGAGGCGGTGGGCAACACCTTCGGCCTCTCCATGACCTGGGTCGGGGTGGTCTACACGGTGTTTCTCTACGGGATGATAAGCGGGGGGCTCAAGGGGCTGGGGCGAATCGCCTCCTGGCTGGTGCCCTTCATGTGCGTCTTCTACCTGGCGGCGGGGATCTTCATCATCGTAAGGAACCTGCCCGCCATGCCCGGGGCACTTGGGCTGATCGTGAGCTCCGCCTTCAACGGCACCGCCGCGGTGGGGGGCTTCGCTGGGGCGGCGGTGGCCCAGGCCATGAAGGTGGGCTTCTCCAGGTCAGTGTTCAGCAACGAGGCGGGATGGGGGTCCGCCCCGATGATCCACGCCACCGCCCGGGTGGACCACCCGGTGAAGCAGGGCCTCATGGGGATCTTCGAGGTCTTCGTGGACACCTTCGTCATATGCACAATAACTTGCCTTGTGATCGTTGCCACCGGCACCTGGTCCAGCGGTCAGGACGGGGCCACCCTCACCCTGTCGGCCTTCGAGATGTCCATAGGAAGTTACGGCCGGTACGTGCTGGCCCTGGCGGTGTTCATCTTCGGGCTCACCACCTCAGGGGGGGTCTACGCCCAAATAGAGGTGGTGCTCAGGTACCTGCTGGACGAATCCCCATTGAAGGACCGGCTGCTCTGGCTCTACAAGTGGACCTACCCACTGCCCAGCCTGGCGATGGTCTACATAGCGGTCCGGTACGGCCTGCCCGGCACCCTGGTCTGGGTCTTCTCCGACGCGTCCACCGCCCTTCCAATCTTCGCCAACGTGGTGGCCCTGTTCTTCCTCTCCAACCGCTTCTTGGCTTTGCTCAAAGACTACAGGGCCAGGCACATGGGGGAGGTCACCCACCGGGAGGCCCCGGTACCCCTGTTCTTCGAGGGGGGCCAGGGGGAGGAGGCGTGAGGCCCCGACCAGTTGCGCTTCGGACGATCGACAGGATCACCATAACCATTTAAGGAGGGTTCATCGCATGTTCAAGAACGTCATCGCAAGGCGCCCCGGCACGTCCATAACGGAGGGGATCACCTCTGCTCCCGAGCTGGGCAAGCCGGACCACCAGCTGGCACTCCGCCAGCATCAGGCCTACTGCCAGGCCCTGGAGTCCTGCGGGGTCCAGGTAACGGTCCTGCCCCCCCTGGAGGAGTACCCGGACTCCTGCTTCGTGGAGGACACGGCGGTGCTCACCACCCGGTGCGCAGTGATCACCAACCCGGGGGCACCGAGCCGCCGGGGGGAGGTGGACCACATGGTGGATGTGATCCGGTCCTTCTACCCCGCCGACCGGGTGGAGTTCATCCGGGACCCGGGCACCCTGGAGGGAGGGGACGTGATGATGGTGGGGGACACCTTCTACGTGGGCCTCTCCGCCCGGACCAACCGGGAGGGGATAGAGCAGTTCGCCCGGATCCTGGGTCGTAACGGCTTCCAGGTCAGGGCCGTGCCCCTCAGCCAGGTGCTGCACCTTAAGACCGGTGTCAACTACCTGGAGGGGGGCAACCTCCTGGTCTCCGGCGAGTTCGTGGATCACCCGGAGTTCGCCTCCTTCAACCGGATCGTGGTCCCCCCGGAGGAGGCCTACGGGGCCAACTGCATCTGGGTGAACGGCACGGTCATCGTCCCCCAGGGCTACCCCACCGTGGAGGCCCAGGTCAGGGACCTGGGCTACCGGGTGATCTTGGTGGACACCTCGGAGTTCCGGAAGATCGACGGGGGGCTATCCTGCCTGTCCCTTAGGTTCTAGGGGTGCCCGAGGGGCCCGGGGATCCGGGCCCCTCAGTACTCCACCCCCTGCCGGGCCTTGATCCCCCGCTGGTAGGGGTGCTTCACCTCCCTCATCTCGGTCACCAGGTCCGCCACCTCCAGCACCTCCTCCGGCGCATAGCGACCGGTGAGGACCACCTCCGTGTCCGGGTGCCGGTTGGCGATGGCCTCCAGCACATCCTCCACCGGCACCAGCCCGTAGTCCATGGCCACGTTGATCTCGTCCAGGATGACCAGCTGGTACTCTCCGGAGCTCAACGCCTCCCGGGCCAGCTCCAGCCCCCGCCGGGCCTCCTGGTGATCGATGGGCCTTGCCCCCCCCTTGGGGACGTAGTCCGGGGTGCCGGTCCGGACCAGCTCGAAGCCCGGAAGGCCCTGGGTCCCCTCTATCTCCCCGTAGAAGTCCCACCCCTTCAGGAACTGGATCATCTTCACCCTCATGCGGTGCCCCACCGCCCTCACCGCCAGGCCTATGGCGGCGGTGGTCTTCCCCTTTCCGTTACCGGTGTAAACCTGAACCATGCCCACTTAAAAACACCCCCGAATTTCTGATAGAATCTAATGGCTCATTCAAAGGATACCAGAAGGCCCGAGACCTTTGGCGAGGGGGTTCGCGCACATGACGGACATGAAGATCGGTTTCATCGGAGGCGGCGACGGGGCGCTCAAGATAATGAGGCACCTCATGAGGCTTGGATTCAAGATAGCCGGGGTGGTGGACCTGTCAGACGACGCCCCGGCCATGAGGGAGGCGAGGGCCAACCACATACCCACCTACAAGCGGATGGAGGACCTGCTCTCCAAGCCCCTGGACCTGGTGATCGAGGTTACCGGCAGGGACTCGGTGGCCAAGGAGGCGGAGGAGAAGAAATCCCCCAGGACGGGGTTGCTTCGCTCCGGCGACGCCCGGTTCATGTACGAGATCATCGCCCGGGAGGAGGAGAACTCCAAGGTTATCCGCCGGCAGATCGAGGAGATCGCCTCCCTAAGGCGCCGGCTGGAGGAGGTGCTGGAGCCCCTGAAGGAGGCCTTCGAGGGGCTGGCGTCGGGCAACAAGGACGTGGAGGCCACCATGAGGCCCATGCTGGACAGCATGGACAAGCTGTCCCAGCAGACCCAGCGGTCCGACGAGCTGGTGGGGACCATCCACGCCATAGCCCGCCAGACCAAGATGCTGGGGTTGAACGCCGCCATCGAGGCCGCTCGGGCGGGTGAGCTGGGGAAGGGCTTCGCGGTGGTGGCCGACGAGGTCCGGAAGCTGGCGGAGCAGACCACCGCATCGGTCCAGGAGGTGGGCGATGTCTTGACCGACATCGCCAGCATCGCCAAGACCCTGGCGGAGCCGATCCAGCAGTTCAGCCAGGTGGCAGATAAGAGGGTCAAGGCCATCGAGGGGCTAAAGGGCAAGGTGGAGACCCTCTCCAGCATGATCAGGTCCGCCCAGGAGGTGGAGCAACGGCTGGAGAAGCTACTGTAGACGCCGCCGGGGGATCGGCCCCGGGTGAGGGAAGGCAAGCCGAGCGGGGGGTCCGGCCCCCCGCTCGATCTGTTTGACACTGGGTTGGGGTTGATCTACTGGGCCCCCGGGGGCTCCAGCCGGTACGGTAGCCCCTCCACCAGGGCGGGAAGGGATATCATGGCCCGGTCCTCGAAGGAGAAGGACAGGGAGGCGTCCACGGTCTTGAGCACCTTGCCGTCCTGGTCGAGCACCTCCACCCTTATGGAGGCCCTGGGGCCCCTCACCACCGTCACGTCCCGGTCGTCCGCCATGAACTCCATGGGCTCGCCCCCCGCCACCGAGACCCGGAGGGACTCGATGGGGGCCAGATCCCGGCCGGAGACGGTGACATTCTGGTTGTCGATGAAGAGCTGGTGCTCCTTGCCCAGGAGGAAGAGCAGGGCCCCCAGGGCCACCAGGGCCGCCAGGAGGGCGAGCCTTACAGCGTTTCGCCTGGTCAACTTGGTCACCTCCCTCAGGCCGCCTGGCCCCGCAGGGACCGCCGAGCCCGCTCCCTATCCTTCTGCCGCTTCCAGGCGTGCAGCGCCAGGGAGATGGCGATTATGCCGTAGGAGACGAAGACCCGGAAGTACTCTCCCAGCTGGGCCTGGCCTATGAGCTGCTTGCCCGCCATGGGGGACACCACGAACATCAGGTGGAAGAGCACCACTCCCAGGAACACGTTGCCGATGGTGGCCCTGGCCACCGTGGCGCCCCCGATGAGCAGGGCCGCTATGGCGAACATGCCCGCCTGGTCGTGGCTGTTGTAGGTGTTCATGGTTCCGATGTTCTGGAGGAAGATTATCTGCCCGTAGCAGGCCAGAACGGTGGAGATGATGATGGCGATGATCCTGGTCCGCTCCACCGGTATGCCCGCCGAGTCCGCCACCGCCATGTCCTGGCCTATGGCCCGCATGTCCTGCCCCAGCTTGGTCCTCTGGAACCAGAGGATGAAGAGGCAGAAGGCGGCGATCACCAGGTAGGTGGCCAGGGGGACGCTCATGTCCCCGATCTTGAGGGGGATCAGGTCGTCCAGGCAGTGCCTTATGCCCTGGAGGTTTATGGCGTTGCGGATCCCGTAGCCCCGGGAGAGCACCAGTTCGGCCTTCCGGATGGGGATCAGCTTCCCCATGCCGTACAGGACCGCCAGCTGGTAGAGGCCGTTGATGAAGAAGCCCAGTATGTAGCTGGTCACCATCTCCCGCCCCTTGGCCCGGTTGAGCACCGTGCCGCAGATCCAGCCCAAGAAGACCGCTATGGGGGTGGCGATGAGGGCCGCCAGCAGCATCCCCGGCAGGCCCGACACGGACCAGTCGGAGATGAGGATGAGCCCTATCTGCCCCGCCATGGCCCCCAGGACCATTCCGAAGTTGAGCCCCATGCCCGCCAGGATGGGGATCAGCAACGACAGCACCAGGAAGGAGTTCCTGGCCACCCGGGTCATCATCTCCTGGATCAGGTACTGGGGGGTGAACCCCGAGAGGGGGATCGCCACCGCAGACAGGAGGACGAAGATGATGGGCACCGCGTTGCTTATGAGAAGCCGCTGGATCTTTTCCTTCACGTTGGCGTCCTTCATCTCTTAACCTGCACCTTTCTGGTCAAAGCGTAGAGGATCATGCCGTTGCTGACGATGATCCTTATGACCTCCGACATGTCGGTCTGCATTATGCTGTTGATGACCGACGGGGTCATGGTGAGGATCCCCTGGAAGAGGAAGGTCCCCACGATCACGTTGAGCAGCGAGGCCTTGTTGACCGAGGCGCCCCCCAGAAGTATGGCGGCCACCGCAGGGAAGGCCATGTAGAAGGGCCCCATGTAGAGCTGGATGAACCCGAAGCTCTGCTGGTACACCAGGATGCCGATGGCGCCGAACACGGTGGAGAGCACCACCGACACGATCCTCATCCGGTCCACGTCGATGCCGCAGGCCCGGGCGAACTCCGGGTTGGACCCCACCGCCGTCATGGCGGTTCCGGTCTTGGTCTTGAAGAAGGCCCACATGAGGAAGCACATGAGGGCGAAGAAGAGGAACATCCCGGTGGGGAAGTAGAAGTAGGGCCCCACGTTGAAGCTCATGAAGTCGCTCAACACCTTGAGCCAGTACCCCTGGACGCTTATGGTGGTCCTCAGCCCCGATCCCCCGTAGCCCCAGATCATGTTGGGGCTCTTGTAGGGGAGGAGCAGCCAGGCCATGCACATGAGGGCCACGGAGGAGAAGCCCACGTAGGTGGCTATCATCATCTCGTCCCCCTTGACCCGGTTGAGCAGGAGGCCGTAGGCGTAGCCGAGCACCACCGCCAGGGCTATCGCTATGGCCATGGCCACCAGGAACCCTGGCAGCCCCCGCACGTCCATCTCGATGCTGGTCACCGCCCCCACCAGGCCGGCGATTATGCCCAACGGCAGGCCGAAGTTGAGTCCGCAACCGGACTGGACCATAGGCACCAGGGCCAGCACCATCACCCCGTTCATCCCCACCCGGACCAGGGTGTCGCTGAGGGACGTGTCCACCCGGACACCCACGAACGGGGCGGCCACGAACAGGGAGAGGAGGAAGAGGCCTATTATAACCCTTGGCCACCCGGCGGCCTCTATAAAGGATCTGAGCTTGTCATTCACAGGCCTTCACCTTCTCTTCCGTAGAAACCTTTATCTCCCCCATCATGAGGAGGCCGAACTCCTCCGACGGGGTCTGGGCGGGTAGCACCCCGGCGATGCGCCCCTCGTCCACTATGGCTATCCGATCGCATATGGACCTCAGCTCCTCCAGCTCAGAGGAGGTCATCACTATGGTGGTGCCGTACTCCCGGTTGTACCGCCTCAGGGTGTCCAGCACCAGCTTCTTGGCCCCCACGTCGATGCCCCGGGTGGGCTCCGACACGAAGAGCACCTCCGGGCGCACCACGAAGGCCTTGGCCAGGCACACCTTCTGCTGGTTGCCCCCCGATAGCTCCACCGCCCTCTGCTTGGGGCCCGTGCACTTTATCTCCAGGGCCTTTATGTACTCGTTGGCGCACTCCTCTATGGCCCGGTCGTCCCGCCACTTCACCAGACCCCCCAGCAGGGGGCGGATGAACTTCTCCTGGATCTGCATGGCGGTGAAGGCCATGTTCCAGTCGATGCCCTCGTCCAACAGGAGCCCCACCCCCCGCCGGTCCTCGGACACGAAGGCCATGCCGGCCCTGAGGGAGCCCTCCGGGTCGTTGAGCCTTATGGGCTTGCCGTTCAGCTCCACCGCGCCACCCGCCGGGTAGAGGCCCATTATCCCGTTGGCGATGCCCAGCTTCCCCTGCCCCGCCAGGCCGCCGATGCCGAAGATCTCCCCCTGGCGGACCTGGAAGGACACGTCCCTCACGGTCTCCCCGGGCATGTCCACCCACAGGTTCCGGACCGAGAGGATGGTGGGCCCGAAGGAGCGGACCTCCCCCTCCTCCCGGTGAGACTCCTCCACCTTGCGCCCCACCATCCATCCGGCGATCTGCCGGACCGTCACGTCGCAGGTCTTGGCCTCCTGGACCACGTGACCGTCCCGGAGGACCACTATCTTGTCGCAGAGGTCTATGACCTCCTGGAGGCGGTGGGATATGAAGATCACCGACATGCCCTTGGCGGCCAGGTTGCGGACCGCCTTTATGAGGATCTCCGCCTCCGACTCGGTGAGCACCGCGGTGGGCTCGTCCAACACCAGCAACTTGGTGTTGGACCGGTCGATCTCCCGGGCTATCTCGGTGAACTGCTTATGTCCCACCGGCATCTCGGAGCACAGGGTGTCCGGGTCTATCTCAACCCCCAGGGTGGAGATGGCCCTCTGGGCCCGCTGGCGCATCACCGGTCGGTCCAGGGTCCTGAGCCGATCGTCGAAGACCTCCACCAGCAGGTTGTACCGGGTGGACTCCCGGTTCAGCAGGATGTTCTCCGTGGCGGTGAAGCCCGGGATCAGGGAGAACTCCTGGTGCACCATCCCGATCCCCGCGTCCAGGGCCTCGAAGGGGGACTTGAAGCTGACCTCCCGGCCCTCAAAGAAGATCTTGCCATCGTAGCCCCCGGTCTGGTGAATCACCGGCATTCCGAAGAGGATCTTCATCAGGGTGGTCTTTCCCGCCCCGTTCTCACCCACCAGGCCCATTATCTCCCCGGGCCCTAGGGTGAAGGACACGTCTGAGAGGACCCGGTTGCCGAAGTACTCCTTCCCCACGTGTTCAAGCCTCAGAATGGGCTCGTTAGAAGCCAAATCGCTCACACCTCTCTCTAGATCTAGGCATAGGGGCCCCCAGAGGGGGAGCTCTGCCCCAGAAAGCTCAAGGGGGGTCACGACAGGAGGGGGGAGGCAAGACCCCCCTCCCCCCTCCTGCATCTGATGAGCTCCGCTACTTTATCTTGAAGTACTTCTCCGGCACCTTGACGGAGGTCATCCCCAGGTAGCCCTTGCCGAACACGTAGGTGTCCTGGTAGACCAGCACGTGGTTCTTCTTCTTGACGCCGGTGCCCATGTCCACGTAGTAGCTGCCGTTCCACTGGGCGCCGGGGGTGTACTTGGCGTAGCAGGCCATGAGGGCCTTGAAGTCGCTGAGTTTTGCCTTCTTCTCCACGATCCGCTTGCCGAACTCGCCCAGGGCGGCGGTGGTGGCGTAGCCGTAGCTGTAGGCCCAGGTGCCCATGCGGCCCTTGCCGCCCGCCTTGATGACCGCCGCCTCAACCTTCTTGAGGATGGCGGGCCAGTTGCCCTTCTCCTTGGAGAGGTCTATGCCGAAGGCGCCGGGGTAGCCCATGAGGGGACTGGGCAGGTCCGCCTCAACGAAGTAACCCCCGTAGGCGGCCACCTGCTTCAGCAGCGGCTCCGTCTGGGCGTCGTTGGTGCAGAAGAAGGCGGCGTTCTTGCCGTACTTCTTGACCCAGGCGGGCACCTTCTCCAGGATGAACTGCTGGGCCCCCGCCACCCCCACGTCACTGGTGGGGTCCGGGGCGGTCTCGAAGGCGAACTTGAGCCCCAGGTCCTTGCAGGCCGCCTCCATTATGTTGCGGCGCCGGGAGAGGAGCTCGTAGCTCATGTGCCGGGGGAAGGAGATGTGGACGAAGGCGTTGGCCCCCATCTTCTTGGCGGCGGCGATGATCAGGTAGCCCCGGGCCACGTTGTCCGCGTTGATCGCCAGGTCCGCGGCGGACTCGATGACCCCCGGATCCTCATGGGGCTCACCGGCGAAGCAGAGGATGTCCGGCCGCTTCTCCTTGACCCGCCGGAACGCCTCGGTGGTGCCCGGGATCGCCTGGTTGACCACGATGACCTTCATGAGGGGATCGTCTGCCAGGCCGACTATCTGGGAGATGGTGGTCTCCATCTCGGACATGAAGTTGTCCGGATAGGTGAGATGCTTGATCATGCCCCCCTTGGCCACGTCCCCATACTCCTTGATGAGCCGCTCGGCACCCCTCAGGTCGTCCTCCGACTGGGAGACCGTGCCGGTCACCACTCCGATGTGGAACTTGGCCGCCCCGAAGGCCGGAAGGGCCAAGAGGGCCCCGAGGGCCGCCACCGCGAGAACCACAAGAAGCCGCTTTCGCATTGAACTACCTCCTCTTTCCAAAGATGGTTAACTCCCTGGGCTAAAGGTATCACCATGCACGCAGCAAGTCAACCGCCGCACCGTAGATCTGAAGGATTCAACCCGCAACGGGCCCCGGCTAATGACCTGTTCACAAGGCCATCCGCCGGGACCCGCTTGAGATCAAGCTATATGCAGGTCACGGAATCTTCGCACTACTTCTTGATCTTGAAGTACTTCTCCGGCACCTTCACGGAGGTGACGTTCATGAAGCCCCGGCCGAAGACGTAGGTGTCCTGGTAGACCAGCACGAAGTTCTTCATCTTGACGCCGGTGTTAACGTCCCGGTAGAGCTGGCCGTTCCACTTGGCGCCCGGGGTGTAGCGGTCGTAGCACTTCCACAGGTCCTCCAGGTTGCCCAGCTTTGCCTTCTTCTCCACGATCCGCTTGCCGTACTCCGCCAGGGCGCAGACGGTGCTCCAGCCGTAGCTGTAGGCCCAGGTGCCCATGCGGCCCTTGCCGCCCGCCTTGATGACCGCCGCCTCAACCTTCTTGAGGATGGCGGGCCAGTTGCCCTTCTCCTTGGAGAGGTCTATGCCGAAGGCACCGGGGTAGCCCATGATGGGGCTGGGCAGGTCGGGCTCCACGAAGATGGCCCCGTAGGCGGCCACCTGCTTGAGCAGCGGCTCCGTCTGGGCGTCGTTGGTGCAGAAGAAGGCGGTGTCCTTGCCGTACTTCTTGACCCAGGCGGGCACCTTCTCCAGGATGAACTGCTGGGCCCCCGCCACGCCCACGTCGCTGGTGGGGTCCGGGGCGGTCTCGAAGGCGAACTTGAGCCCCAGGTCCTTGCAGGCCGCCTCCATTATGGCCCTCCGGCGGGAGAGGAGCTCGTAGCTCATGTGCCGGGGGAAGGAGATGTGGACGAAGGTCTTGGCCCCCAGCTGCTTGGCGGTGTGGATTATGAGATACCCCCGGGCTATGTTGTCCACCCCGATGGCGAAGTCCGCCACGGAGGAGATCACCCCCGGGTCCTCCTGGGGCTCTCCCGCCAGGCAGAGGATGTCCGGCCGCTTCTCCTTGATGCGGCGGAACGCCTCGGTGGTGCCCGGGATGGCATCGTCAACCACCACCACCTTCATGAGGGGATCGTCCGCAAAGCTGGCGATCTGGGAGATGGTGGTCTCCATCTCGGACATGAAGTTGTCCGGGAGAGTTATGTGCTTTATCATGCCCCCCTTGGCCACGTCCCCGTACTCCTGGATCATTCGCTCCGCCCCCCTCAGGGTGTCCTCCGCCTGGGACACCGTCAGGGTGGCGATGCCGATGTGAAACTTGGGAGCCCCCAGGGCACAGGACGCACCCCAGAGCACCAACAGCGCCGAAAGAGCCAGCCAGCCGAGCCTCCTCAACCTCAATACCCCCTTCTGAATGATCGTTTAAGACGCTGACGAGGCTAAAATATATTTGACTCCCCCGCCTGTCAAGGGGGCTGATATATCTGAAATGTTTCTAATCGAGCCCCTAGTCAGCAAAGGTGAGGGGCTTCTTCCCCCATCGCTAGGGGGTAAAGGGGTAAAAAAATGGGCGGCGCCAGGCCGCCCGGGTGTGAGGTCAGACTATCGGGTGCCCAGGAACTTAAGGCACTCGGCCATAAAGAGGGGGAGGTCGTCGGGCCTTCGGCTGGAGACCATGTTCCGGTCCACTACCACCGGCTCGTCGGTCCAGAGGGCCCCGGCGTGCACCAGGTCGTCCTTTATGCCCGGGGTGGAGGTGAGGCGGAAGCCGGATACCACCTCGGCGGAGGCGCAGATCCAGCCCCCATGGCAGATGTGGGCCACCAGCTTGCCGGAGGCCATGAAGTTCCTCACCAGCTCAAGCACCTTGGGGATCCGGCGGAGTTTGTCCGGGGCGAAGCCCCCGGGGATGACGATCCCCATGAAGTCCTGGTCCTTGAGGTCGTAGACCGACGCGTCGCTCCTACAGGGGTAGCCGTGCTTGCCCGAGTAGACCTTCCTGGCCTCGGGGCCCGCCACCACTGGCTGGTACCCCGCCTCCTCCAGCCGATACTTGGGGTACCAGAGCTCCATCTCCTCGTAGAGGTCCTCCACCAGCAACATCACCTTCTTGTGGTCCATCCCATCTCCTCCCTTCTAAGGTCCCGATCAGCTCCCTGGGCGGAGCACCGCCCGGTGCTTCCGGACGAAGTCCATGGGCAGGTAGGACATCTTGGCATCCCTGAGACCCGGGTCACCCATGTCCTCCTCCCGGTTCAGGAACTTGAAGCCCAGGTTGTGGAGGGCGAACTCCCGGTTTATCACCTGGTAGACGCTCCCGTAAGCGGGGTCCCCCTTCTCGAAGTGAACGAATAGGGTATCACCCCGGCCCTCCCCGATTGCGTAGGCCACCACGGAGCCTCCCACCTCCACGTATCCCCCCACTAGGCCCCTCAGGGCCTGGTAGTTATCCAGGACTCGCATGATCGCCCGGTTCTCCCCCTCCAGCACGAAGGACCCACTGCAGTCCCGGGCGGCGCACCACCGGCGCTGGAGGTCAACGATGCGTTCCAGGTCGTCGGGGGTCATCTCCCCATAGCGATAGCTGAACTGCCTGGCGAACCGGTTAACGTGGTTTCGCTTTCTCATGTAGCGGTTACCCTTGAGGTGCGCCAGATCCTCGGTGAGATGCAGGTACTCGAAGGCATCCCTGTCCTCCTCCAGAAGGATCCGCCCACCGAGTTGTCGCCCCCACTCCAGCGCCAGCTCCTCAGGCACGGACAGCACCTCCGCCCCGAGTGGCAGGTGTAGGGCCAGCTCCCGCTCCCAGTCCCGGCCTTGCCAGTCCCCCACCGGGGCCAGATATACGGGCCTGGGCCTCTCCTGCCTTATCCAGCAGAGGCCATCGTGGAACATAAGCCTATACTCCAGCACCTGGTCCCAGCCGAAGAGGACGGGGAAACAGTGGTCCGCGGTAACGGAGCCCGTTAGGTCCAGCAGGGCCAGGTAGTCGTCCTGCATTGACAGAGATATCCTTTTATATTCCAAGACCCACACCGTCCTTTGTGTTGATTATCCCACATCCCCGTCATACCGCCAACGCCCCTTACAAATCCAAGGTGCGCCGCCGGAACCCGGGCGAAACTCCACAAAAATCAACCGGAAACGCCCCATTGGGGTAAAAGTAGCGTGTTGACAGACAATAAACCCAGGCGTATCATTTGTTCACGAAAAAGAGAGACCCGCCGGATCACGGCCAGTGAAAGAAAATCAAGGAGGTGTATTGAGAAATGATCTTCGATCCCAACTACATAATAAAGATGGAAATGGTTCTCGCCGGAAATGCTAAGATTGAGAGCGATATCTACGATCTGATCCGCAGGGTGGCCATGTAGACCACCGGGGGATCAAATCCCCTCTTCTCCACTCCCCTCTCTCATCCAGGGCGGCCCCAAAGAAACGGGCCGCCCTGTTTTGTTTATATGTCCCCCCCCGCCGGGGTCTGGTAAAATCTACCCTGTGGAAGAAAAGATACTTAAACCAAAACGGAGGGATCGGCCCCATGAGACAGGACCAGCAAAGGACGGAGGAGCCCCCACTGGAGAACCCCCCCCCAAAGGAGCCCAGGACCGTCTCAAAGGGGACCCTGGGGCTCATAGGCCTCGTGATGCTCATGGCCTTCTTGGGCGGCGGGTGGTGGCACTACAGGACCAAGGTGCTCCCCGAGAGGCTCTTCATGGAGGCGGAGGACCTCTATCGGGCGGGCCGGTACGCGGAGGCCCTCCCGGTCTATCAGCGGGTGTACCAGCTGAGGCCCGTGAGGAAGGACGTGGTGCTCCGGATCGCCCTCTGCCAGGAGAGGCTGGGGCGCCTCAACGACGCCATGGACAGCTTCGACCTCCAGTCCCGACTGGACCCCAAGGACCCGCGTCCCCTGCTGGGCAAGGGCCGGATCCTGCTAAGCCTGGGCCGCCCTGAGGAGGCCTTAGGCCCCCTCAAGAGGGCCCAGAAGCTCTCCAGCTCCTCCCCCTACTCCAACCGCCTCCTGGCGGAGGCGTACCGCCGGGTGGGAAGCCACGATATGGCCATCAAGCACCTCAAGCTGTCCGCCGAGCGGGATAGGGACCCGGAGCGGGTCCTCATGGACGCCAAGGACCTCTTCCAGCTCAAGGACTTCGAGGGGGCCCGGTGGGGCTTCGAGCGCACCCTGGAGCTCTCGCCGGATCATCGGGGGGCCCGGCACGGGCTGGACGCGGCCAACGCCATGCTGGGCATCCCTAACGACCGGAACCTTCTGGTGGTGCCCGGCAGGTCCCTGGGGCCAGTGGAGATCGGAATGAGCCGGGACCAGGTGCTGGAGACCCTGGGGGAGCCCAACGGATCCGACGGGCTGGACGTGTCCGGCAGGGCGTACGAGGTGTGGACCTACAACATCGTAACCCTCAAGGACCAGCCGGGGGTCAAGTACCCAGCCCTTCGGATCCTGTTCGACCCCTCCGGCACGGTGGTCCAGGCGGAGAGCTCCTCCGATCGCTACAAGACCTACGACGGGATCGGCACCATGAGCTTCATGAAGGATCGGTTCAAGGACAGGTTCGAGATCTGGCAGGAGAACACCCATGACCACCTGGGCTACCGCTACTGCCTCAAGGGTGGAGGCCTCACCCTCTACGTATCCGACCTGGGGGGCGTCACCGACCAGGGGGAGAGGCGGGCCCTGGTGGTTCACCGAGGGTTCCTGCCGGTGGATGACATCTCTCCGGACCTGTGGGTCCGGGTGGAACCCAACTAGACGCCGTGACGTGATAACATGAAAGCGCCGATTAAGACCGCGGAGGTGATGACTTTGGATCGCAGGGAGCTGGCGGCCAAGATAGAGCACGCTTTCCTCAAGCCGGATACGGATGTGAACGCCATCCGCCGGGGCATATCCGACTCGGTGGAGGCCGGGCTGGGGGCGGTGGTGCTGCAGCCCTGCCACGTCAAGATGGCGGCCAACGTGACCGACGGGAGCAGGACCAAGGTGGTGGCGGTGGTGGGCTTCCCCCTGGGGGGCACCTACACGGAGGCCAAGGTGCTGGAGACCAGGATGTGCATCGACCAGGGGGCGGATGAGATCGACATGGTGATGAACCTGTCCCTCTTCGCCTCCGGCGAATACGGCCAGGTCCAGCGGGATGTGGAGGCGGTAATATCCTCCGCCCAGGGGCGCCCGGTGAAGGTGATAATCGAGACCTCCCTCTGGGACGAGGGGGCCATAGTGAAGGCCTGTCAGCTGGCCCGGGACGCGGGGGCGTCGTTCGTGAAGACCTCCACCGGGTTCTTCGGCGGCGCGGAGGAGTGGTCCGTACGGCTGATCCGGAAGTCCGTGGGCAACCGGCTGGGGGTCAAGGCATCGGGGGGCATAAGGGACCTGAGCAAGATGCTGGCCATGCTCTCCGCCGGGGCGGACCGGATAGGCACCAGCTCCTCTCTGGAGATCCTGGACCAGTGGGACAAGCGCTTCAGGTAGGTCACCGAAGCCGGGGGGAGGCGAACCTCCCCCCCGGGCCTCAACCGCCGCAGCGGCAGGGCTCCGCACCGCAGATGACGTTATCCCTTATCCACTCCACCGGCTCCGCCCCCTGGGGCACAACGAACCGGGCGGACCTCTTGGCCAGATCGGAGGCACCGGCAACCGCCACCGAGTTGGGGAAGGAGCTCAGCATGTGGCTGTCGTTGTCCCCGTCCCCCATGACCAGCACCTGGTCCTTCTGGATCCCCAGGAAGTAGATCAGCATCTCCAGTGACCTGCCCTTGTTGACCCCCTTCAGCATAACCTCCAGGAAGTGTCCCTTGGAGGTGTAGAAGTCAAGGGACGGGAAGGCGGCCCTTGCCTCCCGGATCAGCTCCTCCATCCTCCTGGGGTCCTCCTCCACCGCCAGGATCTTTGTGGAGGCGAAGCCTCCCCTGTACAGGTCATCCCCCACCTGGGTGGGCTCCACCCCGGACAGCCGGGCGTAGTACCGGGACGCGGGGGATGTGGCCTCCTCCACCCAGAGCTCCTCCCGGTTGTAGGCCTGCACGTATACCCCCCAGTCCCGGAAGAAACCCAGCACCCGCCTGGTCTCCTCCTCCGGGATCGGATCGTGGTACCACATGACCCCCATGAGGTCCACTATCATGGCCCCGTTGTAGGCCACCAACGGGGCCCCAAGGGGCACCATCTCCCCGTAACGGGCCGCAGAGCGGAACATGCGGCCGGTGACGAAGGTTATCCTGATCCCCTCATCCGCCAGCTCCCGGAGCAGCTCCGCCCTCCGGGGGGGTAGGACTCCCCCCTCATCCAGGATGGTGCCGTCCATGTCCAAAGCCAAGAGCCTTATCAACCGCTTCACCTCTGTCTCCAGATCAATTAAAGTTGGCTAATCATATCGCCGCCACATGGGAAGGGTAACCCTCCGGGGGGATTTTTTCAACCCATGGGGTCATATCCACCAGGCCCTGGTCCTTCTCCAAAGGCTTGTCCACCTCCAGATCCACCTGGGTCAGAGACGGCTCCACTCGGAAGCGCCCCACCGCCTCTCCCAGGGCGTACGAGAGGGCCTCCACCTCCCTGGCTCCCAGGGCCACCAGGTTGGCCTCCTCCTCAAGACCCTGCACCTCCATCCTGACCCTTCGGGACTCCAGGAAGGCCTGGCCTGCCATGGCGGACATATCCCGGACGGTGGCGGCCATCTCCTGGCTGTAGGTCGCCTGCCGCTCCGCCACCGACGCCAGCTCCCCGGTGTCGGAGTCCATCTCCTCCAGCAGGCCCATCATGGTGTCTATTGCCCCCCGGGCCTGTTCCGCCAGGTTCCTGGAGGCCAAACACCCCTGGAGGCTCCCATTAGCGGCCTCCGCCACGGAGGCCACGTCCCCCTGGATCCCCTGGGCCAGGTGGGCTATGGTCACCGCCGCACCCCGGGTCTCCTCCGCCAGCTTCCGGACCTCCTCGGCCACCACCGCGAACCCCCTGCCCTGGTCCCCCGCCCGGGCGGCCTCTATGGCGGCGTTCAGCGCCAGCAGGTTGGTCTGATCCGACAGCTCCTCTATCCGGGACACGAAGCCCCGGATATCCGACGCCCTCCTGTCAAGTCCCTCCAACCTCTGGGCGGCCCCCTCCGCGTGGGAAGCCATGCCCTCCAGCCCCTGGGACAGCCGCTGGACCATCTGGGCCCCCAGTAGGCCTGCGGACCGGGCCTCCTGGGACTGCCGGACCATCCGGGCGCAACTATGGGACAGCCGCTGTACCCCCTGGGACAGCTCCTCCACCGATGCGGCCATGCATCGGGAGGACTCCATCAGCTCCTCCAGCCGCTCCGCCAGAGAATCGACCCCCTGGGCCGCCCGGGCGGCCCCCTCGCCGGTCCGCTCGGACAGGGAGGTGAACTCACAGGACCGGTACAGCAGCTCCCGGGCACAACGCCGAACCTCCAGGATCGAATCCCTCACCTGCTCCACCGCATCCACCACCCCCTGGGCCAAGCGCTTCACCTCCAGCACCGTGGAGCTCCCCATAGATTCCGCCGACAAGGTCACGTCCCCTCGGGAGAGCCGGTCCATGGCGTCCATCACCCCCCTTAGGGGCCTGGCTATGGAGTCCGAAAGGGAGAGCCCCAGGACGAACAGCCCCAAGAAGCCCGCGGCGGCCACGATCCCCACCAGCAGGTTCCACCGGATGGCCCGGGCGGCAACCCGGGAGGATATCTCCTGGGCCAGCTGGGAGCGGTGATCCCCCATCACCTCCAGGTCCTTCAGCACCTTGGACATGGCGGGTAGCTCCTCCTCCTTGAAGTTGGCCAGCGCCTCCTCCCGCCTCCCCTCCCGGGCCAGCTCCAGCGTCCTGCCCCTCACCGAGTCCCACTCCTCAACCGCCGCCTCGAGGGCCTCCAGCCGCTCCGCCTCGAAGGGGTCCAGCGGGGAGTCTTTGAGCCTCCCTATGAGATCCCTGCACTGGGAGCTCCACTGCTCCACCTCCCACTCCGCCACGTCGGCGGTTACCGCATCCTTCTCCTTGGACCTGTCCAGGAATATGAGGTCGTACACGTTGCCCTTCGCCTTGGCCAGGTTGGCCTCCACCCGGCTCAGCTCCCGGACCGACTCAAGGCACTGGGACCTCATGGCCTCCAGGGCGGACAGGGCCCCCCGGGTGGAGAGGTGCCCTGCGGATCCCACCGCCAGCAACGCCCCAAGGGAGGCTCCAAGGAGCAAAAGAACTCTGCCCCTAACTCCTAAGGATCGAAAAAAGATCATCCTGGATCCCTCCGTTCTTCATGTTTCACCCGGGATATATAGCCCATAAGCATTTAGATTTCCCTACGGGGACGTTAGAGATCCGCAACAGTCCAGGGCCCCGGGTGACCCCGGGGCCCTGGACCTTCGAAGGAGGAAGGAACGGACAACCGACCGTAGCGCGTCAAATCTCGGTTTTCGGTTCTCGACCCATCTATATGTCTAGCACGCCTCCCGGTGGACCCGGACGGAGTGCATCAGGTCCCGGTGGGGCACATGGGGATCGCAGGGGATTCCCTCCAAGGGTCTCTCGTCGAAGAGGGCCACGAAGAGCTCCGCCAGCATGGGGTCGAACTGGTCCCCCCGGTGGTGCCATATCTCCCCCAGGGGCTGGGAGACCCCCATGGCCCTCCGGTATGGCCGGTGGGAGGTCATGGCGTCGAAGGAGTCCGCCAGGGCTATGATCCTGGAGAGGAGGGGGATCCGGTTCCCCGACAGGCCGTCCGGGTATCCCCGGCCGTCGAACCTCTCGTGGTGGTGCCGCACCGCCTCCACCACCTCCGGGTCGAACCCCTCGGAGGAGAGGATCTCCGCCGAGTGGACCGGGTGACGCTGGATCATGGCCTTTTCGTGATCGTTCAGGACGCCCCCCTTGAGCAGAACCCCCTCGGGGACCTTCACCTTCCCCACGTCGTGGAGGAGCGCCGCAGTGGAGAGGGTCTCCAGCCGGGGTCCCTCGAGGCCTGCGGCCCTGCCGATCCGGACGGCGATCCCCATGACCCGGATGGAGTGGAGCCGAGTGTTCCCATCCAGGAGCCACATCACCGGGTATCGCCGGAAGGGGTCGGACTGCCGCCAGGCCCCCCAGGGGGACTGGTCCAGCTCCGGGGTCGAGGTCTGAAGGTTCATGGACCTTGTCCCCTCCTTACAGGCCCATGGCCAGGGCCAGCCGGTAGGTCAGGAGAGCCGCCAGGTACCCCACCGAGGTGCTGTAGACCGCGCCGAACAGGGCCCACTTGAGGCTGCCGCTCTCCTTGTACAGGGCCCCCATGGCGGCCACGCATGGCACGTAGAGGAGGGTCATCACCATGAAGGCCAGGGCGCTGGCGGGGCTGAAGAGCCCCCCCAGGACGGAGGAGAGCCCCTCCTCCCCCACCCCCAGCACGGTGCCCAATGCGCCTATCACCACCTCCTTGGCCAGGAACCCGAAGACCAGGGAAACCCCCGCCTGCCAGAAGCCGAAGCCCAGGGGCTCCAGGAGGGGGGCTATGGCGGAGCCCAAACGGCCGATGAGACTCTCCTCCGAGGCGTACTCCACCCCCAGGGGCAGGTTCGCCAGGGCCCAGATGAGGATCACCGTGCCCAGGATGAAGGTGCCCGCCTTCCGTACGAAGGCCATGGCCCGGGAGGAGGCACTCATGAGCACCGCCCTAGGCTGGGGCAACCGGTAGGGGGGTAGCTCCATGATGAACTGGGAGGGCTCCCCCTTGAAGATGGTGCCCGAGAAGAGCTTGGCGGACAGGATGGCCACCCCCATGCCCAAGAGGTACATGCCGAACACCACGTTCCCCGCCGCATGGGGGAAGAATGCGCCGGCGAATAGGACCAGCACCGGCAGCCGGGCTGAGCAGGATATGAACGGTATTGAAAGCAGGGCTATCTTCCGGTCCCTGGGGCTGTCCAGGATCCGGGTGGCCATCATGGCTGGCACGCTACAGCCGAAGCCCAGCAGCATGGGTATGAAGCTCTTGCCATGGAGACCCAGAGCTCGCATCACCCGGTCCATCACGAAGGCCCCCCGGGCCATGTAGCCCGAGTCCTCCAAAACCGATATGAGGGCGAAGAGGATGAATATGTGGGGCACGAAGACCAGCACGGACCCGATGCCTCCTATTATCCCGTCGGAGGCCAGGGACATGATGATCTCCGACGCCCCGGCGGACTGGAGTACCCCGCCGGCCCACTCCCCCAGGGAGCCGAAGAGCTCGTCCAGCCGATCCGCCAGGGGGGTTCCCAGTGCGAAGGTGAGCTTGAACATCCCCCAGGCCACCAGGAGGAACAGGGGCACCCCAAGGAAACGGTTGGTGAAGATCCGGTCCAGCCGGTCGTCCAGACTGTCGGAGGCCTTGGCGGAGGGGTCGAAGGTGACGCACCGGGAGGCGATGGAGCTCACCATGGCCCACCGGCGCTCCATCAGGGCGGTCTCCAGGTCCATGCCCATGGCCTCCTCTAGCCGCAGGCTCTCCCGCCTGACCAGCTGGTCCAGTTGCTCCCGGTGGTCCTCCAGCAGGGCCCATATCCGGGGATCCCCCTCGGCGGCCATCACCGCCCCCACCTGGGGGCTCACCGGGAGCTTGTCCGAGTAGGAGGCAAGGAAACCCTCCAGCCTGGCCAGGGAGGTGGACAACTCCGGGCCGTAGTCCACCTGGATCGCCCCGCCGGGCAGGGACTCCTCCTCCAGACACCGGAGTAGCTCCTCCACCCCCTGGCCGGTGCGGGCCACGGTGGGCACCACCCGGACCCCCAGGGCCCCCTCCAGGGCCTTAAGGTCCACCCTTATGCCCCGCTTCTCCGCCAGGTCCACCATGTTGAGGGCACAGAGCACCGGCTTGCCCCTCTCCCGAATCTGGAGGGCCAGGTACAGGCTCCTATCCAGGCAGGAGGCGTCCAGCACCAGGATGACCCCCTTCACCTCCTCCTGGGAGATGAACTGGCTGGCGATCTGCTCGTCCACCGACGTGGCCCCCAGGCCGTATATGCCCGGCAGGTCCACCACCACCGCCTCACCCCGGGAGAGCCGGACCCGCCCCTCCTTCCTCTCCACCGTCACCCCCGGCCAGTTTCCAACCTTCTGGCGGGAGCCGGTGAGCACGTTGAAGAGGCTCGTCTTGCCCACGTTGGGGTTGCCCGCCAGGGCCCACACGGCGCTCATATGGTGCACCCCCCGCAGCAGCCGGCGCAACCCCTGCAGGGGGACACCATCTCCACCCGGACCGCTGAGGCCTCCTGACGCCTCAGGCTCACCTCCATGCCCCGGAACCGGACCGACATGGGATCCCCCATGGGAGCTGGGCGCATCACCTCCACCACCGTGCCGGGCACCAGGCCCATCTGGAGCACCCGGGTCTTCACGGGCCCCGACTGGGCGAACCCCAAAACCTTGCACACACCCCCTAGGGGCACCTCCGAGAGAAGCTTCATTTCCACTCCGATCACCTCTTCTGTTTGATGCATAAAACTTATTGGCGCTTAAAAAAATTCAGGGCCGCCGGTGGGCACAGGGGCTTACCCATATGCAACGGGCCATCTGCCCCCCCAGGGCCAGCCGGCTCCCCCCCACGGACACCACCACCGAGGACTCGTCCCGGCTCACCAGCCTCACCGAGGCCCCCTTCACCAATCCCATCTCCCCGAGCCGCCGGGCCACGTGCTGGTCCAGCGACACCCTCATGACCGACAACTCCTCCCCCTCCCGGGCGGAAGAAAGCGGACACATGACGACACCTCCCGTCGATCCCTCTCTAGTGGGCGGGGATCCGCCCTAAGCCTCGGTCACCCAGACCCGGGACGCCTCGTCCCGCCTCAACGCCACCACCCGTCCCTGGAGCCTCACCTTGAGCGGGTCCCGATCCCAGGACTCTCCCGCCAGCTCCACCGATGCCCCGGGGATGAACCCCATCTCCATCAGGCGCTTCCTCAATGGCCCCTCGGCGGTGATGCGGACCACCCTGCACGTCCGGGAGCCGGCGAGACACAGGGGAGGGGGCAGGGTCCCTGGGTTCGAGAGCCTCTCCTGAAGCTCCCGTGCCCACCCCTCGGAGGCCTTGATCCCCTGGGAGATGAACTCCGACAGGGCGAAGATCCGCCCCTCCAAGTCATCGTCCA
>Ga0209721_1000057_pt1 | contig 104158 bp, 86 predicted proteins | sample TshhotsprinmetaG_FD_184139 | JGI IMG/M metagenome (GOLD analysis project Ga0209721, IMG submission 184139) | Hot spring microbial communities from South Africa to study Microbial Dark Matter (Phase II) - Tshipise hot spring metaG (SPAdes)... | ecosystem: Environmental > Aquatic > Thermal...
ATCGTCGATGGCCAGGACTTCATACTCTACCAGTGTCTGCCGCGCCAGCGAGCGCAAACATGTCGGTAAAGTGGCGGCTGCATTGCGGATAGGTAATACGATGGAAATGCAAGGTGAGCGTACCATCTGTCATCAAGATCGCAACCTGGCGGAACGATCACTGTTCGTCCCGCCAGGTTGTCGCCGGATGGTGGCATTTCAATTACGCCGCGTTGACACTCTCGAGCAGGATTTCGGCTACATCACGGCGCTGGAGCGTCTCGGCGCGCCCGGTGTTTTTGGCTGCATCTTCAAACATCACCATGCAGAACGGGCAGGCAACTGCCAGTGTTTGCGGTTGCGGCGCCGTGAGCTGTTCCAGCCGAATGACGTTCACGTTGCGTTCGCCCCACCGTTCCAGCCAGACGTTACCGCCGCCGCCGCCACAACACATTGCCCGTTCACGATTGCGCTCCGGCGCTTCCACCAGCTCAAGGCCGGGGATGCTGTTCAGCAGGCTGCGTGGATCGTCATAGATGTCGTTGTAGCGCCCAATGTAGCAGGGATCATGGTAAACAACCCGTTCGCTCACCGCTTTCGTCGGCTTGAGTTTACCTTCGCGCACCAGGCGAGCCAGAAATTCGGTGTGATGCACGACCTCGTAATCGACACCGGCCCGTCCGCCAAATTGCGGGTATTCATTTTTAATACTGTTAAAGCAGTGGGCGCAGGTCGTCACGATGGTGCGGAATTTGTACTGATGCATGGTTTCAATCGCCTGCTGCGCTTGCGACTGAAAGAGGAGTTCTTCACCCATCCGGCGGGCCGGGTCGCCGGTGCAACACTCCTCTTCGCCGAGGATGGCGAAATCAACACCGGCTTTTTGCATGAGCTGTACCATCGCCCGCGCCACCTTACGCGAACGCTCATCATAGCTAGGCGCGCAACCAACCCAATACAACACCTCCACCTGCTCTTTTTCAGCCAGCACCGGCACGTCAAGACCTTCCGTCCATGCCGAGCGTTCGCGGGCTGGTAACCGCCACGGGTTACTCTGCCGCTCAATCCCCTCAAGCACGCGCTTGACACCCTGGGGCACTTCACTGGCGATCATCGTCAGATGGCGACGCATATCAACGATGTCATCCACGTGTTCGATCATCGCCGGGCATTCATGCACGCAGGCGTTGCAGGTGGTACAGGCCCACAACTCTTCAGCCTCGATTACCGTCCCGATCAGCGGCAATGTTTCGGCGGTTGCGCCGTTCCCATGCAATTCGGCCAGCCTTCGCACCGTGCCATCTTTGAAATGGATCGGATCGCCGCGCTGCAAATCAGCCAGCTTGGTGATCAGATATTTGGGCGAAAGCAGCGCGCCGCTGGCGTGGGCCGGGCAGACACTCTGACAACGACCGCAGCGCATGCATGCATCGAGATCCATCCGCCGCTTCCACGTCAGATCGGCCAGCGTGGTTACACCCAGATGCGGCTCGTCCTTTTCAATTTCGGCTTCGAGATTGGGGATGGGGTCAAGCGCGCCTTTCGGTTGCAGGTCGCGGAAGAAGGTGTTGAGCGGCGTGTAGAGGATGTGGCGAAACTTGCTGAACGGGAGTGAAGCCATAAACAGGCCGGTTGCCGCGGCGTGGGTGTACCAGAGCACCGGATGGATGGCCAGCGCCACCGGACTGCCGTCGCCTAAGCCGATAGCCCGAAAGATTGTGGCCAGCGCAAAGCCCACATAGGAAAGTTTGGCCCAATCTTGTTCGTAGACGATCGCGCCGCCGATAGTCTGATTCGCGATGCGCAAGCCTTCAATCAGGAAACCGCCGATAGCCAAAAAAAGCATAACGCCCAGCACCCAGGCATCGGTGCGCCGGTTGTCGAGCCGGTCGGGTTTCGCGCGGTAGCGCCGCCAGGTTGCCCAGAGTAACCCGGCGGTAAAGGCGAGGCCAAGCGTGTCGAGGATGAATTCGTAACTCTTGTAGAAATCGCCAACCAGGATCTTGCCGGCCTGTTCACCCATTAACGGAATGGTAAAGTCCTCTTCGACTGCGATAATGTCGGTGCCAATAAAGAGGGTGAGAAAGCCAAAAAAGATCAGGGCATGCATGACACCAGCGCGGCGATCGCGCAACACCTTCTTTTGGCCGAGACTCTGGCGGGTAAACTCTAGCAGACGCGCGATCGGATTGCCGATCCGGTTGGCCGGTCGCCCGCGCCGCCAGCGCGCGATGTCGCGCAGGATGCCCCACGCCATAATGACAGTCGTGATCAGAACGGTCAGGTAAAGGAACGTTGCGCCAATCTTGGGGTCGATGTTCCAATAGATCTCGCGGATTGCGATAATCTGCTCTTGCTCCATTGCCTTTCTCCGCACAAATGCTGGCGCCCGGAACTGCGCTGATGATAGCATTCACGCTGCAAAGCGTCAATGCGACAAGGATAGCGCGATTGCGCGGCGCGTCAAAGGTTAGTCAGCAAAGGCTACCAGTGGCCCGCGCGCGCTGACCCGCACTCGCGAACCGGGTGGCACATCGTGCCAGGGAGCGAGGCGCGCGCTGATCAACGACCCATCGCTCAGTCGCACATCGCAACGCACATTGGCGCCAAAGTAGTTGCGTTCAACAATCTGGTGCGGCGAGTCCTCATCAACGGTCAGTTCAATCGCTTCCGGTCGAATCATGACCTGAACCGGGCCGTGATGCGGGGTGAGCAAGGGCAATGGGCCGAGAGGGCTTTGCGCGACGCTGCCATGAGCTTCAGCCGGGACAAAATTGGTCTCGCCGACGAATGCAGCAACAGCCCGCGTGGCCGGACGCTCGTACAATTCGCGCGGTGGCGCAACCTGGACAATTTGTCCGCCGATCATCACGCCAACCAGATCGGCGATGCTGAGGGCCTCTTCCTGATCGTGAGTCACAAACAGGGCCGTTGCTCCTTCGCGGCGCAGAATCTGGCGCACCTCATTCCGCACTGCCAGTCGCAAGCCGGCATCAAGGTTTGAAAAAGGTTCGTCAAGCAGAATGAGCGCCGGACGTGGCGCCAGCGCGCGCGCCAGCGCAACTCGCTGCTGTTGCCCCCCTGAAAGTTCATGCGGCATGCGCCGACCGGCATCGGCTAACCCGACCAGCGTCAGCAGCTCCTGAACTCGCGCTTCACGGTCGGGGCTGCGCGGCAATCCATACGCTACATTTTGCGCCACGCTCAAATGCGGGAAGAGCGCATAGTCTTGAAAGACCATGCCCACCCGGCGTTGTTCGGGGGGAATACCGGCGCCGCATGGCCCTACCACCGTGCGACCTCCGATCATGATGACGCCGTTGTCGGGTTGCTCGAAGCCGGCAATCAGGCGCAATAACGTGGTTTTGCCGCAACCTGACGGCCCAAGCAAGGCCATAAATTTACCTGCTTCCAGTTCAAGGTTGACATCGCGTACCGCAATGAGCGATCCATATCGACGGCTGAGGCGCTGGATAGTCAGGGCAGTAGTATCAGTGGTGATCATTTTGTGGATGTTTAGTTCTGGTAATGGTTGCCAGTTCCTGTTCTTTATCCGGTACCGAACAAGACTGGTGATGTGTATGCTCGAGCAAGCCTCTCAATCAGATTTTAACATACACGTGAAAGTTGTTACTCATTTACCGCCTGGCGCATAGCCTCGTGGTATAGTTGAATTATGAAGAGCAGCGAAGGCGCTGCTCGCGACGAGGCGTTAGGGAGGTAGCGTTATGTTTGTTGGCGAGCGCATGTCGCATCCCCCAATTACGGTTACTCCAGACACGTCCATTCATGATGCAATGCACTTGATGCGTACCGAACATATTCGGCGCGCTCCGGTCGTTTCTCACGGTCAACTGGTTGGTATCGTCTCGCTTAAAGACCTGATCAACGCCTCGCCTTCGCCGGCAACGACGCTGAGCGTGTGGGAATTAAATTATTTGCTGAGTAAGCTGACGGTTGAGCGCGTGATGACCCGCAATGTCTACACCGTCACCGTTGATACGCCGATTGAGGAAGCGGCCCGAATTATGGCTGACCGGCGAGTGGGTGGTTTGCCGGTAATGCGCGGAAATGAGCTGGTCGGAATTATTACCGAGACCGATCTGTTCAAGATTTTTCTCGAGCTGATGGGCGCGCGCAGTCCCGGTATTCGGGTGACGGTAAGCATGGCCGATGAGCCAGGCTCGCTGGCTAAACTTACTGCCGCTATCGCCAACAGTGGCGGCAATATTATCGCGTTGGGCACCTTTGCCGGCGAAACGGCGGCGCTGTCGGAAGTAACGTTCAAGGTGAGCGGGATGACGCTCGATCAGGTGCGTGAAGTGGTGACTCCAGTGGTGGCGAAGTTAATCGACGCGCGCGAGAGTCATCCGTAGATTCACCCGTGGGGCGGGCGCGGCAGTTTTGCCGCGCCCGCGCCTTTATTTATCGCGCGATGAATGGTAGTAAGCTCTGGTAGATTGTCATTGTTCCATCAACCCGGAATTGTAACGAGATGATTTCTCCTTCATTGCCGTTGCTGTCGATGGCCTGATAACGCAGATGGTAATCGCCATCTGCCAAAGCGCCAATTTCGATCCTGTTATCGGTCGTGGTTACCCAGGTTTCCCCATCCCACGAGTAGCGCAATGTGGCGCTGCCGCCACCCAGATCCGATGCGCTCAGATGTAGACCAGTCAGAGTGCGGAAGCTCCGTCCTACCCCTTCGCCCTCGACAAGGCCATCGCGCGCCAGACCAAAATCGCTAGCGCCGGGTTCTTTCACGCGATAGCCAACGGCTGCACTGCCTTCCAGTTCAAAGTACTTGATAGCAAGTGTGTGCAACCCGGCGGTAAGCGAGATCGTGCCCGTGACGGTGGTAAACGGGTGAATGCCGGCGTTACTTACTACGAGGCGCTCATTCACCCATAGCCAGGCGCCATCATCACTGCTCAGCTCAAAGGTATATTCGCCGCTGACCGGCGCGATAAAGGTGCGCGTCTGTTCGATCAGGAAATGGTCACTAAGCCCCGGCAATGGTCCGCCACTGCCCCATTCACGTAACTCACCCTGCCAGACAAAGCTTCCCAATAGTTCACCGCGTCGCGCGCTGAGTGGATTCTGGGTGCGGGCCAGTAATCGTTCGGGTATGTTGGCCAGGCGATACACCATCGCCAGCGGCTGCAAGAGGCTATTATAGCGGGCTGGTTGCGGCGATTGCCGCTCCGGCGTGATCGTTATCTGCTGTTGGGCTTGTTCAGTGGCGACATAGGCCACGTATTCGTGAATTGCGCCGGCGCGCAAGGTGACGACGCCCGGTATGCGAAAACGCACATAGCCGATAATCGTTTGGGTCTGGCCGGGATCGAGCCGGCCACTAATGCCCCATCGCCACGGATAGCCGCCGGTGGCTCCTGCGCAGGTGACGCTTCGTTCGACCGGCCCTAGCATCACCCGGAATCGTCCTGCCTCTTTCGGGAAGGTTGGGTAACTCTGACCACTCGCGCCAAGAAAGCATTCACCTTCATCGTAGACATATCCATCACGCTCGAATGTGCCGGCATTCAGGTCAAACACACTCCCGCCGATGGGGTCCTGACCGTAAATCGGGACGGTGCCGACGTTGCGCACGGTGAAACGTACCGGTAACACTTCGCCGGCGGCAATCGTGGTTGCGCCATACTCAACCGCAACCAGTTCAAGGCGCTGATTGGCAGTATCGATTGGCTGCCATTGCGCCGCATCGAACAATACAGCGCGTTGCGCATTCAAAGGCTCGCCGGTCAAATCAGATAGCGTAATACCGGCTGTTGCAACGGCAAAGTTGTAAGTGCCGAGATCAATCCAGCCCGCCTGACTACTCTGATCGACCACGCGCACAACTTCGCCGCTGGCAGTAGTGATCCGGTATTTAGCCTGTCGGCTCGGATTAAGGCCGGTACAGTTGTCTGGAATGTGAACAAGCACCCGGTAGACGCCGGCTGTTGGTAATGTTGGTCGCCAGGTCGCCCAATTGGTGCTTTCAGCCTGCTGATCGGTTGCAAAGGTATAGATTGCGCTACCGCCATAGCCGCAACTGGCTTGATACCATCTGGCATTGCTGCGAGTGAAACTACTCTCGCGCTCCTCGACGACGAGATCGCCGTTATCAGGCTGGCTTTCTCCGGCGAGCCGTGATTGCACGCGCTGCCGGATCTGTGGCAGCATGGTAAACAGTCGATCACCAGGGCAGGTGGTGTGGCCGGGAGTAACCTGACGGTGACCGCTGATATGGTCAACGACTGCTCCGGGATTAAAAGGCGAGCAGTAACGCGAGATGGAACATCCGTAGTAGAAGCTGCGCCCTAGCGGATCGATGCGTTTCTGATCGGCCTTCCAGGCCAGCAGCGCCACCAGTGAATTAATGGCCTCTTCTGTTGGATCGGTGGCGCTATACGTGCCGATCAGCGCAACCCCCATCGAGCCGTAATTGGCCGTATCGTGAAAGCCAACTACATCGTCGCCACCGGCTCGTCCTTCGTAGATCACGCCATTGGGATCGATCAGGTAGTTGTAGCCAATGTCGCCCCACTCACGCGAATAGGTATGGAATGACCAGATCGAGCGCACGACATCGGCCCAGGTTTGATTGCCGGCCAGAGTGTTTGAGGTTGCCGTGTGATGGATCACCAGATGCCGCACCGGATAATATGCCGGTGGCGCTTGCGGACTGGTCTGACCGTGCGGATTGCCCCAGGCGGTGCGACTGATCACCGGTGGTCGGGCAACACCGGTTAATGTGGCAACCTGATCTGCTTCTGGCCAGGCCGGGCCAAATCGGCTGTCAACGGTACTAATCTGCACCGAACGCAATGCGGTTGGATCGGCAATTTCGATCTGTACCTGATACCAGCGTTGATCATAACCGGTAAAGAGAATATCGCTCCAGTGTAGATCGAGGCTATCGCCCGGTTGCCATAATTCTTCATCCTCGTTGATAGCCGTCCATTCACTCCAGCTTACTCCATCGTTGCTTACGCGCACTGTTAGCGCTGCTGGCACATCGGGATCGGCTGACCAGCGCGCAAGGAGATGCGTAAATGGGCGTGGCGCCCGGGTGGGTGGCGTGAGATAACCGTTTGGCCTCACCAGCAATGCCTGGGTATTGATTGACGTTGCAGTCGGATCGGTAACGAAAATCTGATCATCAGGCCGGCCATCGGCCAGCATGGCCGGCGCCGCCGGAACCGACTCTAACGGCAGGATCATCGCCCAGAGGATGCCGACAACGATAATAAGACGAACACAGGTATGCATCGTACACCTCGGCGAATAAATGGCTTGTCTTCCCTATGAGTTTAACGATAGACTGTCGTAATATTGATAAAAGACGGTGACGGATTGATGACAGAGGTCGTAATGATGAGCGCAATTGGAATCGGGTGTAGCCTGCGCGCATAAGCCAGATTCTCGATCTCGATGGAACGCCACGTTGTTGCGCCCTGTAAGCCATCCGTCATCCAGGGCTAATTGCTGATTGAGCCAACTTCTGCTACCATACATAAAGTTAAATGACATGCCGGGAATGTGAAATCTCACCGTCGTAGCAGCCAGCATTTTATGAACGCTATTCGCTCGAGCATTCAACTCAAAATCCTGTTACTGCTGCTCGGTCTCGCTTTGCCGCCCTTGATCCTCATCGGTTGGCTCGGACTGAGCAGTTTGAATATTGCCCGCGAAACGACAGTGGCCGAGGGCACTGCCTCGTTGCGTCAGCAAGCAACGGCGAGTCTGCTGCAACGCGCCAGCGACAAGGCTCAGTTCTACGATGCCGCCCTGATCGGCGTGCAGCAACAGGTTGAGGCAGTGGCAGGTTATGCGATCGAACGGTATGGTGTTCCGGCGTCAGTGCCTGGCAGCGAACGTGTGTGGATCGCGCCGCGTCCGACCAATGAACTGTTGCGCGCCTATGCGGGTGAAGCTGCGTTTGTGCGTCAGTTCATCCCGATTCTGCGCCAGTTGGTCGAGCGTAACCCCCTGGTCAATATCGGCTATATTGCCCTGGAATCAGGTGGCGTGATAGCCTTTGACAACGAGGCGGTCATCGACCAGTTGTTGACACTTGAAGCATTTGATCCGCGTGTGCGTCCCTGGTACACCAAAGCGCGCGATGCCGGCGTTACGGTATGGACTGAACCCTACGTCGATGCCAATACCGGTCTGCTGGCTACCACCTGTGCCAGTCCACTCTACGACGGTCAAGGTCGATTTATCGGTGTGGTGGCGTTCGATCTCTTGCTCGAAACGATCCAGCAAGACCTGCTGACCGTTGGTGTCGGTTCGAGCGGCTATGCACTGCTGATTAATGCCAATGGCGATGTTGTTGTGCGCCCGAATATGCAGGTTGAAGGACGCTGGGATCAACCCTACCGCACCGAAAACCTGCTGGAAACTGACAACGCCGAATTACGCGCCGTGGCCGCCAGGATGGTTGCGCGCGAGGCGGGTGTGCAGTTGATCCAAGCCCAGGAACAGTCCAGTTATGTAGCGTATGCGCCGATTACCACTGCCGGCTGGAGCGTGGCGCTGGTTATTCCGGCCAATGAAATTGATGCGCCGGCAATTGCCACCGGTCAGCGTCTGAGCGAAAGTCAGAGCCGGTTGTGGAACCAGCTTGTGGCGGTCTTGCTGATGATCATTGTTTCGATCAGCATGCTCGGTATCTTGCTCTCGCTATCATTTACCAACCGGATCAGCGTATTGCGGGAGGGTGTGCAGGCCGTCGCCGGTGGCGATTTAACGCAGCGCTTGCCTGCGGCTGGCAGTGATGAGATCGGGCAACTGGTTGATGCTTTCAACCGTATGACCGACACGTTGCAGAGCAAGATTTTCGAGCTGGAAGAAAATTCCCGTCAACTGGCCACTCTTAATACAGTTTCGAATGAGTTGAAGAGCATTCTCTCGTGGCCGGTATTGCTTGAAACTATTCCCAAGATCGTATGTGAACGTCTCGGGTTTGATCGCGCTGTGCTCTATCTGGTCGATGGCGAGGTATTGCGCGCAGTTAGCGCGTCGTTTGGGCCGGGCAACGAGTTGCAGGCTCAGCAGTTTCTCGCCGTGGCCAACACTACACCACTGCGGCTTGATGGCAGCAGTGTCGAAGCGGACGTGGTGCGCAGCCGAAAAGCGATCATTGTCGATAATCCCTGGGAGCATCCTCTGGTAGATAAGGCGAAACAGGCGGTTTCAGCCAGCCGTTCTTTCGTCCAGGCGCCAATCTTTGGGCGCAACGATGTCGTGATCGGCATTCTCTCGGCTGATTACAAGCTGAGCCAGCGTCCGGTACAGGCCCGCGATGCCGCTCAATTGCTGATGTTTGCCAGTATGGTTGGGTTGACTATCGAGAACGTGCAGCTCTACAACGAACTGGAGCAGCAAGTAGCTCAGCGCACGGAAGAGCTGCGCGCCGCGCTTGAGCGGGCACAGTTGGCCGATCGCCGCAAGAGCGATTTTCTCGCCAGTATCAGCCACGAGCTGCGCACCCCGCTGAATGCAATTATCGGCTTCTCAACCGTTTTGCTCGATGATACCGATCAGCCATTGACTCCCACACAGCGCGAAGATGTGCAGAGTATCAATCGCAATGGCCGCTTCTTGCTCCACCTTATTAACGAATTGCTCGATCTGGCCCGAATCGAAGCCGGTCATCTGAATCTTGAGATTGAAGAGGTGAATCTGCATCTCATCGCGAGCGAAGTGTGTGATACCGTGCAATCACTGTTGCGCAATCGTCCGGTAATGCTGCGGATGGCGTTGCCGGAAGCTTTGCCGGTGGTTGCTGCTGATAGCGATCGCCTGCGCCAGATCCTCTTTAACTTGCTCTCGAATGCAATCAAGTTCACGGAACGTGGTACTATTACCGTAAGCGCACAGTTGTATGATGAAGTTGATGCCGATGGTAAAATCGGGCGGTACGTGGCAGTAAGTGTGTCAGATACCGGTATCGGTATCCCGCTCGAACGGCAACAAGACATTTTCGGCGAGTTTGTGCAAATCCACGGTCGGCGTTCACGTCTCGGTGGCACCGGTTTGGGGCTGGCAATCACTCGCAAACTGGTGCTGGCACAGGGTGGAAGGATCTGGGTTGACAGTACGCCGGGCATCGGCTCAACATTTACCTTTACCGTTCCAGTTGCTCAATCTGCACTGCTTGCTATGTCGGTGGATGCCAATGTTGTCACGCCATGAGCCAGCCATCACAAATCCTGTACATTGAAGATAATCTCGATAACCAGCGCCTGGTCCAGCGCGTGCTTTCGGCGCGTGGGTATCAGGTGGTGATCGCTGAAGATGGGCCGAGTGGTCTGGCGCTTGCCCGCACGACTCAACCGGCGCTAGTGCTGGTTGACCTCGGTATTCCCGGTCTCGATGGGTATGAAACAACGACCCGCCTTCGATCATTACCGCATCTGCACAATGTGCCGATTATTGCTTTGACAGCGGACGCTTCACCGGGATCGCGCGAGCGCGCGCTGGTGGCAGGGTGTGATGGGTATCTGAGCAAGCCAATCGATGCGCGCGCATTGCCCGCGCAAATTGCTGAATTTATCGAGGGCCGACGCGAGCGAATACCCGCGCCGCTGGAGACAGAATTGCTCCGCTCGTACAATCAGAAGCTGGTTGAACGCCTCGAGGCGCGGGTGCGCGAATTGACCATTGCCAATGCGCAACTGCAAGATCTCGACCGCATGAAGGACCAGTTCCTCGCCACACTTTCGCATGAATTACGCACTCCCCTGACCTCACTGCTGGGTTATCTGGAACTGTTTGATCGCGGCATGCTTGGCCCACTCAATCCGCAGCAGGAAGAGGCTATTCAGGTGATGCGACGCAGCGGCGAGATCCTGGCCCGTCAGTTGAATAACTTGCTCTACTTTCAAGAAGTGCGGAGTCGCTCGCTCAACTTTGTGCCGATCCAACCGCTTGATGTGCTGCGCCCTCTGATTGCGGCGGCTCGTGAGCGAGCTGCGCAAACGCAGTTGCACTTTGAAACGGTGCTTTCTGACATTCAGCCGATTGAGGTTGACCGGTCGGCGTTTGAGCACATGGTGCGCAATTTGCTCGACAACGCCTTTCAGTATACCCGGGCAGGCGGGAAGGTGCGGCTCATCGCGCGTGATGAGCCGACCCGGCTCATTATTCGGGTAGAAGATACCGGTATCGGGATCGCCCCGTCTGAGCACGAAAAGATCTTTCTCCCCTTCTATCAGGTGGATCATTCACTGGCGCGCGGCACTCCTGGGAGTGGCCTCGGTCTGGCGATTGTGCGCCATATCGTTGAGGCGCACGGTGGCCAGATCGCGTTGCGTAGTGCGCCCGGTGAAGGCAGCGCTTTTACCGTAGCAATTCCGCGTCGCTGAGAGCGGACGTGATTACACGTTCCTGATCGAACAGGATCGGCGCGAACACGCGCATGTACGGTGATCCCATGTCGGTAAGCGCGCGCGTTTTCAATCGTTAATTCACCTCGGCAAACTGCAATTGATATAGCCGGTAGTAGTACCCGCGCCGCGCCAGCAGCTCGTCGTGGCTACCATCTTCCACGACCCGCCCTTTGTGGAGCACAATGATCCGATCAACATGGCGAATCGTGCTCAGGCGGTGAGCAATAATGATGCTGGTGCGATTGCGCATCAGGCGCGCCAGCGCTTCCTGAATCAGTGCCTCGGTTTCGGTGTCAACACTGCTTGTCGCTTCATCGAGGATGAGTAACACCTCCGGGTTGAACGCAATAGCGCGGGCAAAGGCCAACAACTGGCGTTGACCAATCGATAAATTGGCGCCGCGCTCGCGCACCTCGTGATTGTAACCGCCTGGAAGCTGCTCGATAAAGCGGTGAGCGCCGACCAGTTCGGCGGCAGCGCGCACCTGTTCGTCGCTGATGGCGGCGTTGTGCAGACGGATGTTGCTGGCAATCGTCCCGCTAAAGCAGACCGGATCTTGCGGCACGGCGGCAATATGGCGGCGTAGTTCGGCCTGAGACAGTTCGCGAATATCGATGCCATCAAGCGTAATACTACCGGCCTGCACATCGTAGAAACGGGCCAGCAACCCCACCAGTGAACTCTTGCCGGCGCCGGTTGCGCCAACAATCGCCACCGACTGCCCGGCAGGAATGCGCAGACTGATTCCGCGCAGCACCGGCTCAGCCGGATTGTAACCAAACACCACGTTCTGGAGCTCAATTTCGCCGCGAACCGGTGTCGGCAAGCGACGCGGTTGTTCTGGATCGCGCACTTCAGCCTCGGTATCGAGCACGGCAAAAATGCGTTCAGCAGAGGCCATCGCCGATTGTAGCACGGTGTAACGCTCGGCGAGGTTGCGAATCGGTTGAAAGGCTCGCTCAAGATACTGGATAAACGCGGCCAGCATACCGAGTGATGCCCAACCGGCGAGCACGCCATTGCCACCTCCCCAGAGCAATGCCGCAGTGCCGATGGCAGCCAGCAGGTTAACCGACGGGATGAAGATGGCGAAAATCAATACCGAGCGAATATTGGCCTGCATGTAGTCGTCGCTGAGACGCGCAAACGTCACGCGGCTGCGGTCTTCGCTATTAAAGAGCTGCGTGACCAGGATGCCACTGATTTGTTCGCTCAGGAAGGCGTTGATGCGGGCCAGTCGTTGTCGCACCAATCGATAGGCTGCGCGCATAAAACGCTGGTAGATCGCAACGATCAGGCTTAGCGCCGGCAACGTAGCGATACTGATCAGGGCTAACCGCCAGTTGAGCGCAAACATTACCACAATGATCCCGATCAACGTCAGCAGATCGGCCACGATCATGACGACGCCCTGGGTAAGAAACTCGTTGAGCGCGTCAACATCATTGGTGATGCGGGTAATTAGTCGTCCAACCGGATTGCGGTTGAAGAACGACAGACTCATATGCTGGATATGGCGGAAAATCGCCACCCGCAGATCCTTCATCACCTGTTGACCGACGCTGTTGATGAAGTACGAATGACTATAGCGAAAGAGGAAATTGGCCAGCAACGTGCCGAGAAAAGCAACAAAGTAGGGCCAGATGCCATCGACTGCGCCGGCGCTGATCGGGCCGTCGATAGCGCGCTGAACGAGGAGTGGCGGCAATAGATCGGTGAGGATAGCGCCGATCAAAAGGATGACGGCGATGCTCAGTCGGCCCCAGTACGGAGTAACATAGCCGGCCAGACGGCGCACTAGTCTGCCGTCATATGCCTTGCCAAGAATGGTATCGTCATCAAATCCATGTGCCATCGGTGGCTCCAATTCATACAGTTGCTACACAAGACGATGTCGATAATTTCTGCCTGATGGCAGACGGTTAATCCGATTCTTCTCGTTCTAGTTCGGCAGCGAGCAATTCCCGGCGGTACATCGCCGCGTAGCGCCCATTGCGGGCCAACAGATCCTGGTGAGAACCCTGTTCGACAATCCGGCCCTCGTCGAGCACGATAATCTGATCAGCATCGCGCACAGTGGCGATACGCTGGGCAATAATGATTGTTGTGCGATGCGCCATTTCAGCGCGCAGACCACTGAGAATCTGAGCGGCAGTGTGGGTGTCAACACTGCTGAGCGCATCATCGAGAATCAAAATCTGGGGATCGCGCATAAGGGCACGGGCAATTGCTACTCGTTGCTTTTGCCCGCCCGAAAGCGTAACGCCGCGTTCGCCGACCATTGTCTCCAGACCGCCGGGGAACTGATCGAGATCGTTGACAAGGCGCGACACCTCGATAACGTGGTTGAGACGGTCGGGATCGATGGTTGCAACACCGAAGCCAATATTCTCGCGCAGTGGAATGCTGAACAGAAAACTTTCTTGCGGCACATACCCGATCATTCTGCGCAAAGCGGCAAGATCCAACTCGCGCGCGTCTACCCCATCAATCAGCACTTGACCGACATCGGGATCGCGCACCCGACCCAGCAAATTGACCAGGGTTGTCTTGCCGGCGCCGGTTGCGCCGACGATGGCCAGGGTTTTTCCGGCTGGGAGATGAAATGACACATCTTGCAAGATCCAGCGGTGATCGGTCGTATTGGCTCGCGCGCCAACGTTGCGAAATTCCACAGCACCCTGGCGGGCAGGTTGCTGTGGAACGGTCGGTGAAGCAATGGCAGGCTGGCGGAGAAAGATCTCGTTAATCCGCTGGAGTGAGGCAGTGGCCTGCTGATACAGATTGACCATCCAGCCCAACATGATCATCGGGAAGGCCAGCAGGGCCAGATAAGCGTTGAACTGAACCAGCTCGCCGATCGTCAGCTCACCTGCGGCAACCATCCGCCCACCCACCAGGAGAATCAACGCCGCAATCAGACCCAGACAGAGCGTCATTGCCGGCCAAAGCGCGCCGGAGAGAAGCACATAACGCAAATTCAAATCGCGGTACCGTTCGTTATCTGCGGTGAAGACCGCAATCTCATCCTCTTCCTGCGCAAAAGCCTTGATGGTGCGAATCCCGCTAAAATTCTCTTGCGCGCGAGTCGAGAGCACACCAAACTGGTCTTGCACGCGATGAAAGATCTGACGCATACGACTACCGATGGCGATGAACACAATAGTTGCCATCGGCAACAGTAAGACGACAATCAGGGCCAGGAACCAATCAACAAAGACCATCAATACCGTGGCGCTGATAAAGGTGAGCAACGCCGTTGCCGCCCCGTTGAGGCCAGGCCCCAGAAACTGACGCGCGGCACTCAGGTCATTGGTCATCCGCGCCATCAGGTCACCGGTATAGTTTTGCTGATAAAAGGCCTGGTCGAGGCTGAGCAGGCGGTCAAACAGATCGGCGCGCAGATCGTTTTCGATCCGATACGAAGTTACAGCGATCAGCATACGCTGGGCGAACTTCATTGTGCCGTCGATCAAGGCGAGGCCGATCAGCGCGCCCCCAAACCAGAACAACCGGGCCAGGTCAATTGTGCCGGCGGCAATCTCATCAACCGCGATGCGTAACACCAATGGACCAAGTGCGCTGATTGCTGCGCCCAGGGCAGCTACCAGCAGACCGAGCAGCAGACGGCGGCGATAGCGCTGAAGATAAGGTACCAGCAGGCGCAAATGAGACATAGCAACTCCTGACAAGACAAATATCGCTGTTGCAGTATACCCACCGATCAGGTCTTTGTCGTCAGTCGCAGGAAGGAAGCGCGCCATAATCGATGGGAAGAATCGCAACCTGCAATTGTCTTTTTTCTTAAAAGCAACGGATTGACATTTTTCATTGACTTCTATATAATTTAGGCAACACACCACTGTTGCATAGTCTTCAACCAACGCCGCTGAAGGGCGCAGAGGGTAGCGGAAGCGCTGGAGGAGACTAGCCGGGTGTCGATGGAGGTCTTGTTGGTAGCAGAAGAGTGGAGGTTCGCCCATGCGCGACGACGACGATCTGGTTCCACCGAAATGGCGTCCGCTGTTTAACAATCAAGACTGGCTGCTGCACGACATCGTAGTGAAGTCGTTCTACGGCTTCGGCGTCATTGCAGCCATCGCGCACTTGCTGGTCTATTTGTGGAAACCGTGGCTTCCCTAAATCCTGATGTATAATGATGTGAGGAGGGACAATTCATGCAGCCTCGCAGCCCGGTGCGGACGAATATCGTCATTTTTACCATTCTTGGTTTCGTGGTTGCGCTGCTCATTCACTTCATCGTGCTGAGCAGCCCCGAGTACAACTGGCTGTCGGATTCGGGTGGCGCTCTGCTGTTGAGCACGGCGCGTGCGCTGTTCGGAATCTGACCGATGGCGGGCCGACCACGGCTCGCGTGAGACGGCAACCGCCAGCAGCGTCTCTGCTGGCGGTTGTTGTTCGCAAGCGGTAGGGAAGCTACGCTTTTTGCACATAGATAAAAAATTGACCTGATAAACCAATTCGTGTATACTTAAGGTCAGTCAGACTGTCAGGGGCGGCGTAGCCCTTCCGCCGCGATCTCACGTTTACATCGGCGCCGGCATCGTCGGGCAGCCGATCTGGAGCAGGAGAGACCCATGCAATCGTCACGACCAAGTGATCGGCAATTGGCGATCGTTGTCTCGGTGGCGGTGGGAATTATTGTCGCGGTTATTACCACAGCCACCTTCTGGTGGGTCTACGATCTTACATTGGGCCGCGCGCAACGGGAGGCAGCGCAAACGGCTGGCGCTCGCTGGAGCCCTAGCGACGGCATCAAGGTTATTACAGAGTCACCTCCGGTTATTCCCACTGATGGCCGACAAAACTGGATGGGTACGCAGGCGTGGAATGAAGGCGTGCAGGCCGGACAGGCATGGATTCAGCAATTCCCCAACACGGTCAACGTGCAGGTGCTGGTGGGCATGAGTTCAGCGCAAATCTGGACGTACATGCAGCAATACGTCTCTGGCGCGCTCGGGGTTGGTTGTCAATATTGCCACAATATCAACAACTTCGCTAGCGATGAATATCCCCAAAAGATTGCTGCGCGCAATATGCTCCGTCTGGTGCGGGATGTGAATGCCGAATTTATTGTCAATCTGCCCGCCTGGAAGGGGAATTACGTGCAGTGCGCCACTTGCCACAACAACGCGCCCAACAATCTTGAGAGCTTTGGCGCTCAGTTTATTAACTCAATTCCTCCGATCAAGGTGACGGTTGATCCGCTTGATGCCAACGGTCAGGCAATCCTTGATCCGGCGCAGAAACCAGAAGCGATCCGCGAGCAGGTGATGCTCAAAGATGCGATCCTCTTCTACATTTACAACTATCAGGTCTGGAAACCGTTCGATCCCAGCGATCCTGAGAGCGGACGCGGTTCACTGGCGCTGACCTACGATGGTGGTCGCACGCAGGATCAGGTCACGATCAATCAGAATGTGATGAACTATCAGGCCTGGTCGCTCGGCGTGGGCTGCACCTTCTGCCACAACTCGCGCAACTTTGTGGCTTACGAGCTTAATCCTGCCGGCGATAATGTGCTCAACCCCGCTTATGCTTACAATAAGCTCAAGGCGCAGCGCATGCTCTTGCTGACCACCTGGTTGGCCGAGAACTGGCCGCGTTACGGCGCGATTGCAAAGCCTGAAGTTCCCACCGGACGCGATGCCGCCAGTCGCTATTCATACCAGCGCCTGGGCGATGGCCAGATCTACAATGTGCCCGGTTGCTATACCTGTCATCAGGGCAACAACATTCCGCTCAGCTCGATCAATCAGGCCGATATTCCCGGCGGTGATGCTGGCGTGGTTGTGTTGCCACCTCAGATCCGCGGACGCTGACGCAAGTGTAGCGGGGGTGTTTACCACACCCCCGCTGCTGGTTACACCCGTTTGAAGCACAGTCGCGCAGGCGCGGCGATGTTACCGGTGGCGATCAGGAGTGATTGAACACTGGTCGGTCATTCCGTATTTGCAACATTCTCTCGTCGGCGCGGCGATTTTGTATAGAGAGAACCACACTATGAGCGACATGAGCGACCGAACCGGCTTGACCTCACCGCCATCGTTGCCGCTAACTGATCAGCCCAAACCGCGATTTGCGTGGTTTGTTCATTCCATTCAGCTTATGAAGCCGGTCACCTGGTTTGCGCCGACCTGGGCGTTCATGTGTGGCGCAATTGCCAGTGGCGCGTTGGGGTGGAATGAGTCGATTGGACGCCTGCTGCTCGGTATGTTTATGGCCGGCCCGGTGTTGTGTGGCCTGTCACAGGTGGTGAACGATTACGCCGACCGCGAAGTTGATGCGATTAATGAGCCGCACCGGTTGATCCCTTCGGGACGTGTGTCACTGCGGCATGTCTATCTATTGACGGCGATTTTGACCTGGATCGGCGCGAGTATCGCCCTTTTCCTCGGTCGGCAGGTGGCGTTCTTTGTCGCCCTCGGTCTGGTTTTTGCGCTCGCCTACAGCCTGCGCCCGATCCGCGGCAAACGCAATGGTTGGGTCGGCAACGCGCTGGTAGCAATTTCTTACGAGGGGTTGGCGTGGATGGCCGGGCATGCGGCTTTTGCCCCTCTGACCGGCGAGAGCGTGACTCTGGCGTTGCTCTACTCGCTCGGCGCACACGGTATTATGACCGTCAACGATTTTAAGAGTATCCGTGGCGATACGCTCATGGGTATTCGTTCCATCCCGGTGCAGTACGGCAAGGTGCTGGCAGCGCGCATGGTGGTGATCACCATGGGGGTCGCGCAGATCGCAGTGATTGGCCTGCTCTTCCATTGGGGGCATCCGATTGCAGCAACGGTCGTCTTCCTCTTGCTGGCAGCCCAAAGTATTCCAAACGCTCGTTTCATTCGCGATCCAGAGAATAATGAGGTCTTCTTCAATGCCACCGCAATCATGCTCTACGTCTGGGGTATGCTGGCGGCGGCAATTGGTTTGGCGGCTTGATGGGCATACGCCCCTAGAGGTGTGAACTGCATGGCACCACGAGTATTGATCGTTGGCGCGTCGGTGGGTGGGGCGACCGCAGCGATTACGCTGCGGTCGCTCGGCATCGAGACAATCATGATCGAGAAGGAGCTGACTAAGGCCAAGCCGTGTGGCGGTGCCGTGCCGCCAGCGGCCTTCCGTGAGTTCGATCTACCAACCAGCCTGATCGACCGCAAAGTGCGTCAGTGTCTGATCGTGTCGCCTTCTGGTCAAGAGACCCGCGTGCCTGTGGCCGGAACTGTGCCCAGCGATGATGATTATGTGGCAATGGTGCGGCGCGAGGTATTTGATAGTTTCCTGCGCCAGCGCGCTCAGGAACGTGGCGCTGAATTAATCCACGCTCAGTTGACCGGTTTGCGGGTTGATCGACGGGGCGTCGTGGCGACCTACCGCGCGCCAACCGGTCATGAGGGGTCGGTGTGGGCTGACGTGGTGATCGGAGCCGATGGCGCCTACTCACCGACCGCGAAGTTTCTCGGTTTGCCGAATTTGCCGCGGGCTGTGGCTGTGCAAGAGCGGATCAAACTGCCGTCGGCGAAGATGGCGCGTTGGGAAGAGACGGCTGATTTGTACCTCGGCCACGAAGTCAGCCCTGATCTCTACGCCTGGGCCTTTCCGAAACGTGATCACATTGCGGTTGGGATTGGCGCCGGTCCTGGTCATGGCGCGGCAGCCAAGCAGTTGCTGGCCAATCTCAAGCGGCGATTGGGTGATGCGCTTGAGGGTGGACAGGTCATCCTGCGCGAAGCGCACGCACTCCCGATGGAACCGCGTCCACATATGGCGTTTGACCGCGCCATGCTGATAGGGGATGCGGCGGGGCTGGTGGTGCATACTTCTGGCGAGGGGATCTACTGGGCAATGAAGAGCGGTCAGATGGCAGCGCAGACTCTAGCCGAATATCTCGATGTGCCTGTCGCTGCCAATTTGCGCCAGTACGAACGGCGCTGGTGGCGGCAGTACGGGACAATGTATCGTTTCCTGCGCTTTTTGCAGATCTGGGGTTATGGTAACGAGCGGCAGATGGAAGTCTTTACCGAAATGTGCCGCAATCACGATGTGCAGCGCTTGACGTTTGATAGTTACATGCACAAGCAAATGGCGCCGGCGCCATGGCTGGCTCAGTTGCGCATGACCGCCGAAATTATTGCCAGCGAAGTGCGCAATTATGTGCGTCCGCGGCAACCGTTGCGCGAACGGCTTGGGTTGACAGTAGTTGCGAAGGAGCGGGTGGCCGCGGCAGATTGATCCCGGCGCGGGTAGAGGCATACTCGAGCGCCTGCTGATGCGGTGGAATGAGGAATGATGGACATGAAGGGCACGGCGCGCCGCGCCCTTCATGTTTTCTTATGGGGTCACTACCTGCAATGTACCGGCCATGCCGGCGGTGTAGTGACCTTCAATGCCACAGACAAATTGATACTGGCCGGGCTGTTCGGGCGAGGTGAACGTTACCGTCATTGTTTGGCCGGGTTCAACTTCAACTTCCCAATAGATATTCTCTTCATCTTCATCACCAAAACTTTCTCCAATAGTCGTACCATATTTCATAATAACGAATTCATGCACTACTGCGCCCTTGTTCGTAATATTGAGCGTGATGGTTTGACCAGGCGGAATAATCATTTCTTTCGGCTCAAAGACATAGTCGGTCAACACCATATCGATCTCAGTAACAGGAGTTGGACGACGACTGCAAGCGGTCAATGGAACGACCATCAGCGCGATCACGATCAGCAAGAGCCAGATTTTGCGCATACATCTCCTCCTTGAGTATTGAAATTCAGGACAAAACATAATAAAATGATCAGAAAACTGATCAATAAAAAATAAAAATACCAATGTAAAAACCTAACATTTATAGAATAAAAATTTGGTTGGGAAGTTATTTTAAGTATACCTTAATCTGACCGGGTGACAAGTAAAGAAATGTTCACTGTTGTTGACGAAACGCAACGCCACGTATGAACAACCATACGTGGCGTTAGCGCAGACTCAATGGCTGCCGGTCGGTTGGCTACATTTCATCACCGAGGAAGGGGTACAACATTCGACCGGTGAGATCGGTATGGCTACCGAGCGCGTAAGGTGGCCGATAATCTTCCAGCACCCGGATGTAGTTTGCTCGTTCGAAGGCAGCCGGTTCGGCAACAGCGCGCTGACTCATACTACCCTGCAACTGCGTAACCGATTCGTATTCGTGTTCAGTCAACCATAGCTCCATGTCATGCAGCATTCTGCGCAACACATCGGGTGCGCGACCACGCAGGAGCGCCGAGGCTAGCGTCGCTACCCTCGCGCCGGCCATCAATCCTTTCAGCGCATCGATAGCGCTGTGAACGCCACTGCTGATGGCAAATTCGATCGGGATGCGTCCGTACAGCAGCGCAATCCAGCGCAGCGGCAAACGGAGTTCGGCAGATGTGCTCAGTTGCAGGTTTGGCCGCACAACGAGCTGCTCGAGATCGAGATCGGGCTGGTAAAATTGGTTGAAGAGAACCAGCGCATTCGCTCCCGCCTCCATCAGCCGCCACGCAAAGTTGGGGAGCGCGGTGAAGTAGGGGCCGATCTTGACGGCCAGCGGGATGCTGATTTCGGCGCGCACCGCCTTGACCAGCTCGACATAAATGTCTTCGAGCTGGCTACTGGTGATGTTGGCATCGACCGGCACGAAATAGATGTTAAGTTCGAGCGCATCGGCACCCGCTTCCTGAATGAGGCGGGCATAATGCACCCAGCCGCCAGCCGAGACGCCGTTCAGGCTGCCGATGACCGGGATATTGAGCGCTTTTTTCAGCGCAGCTACCTGTTCCAGGTAGCGTTCAGGGCCGACATTATAGACTCCGTGTTCGGGCAGGTAGCTGAGCGCTTCGGCAAAGCTCTCAGCCCCGTGGCTCAGCATGCGATCCAATTCGAGACTGGTCTGGATGATCTGTTCTTCGAACAGCGAGTACATCACAATCGCGCCCAGGCCGGCCTCTTCGAGCTGGAGGGCAAGTTCGACGTTGCGACTGATCGGGGAAGCGGCAGCGACCAGTGGTGATCGCAGCCGCATTCCCAAATAGGTAGTGCTCAGATCGATCATCGTAGCCCCTCCTTTGTCTCGGCAACTAGCTCGTTCGCCATCCATTGCAAATGCGCCCATTTCAAAGCAACCTGACGGCGCAGACTGTTCAACAGTTGCTCGTAGCGGGCCGGGTTAGCTTGTTGCAGCATCTGGAAGCGGCCCTCACCACGCACATAAACTTCGGGGTCGAGGCTCGGCGCTTTCGAATCGATGCTCAGCGGCGAGCCTTCGTGGATCGACGGGTTGTAGCGGTAGAGCGGCCAGATACCGGTCTCAACGGCCAGCCGTTGTTGTTCGAGACCGCGACGCAAATCGTAGCCGTGAGCGATGCAGTGGCTGTAGGCGATAATCAGTGAGACACCCGGATAAGCTTCGGCTTCCTGGAACGCCCGTAGGGTCTGAACATCATCGGCGCCGAAGGCAACCCGCGCCACGTAGACATCGCCATAGGTCATTGCAATCTGCGCGAGGTCTTTCTTCACCCCACCTTTGCCGCCAGCAGCAAATTTGGCTACGGCCCCGGTCGGGGTAGATTTGCTGGCCTGGCCACCGGTATTCGAGTAGACTTCAGTGTCGAGAACAAGGATGTTGACATCGCGGCCTGAGGCAAACACATGGTCAAGGCCGCCAAAGCCAATATCGTAGGCCCAGCCGTCACCGCCGACGATCCAGACACTGCGCTTGATCAGCACATCGGCCAGCGCCAGCAGGTCGCGGAGCAGAGCTGCTTCAGGCGGGTTGTCGGCCAGCAATTCGCGCAATCGTTGCTTGAGGATGGCTACCCGCTCGCGCTGTTCGCGGATGCCGGCTTCGCTTTGTTGATCGGCGTTGAGCAGATCTTCGACAAACTCAGCGCCTAACATAGGGCGGAGCTGGTTGAGCAGCATGCGGGCATGGCTCAGTTGCTGATCGATGCTCAACCGCATACCAAGGCCGAATTCCGCGTTGTCTTCGAAGAGTGAGTTACACCAGGCCGGCCCGCGTCCTTCGGCATTGGTTGTCCACGGCGTGGTAGGCAGGTTACCGCCATAGATCGATGAGCAGCCGGTGGCGTTCGCAATAATGGCGCGATCCCCGAAGAGTTGACTGAGCAGCTTGAGATAGGGCGTCTCACCACAACCGGCGCAGGCGCCTGAAAACTCCATCAACGGCACGTACAACTGGGTGTGCTTGACGCTGCCAGCGGGGATAAGCGCGCGGTCAACCTCGGGCAGACTGAGGAAGAAGTCCCAGTAGGTGGCTTCGCGGGCACGGACAGGCGGTTGAGGATGCATGTTGATGGCCTTGCGGCCTACGGCTCGCTTGTCTTTGACCGGACAGGCTTCAACGCAGAGACCGCAACCAGTGCAGTCTTCCGGCGCTACTTGCAGTGTGTAGCGCTGACCAGGAAACTCTTTAAAGCGTGCCGGCGCGCTCTGGAAGCCTTCGGGCGCTCCTTCCAGCGCCGTTTCGGGGTAGACCTTGGCGCGAATGGTGGCATGCGGGCAGACGAACACACACTTATTACACTGGATACAGATACCTGCATCCCAGATCGGAATCTCAAGCGCAATGTTGCGCTTTTCCCACTTTGTAGTACCGGTGGGGAATGAGCCATCAAGCGGGATGGCGCTGACCGGCAACTCATCACCACGCCCTGCGATCATCATGCCGAGTACATCGCGCGCGAACTCCGGCGCGTTAGGTGACACCGGCGGACGCATCGGCAAGCCGTTATCTTCGCTCGGTGGCGGGATCGGCACTTCATAGAGGCGATCAAGTGTGCGGTCAACTGCGGCCCAATTCTGTTTGACCACGGCCTCACCGCGCCGGCCATACGTCTTCTTGATCGATTGCTTGATTGCGGCGATGGCATCTTCACGCGGAAGCACACCACTGATCGCGAAGAAGCATGTCTGCATAACCGTGTTGATGCGACCGCGCATGCCGACTTCGTTGGCGACAGCAGTGGCATCGATCACATAGAAACGTAGATTGAGTTCGCGGATCTTGCGCTGCACAACGGATGGCAATTGATGCCAGACCTGATCAGGGCCATATGGACTATTCAGCAGGAAGACACCGTTGGGCGCGGCGTATTGCAAGACATCGAAGCGCTCAAGGAAGCTAAACTGGTGACAGGCGACAAACTGGGCCTGACCTTTGCCAATCAGATACGGCGTGGCCAGCGGCGAGGGGCCAAAACGCAAGTGTGAGATGGTGACCGATCCCGACTTCTTTGAGTCATAAACGAAATAACCCTGAGCGTAGCGTTCGGCTTCACCTTCGCTACTGTCACCGATAATCTTGATACTGTTTTTGTTGGCGCCAACCGTGCCATCTGATCCCAGACCCCAGAAGACGCAACGCACTGTGCCAGGGGGATCGATGCAGAGGTCGGGATCGTAACTCAGACTGCTATGGCTCACGTCGTCGGTAATACCGACGGTAAAGCGCTCTTTGGGTTGCGGTTTGGTCAGCTCGGCAAAGACAGCAGCGGCCATACCCGGCGTAAATTCCTTCGACGAGAGACCGTAGCGACCGCCGATGATCGTAATCGGCTGACCACACAGCGCGTTGACCACGTCAAGGAACAGCGGTTCACCTGAGGCGCCTGGTTCTTTCGTGCGGTCAAGCACGGCAATAGCCTTTACGGTAGCGGGCAACACGGCGCGGAAGGCGTCAGCAGCAAAGGGACGGAAGAGTCGTACCATGACAACACCCACTTTCTCGCCCTGCTGATTGAGATACAACGCCGTCTCGCGAGCCGTTTCACCACCCGAACCCATGATGACGATCACGCGCTCGGCATCTGGCGCGCCGAAGTAGTCAAACAAGTGATATTGGCGACCGGTGATTTCGGCAAAGCGATCCATTTGGGTTTGCACAACACCGGGGAAGGCGTCGATAATCGGTTGGATGCGCTCGCGGGCCTGGAATGCAACATCTGGATTCTGCGCCGTGCCGCGAATCACCGGGTGTTCGGGTGAGAGTGCGTGGGCGCGCTGCTCGTGTACCCATTCGTCTTTAATCAGCGCGCGGATCTCGCTCTCTTCGAGCAGGATGATTGAATTAACCTCGTGCGAAGTGCGGAAACCGTCGAAGAAATGGACAACCGGCAGTTTCCCGGCTAACGAACTGGAGTGCGCGATCAGGGCAAGGTCTTGGGCCTCTTGCACCGACGCCGACGCCAGCATACCGACCCCCGTCATCCGCACGGCCATAACATCCGACTGATCGCCAAAGATCGAGAGACCCTGGGTTGCGACGGCGCGAGCGGCGACATGGAAGACGCCGGGTGCCAGCTCGGCAGCCATCTTAAACAGGTTTGGAATCATGAGCAACAACCCTTGTGAGGCGGTGAAGGTGGTGGTCAAAGCGCCGGTTTGCATCGCGCCGTGCAACGCACCGGCAGCGCCGCCCTCAGATTGCATCTCGTAAACGGTTGGCGTCACGCCCCACAAATTAGGCTTACCTGCGGCAGCCATCGCATCAGCCTGCTCGCCCATTGGGGTTGAAGGCGTAATCGGATATATCGCTATCACTTCACTCAGTTGATAGGCAACATTGGCGACCGCCTCATTGCCATCAAGCGTTACCCGCCGTGATCCCATTGCTGCCTCCTTGGCTGTATGCAGGAAACATATGAGCCTGCTCTGTTCAGTATAGAAGCAGCAGGTCAGCTCTGCAGATGAAACTCAAACAACCTTCGGTGATGATTGCTTCATTATGTGACAGTTCTGAACCGAAAAGATTCATCGAATTTTTAACTCTATCGATGGTTTTCGCGCCAACAAGATGTATACGACGTTCTATAATAGGCGTGATTTCACGCAGGTGTAGATGGAGCAGCGCATGCAGCGCACAACCCTTATCTTTGAGCGAGCCAATGCTCTGCGGGAGACGTTTGGGATTGAAGCCGGCTGGTGGTCAAACGCATTTCTGAGCGATCTACAGGCGTTGGTCATGCGAGTAACCGGCGCTACTGCACAGGTCACTGCAACCGCGCACATTGTCGCCGAGATGGCAACTGAACCGGTTGTCATCATTAGCGGCGACACGCCTCACCTTCCTGAGGCTCGGCTCCGTGATACGTTGACTCTGTTAGATCTGGGCGCCGATCTGGTCGTGGGGCCGTGCGATCGAGGGAGCTGGTATATCTTGGGCGCGCGCCAACCGGCGCTGATGGCGCAGCTCCCGCTGACGCCGGGTGAGTTGTTGCCCTGGTTGCGCCGGTTGCAGCAGCGTGGGTTGCAGGTAGTACAGGTGCCACTCTGGTTTCGGATCATGTACCCGACCGATCTGGCTGCACTGGCCGTGGCTTTACGGACAATGCCGGCCAATCACGCGCCGGCCACGCGCCATCTGTTGGGGGGTGATACCGGTGCGCTGGCCAGAGAGTGGGGAGCGTAGGCTTGATGCTTCCTTCGCTATCAGGTGCTCCCTGGAAGATTCGCAACAGGTGACAGATGTCACCTGGCGATGTGGTCAGAGCGATTGTTTGCGGGTAGCGAGCCAGGAGCTTCGCTACGGTGTGGTTGTACCTGCCAGCCAGGTACAGATTCTCTGTTCGGTCGGCGCCTTTGCACTGTGACCTCTGTCAAGCGCCAGGCTGGCGCTGTAGTTCCAGCTCTATCCTGCTGGCAACAACGATACGTATACTATGACCAGCACGTCATTGGCTGCGTTATCCGAACTTCTGTATTGGCAACTGATGTAGCGAGTAATCGCTACACGATGATGGTGCTGCCTGATACAGGCGCTGATCCTGGGGGTATAAAGGCGTGATAGTGGGTTGGTATTGCTAACGCGCGATGATGAAACAAACACTGACTGGGAGCCTGTCGGTGTCGCATGCGACTGTTTCGTGGCAGAACAAAGTGGAGCAGTGGGGAACGAGTATGTTGCTACCAGGCTGGTAGTGTTTGGAATATGTACCGGCTTGTAGGGCAATGTAGTAAACTACCCCCGTGACAAGCACTTCAACTTATGGTATACTCTTTAGCGGCGTGCATCAGATGCACGCCAACCTTTTACGTTACAAGTCTTAGCACTCTAGCCTCACGAGTGCTAACCAGCGTCCAGCGAGGCAGGACACAGCGATGAGCGGACCTCTGACCGAGCGTCGGCAGACGATACTCAAGCTGGTCATTCAAGAGTTTGTTGACACGGCTACGCCGGTTGCGTCTGAGACGTTGGTGCGCAAATACCGGTTGCCTGTCTCATCGGCAACCGTGCGCAACGACATGGCTGCGCTCGAGGAGCTTGGGTTTCTTACCCATCCGCACACCTCGGGCGGTCGGATCCCAACTGACGCCGGTTATCGCTTTTTCGTCGAGAACCTGATGGAACGCTCGTCGCTGTCCCCCGCTGAACAGCGAATGATCCGCCACCAGTTCTATCAGGTGCGTGGCGAGCTTGATCAGTGGATTCAACTGGCGTGTGCCGTGCTGGCCCGCACAGCGCACAATGCGTCGGTTGCGACTGCGCCGCGCGCCGAACAGCTCCGCTTCAAGAGTCTGGAGCTGATTGCAATCCACGAGACGATGGCGCTGGCGGTGATTGTGTTCCACGGCGGAATTATCAAGCAGCAGACGTTGCCGATTGAGCCGGGGCGCACCGCAGAGGATCTGCGTCGGGCTGCGGGCCTGGTAAGTGACTTGCTGGCCGACTCGACGTTGAGTCGGGTCGAAGAGCTGGCTGCCGTGGCAACGTTCAACGGCATGCCGCTCAGCGAGTTTGAGCGCGGCCTGGTCGATCTGGTGGCGCGGGCGATGATGGCGTTCGAAGAGCAGACGCAAGAACAGATCTATTCTGATGGCCTGCTTGAAATGCTCAGTCAACCTGAATTTTTGCCCGCAAGCGGGCGTGATGATGCCGAACGGGCCATTGAGCGGATGCGTCGCACGCTGGAGATACTCAGAAGCGGGCGTGGGCTTGGCCCACTTATTCCGCAGGCGCTGGCTTCAGGCGGGGTGCAGGTGATCATCGGCGGTGAGCATGTTGAAGATGCGATGCGCGACTATAGCGTGATCCTGGCTCGCTACGGTGTCGAAGGGGCAATTGCCGGCGTGCTTGGCATCATCGGGCCAACCCGAATGGCCTATCCGCGCTCGATCTCAACAGTGCGCTACATTGCCTCGTTGATGAGTAATCTACTGGCTGAACTCTACAATCTCAATGCGCGTCCATCGGAAGTCGATGTGGATGATGAGAACGCGCAGCGTGTTTGAAGATATAAAATGTGAGGATCGTATGACGAACCAGGAAATGGAAAAACCGGCACCGACCAATCCGGATGGTACCGCAGCGACCGAAACGCCTGAGACGGCGACTACCGAAGCGCCCGCCGATCCGGCGGTGGTGATTGCTGAGTTGCAGCAACGGTTAGCCCAGGCTGGAGCTCAGGCGGCGGAATATAAAGATCAATGGATGCGGGCAGTGGCTGACTACCGCAATTTCAAGCGCCGAACAGAGACTGAGCGCGCCGAATTGATTCGCAATGCTGGCGCGGCCATGATCCTCAAGCTCCTGCCTGTGCTCGATGACTTTGAGCGCGCTATTGCCAGCATACCGCCTGAGATTGCCGAAACGGCCTGGTGGCAGGGAACGCAACTTATTGCGCAGAAGCTGCGTACTATTCTCGAAAGTGAAGGCGTTAAGCCGATCGAGGCACTGGGGCAGGATTTTGATCCCAATTTGCACGAAGCGGTAATCTATGAAGAAGCTGAAGGTCAGGATGGGAAAGTGATTGCCGAATTGCAGCGCGGGTATCTGCTCCATGACCGGGTGATTCGCCCCAGTATGGTAAAGGTTGGCCGTGGGTGAGCGCAACAGGGCAGTGGAAAGCAACCGGTCTTTCTCCAATGGATGATCCGGTTGCCGCTGCTATTGCTATTTCAGATGGTGGCGAACAATGGGTGAAGCAGCGTAGAGCAGATCGGCTCAAGTGCTACTAAAAGGTACATAAGGTTTTTCCATGCCAAAAGTTATTGGAATCGATCTAGGCACAACGAATTCAGTCGTGGCGGTGGTCGAAGGTGGTGAACCGGTCGTCATCCCCAACGCCGAGGGTTCACGTCTGACACCCTCAGTGGTAGCGGTTAGTAAGTCGGGAGAACGGATCGTCGGCCAGGTGGCGCGCCGGCAGGCTGTCACCAATCCGGAAAACACGATCTTCTCGGTCAAGCGGTTTATGGGCCGCAAATTTAACGAACCGTCAGTGCAGCGCGATAAAGAGCTGGTGCCTTACCAGATTACCGCCGCTCCCAATGGTGATGTGCGGGTGTTGATGGCCGGTCGCGAGTATGCGCCGCCGGAGATTTCGGCTATGGTGCTGCAAAAGCTCAAAGCCGATGCGGAAGCCTATCTCGGCGAGCCGGTGACTCAGGCAGTAATTACCGTCCCCGCTTACTTCAACGACAGTCAACGCCAGGCAACCAAAGATGCTGGTAAGATCGCCGGCCTGGAAGTGCTGCGGATCGTAAATGAACCGACTGCGAGCGCGCTGGCCTACGGTCTCGATAAGAAGGGGCGCGATGAGCTGGTAGTTGTCTACGATATGGGTGGCGGTACCTTCGATGTCAGCATTCTTGAGCTGAGCGAAGGGGTGATTGAGGTCAAGGCCACCAGTGGTGATACCCATCTCGGTGGTGACGATTTCGATCAGCGGATTATCGACTGGTTGGCGGAAGAATTCAAAAAAGAGCACGGTATCGACCTGCGCGCCGACCGGGTTGCGCTCCAGCGCATGAAAGAGGCGGCTGAGAAGGCCAAGATGGAGCTGAGTACGCTGATGCAGACCGAAATCAGCCTGCCGTTCATTACTGCCGATTCGAGCGGGCCGAAGCATCTGACAGCAACGCTGACCCGTGCCCGCCTTGAACAGCTCTGCGCCGATCTGATCGAACGCAGCATGGGGCCGGTGCGGCAGGCGTTACGCGATGCCGGTCTGCAACCAGGTCAGATCGATGAGGTGATCCTGGTTGGTGGTCAGACGCGGATGCCGGCAATCCAGGCCGCTGTGCGCGCCTTCTTTGGCAAAGAGCCAAACCGGAGTGTCAATCCTGACGAAGTAGTTGCGATTGGCGCGGCGATTCAGGCCGGCGTATTGGGTGGCGAAGTGAAAGACGTATTGCTGCTCGATGTGACCCCGCTTACCCTTGGAATTGAAACCCTCGGTGGCGTAATGACGCCCATCATCGAGCGCAATACGACCATTCCTACCCGCAAGAGCCAGGTCTTCTCGACCGCTAGCGACAATCAGAGCAGTGTCGAGATTCACGTCTTGCAAGGCGAGCGAGCGGAAGCGCGCTATAACAAGAGTCTTGGCCGCTTTGAACTGTCGGGCATTCCGCCAGCGCCGCGCGGTGTGCCCCAGATCGAGGTGACCTTTGATATTGATGCCAATGGTATCGTGAGCGTGAGCGCTCGTGATAAAGCGACCGGCAAGGAGCAGCGTATCACGATTACCGCATCGTCAGGTCTGACACCGGAAGAGATCGAGCAGATGGTGCGTGATGCCGAGCTGCATGCCGAGGAGGATCGGCGACGGCGTGAATTGATTGCGGCGCGGAATCAGGCCGATAGCGTGCTGTATGCTGCTGAGAAGGCGCTGCGTGAGGCAGACGAGGGTCTTGATCCAGCCTTGCGTAGCGATGTTGAAGAGAAGATGATTGCGTTGCGCAGTGTGCTGTCTGATGACGATGAACAGGCGATCCGGAATCGGATTGCCGAGCTAGCAGTGGCACTGCAACACATTACGGCAGCTACAACGCCGAATGGCGCTGCCGGCACGGTTGAGGGCGAGAAAGTCGGAGAGCAGGAATGACGATGATCCGGCGGGTATCAAATGGTCGCCGGCAGCGCGTGTAGCGAGGAAACCGTATGACAGCGGGCGCCAAACGTGATTACTACGAAGTGCTCGGGGTGAGCCGTAGCGCGACGCCTGATGAGATTAAGAAGGCGTTTCGCCGCCTGGCCCGTCAGTATCACCCCGATGTCAATAAATCGCCGGAGGCCGAGGCGAAGTTTAAGGAGATCAACGAGGCCTACGAGGTGCTCTCCGATGAACAGAAGCGAGCGATGTACGATCGCTTCGGTCATAATCCACCGGGATTTGGCGGCATGGGAGCCGATCCGTTTGGCGGCGTTGATCCCTTTAGCTCGATCTTCGATGCATTTTTCGGTGGGGCAGGGGTTGGTCGCAGTACGCGCGGCCCGATGCGCGGCGCCGATCTGCGTTATACCTTGCGACTGACCTTTGAAGAGGCCGTATTTGGCACGGAAAAAGAGATCGAGTTTCGTCGCCTGGAAACCTGCCCTGCCTGCCAGGGGTCTGGCGCTGAGCCAGGCACCGAACCGACCCGCTGCCCCCGTTGTGGCGGTACTGGCGAGATTCGTCAGCGCGCGCCAATCTTCAACATGGTTACCGTCACGACATGCGATACCTGTGGCGGTACCGGTTATGTAATACCGATCCCGTGTCGCGAATGCCGCGGCGAAGGGCGGGTGCGCCAGACTCGCAAGATTACGGTGCGGGTGCCGGCTGGTGTTGATGGTTCGCAACAGATCCGTATCAGTGGCGAGGGCGAAGCGGGCCCGCGGGGCGGCCCGCCCGGTAATCTCTACGTGGCGCTCGACATTCAGCCACATCCGATCTTTGAACGCGATGGCAATGATGTCATCCTCCCGCTGACCATCAACATTGCGCAAGCAGTGTTGGGCGGCGAGGTGAGCGTGCCGACGCTGGAAGGTACCGAGAAGCTGCGCCTTCCCCCTGGCACGCAGCACGGTCAGACCTTCCGCCTGCGCGGTAAGGGCGTGCCCTATCTGCGCCAGCAAGGTCGCGGTGACCAGATCGTGGTGATTCGGGTGGAGATTCCCACGAAGCTAACCGATCAGCAGCGCCGCCTGTTCCAGGAACTGGCGCAGACCTTCTCATCGCATGATGGCGATCATGGCGATAAGGGATTGTTCGGTCATATCAAAGACGCATTGGGGTTGTAAAGCGCAGACCTCTAGACCGTAAAGACGCAACGCGATGCATCGTGCCCCGCAGTTGCGTCTTTACATTGCATGATGTTGAAGTAAGCGAGCAGGCTATGATGACCGAGTTGCTGTATGGGCGCAACGCGGTGCGCGAGGCACTACGCGCTCGCCGCCGAACGTTGCGCCGTTTGGTTGTGTCACGCAGTGTGCAAGAGACCGGCGTGATTGCTGAAATCATTCGACTGGCAGAGCAGGCCGGAGTGTCCATTGAACGCATTGAGCGGCAGGCGCTTGATCGGCAGTTGCGCGAGGCGAACCATCAAGGGGTGATGCTTGAAACTAGCCCATATCCTTATGTCGAACTTGAAGAGTGTCTCAATGCGGCTGCTGAGCGACGTGAACCCGCTTTGTTGTTGCTGCTCGATCATTTGCAAGATCCGCAAAATGTCGGTACCCTGCTCCGCACGGCGGAAGCAGTTGGCTGTCACGGGGTCGTTATTCCTGGGCGGCGCGCAGTCGAAATCACGCCAGCCGTGGTTAATGCCAGCAGTGGCGCAGTAGAGCACCTGCGGGTGGCGATGGTGACCAATCTGGTTCAGGCTATCGAAACGTTGCAGCGATCCGGAATTTGGGTGGTTGGTCTGGAACAAGATGAAGTGGCCAGAGGCATTGATGAAGTTGACCTTGATCTCCCGCTTGCGCTTGTCATTGGCGCAGAGGGAACAGGTATGGCCCGGCTGGTGCGCGAACGGTGTGATTTTCTGATCCAGTTGCCAATTGTTGGCCAGATCGGTTCGCTCAACGCTGCTGTGGCCGGTAGTATTGCCATCTATCACGCCTGGCGACAGCGCTATCGCTCGCAAACCGAAGACCAGGCATAATGTCGGTGTGCCGGTATGTATCTCCTGATACGCAGACCTGTCTTGATCCCAATGCATTACAACTGACCAGATTGGCCTGACACGAGGCTAGTCGGCGCTATCGTGACAGCGGAATAACCGCTTGAAACCCGCTTTCATCTACGCTAGAATGCCATGCGGTATGTAGTAAGGAGGGTATTATGCGTTGGTTGACATTCATTGCGCTGCTGGCAGCGCTTGGATATATCGCCTTCTTGCAGCGAAAACTGGCTGTGGCTGAGCGGCGCGGCGATATGTACCGCGATATTGCCAACCGGCTGGAATTGCGTCTGGCTGAGCTGGCTGCACATTAGCGCAGATCTATGCAGGCCGTTGCTGCCCCTCCGGCTGGCTTACCGTCTGGCGAATTGGTGATTCGACCGGCATATCTGAGCGACATCGAAGCTATCGTTGCCCTGCATCGCGAGGCATTTGCCGATACGTTTGGCGCTGCTTTCGGCGCGAAGAGTGATCGTGGCGCGCAGGCGCTGGCGACCGGCTGGCGGCGGCAAGGGCCGGCAGCGTTGCGGGGCATGCTCGTCGCTGAATATGGCGGTCAGTTGATCGGTACCACGAGCCTGCGCACTCGTGATATGATAGGCGAGGTCGGCGGTTTTGCCGAGTCGGCCTTTTTTGAGCTACTGGGGTTGTGGGGGGCGTTGCGCTCACTCTTCGCGTTATCGCTGCTCGACCACCAGATTGGTCATGGCGAAGGTTTTATTGCTGATGTCGCTGTTGCGCCTGAGTGGCGGCGACGCGGTGTGGCCCGCGCGTTGTTGCAACGCGTCGAAGATGACGCTCGTCGTCGTGGATTGGCCTATCTTGGTTTGTATGTGCGCGAGAACAATCACGGCGCTCGCGCTCTTTACGAGCGGCTGGGCTTCCAGGCCCTCCATCTCCGTCGCTCGTTTGTTGGTCGCTTGTTCTTCGGTCAGGAGGGGTGGATCTATATGCGGAAGGATCTGGCCTGATCGAGGTGCAATGTAAGGAGTTGGCGCTTTTGATGATCAATGGAGAGGTTTAAGACAATGGCGTCTCACCAGATCAACCCGTTTCACGTTGCCCAACAGCAGTTCGATCAGGCAGCCGATATGTTGCGTCTGCCCGATGAGGTGCGAGCAATTTTGCGCGTGCCGCAACGGGAATTAACCGTCAATTTTCCGGTGCAAATGGACGACGGCACTACCCGCGTTTTTACCGGCTACCGCGTGCAGCACAATCTCAGTCGCGGGCCGGTCAAAGGGGGGATCCGTTACCATCCCAGCGTTGATGTTGACGAGGTGCGCGCCCTGGCGATGTGGATGACCTGGAAGTGCGCTCTCGTCAACATTCCTTACGGCGGCGCCAAAGGGGGCGTAATCGTCGATCCCAGACAGCTCTCGCTGGCCGAACTCGAGCGGTTAACGCGCCGCTTTGCGACTGAAATCAGCATTTTGCTTGGCCCTGAGAAAGATATTCCCGCGCCTGATGTAGGCACTAATGCCCAGATTATGGCGTGGATTATGGATACGATTTCGATGCATCGCGGCTACACGGTACCGGCAGTGATCACCGGCAAGCCGGTCAATGTCGGCGGATCGTTGGGGCGAGTCGAAGCAACAGGCCGCGGGGTGATGTTGATGGTGCGCGAGATGGCACGCAAGCTGTCATGGCCACTCGACGGCTTGCGTGTGGTGGTGCAGGGTTTTGGCAACGTTGGCAGCACGGCAGCCTATCTGCTCCATCGACTCGGTTGCCGGGTGATTGGAGTGGCCGATGCATCGGGCGGTTACTACTGTGCAGGCGGTCTTGATATTCCGGCAATGCGTTCCTATGCCGATCGTCAACCATTTCACCTGCTCGAAGGCTACATTGCGCCCGGTGTCGAGCGAATCAGCGGAAGCGACCTGCTCGAACTCGAATGTGATGTGCTCATTCCGGCAGCGTTGGAAAATCAACTCACCGGCGCGAATGCCGAGCGCATTCGCGCCAGGCTGATTGTCGAAGGCGCCAATGGGCCAACGACGCCGGAAGCCGATGCAATCCTGGGTGAGCGGGGCGTGATCATTGTGCCTGATATTTTGGCTAATGCGGGCGGCGTGATTGTGTCTTACTTCGAGTGGGTGCAGGGTCTGCAAGAGTTTTTCTGGGACGAGCAGGATATTAACGAAAAGCTGGAACGGATCATCGTAGGCGCGTTTGAGCAGGTGTACGAGATGGCGCAACAGCGCCATATTCCGCTGCGTCTGGCCGCGTATTTGCTGGCTGTGCAACGGGTGGCCGATGCCAATACGACTCGTGGGGTGTATCCGTAAACGACAGCGCAACGGTGTCAGAAGGCCGAAGCGAGCTGCGCATTTTTTTCAGGCCGCAAAAGTTCTGCGTCGTTGCGTCGGCGTGTTGTCGCGCAGGAGGAGCCATGCAGATTGTGCTCATCGAGGATAATCCGCTGATGCAACAGTTGTTTTCGATCTTCCTGCGCGGCCAGGGTTTTGAAGTAACAGTGGCCGGAACCGGTGAAGCGGCGCTAGTTGCGCCGATCTCGTTGCCGGCCATCTTGCTGATCGATCTGCGATTGCCTGACTATGATGGCTTTGAACTCTTGCAACTGTTGCGCGCGCGGCCTGAGTTGCGCAATTGTCCGGCGATTGCCCTCAGTGGCCTGGGTGAAAGTGATCGTCGCGCCGCTTTTGCCGCCGGCTTTAATCGCTTCCTGACCAAACCAGCCGATCTTGATGAATTGTTGCAGGTGATAACTGAATTGGTGGGCGACACGCCAGCTCGCTAAGAGCGTCGCCGCGCAGGAGTGATGATGAAGCGATTAGTGTTGTGGGATGTCGATGGGACGCTGCTTTCAACCGACGGAATTGCGGCGAATGCGATGCGCGCCGCGCTTCGCCGCCTGGTTGGGCCTGAGGTACGCATCGAGCGGACATCGTATGCCGGTAAGACCGATTGGCAGATTGTGCGGGAAAGCCTGCCTTCGCTTGACGAGGAGACTATTCAGTCGCAGTTGCGAGAGTTTATTGCCCTGTACATCGCCGAACTGACGGCGCAACGTGACGCGTTGGTGGCGCGTTCGACCGTCTTTGCCGGCGTCGTTGAAGCGCTGCGCGCGCTGGCCAAGGTCACCTATCAGGCTCCGTTGACGGGAAACGTTGCCGCTGCGGCCCGGATCAAGCTGGAATGCACCGGTTTGTTATCCTGGCTTGATGTTGAGGCAGGCGCGTATGGCGATGACCACTTTGACCGGCTGGCCTTGCCACCAATCGCGGTAGCGCGCGCTGCGCAACGCTATCAGCAAGCGTTTACCCCCGCTGAGGTCGTCGTGATCGGTGATACTCCGCGTGATATTGCCTGTGGTCGGGCTTTTGGCGCGCGGACTGTTGCCGTGGCCACCGGTCCGTTTACCCTGAGCGAACTGGCTGCGCATCATCCTGATGCCCTCTTGCCCGATCTGAGCGACACGATGGCCGTATTGTCCGCGGTATTGGGCTAAATTAACAGCAACAATAATGGGAGGGCAGCCAACCTGATCAACCTGCCCTCCCTTTTTTGTGGGCCGGCATTCAAGCTTTACAATGCGCGCGGCCCGCCATGCAGCTCCTCAACCAGATGCGCGCGCGCTTCGACCACCGCCATCTGAGCCGAGGCGTAAATTGATGCGGCGCGCATAATCTCTTTTGCCTGATCTGCCGGCATTGCATGTACCTGCTCAAGGGTCAGACCCTGACTGCGCAGGTACTCGAGGATGTAGGCCTGCTCCAGATGTTCGTAGCCTTCACGAGCGCTGGTATCGACTAATTCGGGGTTGGTGGGCGGCGTCGTTGCCATAGCGCACCTCCTTGATGTAAGCTGGTGTCTTTACTATAACATGCGGATGGGCGATGTTCAAGAAAAATCTGGCAACGATTCGCCGGGAGTAGCTCAGTGCAGTCGATGATGGCGATCTGGAGATACGTTGCCTGCACAGCCGGCAACCGAGGCGGGGATGGGGCAGGCTTGCGGACAGGAGCTTTAAGCCGAGCGGTGATGAGGCGGCGGGGCAGCCGGCAACTGAGGTGGGGATGGGGCAGGCTTGCGGACAGGAGCTTTAAGCCGGGCGGCGATGAGGCGGCGGGGCAGCCGGCAACCGAGGCGGGGATGGGGCAGGCTTGCGGACAGGAGCTTTAAGCCGGGCGGCGATGAGGCGGCGGGGCAGCCGACAACTGACGCTGGTATACCGTCTGAGTGCGGTAGACATCGCTACCGCACCCGGATATACCCTGAATGATAGCTTCTCGATCGTTGAGCGCAGCAGGGGATTATCGCAACCGACCCTGGCTGGTCAGACTACGCGGTCGCCGCAGCAGAAGCTCTGGCGCGCTCGTGCTCTTGCGCTGCCAGGTACCAGGTTGCCTCCATTGCGGCGCGACAGCCATCGCCGGCAGCCGTAACTGCCTGACGGTAAATATGGTCGGTCACATCACCAGCGGCAAAAATACCGGGGATATTGGTGCGCGTGCGTCCATCGGTCACGATGTAGCCATTTTCGTCGAGATCAAGGATACCGCGGAACAGTTCGGTATTCGGTACGTGGCCAATATAGGGAAAGACGCCATCTGCCGGTAACTCGCTCAGTTCGCCGGTCTGCACATTACGCAGCGTAACCGACTCGACTTTCTCTTTGCCGTTGATCGAGACTACAACCGAGTTCCAGATGAATCGCACTTTGGGGTTGCTGAATGCGCGCTCTTGCAAAATCGGGTCAGCGCGGAGGCTATCGCGACGATGGACGATCACCAGTTCATCGACATAGCGGGTGAGGAAGAGACCTTCATCGAGAGCGCTGTTGCCGCCGCCGACAACCACGACCTTCTTGCCACGGAAGAAGAAACCATCGCAGGTCGCGCAATAGCTGACGCCGCGGTTGGCCAGCTCTGCTTCTCCGGGTACGCCCAGTTTGCGCGGCGATGCGCCGGTGCTGACAATGATGGTATCAGCAGTGATAGTCTGCCCACTGTCGGTATGGATCACGAACGGACGTTGATCCACCTCAAGGTTCGTCACCATAGTTTCCAGATATTGGGCGCCGAAACGGGCAGCCTGCTTCTCCATTGCTTCGGCCAGCTCGAAGCCGCCGATCCCGTCGGGAAAGCCGGGGTAGTTCTCAACTTCACTGGTGGTGGCAATCAGGCCACCGGGTTGCATGCCGCGAATTACAAGCGGCTCAAGATTGGCGCGCGCCGCGTACAGGGCAGCGGTCAAACCAGCCGGGCCGGAGCCAATGATAACAACTTTGTGATGCATACTTACAAGTCTCCTCGCCGTTGCGTCAATACACACAAAACAACTGGCGGCGCGGCAGGAATCGCGTCGCTTACAGTCAGGAGTATACCATAGTGGGGTATCATTCGTCTGTAATCTGGATTACCCCCCAGGGGTATGGGGGAGCGTTGCCGCGTTAGTCTGCTCACGATGGAGTGGCGTCCAGTGAACGGTTACACCGGCCACTGCTGGCGGCGGCGTTGCGCCACAGAAGAGCCAGACCACGCGAAAGCCGAGTTCATGCAAACGCAGCAAAGCAGCGCGGATTGGTTCGGTGGCTATCGCGCCTATCAGCACAATGGTGGCGCCAGGGTGGAGTTCAGGCGTAATCAGGCGCAGTAACCGGGCGCAAGGGATAACCGAGTAAGCGGTTAGCCGGGCGAGTGTCTCCATGATCTGACTCAACTGGTTAGGGCTGCGTCCGGGTGGCAGCCGCACTAGATGCTCATCTTCTGCCGGCGCCCCGTTAGCGTAAAGACCAACGGCGTGGCCGGCGCCGATACTATTGTGGGCGAGCGTTGCGGCCACGCTGATCAGGTGTTCGACCAGCTCAGGGTCGATGCCCTGAAAATAGAACTCGAAGGTATCGAGGTCGAGCACCAATGCCAGGGTATGTGAAGTAGTTGGTTCGTAAACGCGCGTTTGTAACTTCCCGGCGCGAGCTGTGGCAGCCCAATGAATGTCTTTGAGTGGGTCAGAAGGGGTGTAGTCACGCGCGCCAACTATGCGCAAGGGATCGCGCAGCAGGGCTGAGGCGCGCATCAGACCGAGCGGATCGCGAGCTGGCATGCCAAGTTCGGCGAGCGGTAACAATCGCGGGTAGACAAGCAACGTAATGTCGGCGGGAAAGGTGGCATCACTGCGATAGAGGCCAAATGGATCGCCACTCTGGGCCTGCGCCGGCCCGAAGCGAAAAGCGCCACGTCGTTCGCAGCGCAGCCGGTACCGCCAAATCACTCGCTCGTACCAGCGCAAGCCGGTGTTGCGCCGCAGCAGGTGGGTCTGGCGGCTACCGCTGAAGATGAGCGGGGCATCAATGGCGTATACGCCGTTGGGGATTGCGTCAAAGATCTGAAGTTGCGCGAGCGGCAGCAGTTTGCGATTGGTCACTGTAATGGTTAGCGTCAATTCATCGCCTGGAAAAGCGCGAGTCTGGCTGAGGTGTCGCCGGTATTCGACCCGGTGCAGCGCCCAACGTTGCCAGAGGCGGGCCACGCCGAGGCTGACCAGCAAAGTGGCGGCCAGGAGGGCCAGGGCCGGTTGCCGGAAGAGGAGGGCGAGAATGAGCATTACAAAAAGGAAAAGGATCATAGTGAAAGCAGTTGCGTGAATCTAAAGGTCAACTCTAACGAAATCATCCTGTTCCGCTCGCCTGTATCAGCTCGTCGATCATCAAGAAACCCGTATCACTCACCCGGCAACTGCCGGCGGCTGAGGGGCAGGGTGAAGATAAAGCGTGAACCGCGTCCAACCTGGCTCTCAACCCAAATTCGTCCGCCGTGCGCTTCGACAATCGCGCGCGTAATAAACAACCCGAGTCCACTGCCGGGTTGATCGCGGCGCAGGCGGGTATCAACGCGGTAAAACCGCTCAAAGATCAGCTCTTGCTCTTCGGGAGGGATACCGATACCCTGATCGGCGACGTACACAATGGCCAGCTCGCCTTCGGCGCGAGCGCCGATCCGGATCGTGCCTCCGTTGGGGCTGTACTTGACAGCATTTTCGATCAGATTGGTAAAGACCTGGCGAAGTCGCTCATAATCGGCATAGACGGGGGGAAGGTCATCGGGCACCCGGATCTCGAACTCGATCCGGCCGTCAACCTGGGCGGCAAAGCGGCGCACCACCTCTTCGACCAGCAAGCGCAGCGAGACATCGCTACGTTCGAGCCGCAACCCACCGGCGGCAATGCGCGAGACATCGAGCAGATCTTGAATCTGGCGCGCAAGTCGGTCGGCCTCTTCGCCAATCACCTGGAATGCGTCGCGATACTGTTCGATGGAGAACTGTGCATCAGGGCGGAGCATTGTCTCGGCAAACCCCTTGATGATGCTCACCGGTGTGCGCAGCTCGTGGGAAATGACCGAAATGAACGTATTTTGTCGCTCTTCTTCAATCTTTTGGGCGGTAATATCGCGCACATTGGCGATGGCGCTCAACAAATAGCCATGACTACCGCGTTGAGGCGCGTAGCGATTCTGAATAAATAGCTCACGACCATCGCGGGTCGTAATCCAACCCTCGACCACTGGATTGGTTAGCTCGGGATGGCGCTGCAACGGACAGTCGTTGAGGCAGATATTTACGCCCTGGGAGTTGCGAATGCCAAGCACTTCGGCGCAGGGACGACCGATCGCCTCCTCGCGTGACCAGCCGGTCAGTTGTTCCATTGTGTGGTTGAACGTTGTGATGCGCCAGCGCCCATCGATGATCATGACGCCGTCGGCAGACTGTTCGATCAGCGCATTGAGATGTTGTTTTTCCCGCAACACACTCTGGAAGAGCCGGGCATTGCCGACAGCGATTGCGGCCTGGTCGGCGAAATCCTGCAATATCTGGCGATCATCGGCAGAAAAGGCGACATTCAGCGCGGCGCGAAAGACGTAAATCACGCCCAGCGGCGTATCGCGCACTGTCAAGGGCAGCGCGATCATCTGGCGCAAGGGGATGCCGGTATCGAGCGAAATCTCGCGCAACGCCTGCGGCCCGTGACGGCTCAGGTCGGCGATGGGGATGCTGAGGAGCGGCGTAAAGGCTGGCCAGCTTTCACGGGGCAGATGGGCCGAGGCGCGGATGCGCAGAAGGCCATCTTCTTCGTCAAACAGCGCGATAAAACCAAGCGTGCCGGCCAGCAGCTCAACGGCGTAGGCAATAACCAGATTGAGCACGCTCCCCAAATCGAGCTGGGCAGTCAGAGCGCGACTAATCTGCAACAGGTATTCGCGTTGGCGTAAGCGAAGATCGTTCATGTCGCGCTATTGTACCATAGAACAGGTGAAGATTTCGAATTGCCAGTAGTGTAAACTTTTACACCGTTCGATAATGCGGCAAGATCCGTTGTCAAGGGTTACCACGGGTTTATCGAGCTTGTTAATTGCGCATCGCGTGTGACTGCTTAATTTCATGCCATAGGAGAGAAAGCCGCTGTTAAACCGATCATGACACCGTGTCGTTACTATTTACACAGTGACTCGACAATCCTGCTTGACCATGGTATGATAATAAAAAATTACCATCAACCCCTCTTAACCAGAACTGACGTCTCCGTAAACGGAGAACAAAACGCAATGAATGATAGCAGCGCGCCATAGCTATGGTCGTAGCCGGTAGCATCAGCAAGCCAATTTTGCTGACATGCGTTCGCGCGGATAGCGAAGAAGTGGAGCTGGCGTTATCGTCAGACAAGAGGAGATCGGCATGAAATTAGATCTGAGTGGCAAGCGCGCGCAAAAGCTGATTCGCGAACACAATTTAACTCCCGAAGAGATCCAGCAGATCGTGGCTGCTGCCCGGATCAATCTCGCCACCTTTGATCCCGGCTATCGGGCGAATGTCACTCAGATCGCCGATGAATTACGCAAAAGCCGCCCGACAGTATACGGCTGGGCTGACCGGGCGCTGGCAGCGACCATTGACTCACTGCGTAACATCCGCGCGGGCCGACCGCCCAAAGATCGCGAGCGCACCGGCTCGCTGAATGAAGGGTGAGCGTGGAAACAGTATGGTTCCACGACAGTGTATAATAGGTAGCGATGTGTGCAGGGATGTATCCCAGCGCGAGAGCGAGGCAGCATGAGCAGTGGGTTGAAAGAGCTTCTCACCCGATTTCGCGCGATCGAAAGTGTGGAAGCTGCCGCCGTTGTGGCGACTGATGGCCTGTTAATCGAGAGTGTCGCGCGACCAGGCGTAGATATTGATGCCGTGGGCGCCGTGGCTTCCAACGGGTTGGCCATGGCCGATGCGTTGGGGCGCGAAATCGCTAAAGGGAGCACAGTGCAGGCGGTACTGGAATATGATGACGGCCTGGTTATCATCGAACCGATCAGTGACGATGCTATGCTCTTGCTGTTGACCAACTCGCGCGATGATCTTGGCTTGCTCCGGTTTCTCGCTGCCAAACATCGTGACGAGATGATTGATGCGCTGAGCGCAATCTGACAAGGGGTGTGCTATAATTTTGGAAAGCGACGCATCGACTCTCGCCACTCTCAAACGTGAAGGTAGGCTGCGATGGATCCTCAGTTGACCAGTATCATCGTACCCTCAGAAGAGATTGCTCAGATCGAGGAATGTCTTGCCCGTCTGGTGGAAGACACCGGTAGCGATTACGCCTTGCTGCTCGACAAGAGTGGTCAGGTAATCTCTTCTAAGGGTGATGGCGATCGACAAGACATTACCGCGCTGGGTGCATTGATTGCTGGAGTCTTTGCCTCATCGCGCGAGGTGGCAAAACTCTTGCGCGAACGTGATTTTCGGGCCTCGTTCCAGCAGGGTGTGCGCGAAAACATCTTTATCGCCCTGATCGAAGAACAGTGGATTTTGTGCATTATTTTCAACAAAGGCACGCATATCGGCCTGGTGAAAGTGTTGACCAAGAAGGCGACCGATGAACTGGCCGCAGTGCTTGAGCGGGTGCGTCAGCAGCACAAGGCGCGTGATGAAGTGCTCGGCTCTGCCTTCCGCACCTCGATGGAAGATACAATAGATCTGCTGTTCCGCGATTAGCCGCGCTCCTGCCTAGCCGATTTTGGCCGTGTCGGCGCTGTCGTTCGACCGGCTACGCGAGAGAATCTATGGCTCTGATCAATGTCGCTGCGCGTGAAATACACTGCAAGATCGTTTATTACGGCCCTGGTATGTGTGGCAAGACGACAAACTTGCAATATATCCACAGCCAGGTACCAAAAGAAGTAAAGGGTGATCTGCTTTCGATTGCCACGGAAACCGAACGAACGCTCTTCTTCGACTTTTTGCCGCTTGATCTCGGCAAGGTACGTGGGTTTCAGACCCGCTTTCACCTCTACACAGTGCCGGGACAAGTGCTCTATGAGCGCACTCGCGTGGCAGTGCTGAATGGCGCCGATGGCGTAGTGTTTGTGGCCGATTCCCATAAGGGTAAAATGCAAGAAAATATCAACAGTTTGCGTGAATTGGCCCAAAATATTACCCGTCAAAACAAACGGTTCGCAGATTTTCCAATCGTGTTGCAATACAATAAGCGTGATTTACCGCCCGATGTGTTGGCGCCGGTGGCGATGATGGATCATTTTCTGGGTGTCAACAAGATGAATTGGCCACGGATTGAGGCAATCGCAACCAAAGGCGTGGGGGTATTTGAGACGTTGCGCGCGATCAGCCGGGTGGTGATCAGCAAGTTGTAACTGTGTGCGGCGCACCTGTGCAGCCGGTACGAGCGAGGTGAGGCGCAACTATGGCGCTGGCAGGCGATCTGAGCGAGTTTCCGCTCACTGACATCATCCAGTTGTTGCAACTGAGTAAGAAGACCGGCGGTGTCGAAATCGAAGGCCGACGTGGCACGCAAAAACTGGTCGGCTGGATCTTCTTTCGCGATGGCAAGATTGTCGATGCGAAGTTGCCCGGTCTTGACCCGCTTGAGGCAGTGTATGCCTTCTTTACCGTCACCAGTGGCCCCTTCCGTTTCCACGAGGGAGTTACTTCACCTCAGGTGACGATTACGGCCAGCAACGAATCTATTATTATGGAAGGGGTGCATCGCCAGGAGACCTGGACGCAGCAGCAAGAAACGACCCCTACCCTGGCAATGGTGCCGCGCCTGGTGCCGAATCCGTCATCAGGCACGGTTGAAATCAGCCTTGGCGCCGAAGAGTGGCGCGTGTTGACGATGATCAACGGCAAGCATACGGTTGGCCAGATTGCGCAGCGAAGCGGCCTTGGTGAGGTTCGCACCTGCGAGATTATTGCCAAATTGATGCAGAGCGGTTTGATCGAGCGGCGTGAAGCAGCGGCAGGTGAATCGCTGGCTCCTGAGTTTGAACAGATTGCCGCCGGTTACCTCGGCGCCGGCGCCAATCTGTTGTTGCAAGAAGCCTACCGGATCGCCGGTGTGGTTGACCCTTCACGCGCTTCAGCAGCGCAGATGCTGGCTGCTGCAGATGCCTTCGAAGCAGAAGCGCGGCGTTTGATCGGGGCCGATCGGGCAAGCCAGGCGGCTGCGCAGCTTCGTGAGCGCGCCCGCGAATTACTGGTCTGATCTGTGGTACAATGGCGCTGCGCGACCCTGCCCGTCGCTTCGGGCAGGTTTTTGATTCTGGTGTCCGCTGTTGTGTAGCGAGGAGTGTGTCGTGCGCGCATTAATAAGCGTCTACGATAAGTCGGGCATTGTAACATTTGCGCAAGCGTTGCACGAACTTGGGTTTGAAATTATCTCCACCGGCCAGACCCAACAGGTCTTGCGCGAGGCAGGCATCCCGGCTCTGGCTGTGAGCGAAGTGACCGGCTTTCCTGAGATTCTTGATGGGCGGGTCAAGACACTGCATCCGGCTATTCACGCCGGCCTGCTGGCTCGCCGTGATCGGCCAGCTCATCTGGCTGAACTGGCGGCGCACGGTCTGCAACCAATTGATGTGGTCGTGGTGAATCTCTACCCGTTCGCGGCCACGATTGCCCGTCCTGGGGTGACGATGACCGAGGCGCAAGAGCAGATTGACATCGGCGGCGTGGCTTTATTGCGCGCTGCGGCCAAGAATTTCCCGGCAGTGCTGGCAGTGGTTGATCCGGCTGATTACGAACAGGTGCTGGCCGGCCTGCGCGCCGGTGATGTTTCCCTGGCTGAACGGCAACGACTGGCTGCGAAAGCATTTGCGCATACCGCTGAGTATGATGCGACGATTGCCGCCTATCTGCGCGCCGAACCACTGCCCGAAGTGTTGCCGCTATCCTGGCGGAAATATCAATCGCTGCGCTATGGCGAAAATCCGCATCAGGCCGCCGCGCTCTACGGCGATTTTGGCTCCTTCTTTCAGCAGTTACACGGCAAAGAGCTAAGCTACAACAATATCCTCGATACTGCTGCCGCCCAGGAATTGATCGAGGAGTTTCCGGCAACAGAAGGCGCAGCAGTGGCAATTATCAAGCATACCAATCCGTGCGGCGTGGCGATTGGCCCCGATCTACGCAGCGCCTGGGAAGCCGCTTTCGCCACCGACCGCGATGCGCCGTTTGGGGGAATTATTGCGGTGAATCGCCCGGTGGATCTCGCTTTCGCCGAGGCGGTCAATGAGATCTTTTCGGAAATTGTGATCGCACCCGATTTTATGCCTGATGCGCTTGAATTGCTGCAGCGCAAAAAGAATCGGCGCTTGCTGCGCAATTTGCGACCGGTGACCTCCGCCGCTAACTGGCAGATTCGGAGCGTGCCTGGTGGTGTGCTGGTGCAGGAACCGGATCATGCTCCGCTGGCTCGTGAGGAGTGGCGTGTTGTGACCCGGCGCGCGCCGACCGATGTAGAGATGGCAGCGTTGCGCTTTGGCTGGCGGGTGGTCAAGCATGTTAAGTCGAACGCCATTGTCTACGCTGCTCCTGACCGCACGCTTGGGATCGGCGCCGGGCAGATGAGTCGGGTTGACAGTTCGCGGCTGGCAGTGTGGAAGGCGCAACAGGCTGGCCTTAGTCTGCGGGGTAGCATCGTGGCCAGTGATGCGCTCTTTCCCTTTGCCGATGGGGTTGAGGCAGCGATTGCCGCCGGCGCTACGGCTATCATTCAACCCGGCGGTTCAGTGCGTGACGAAGAGGTGATTGCGGCGGCTGACGCTGCCGGCGCGGCGATGGTGTTCACAGGACGTCGCCATTTCCGCCACTGAGGTGGCATCGGCAAGGCATCATGGCGCGGGAATGCGGCACTACGACCAGGTTTCCTTGAAAAACCGGCGCGCGGTGCCGGTAACCGATTGGCTATCGCTTTACTCTCGCTTTACTCTCGATTGTTGTGCGACCAGCATCGTGCTGTATCCTGTTTCCTGGCAGGGGTTTGTAGCAAAGTGGTAGTTTCCATGCGTAATGATGAATTACTACCGGCAATAGTGCAACATGCGCGCAGCGGTGAAGTGTTGATGCTAGGCTATATGAATGAGGCCGCATTAGCCGCGACGCGCGAAAGTGGTTTTGTTACCTTCTACAGTCGTTCGCGCCAGCGGTTGTGGCGCAAAGGCGAAACGAGTGGTCATACACTGCGGGTTGTCGAAATCCGGCAGGATTGTGATGGCGATGCGCTGCTGATACTGGCAGAACCAGCCGGTCCGACGTGTCACACGGGCCGGCCAAGTTGTTTTTTTCGCGATCTTGATGATGCGGAAGTGTCCGGGAAGGCGCCGCCGGTTGCAGTTCTGGCGCGCCTGGCCGATCGGATTCACGCCCGCCGCGACGCTGCTCCGACCGAGTCGTACACGGCAAAGCTGCTGCATGGCGGAGTCGATCGGATTGGCAAGAAGATTGGCGAAGAAGCGGCTGAAGTGATCATCGCGGCTAAGAATGGGAATCCAGCCGAAATTGTCTACGAACTGGCTGACCTGATGTATCACAGTCTGGTGCTTCTCGAACAGCAGGGAGTTGCGCCTGAAGCAGTATGGGCCGAACTCGCCCGTCGCTATGCTGCCTCGTGATCAACGAGGGCCGCGCGTGAACATTATGAGCAGTTGGGCAGGTCGGGTATTAGTAGTAGATGATGATCCGCAGTTGCGCGATCTGTGTCGGCAGACACTGGCGCGGGCTGGTTTCGTTGTCACTACTGCTCCCAGCGCGGCAGTGGCCCTTGAGGCGCTTGATCAGGTCTCTTTTGATCTGGTGCTGCTCGATCTGGCCATGCCCGGCACTAACGGTCTTCAACTCCTCGAGCAGATTCGTTCACGAGACATCAGTGTGCCGATCCTGATTGTCAGTGGAATGGCGTCAGTTGAGCAGCTTGCTTTCGCGATGCGATTGGGCGCGCGAGGCCTGTTGACGAAGCCGTTCCGCGCGCAGGAGTTGGCCGATACTGCCCGAGAACTGGTTGCAAAACGGCAGGCAGTGCGGGTGAGTGACCGCGTGGCGGCGCTACGGCCGGTGTTGCAGATCAGCCAGCACCTGCTCTCTGAGCTGGATCTGTCACGACTTTACGCTTTGATTATCGAGACTGCCCGGGTTGAGGTGCGCGCCGAACGCGCTTCCTTGATGTTGCTTGAGCCTGATGAACAGGCATTGCGGATTGTCGCCTGTACCGGACTGCCCGAAGTGGCCAGTATTGGCTCGCTGGTGCCGGTCGCGCAGAGTCTGTCAGGATGGGTTATCCGGCATCGCCAACCATTGTTGATCGACGCTCAGACCATCGAATTACCCGAATTTGCCGGATTGCGGCGCTATCTATTGGCACCGGAATTGACGACGGCGCTGTCTGTGCCGATAATGGCTGGTGATCGGATTCTCGGTGTGCTCAATGCGGCAAAAGCAACACCGCGCGCCGCCTTCACCGTAGCCGACCAGGAGCTGTTGCAGTTGTTGGCGGGTCAGGCGGCAGTGGCGCTCGAAAACGCGCGTCTGTATGGCGAAGTTTCCCGTTCCGAAGCGCGGTATCGGGCTTTGCTGCGCCATGCCAGCGATGCGGTGTTGTTGCTCGATGCGCATGGTGCTACTGTGCTCGATGCCAACCTGGCGCTGGCGTGCCTGTCTGGCTACAGTAGCGAAGAGTTGTTGACATTGCCGCCGCAGCAGCTTTTGCCCGCGTTGCCGCAATTGGTGGAAATAGCCGTTCATGGACGCGGCGAGCAGCGCGAGATTGAAACTGTACTTTGCGCGGCCTCCGGCCATGAGACCGCAGTGGCAGTGAGCGTGAGTGTGGTGCCTGATGGCGAACAGCAGCTTTTTCTGGTGATTGCGCGCGATATTAGCGAACGTCAGCGCATGGCGCGTGAACTGGCCCAGGCCGAGAAGCTGGCTGCGATTGGTCGCCTGTCAGCCTCGATGGCGCACGAGATTAACAATCCGCTTCAGGCTCTCTCGAATACGGTGCGCTTGTTGCGTGACCACGATTTGCCGCCCGAACGCCGTGACCTGTATTTGTCGAAAGCGGCAGCCGAACTTGATGGGCTGATTCAGCGCGTGCAGCGCATCCTGGATCTCTCGCGTCCAAACCTTGATGGCCGACGACCGGTCGATATGAATCAGATCATTATGGAAATCATTGCCGCCAATCATGCGCTGATGGTTTCGCGAGGGATACAATATGTTACTGAGCTTACCGCGACGTTGCCGTGGGTGAAAGCGGTGAGCAGTCACCTCAGGCAGGTTTGTCAGACAATGGTGCAGAATGCAATCGAAGCCATGCCGCGTGGCGGTATGTTGCGCATGCGCACCTATCTTCGGCCCGCGGAAGGCGAGCCGGATCGCGCGCTCTTCTGGCGGGTCGGCGGCATGGCCCGCCAGTCGCTCATAGAGCCGGCAGTCGTGTTTGAGATTAGCGATACGGGGGTCGGCATCTCACAGGAAGAGATACCGAAGATCTTTGAACCCTTCTACTCCAGCCGGTTTGACGGGTTAGGGATAGGGCTATCGATTTGCTACAGTATTGTTGATTTTCATGGCGGCGAATTACTGGTGCGTTCGTTGCCCGATCAGGGCACGACATTTCGCGTGGTATGGCCGATAGCGCAATAGCTCAATCGAGCAAGCCGGCAATAGGGCGAATCACCAGACGCCGTTCAACCAGATCAATCGCCACGATAAAATCACGCACCATCGGCACCAGCGCCTCGGCGCGACCCTGCCGCGCGATCACGGCAATCTCTCCGGCGCCAGTTTCGAGGATGTCGCGCACCTCGCCAATCGCATCGCCAGTATCGGTAACGGCGGTCAATCCGATCAAATCGTGATAAAAAAACTCATCAGCCGCCAGTGGCGCGGCATCGGTTGCGGCGATGTAGACCTCAGCGCCACGCAGATCGGCAGCAGCGTCACGGTCGGTGATGCTTTGCAATTGAATGATGAGCAATCCCGGTTTGTGCATGAAAAGACGTGTCACCTGATGTGGAATGCGCTTAGGGCCGATGAAGACCGCGCGCAAATGGCGGATCAGGTGTTCGGGATGGCTCGAAATCGAGTGGAGCTTAATCTGACCGCGCACACCGAAGGGCGCGCCGAGAACGCCAATATAGAGAAGATCATCCATATTGTTGAACATGACAAAGCAACCAGCCGGCCCAATTTGCCGACCGGTTGCCTGAACGTAAAGAATTATTCAATATCGACGTGAACCCGCTTCTTCTGGCGCGCCGCCGCGACCCCCATCAAGTCGCGAATGGCCTTCGCGACGCGACCATTGCGCCCGATCACTTTGCCGGTTTCGGATGGAGCGACACTCAACTGATAGGTAATGGTAAAGCGACCGGAGCGCTCTTTAATGCGCACGGCTTCAGGTGTATCAACCAGATTGCGGGCAATGTATTCGAGGAGCGCTTTCATAGGCAGCTCTCTCCTGTTATCGGTGATCAGGCTTCGGCAATCACCTTGCCCTACTCATCAAGAATATTGACGCGCTGGAATAGCTTCACTACCACCTCGGTTGGCTGCGCGCCGACGCCGAGCCAGTAACGGGCGCGATCAGCCTTTACCTCCAGCACTTTGGGCTGGCGCGTGGGCAGATAGTAGCCAATCGTTTCGATAAACTTACCGTCGCGCGGCGAGCGCGAGTCGGCAACGACAATGCGATAGCTGGGCTGTTTGGTCTTGCCAGTGCGGCGCAGACGAATTTTAACCATAGATCGTGTTATTCCTCACACTCAGGCCAATATCACACACTAGCCACATAGTATAGCATAAATTGGCGCCGACATTGCAATCGTTGCGCGGGAATCCTCTGCGGTCTGGCGAACTGTTCTGAACGTCCGCTAACAGCGCACTATTATCTGGCCCGGTATTGAACGCGATGGGCAATCTGGCCAGCAATCCGGCAGCGTGACAACGAAGTATTGCGCCTCATCAACCGACGACCTGAGAGGGGACGGCGACATCTGGCGTACATCGATGCAAGGCAAAAGCCATCCGCTCAAGCGGGAACGGCTGGTAGTGCTGGCACAGTCAACCGAAGCGGCGGATGACGCGCAGGAGCAGACTCTTTCTCACCGGAGACGGCGGAGCAGCTCGTTGGGATCGATGCCACCGCGACCCTTACCGCCTTTACCGGCGAGCTGTTTCATCATCCGCTGCATCTGCTGGAACTGTTTGACAAGCTGGCTTACCTCTTGCACTGACGTGCCGCTGCCGCGGGCAATCCGCTCGCGGCGGCTGCCTTTGATAATTTCGGGTCGGCGTCGCTCTTCCGGCGTCATCGAAAAGATGATGGCCTCAACCCGTTTGACCTGGCGCTCATCGAGCAACTCTTCATTGCGGGCAAGCTGATTCAGACCGGGAATCATCGCGATAATCTGCTGGAGTGGCCCCAGTTTCCGCATCTGGTGCAGCGCATTGAGGAAGTCTTCAAAATCGAACTCGCCTTTGCTCAACCGCTTCTGCATCTTTTTGGCCTGTTCAGCATCGTAGAGCTGTTCGGCGCGTTCGATCAGCGACAGCACATCGCCCATGCCCAGGATGCGCGAGGCGAGCCGGTCGGGGTGGAAGACTTCGAGCGTATTGCCATCAACTTTTTCGCCAGTTGAGAGAAACTTGATCGGCACACCGGTCACGGCCCGCACCGAGAGCGCAGCGCCACCACGCGCATCGCCATCCATCTTGGTCATCACCAAACCGGTCAGCTTCACGCGCTGGTTGAAGGTCTCTGCGACCCGCACCGCTTCCTGACCGGTCATGGCATCAACGACCAGCAACCGTTCGGTGGGGTGAACGCGGGCTTCGATCTGCTCCAGCTCTTGCATAAGCTGTTCGTCGATTTGCAGGCGACCAGCGGTGTCGATGATGACGACATTGAACAGCTCTTTGCGCGCATGGTCGAGCGCGTGTTCGGCGATGTCAGGCGGGCTAACCTGCGTCCCTTCACTGTAGACGGGAATGTTAAGCTGGCGACCGAGCGCTTGCAACTGGGTAATGGCTGCCGGACGATAAATGTCGGCGGCGACCAGCAGTACCCGTTTCCCCTTCTTGCGCAGGTGGAGCGCAAGTTTGGCGGCGAGCGTTGTCTTGCCGGTGCCTTGTAGACCGACAAGCATGATCACCGTCGGGCCGGGACGCGCCTCTTGTAGGGGGACGTTTTCAGTGCCAAGCAGATTGATCAGCTCTTGATGTACGATCTTGATGACCTGCTGGTGTGGAGTCAGGCTTTTGGTGACCTCTTCGCCGATAGCCTGCTCGGTCACCTTTGCGACAAAATCTTTGACAACGCGGAAGTTGACATCAGCTTCAAGCAAGGCCAGGCGCACCTGCTTCATCGCTTCGCGCACATCTTCTTCAGTCAGGCGGCCTTTGCTGCCCAATTTCTGGAAGACAGCCTGTAAACGATCAGAAAGGCTCTCAAACATAGGTGTTGCTCGTTTCGTTGTGACCCAACAGTTATACTGATTGCATTGTACGGGTGAGCGTGATTGCCGTCAATGTGTTGACTACAGAGACGCGCAAGAGCGCGTGCTATAATGGTTTGCGGTTACCTGCCCCGTTTGCCGGTACACTTCTTCCCCGTTGATGGACATGATGTTTTGCTGCCAGCGCTTGTCTTAAGAGGATACCTTAGCAGGAGTGTGTGTATGCCAGTGCAAGATCCCGCTGTTCTCATTGCCGAAAATGAACAATTGCGCGCGCAAGTTGCGCGCCTGAACCGGTTTTTCACTATCGTCGAGGGCGCCGATCAATTGATCGCTGAAATAGATGCTCAAGGCAGGGTGGCCTACCTCAATCCAGCAGCGCAGCGCTATTTTGGCTACGAACCGGCGGAATGCTTGGGGATGCCGCTGCTCGAGTTTCTTCACCCTGATGATCGCCCGTCGGCGCAGCGCCTGCTCGCCGAATGGATACAATCGCGCCAACCAGGCACCGCGATTGAATACCGGATCAAGCATCGTGATGGCACAGTGTTGTATACTCTGTGGACGCTAACCCCGCATTACGATGACACCGGCAGTCTCGCCCGCGCCACCGCTATCGTCCAGGATGTCAGTGAATTGCATCGCGCGACAGAGGAATTGGTCACCTTCAAGTCCCTGATAGAACTCGCCCCAAACGGTATAGCGATAACTGACCTGCAACTCACAATTACCTATGCGAATCTGGCTCTGCACACGATGCTGGGGTATCCATCGCTGGTTGGTATGTCGGCGCTAGAGCTGGTGCATCCACCTGACCGGGAAACATTCCAGGCGATTGTAGAACTGCTTCCGAGCAACCATCGCCAGGAATTGCAGACCATTCGTTACGCGCGTCATGACGGTGCCCTGATGACGGCGCAGTCCGCGGCAATCGTTCTGCGCGACCGGCAGGGAAATCCGATCGGTTTTGGTCTGACCACTCTTGACATCAGTGAACGAATTGAAGCCGCGGAGACGCTGCGGCGTAGCGAGCAACGCAATCGCGATCTGATCAACGCCATCCCCGATCTGATGTTTGTGCTCAGCGCCGACGGCACATTTCTCGATTACAAGACCGATCCGACCGGGACATTGCTATTGCCGCCGGAAGCGTTTCTGGGCCGGCGCGTTACCGAAGTGATGCCACTGCCGATTGCCGATCAGGTGATGAGTCACATTGAGGCGCTGCTGCGCACCGGTATAATGCAAACATTCACTTACCAGCTTCCAATCAATGACCAGATCGAAGAGTACGAAGCGCGCATGACGTTAAGTAACAGTGACATTCTCGTTCTCACGCGCAACGTTACCGGGCAGCGGCGGGCTGAGCGCGAGCGGGAAGCGATGAAAGAGCAGATTATTCAGGCGCAGCAGGCCGCGCTGCGCGAGTTAAGCACGCCGCTGTTGCCGATTGCCGATGGCGTGGTCGTGATGCCGCTGATTGGCGCAATCGATAGCAATCGGGCCCAACAGATTATGGAGACACTGCTCTACGGTGTGGCCGAATACAATGCTCAGGTGGCTATTGTCGACATTACCGGCGTCAAAGTGGTTGACACGCAAGTGGCCGGCGCTTTGATCCGCGCCGCGCAGGCATTGCGCATGTTAGGCGCGCAGGTTGTCTTGACCGGGATCAGCCCGGAGATTGCGCAGACTATGGTGCATATCGGCGCTGAACTGCGCGATATGATAACGAAAGCAACGCTGCAAGATGGGATCAGGTATGCGCTTGATCGATCGGTTGCGACGAAAAAGGTTGCGCCGCGATTGTGAGTGGCGCCTGAACCGAGCATCATGCAGGTTGGTATCGGCTGATTATAGGGAGAAGCCTTTCCGGATAATAACCAGCCAGGTGAGATCGTGATGCTTGTCCTGCATGCCATGGCGCGCGCCAAATTTGATATAATCGCTGTGGTATGCAACAGTTAGCGATTAAGTCCGGCCAGCGTGTGGTGGTGGCCGGAACAGCTTTACAAGCGAGCGCGCGGACGCTAGCGGTGACGCTGGCGTCGCATCAGCCTGCCGCCATTACCCGCGGACATTTGTTCGTGTTGTGCGAGCCGGTCGGGCTGCCTGATCGCGCCGAGCACGCCTGTCGCATTGTCACCAGAACGATCCGGCAAACGTTCTACGAAAGTAATGCCACCAGCGCCGCTTCGTCGTTGCGGTTGGCGATAGTTGCCGCTAATAAAGCGTTGTATCAGTACAATATGCGCTGCGCGCCGGAGCGCCGCCTGACCGTTGGCGTGACAGCAGTGGCATTGCTTGGTAACGATCTCTTTGTTGCGCAAGTTCAGCCGGCGCAACTGTTTTTGCGTGTTGGTGGTAAGCTACGAGTCATTCCCTCGCATCCGGCCTGGGATCCAGCGCAGATGAATGCCGCGCATGTGGCTCTGACGGGCGCTTTGGGAGCGAGTCTGTTCGTCGAGCCTGAATTCTTCCGCGCCGTGTTACAGCCGGGTGATGCTCTGTTGATGAGCAGCAGCGGGTTGGTCACAAGGTTCGATCCGGCAACTATGGCCGATCTGCTGACGCGAGCTGAAGTGGAAACGATCCTGGACGGAGCCAGTGAACGGGCGGCAGGACTGCCGGCAGTCGAGCTATTGGCGCTGACAGTCCAGACGCCTGAGCAGCGTCCAGCAGACGTACCGGCACTACCGCCGGCGCGACGCTCATTTCTCTGGCGACGCCCTGAACCGGCGCCACCGCCGCGACGCCCTGAACCGGCGCCTGATCTGATCTTTACGCTACCGTCACAACCAGCGTTAACGCCTGACCCGCCACCTCGTCTGGCGCCGCTCGATCTTGGCGAGTCGCTGGCCGAGCGGGTATCCCAACAGTCTGTGCCTTTGCCACCATCAAGCACGATTGGGGAAGAACCGCCGCCGCCGATCGATCTCGGTGATGTCATCATCGGCGCTCAGCCGTATGGGTTGCGCCAACCTCTGCGCCCACCGGACGAAATCAGATGGTATGAATGGCTGGCCTGGCCGTGGCTGGCAATGATTGACCGGTGGCGAGAGTGGCGGCGTGATGCTCAATTACGCCGCAGAGCGCTCACAGTAAGCAGTTATACACCGCGTGGTCGCGGGCTAACCTACCGCCGGACAGCACCCCCGTTTCCGTGGCAGTTACTGCTGTTTACCGTTCTGGTTGTTACCGGAGCGGTGTTATATGGCTTGAATCTGTCGCAACGCAATGAAGAGCAACTGGCGACCGAATACCTGATTGCTGCCGAAGCGCGGGTGGCAACAGTGCGCGCTGCGCCTGATGAAGCGGCGGCGCGCGAGGCGCTAGAGATTGCTCAACAAGCGATTGAGGCGGCCCGTGCCAGTTCTGAGATCACCACGACCAACCCTGGCTTGTGGTTGCGCTTTGGGGAACTCGAACGCGAGTATGAGCGATTGCTGGCGGCGGTTGATCGAGTTTCCTTTCTTGAGCCGGTGGTGCTGGCCAGTCATCCGGTACCCAATGGTCTCTTTGCGAGCGTCATTGTGCCGCCAATGCTCAGTGGTGTGACCGATGCTGAGCGACTGGAAGCGTTGCGCTATATCTATGCGCTGGATAGCGATCGCGAAGCGGCGCGTCTTTACCGGATTCCGCGCGAAGGCGGCGCGCCGGAACCATACCTTGAGCCAGGGCTGACGGTTGGCGCGACGATTGTCGGTTCACTGCGAGCTGCGCTCTGGCGAATCGATCAGGTTGTCGCCATCGATCAAGCGGAAAATGGTTTTGGTTACTACTTTCGCCAAAACGGCTCCTGGAGCTATTCAAAGCTGGGGAGTTCGGAAATCTGGCCAACGCCGGAACGGCTGGATGTCGAAGAGTATGCCGGCAATCTTTACGTGTGGGGCGCGCAGACAGGCGAAGTTCTCAAGTTTGCCTCTGGCCGTTATGGTGATACGCCAGAGTTCTGGCTCAATCCTGGCGTTACCCGCGATGCGGCGGTATTGTCGGCAGTTGATATGGCTGTCGATGGGAGCATCTACCTGTTGCAGCCAAATGGAACGGTACTGGTATTCAGTTTTGGTCAACTGGTCGGACAAATAACATCCACCGATGTCTCACCTCCGATTGCTGAAGTGACCCGGTTTGTGATTACCGGTCCGCCCGACTCGGGCTTTATCTTTATGCTTGAACCGGCCAATGAGCGAATTTTGCAGCTTGACAAACGCACTGGCGCGTTGATCCAGCAGCTTCGCGCGCGCGCAGAGAGTGGTATCAGCTTAGACCAGTTGACTGCGCTGAGCGTGGATACCACCGGCGCTCGACCGGTGCTCTACATTGCCAGTGGTAGCGACATTTTACGAGTGGAACTGCCGCCGCCGCCGCGCAGTTTTCGTGAGGAAGCGACTCGGTGAGCGTTATGATGCGGATATACGCACTGTGTTCAGCAAGCGATAGAACAGGCAGGTGGAGCGCGTACATATACCTGAGCATGATTGGCTGGTGGTTGGGTATATTCCTGCTCACCGGTTGCGGCGCAGCGGCGTTGGAAGAAGATGTCGGCTTGGGTGGCGTGACTCCGGAAGCTGTAGTTGAGAGTTTTCTCGAAGATCTCAATACAGCGCTCGCCGATCCAGAACTTAATGTGGCAGTGGCGCGGCAGGTGTGGGCAAACCGATTGGCCAGTTATTTTGCGCCCGGCGAGCGGGCCGATCAGCGCCTGGCAATGCGTGAACTGCTCGATGGCTTTGCCGGAGCCAATACGCGACCGGCGCGCGGTCAGCGGGCTGAAGTGGTGATCACTTACGATCGCGCGGGCGTAGTGCGGTCTGATGATTTGACAGCGCTGGTCGAGGTTGTCAACGCAGTTATCACGGTGCGCTGGCGTGATGCGAATGGAGAGGTTCTGCTCGAGCGAAGTAGTGGATTATTGGAGCTAATCGGGCGTGAAGCGAGCGGTCTGCCGGTGATTCGGGTCGAAGGGCGCTGGTATTTGACCGAAGCGGGCTGACAGGCAACCGGTCGGGGTATAATCCTGGCGATGTGACACATCTTTGTTGTGTGAAAAAAGTTAGGGGCGCTGTTCGCGCAGATAGATAAGCTGGGGCGGATTGCAGCAGCGCGAGAGGCAAAACGGAAACCCGCGCTTGAAGCGCGGGTTTCTGCGCTGCGGTTACGAGAAATCGTTACGCCGGTAGCGGGTTAGGACCGCTCAAACCCATCTGCGACGCATCGGGTTGCGCTGGGCGCTCACTGCCATTCGGTGTTGAGCTACCACTCTTGCTCAGATCGAGAGCCAGCGGCTTCACCCGGCGGATCAACTCTTCGAGCTGTTCCCCATCAAGCGTCTCATACTCGATCAAGGCATTAGCCATATCATCAAGCACCGCTCGATTCTGGAGCAGGATCTGCTGCGCAGTCTCGTAAGCTTCGGTGACGATGGCATGCACCTCTTCATCGATCTGGCGGGCAACTTCATCGCCATAGTTACGCTGTTCGCTAATCTCGCGGCCCAGGAAGATTAACTCCTCCTTCTCACCGAAGACAATTGGGCCGAGGCGCTGACTCATACCGTAGCGCGTCACCATCGCGCGCGCGATTCGGGTGACCTGCACCAGGTCGCCAGAGGCGCCAGTAGTGACCTCTTCGTTGCCAAAGACAATCTCTTCGGCGACCCGGCCACCCAACGAGACGGCCAGGCGAGCTTTAAACTGCGAGACTGTGCGCAAGCTCAGGCTATCCTCATCGGGCAGGAAGAGGGTATAACCACCGGCCTGACCACGTGGAATGATCGTCACCTTCTGCACCTTGTCGGCTTTTGGAATTGCCGCGCCGACAATGGCGTGACCGGCCTCGTGATAGGCCACTACCAGTTTCTGGCGATCAGTCATCACCCGCGAGCGGCGTTCGGGGCCGCCGATAGCCACGCGCTCGACCGCATCTTGAAACTCAGACATACTGATCTTGCGCTTCGAGCGACGCGCAGCCAGGATCGCGGCTTCATTCACCACGTTCATCAGGTCTGCGCCGGAGAAACCGGGAGTCTGGCGAGCAATCACTTCCAGATTGACATCTTCGGCCAGCGGCTTACCCTTAACGTGAACCTTCAGAATCTCGATTCGGCCACGGACATCGGGCGCATCGAGCACTACCTGGCGGTCGAAGCGACCGGGCCGCACCAGCGCCGGGTCGAGCACATCAGGCCGGTTGGTCGCTGCGATGACAATCACATTGGTATTGGTATCGAACCCGTCCATTTCAACCAGAATCTGGTTGAGAGTCTGCTCTCGCTCGTCGTGCGAGCCGCCGAGACCGGCGCCACGCTGACGACCGACAGCGTCAATTTCATCGATAAAGACGATACAGGGCGCATTGCGCTTAGCCTGATCGAACAGATCGCGCACGCGGGAAGCGCCAACGCCAACAAACATTTCGACGAACTCAGAGCCAGAGATACTAAAGAATGGTACCCCGGCCTCGCCAGCCACAGCGCGCGAGAGCAACGTCTTACCGGTACCGGGCGGGCCAACCATCAACACGCCGCGCGGAATGCGCGCGCCGAGCGCGGCAAACTTATCGGGAAACTTGAGAAATTCGACAATCTCGGCCAGATCCTGCTTGGCTTCTTCCTGACCGGCGACATCGGCGAAGGTGATCGTCGGCTTGTCGCCGGCAAACATGCGTGCCCGGCTCTTGCCAAACGACATCGCCTGATTATTGCTGCCTTGCGCCTGGCGCATAAAGAAGACAAAGAAACCGATCAGCAGGAGGGTGGGCAAGAGAATGGTAAAGATGCTGAGCAAACCTCCCCAGGCTGGAGCTGGCTGCACAATAACGTTAATTGTGCGTTGCCCTTGATCGTTACGCAACGGCACGCCATAATCTGCCAGCAACCGCATCACGCTGTCAGCCGACTCAAGGCGCGAGCGGTACTTCTTACCATCGTTGTACGTCACAATAATTTGCTCATCGCCAGCCTGAGCCTGGATCTCGCGCACCAGACCGGCCTGAGCGTCGGCAATCACATCGGCAATGCCTTTCTCTTCAGTCTGGCTGGCGCCTGGCCCTAAATATTGGAAGAAGAGAGCCAGCGCGGCGACCAGAATGATGAGATAGACAAAGCTATTCTTCAACCAACGGTTATCGCCCATAGATCATCTTTCTAGAGGGGTAGCCTCGACATCGAAACCCGGGCAGCCGGGTTAGTAGATAAAATGAGGTCTGTGCCCCAACTAATGAGGAATCGCAAACGATGACAGCGACTGAATCCATTACGGATGTCATCGACATTGGAATTATAGCATCAGCCGATCCACCGAAGCAAGGGAACAGATCACAGTCAGAATGTGATCTGGATTACATAGAGGGCGATTGATAAACATCTGGTCGCAAGACGCCGATGAAGGGCAGGTTGCGGTAGCGTTCCGCGTAATCGAGGCCATAGCCAACCACAAAAGCATTGGGGATGTTGAAGCCGATGTAATCGACCGGCACATCAGCAGTGCGGCGTTCGGGTTTGTTGAGCAGTGTGCAGATGCGCAGACTGGCGGGATTGCGGCGCAGCAATTGAGCGCGCAGGTATGCGAGAGTGAGACCGCTGTCGATGATGTCTTCGACGATTAGCACATGACGATGGGAAATGTCGGTGTCAAGGTCTTTGAGCAGGCGGACGACGCCGGACGACTCGGTACTGGCGCCGTAGCTGGCGACGGCGATAAAATCGATAGCCAGCGGCAGATCGATGGCGCGCGCGAGGTCAACCATGAACATGGCGCAGCCTTTTAAGACGCCAACCAGCAAGAGATCACCGAGTGAGCGGTAGTCGGCGGTGATGGCCGCAGCCAGTTCGGCGATGCGCTGTTTAATCTGTTCTTCGCCGATTAAGATGTAGTCAATATCCTGACGCATACTTACTCCTGTTCAGATACGGTGGGAGCAACCATTCCAATCCACATTGTAGCCTGATTTGGGTTGGGCATGACAATGCTGGCGGCGACGCGCAAGCCAGCCAGCCAGATAATCTGATCATCAGCGGTCACCAGCAGTGGCCAGCCGTCGCGCAAGGCCCGCGGCACATGCATATCAACAAAGATATCTTGCACGCGACGACTGCCAGGAGCGCCAGCGGGACGCATCCGGTCGCCGGGACGGCGCGGACGCAGGGTTAACGGCTGATCCGGCGCTTGGGCGAGCGGTAGCCACCAGCGATCAGGATTGTCAGGCGGATGCGTTTGCGCAACGCAGCGCCAGCCATTGGCCAGTTGAACTGTTCCGGTAAGGGGAAGGACAACAGGGGTGGTGATCTGGGGGGCAAATGGCGGAGCAGCATCAGGTCGGCGCAGGCTGATTGCGCGTTGATCGCAGATGAGCGTGATTTGCGGCGTCAATTGCAAGCTCCGGCCTGATGGGCCGTCGATCAATTGCATGGCAGCATCAATCTGGGTCAGACCAGGTTCATCGGCGCCAAGTTCGGCGATGGCGCGACGCAGGGCATAGCGACGCAAGACGGGATGCAAGGCGCGCAGCGCCGGACGATCAAATGCGATGAAGCCGCGTCGTTGTTCGACGAGCAACTGGCGCCAGTGATTGGTCAGAGTCTGCTGAATGAAATCGTAGTCTTCGGCGCAGATGCGCGCCATGCGACCAAGTGCAGCAACGATTTGAGGATTTTCGGTCGCGAGTTGGGGCAAGATCTGATGACGAATCCGGGCGCGGACGTAACGCACATTTTGATTGGTTGGATCATGGCGCGGTTGCAGGCCGTGAGCCGCGCAGTAGGCGACTAGCTCAGATCGACTTACACCCAGGAGCGGGCGCAGCAGCGGTGGGCCATATTGTGGCACTTGTCCGGCAGCGATCATCGGCGCTGCCCATTCGTTCCATTCCACCCGCGCCCGCATGCCGCGCAAACCAGCCGGGCCGGCGCCGCGCAATATGTGCATCAGGACGGTTTCAGCCTGATCGTCAGCCTGATGGGCCACGAGCACGCCAGCGGCCTGTTCAGCAATCGCTGCGGTGGCAAGGAAGGCATAGCGCGCCGCGCGGGCTGCGGCTGGCGTTGTGTCTGGCGGCAAATGGGCCTGTTCGATGACAGCGCGTAGTCCCCATGCTGTAGCTGTTTCGGCCACAAACGCTGCATCGGCTGCCGACTCGGCGCCACGCAGCCCGTGATCGAGATGAGCGACAACAGGGGTAGGACCCCCTTCGCGCCAGAGCGTGTAGAGTAGATGCATCAAGGCCAGTGAGTCACTGCCGCCTGACACGGCAACCAGTAAACGGTCAGTCGCCTGACCGCATCCTTCGGCAAGCAAGAACTGGCGCAGATGGTTGAGCATAACTGCCGGTGAGCGAGGAACGGATGAACGACGCGACCCAAATCGATGATACGTAGCGGTCTGGACAATAGCATCGATATTTTTCGCTGCTATCCTATCATAATTTGATGGCGATCAGAATGGGTGACGAGAAAAGCAGTAAATTGAGGTTGAGGTACGGTTAACCGGCAATGATCTGTAAAAACTCGTGTGAGCAAGCTGTGGATCGCATGTCACTATCAACAACAAAGCTGGTGAGCTACACTCACCAGCGATTGGTGCCGGAGGCGGGATTCGAACCCGCGACCTAACGATTATGAGCCGTTTGCTCTACCACTGAGCTACCCCGGCACGGCTCTCAAGTTTACCACTGGTGTGCAGATTAGTCAAGCTGTATTGGCTGTAGATGATGCTTGATAACAACCCAACCTGATACAAACCCGAAAGAGATTGTCGGCCATCGCGTATCATTCTGGTTGTGACCATTCATTGCTGATACCAGCTCTCGATTGCACGGATCGTTGCCACGTCTCTGGAAATGCTCACCAGGGTTTGCGCGACTTCAGGTCGAATTCCGGATAGCGTTAGGGTTGCTCCCATCAGCCGAACAGCCTGTGACACCTTGATGAGATCTGCGGCTGCCGGTTGATCGATGAAGGCTACCCCGGTTACATCGATGATCAACGCGCGCGCCTGGTATTGCTCGATAGCCTGCAAACTTCTCGACAACAGGCGCTGGGCGCGCTCTTGATCGAGCGTTCCAACCAGAGGCATGACCAGGCGGCCTGGCCCAATCGGGATGATCGGAATGTCGAGTTCGGAGATTGTGCGGTGCAGTTGTTGCTGTTCTTCTAAAGCAGCAGAAAGGCGAGCAGCGGTAGCCTGATATTCGCCAAGCAGCCGTTGCAGTTCGGCAGTGCGTTCGGCAATCCGGGTTTCAAGCGAGGCGTTGACATCAAGCAATTGCTGATACGATGCTTCGGCTTGTTGTTGCGCCTGATGCGCTTTGTTCAGCGCCGCATTCAGGCTTTGCGCGCCGATGAACGAGAGCAGCGCGCTCACGATGAGCAGCGTTGTGAGATGAGCAAAAGCGAGATTGAGTTGGAGTTGCTCGCGTGTTGCGGGTGGGAGGAGGATATACACCACGATTACCCCAATCAAATACACGCCAAGCACAATCCAGATTTGCCAGGGTTTTAAGAGCAGACTGGCGAGGAGCAATCCTAGAACAGTGTAGAAGGCATTGAAGGGCGAGGTGGGGTTGAGGATGAAACCGCTGAGCGACCCCAGCATGATGGCTGCCAGCAGGATCGATCCGCCGGTTCCAACCCATCCGATACGACCAAGGACGGCAGCCATGCCAAAAACGAAGATCGCCAACCCAAGATTGATCAAACGCCCGATCGTTGGTTGCAGCGCGGTAAGCGTACCACCGACGACAATCAGGATCAATATGACCCCCGATGACACGATAATGAGGTTTCGTCCGCGACGTTGGCGATCAGGATCGGGTGAGGAAACAGCGGTCAGTTGAGCGATGAGATTTTGCATGGGTCTCCTCTCCTGATTGGGATGGGCCGGAGTCGCAACGTTGTGCAGCGTAACGGCTTTATCCGAATTCTGCCCCAGGTGATGCCGAAGGTCGCAGATGGCAGTCTTAAGCAGTTGGGTGGTACTTATATCGATTGGTGTGCCAGCCTCATGGCCATTTCAGGATTGGGGGCAGTTATGAGGTTGCCCAAACCGGCGTTGAGATGAACGAGCGTCTGCGCTACTCCCGGTCGAATGCCGGTCACGATGGTGCGCGCGCCGAGCAGGCGGATAGCGGCGGCAGTGTCGATCAGGCCTTTGGCGACAGCAGTATCGATGACGGCAACACCGGTAATGTCAATGATGACGGTATGCGCTCGCTGGGTGGCGACCATTTCAAGAATGCGGTGGCGCAGTTGTTCGGTGCGCCGGCTGTCAAGATTGCCGACTAGCGGCGCGAGCAAGACCTGATCGTCAAGTTTCAACACCGGCAGTTCGAGCGCCGAAATCACTTCTAGCAGACGCTGTTGTTCGGTGGCGCGCTGTTCGAGTTCGCGTCGAGCCATTTCAGTCGCCTGGCGCGCCGTCTCGGCTTCGATAGCGCGCTCGTCGGCGAGCTGCAACGCCTGCATCTGCGCGCGCAGAATGCGGTCAAGAAAAGCCCAAATAGCAATGATTAACGCGGCAATGCTGGTTGTGCGCAGAAAGGTGAGCATTGTTTGCGGAATGGCAGACTCTTCCGCCGTTGGTATCAGGCCAACGATCCCGATAATGACGACGATGCACAGGATCATTGCGCCGATGGTAAACCGACGATCCTGCTGTAACCCTGCCAGCAAGATCACGACGGCGAGAAAGGGGGCGACAGCCAGGCGCAATTCGGGGAACCAGAATGCAACCAGGAGTTCGCAGACGATGATCGAAAGCGCGAACGGTATGGTGGCCTGCCATAATGGATAATTGCGCGCCATGAACCAGAGGGTCAACGCGCAGCCGGTGGCGGAGGCGAGCGCAATACCGGCAATGTCTCTAGCAAAGGGGCTGGCCGTGAGGAGAAATACAACCAGTGAGCTAACTAAGACGATTGTGTCGAGGGTGAGTGTCCAGGACGCAATTGCGCGCGCGATCCGTCGGTATGTCTGCTCGATGAAAGCGGATGAAGTGAGCATTGCATTTCTCCGGTTGAGGCGCGTGTTATCCGGACTTAATCGCAGGCAAGAAATGTATGGCTATAACGATACCATATTATTCATTGTTTGGGGTGTGTGACACAAGGTGAAATTGGAAGTTGAGGATGGTTGGCGCCGAAAGTTGTAAGGTTTACTGTCTGTCTCGATTCGGCTGCTATGTGTTCAGATCTGCTGTAATCAGAGAAACGCCTGCAAAGTACTATGTTTAACCTCTCTTCAAGATGGTGTCCGGAGGTAATGTTACCATTGCTCACCCACGGCGCGCTCTTTGCGCCAGCAGGTCAGCATCCAGGAGCGATACTCTTCGACATCCTTCTGTTGATCCTGAGTCTGGTGATTGCCGCGCGCGTATTTTGGCTGCGGCATCCGGCTGCCGATCACACATCCTACATGATTTACACCTACTGGTACTGTTTTCTACTGGCTGCCGCTATTGTCGTGCTCTAAAGCTAGATCCGTTCACCAGCCAATCATTTGGGGCACAGTGTTTTCCTGTGCCCCAACACCATTAGCAGGTTGCGCAGCGCTTAGAACCGACTCCACAGATACTGGTTGGTGACCTCGTGGTGGAACTGCACTTCTGCGCGCTTGATCAAGGTGCCGAGTTTGCGCGGACAGCGATCGGCAACCGTCGTCTTCAGATCGGCGAAGCGCGTCTGTACCTCTTCGCCGAGCAGGGCAGTGATCCATGCGCTCTGGCGGAAATTGGTAATCGCGTCGTAGATGTTGTCAGGCAGGGTAGCCGTGCCATTGCGCACATCGGTGGTAGGGAGTGGCCCTTCAAGACCGGTGCGCAAGAGGGCATAGATCGCCAGATAGGGGTTGGCATCGGGCGCAATCGAGCGTACTTCAATGCGGGCCGAGCGGGCATTGCCGATGGGGATGCGAACCATTGAGCCGCGATCGGTCGGTGAAGCCTTGATCTGGTTGGGAGCCTCGAAGTGTGGATCAAGCCGACGGTAAGCGTTGACGCTTGAGTTCAGGATCAGACAGAGATCTTGAGCATTGTTCAAGATCCGGTCGATAAAGCTCCAGGCCAGCTCTGATAGGCGCTCAGGGCCGTTGGCATCGTAGAAGAGATTCACTCCCTGTCGCGAAAGCGAGATGTTGGTGTGCATGCCATTGCCGTTCACGCCGGTGACCGGCTTGGGCAGGAAGCTGGCAGTCATATCAAGCTTGCTGGCAATCTGGCGACAGATCAGCTTGTAGAGCAGAATCTGGTCGGCGGCAATGGTGGCTTCGGTGTAGCTGTAGTTCATCTCGAACTGCGATGGCGCTACTTCGGGGTGATCCTTCTCGTTTTCGAACCCCATTGCCCGTTGCGCTTCAGCCGCCATGTCGATGAACTGGCGCAGCGGATCGCCGGGGAGCGAGTGGTAATAGCCGCCGGTGCTGACCATCGTGAATTCACCCGTCTCGCGGAAGCGCTGCTCGGCATTGCGACCCTTGAAGAGAAACCCTTCAATTTCGGTAGCGATGTTGCAGGTGAGGCCGTCGCGCTGGTACAGCTCATGCGCGTAGCGATGTAACCGACCGCGCAGGTCGGCTTCGTATGGGGTGCCGTCCTGGTTCAGCACATACCCGAAGACCAGCACTTTGCCCGGGCCGAAGATGTCTGCTGGCAACCAGTAGAAGGCCGACCAGTCAATGGCGAGGCGCAGATCCGACTCGGCCTGCACTGAGAAGCCACGCACTGATGAGCCATCGAAAGTGAGATTGTCGGCGGATGATAGCAAAAACTTCTTGTCGTAATCGAGCATGTGCAGGCGACCTTCGAGGTCGGTAAAACAGACGGTGACGGCCTTGATCCGACGCTCGTCGGTCAGGTAGCGCATGCGTTCCTCGCGCATCACGTCGGGCGAGACGCGGGCCAGGCGCTGGCGCTTGACACTCAGGTTTAGTTCCTCAAGTTGCTCGTAGGGAATTTCGAGAAAATCGCGCAGCTCGGTCATAGTTGGATTCCTTCATGCTACGAAGTCGATAAATTGTTGAGGGGTATTATACCCGGATGAGCAACAACCGCTGTTGATTTGGTGAATGATACAGATGTGGCGCAGAGTTAGCCTGGTAGACGGATTTCGTCGATCTGCCAGCCTGATAGCGTGAATCTGACCACAACTTCAAGCCGATTTGCGCGGTGATGACAGGTAAAGCGCAGGGGAATGGTCAGTCGGGCGCCGGGCATCGGCCAGTCTGGCGCGCGGTATGGCCCCAACGCCAGATTGGGTTGATGCCGGGCGAGTTGCCGTTCGGCGATCAGGATGTGGAGTGAAGCCGGCGTTTGCATCCGATCGGCAAAGTCAGTCAGTTCCGACGGGTTATTGCGTTCGATTGCAGCAAGCAGGTCGTAAATGGCTGCGGTGGGCATGCGATATGGCCGCGTGACTGCCATCAGGCCGCGCGCAATCCGAGCCGGTAGCGCGTGGTCAAGTGGCAAAAGGGCAACGCTGGCGATGACGCTGAGCGCGCAGCACCAGTAGCAAAGCAGGTAACTTGTTCGCATGACGGCGTGCCTTTGGCGTGCCGGCAAGAGCCAGATGACGCTCTTGCCGGCAACGCAATCTATTTCAGTGTGCGCAGATACGCCATCAAATCAGCCATCTCCTGGTCGGTGAGATTGTGGGGTGGCATGTAGCCGATACGTCCGGTGCCACCGGTGCGGATCCATTCAGCGACGTTTGCTTCGCTCCGCTCTTTACCATTTGGCAGCAAACCATTGTAATCAACACCTTTGGGCAATACCGGCCCTTTGGCGCTGAAGAGGCCAGCTAAGCCTGGCCCGACTAGCACTTCTCGGTTCGTGGTGTGGCAGGCTGCGCATGGCCCGAAGAGATCTTTGCCACGAGTAGCATCGCCTTGCGCTGAAATTGATGTATCGGCAAGAGCTGCTGGTAGCTCGGTAGCGGGACCGGAAGAGGCGTTATTGCGATTGCTGCCACAGGCAGAGAGCAGCGCGATGAACACGATCAACAACAACCCGAAGATCTTTGCAGTCCAGTGCGTCATAAGTGTGCTCCTTGCGGATAGCTAAATCTATCACCTGCGCTCATGCGCAGACATCATCATTTCTGCAAACCGGGCAGGCCATTCCTGTTGACCAGGACGGTTGATTTGGGCTTGCCGCCGACTCTGCGTATGGGTGGCAGTCGGTCGGCGTCAGGTGAGAGAGAAACGCAAGGAGTGAGCGCGTGGCGGTGGCGTCGGTGGCGATAGGTCGCAAGTCGGTGGTCGTGATTGAGGGATAATGATAACGAGCAGGATTAGCGGCACGATAGCCAAAAGAGCCAGCGCGAGAGGCGGCAATGATTCATATATAGCGCGCGGCCGTGCCGTTTCGATCGGCGTTGGTTCAGTGGCGGTCTGGTCGGTGGTCGCGCCGGGATGCAGAACGCATAAGAAGTAATTGGTGGCGGACTGGCTTATCAACCACTCCTGAATCAGACAATGCAGCACACAGCTTAGTGGACTGAGCAGAGCCAGTTCGAGAACAACAAGGATGGTTAGGGCATGTAAACCCCGGTTGCGCAAGAGATTCAATTGCCGGAGCAGCCGGTTCATGCGAAAGATCGTGCTGTTTTTCACAGCATTATCCTAGCGAGCGGCGCTCAGGATGTCAAGAGTTCAACATCAGACTCTGGAGGAAATGCCGGTGAAGAAGTGACCAGACAATTGCAAAGGCGCAACTATGAGGCGCAAGATTGGTGATGACACGCAAATCTTGCGCCTGGCGCCAATCTAACTGTGGGTAAAGGTCGATCGGGGGTGAGTTGTCGGATCGGGTGTGACGGTTGGCTCAGGAGTGGGGCCGGTATCGCTCCAACCTTGATTTTCGAGCGTCATCGCCACCTCGGCGATGGTCATATCATGGTTACATACAATTTGACAGGCGAGACGGTATTCACCCAGCAGATTACGCTCTTGGAGCTTTGCATATTCAGCCGCCGTCATCTCATCTGGCTCGCCAGCGGCAAACTTAACCCGGCAGGTCGTGCAGCGCGCATAACCACCGCAGCGGTGTCCAATCGCGATTCCGGCCTGCTCGATTGCCAGCACCAGCCTCGTGTTGGCGGCAACCTCAATCGAACGGTCACCAATCGTAACAGTGGGCATACTACCTCCACCAGCTTTTCAGAAAACGATAGTAGTGTATATTCAAACTACCATCAGAACGTGATCACGTCAATCGTTGGCATTGCAGGCGCAAATCGGATTGCGGTGTTGAGGCGATGAGCGAATGGACAGGCGAAAGCGACGAGGGTAGACAGCCCTTCCGTGGTCTGCGCGATGGCCTGGATCAATCGCAGTGCATGAACTCCGTAGTGAACAAGAGCAGACTCGTCAGTTGCAACGCTTCGCCGCTTCAAGCCCGGAGATACGTCACCGCCTTGCCTCTTACGCCCGGCCATACGCAGTCGTGGCAAAAGCCGGTCTGCGCGCGTATCGGTGAGCTTGAGGCGGCGCTGACCGATCACCGCTGCTCGCGGTCAGGTTATGGCTTCAGCGATTGAGCTGCTGAAGCAGGTGATTCAAATACGCGCGCAGCTCGGCAGCATTGGCGGCGCTATGGCTATCAATGATTTGATCGTCTGGTAGTTGTTCGATCAGTCTGAGCGCTCGCTGTGAAGAGCGACGAGCAGTATCGGGTTGTTTGAGCCGCGCTGCGACATTTGCCATCCCGACATACCCCATGATGAACTGTGGGTTCAGATAGACGCTACGGCGATAATCGGCCAATGCGGTTTCAAAGTCACCGTGATGTTCGGCTATCTGGGCCTGGAGGTAGTAAGCCGGAGCAAAGAGCGGGTATGCCTTCAGCAGCGCTCGCAAAATGCTCTCGGCGGTATTCCAGTCACCCTGGTCGGCGGCAGTTTGGGCCGCGCGCAGGAAATCTTCGGGCGACTCCGCCGGAGCTGTAACTGGGGCTGGCGGCGCGCTGGCGCGCGATGGGGCGGGCTTTGGCGGAGCAGGCGGCGGTGTTGCCAATGGCGCTGGCGTTGGTTCAAGGGATGATGGCAGCGCTGACGCGGGCGCAAAAGGCGCTGCCGATAAAGGTTTGCGGTAGAGCACAGTGCCAGGAGCGTTGTGAGTTTCAAACTGGCGGTACAGTTCAACGTTTGGCTCGGCGTGCCCGACCACCAGCCAGCCGCCAGGAATGAGTGAGTCGTAGAGGCGTTGGACGACCTGACGGGTTGTCGCTTCGTCAAAATAGATCATAACGTTGCGACAAAAGATAATATCGAAGGCGATGATACCCAATTGCGGCGAGGGGTAGACCGGTTCGACCAGATTGAGCTGAGCGAAGGTCACATCGGCTCGAATCTCGCGTCGCAACTGCCATTGCCCTCCTACCGGCACAAAGTAGCGGTCGCGCACCTCCGGCGGAGTTTCACGAAACGACCAGTTTCCGAAACAGGCTTCGCGCGCACGGGCGAGAAAATGCCGGTTGATGTCGGTAGCGAGAATGCTGATCTGCCAGGGCGGATCGGATGGCAATTGCTCGCGGAGGGTGATGGCAATGGAGTAAGGCTCTTCACCGGTAGCGCAGCCTGCGCTCCAGACGCGCAGATAGCGCACCATGGAACGGCGCTGGATCAGGTCAGGCAGAATGATTTCACGCAGGGCGGCAAATTGGGCTGCGTTGCGAAAGAAATAAGTTTCGCCAATAGTCAGCTCGGCGATCAATTCATCCCAGGCCGCAGGGTAGCGTTCTATCAGCGAGAAGAGCTTGCAAGGATCGCTAATGCCAAAGTGCTGGGCCGCGCGCTGTAATCCATAGATCAGGTCAGCGCGGCGCTGCTCTGGATAGTGCAGGCCAGCGCGCTCGCGGATGAGCGTGGCAAAGCGGTCATAAAGCTCTTCTGTGATGACATTCATAGTCGCTCCCTCATACCTGGCGCTGAAACGATTCTTACCGTGGCGATCCAAGCAGCGCAGCAATTGATAGCCCTAATCGTTCGAGCGGAAGCTCGTGCCGCACGGCGCCAAGCGCTTTGGCCGCTTTAGGCATACCGTAGACGACGCACGAAGCTTCATCCTGGCCGAAAGTTGGGCTGCCAGCCGCTGCCAGCGCAGCGAGTCCATGCGCGCCATCTTCGCCCATGCCGGTCAAGATAACGCCAATCGCGCTTGCGCCGTAATGTCTGGCCACGCTTTCAAACAGGTGATCGGCGCTAGGGCAATAGCGATCGGCTTCGCCAGCAGGTAGCACACCGGCGCTACCGCGTTGGGTAATGACGAGATGCAGGCCATCGGCTGGCAGGTACACGTGACCGGTTTGGAGCGCTGTTTCGCGATTGATCACGTGAACCGGCTGAGGGATAACGCTCCCCAGCCAGCCGGCCATTGCCGGCACGAATCCGCTGGCTACGTGTTGGGCAATCACAATCGGGGCAGGCACGCTGGCGCCAAGATCGGTCAATACCGATTGCAACGCCGCCGGTCCGCCAGTTGAAGCCGCAATTGCCAGTAGTTGATAATGTGAACCTGGTTCGCGTTTGATCGCCACCGGTGTTGAACGTGGAGGATGACGGGTAACGACTTTGACTCCTGACATGAGGCGCAAGGTGCGGATAAAGTGTTCGCGGTCGGTGGCGCTGGTCGGATCGGTCGACGCTATCGGTTTGCGCACCACAGCCAGCGCGCCGGCGGCCAGCGCTGCCATTGCGCGTTGTTCGGCATTGCCGGCGCTGGCGCTGAAGAGCACAATCGGCGTCGGTCGTTGCTGCATAATCTGGCGGGTTGCTTCGTAGCCATCAAATACTGGCAGATGAATATCCATCGCAACCACGTTTGGGCGCAAGCGAATGGTTGATTGCACGGCCTCGTGTCCGTTCATCGCGGTGCCGGCAACTATCAGGTCTGGCGTTGCTTCGATATACGAACGCAGTAATGTAAGCTGACTGGGCGAGTCTTCGACTAACAAAACCCGAATGGGATCGCGACGGTCGCTCATGATGCGCACTACCCTGGCCACATCAGGAGTTGATGTGACGATAATCAGAACCGACATGATGAGTATAGACAGTCGTGGTAGTGTTGTCGAGGTATGCAAGCAACGCCGGGGGATCCAACACCGGAACAATCCCTTCGGGAGTGCGAAAGGAAGCCTTCAGCAGATCAGTGCCAAAGGTGAGTGGCGTAATATTGTCAGACGAGATTTGCTGGACGCCATACACCCCATCAACCAGCAATCCCAGTTGAGGCTGGTCGGTATCAATGCTGAGTACCATCACCATGCTCTGCAAACTGATGCTCAATGGCTGGTCAAGCAGCCGATGCCCGATCAACACCGGGATGAGGGTACCGCGCAGATCGAGCAGGCCAGCAATGATCGGTGGCGCGCCAGCAATTGGGGTTAGCTCAGGCAACCGCGCGATCTGCTGCACGGCTGTCAGAGGTAGCGCAAAGGTTTGCCGACCAACTTGAAAGGTGACAAAAATGGAGGTTGTCATAATACTCACTCGTATCTGAGATTGACGCGCTAAACGGTGCGGAATTTCATCGTGACCAGGTGACCTTGTGGCGAAGAAGTGACATTTGTCTCATCAACGAGGGAAAACGCTGTTTGCACAGGTTCCTGGCGGGCAATGTGCTGGTACGCTTCACGTTCTGACTCACATTCGACAACGAGAGGATGGTGAACATCTCTATCATCGCAGTGGATCACGATAGCGCTGGCGTAGCAGTGATGGATCAATGCGCGCGCCACTTCACTGACCGCAGCGGTAATGCGAGCCTGTTGCGCTGGCGGCAGTTCCATCGCTCGCGCACTCTGACGTAGCGCCTGCCGAAGCTGAATCAGGTCAGCTTCCGTGCTGATGATGAGTTGTTGGGGCGGCACATGTTTCATAACGCATCTCAGAGTAAACGCTCAATTGTTGCCAGCAGCGCCTGTTGATCAAACGCTCGCTTCACGATGTATGCATCGGCGCCAGCGGCTAGACCCCGCTCGCGATCGGTTGGATTATCAAGTGATGTGACCAGGACTACCGGTATAGCGCGGAGATGCGGATCCGAGCGAATCCGCTCGGTCAGCTCAAAACCGTTAATGCGTGGCATATCTACATCGCTCAGCACAAGCTGGCACCCTTGCTGATCGCGCAAAGCGCGCAGACGCTCAAGCGCCTCCTGGCCATTGGTGGCAAGAACAACGTGATACCCCGCCGACTCGAGAATATTCTTTTCAAGGGTGCGAGTGGTAATTGAGTCGTCAACTACCAGGATCGTGGGTGTTCGGCGTGGCTCGACCGGACGATCAGGGGGTAGCAGATGCTGCGATGAGGTCATTGCGGCGCGCAATAAATCAACCGAATCGAGAATGGGAGCAACACTGCCATCGGCCAGAATGGCAGCACCACTCACAAATCGCACTCGCTGCAATGGGAGCGGCAGACGATGAACAACCAGCTCTAGTTCCTCGCTGACGGCATCAACCAGGAACGCGACACGGCGTTCGTTAACGCCGAGCAGAATCGCTGGCGATGGCGTATCCAGGTCAATGGCAGTCGGTGTTTTCAATCCTAGAAGCTGACCGAGCGCAATCAAGGGCAAGGGCCGACCTTCGACCAGCAACGCAGTGCGACCTTCCAGCGCGCGGATATGGTCGCGACGAGCCTGAACAATCCGCTGCATGCTATCCAGTGGCAGCGCAAAGGTGTGCCCGGCAACTTTCACGAGCAGGCCGTGCGAACGTTGCAAGGTCAGCGGCAGGCTGAGATTGAAGGTAGTGCCTTGCCCAGGAGTGGAGGTGACAGTCACCTGCCCACCCATCCGTTCAACCGTTGTGCGCACAACATCAAGACCGACGCCGCGGCCTGAAAGAGAACTTACGCTAGTCTTGGTCGAGAAACCGGGCATAAAGATGAGATCAAGCGCCGCATGATCATCAGCGCGATCGGTGTCGCGGGCGCTGACAATGCCGGAAGCAAGCGCCTGCTGCCAGATCCGGGCCGGATCGATACCGGCGCCATCATCGCTGACACTCAGGTTCAGTCGATCGGCAGTGGCGCGCGCTGTCAGCTTGATCAAACCTGTTGGCGCTTTGCCGGCTGCTTCGCGTTCGGCGGGTAATTCGATCCCGTGATCAACGGCGTTGCGCAGCAGATGGAGGCAAATCATCCGCACTTTATCGAGCACTTGCCGATCGGCTTCAGCGCCGCCGTCATCGATGACGAATTCAACCTGCTTGCCTGCGCTGCGGGCCAGTTCGCGCACGTGCAGGCGCAACGGGCCAATAATTTCGGTCAGTGGCGCCATCCGGGTTTGCTGAATCTGCGCCTGCAAGCGCGCGCTAATTGCGGCCAGGCGGTCGTGATCTTCGCGCGCGCGCGTCGCCAGTTGGGCAACCTTCGTTTGCAGAGTATCAATAAGCTCATTTGCCAGTTCCAGTGTTGTTAGCAGCGCTTGCTGGTCATCGATAACACTGCGCGACGAACCGCGACGCGAGTCCGTTCGCAGTAGTGGTCGGGCTTTGCGCCAGGCTCGCCGCCAGCGCTCAGTGAGCGGCGCCAGATCGTGTAAATCGCGCGCCAACTGGCGTGAACGCAACGTGCAGGTGAGCAATTCACCGGCCTCGTGCATCAGGTGATCAAGCACGCTCACTTCGACGCGAACGCTCATATCAGTGGTTGCGGCGCCGGTTGTGCTATCGCTGACGGCGCGCGCAGGTGTGGTCGGCGGAACAGTAGTGGCGGGGGCAGGCGATTGAACAATGGCTGACAACTGTGCCAGCATTGCTGCGAAGGCCGCTTCGTCGGCAATGTTGCCCGGCACGGCCTGATTCATCAACTCGCCGATCAGATCGAGCGATTGGTAGATCACATCGCAGATGTCTGGACTGAGGGTGAGCTGATTTTGACGCAAGGCGGCAAAAATATTTTCTACCTGATGGGCAAGCTGTTCCACCGTTGCCACGCCGGCGGCGCGCGCGCCACCTTTCAGACTATGGGCAGCGCGAAACAGGCGGTCGATCATCTCACGCCGCTGCGGATGATCCGGCTGGCGTTCCAGGTCAAGCAGAATATCGGCAATCGCTTGACGATGTTCGGCCTGCTCAGCCCGGAAGACGGCCAGCACTTGCGATTGGATGTCGTCAGGAGAGAGCATAGCATCCTCGCCTCGGCGCAATAGAATTCCTCAAGCAATGGCGATAGCCGTTTGCGCTTTCAGAGCCGGTAAGAGGCCACTGTCTGCTGCAACTTCTGCGCCAGGATATGCAGGTCTTGGGCGGCGCGTTCAGCCTGCCGGGTCGAAGCCAGCGCCTGAGTTGTAGCTTGCTGAATGTTCGTCATAGCCTGACCGATCTGCTCCATACCGACCATCTGTTGCTGGGCTGCGGCGGCCATCTGGATGTTCGCCTGGGCGCCGCTTTCGACCTCGCTGGCGATGCGATGAATGATCCGTCCGGCCTGCGCGGCCAGGGTAACACCTTGTTCAACCCCTTTAGCGCCCTCCTCGGTGACCATCACTGCCGCATTGGTGGCCTTCTGAATCTCGGCCAGAATATCGCGCACCTGCTGCGCAGCCGCCTTCGAGCGTTCTGCCAGCTCGCGCACGTGTTGAGCAACGACAGCGAAGCTGCGTCCTTGCTCGCCTGCTCGCGCCGCTTCGATGGCGGCATTCAGGGCCAGTAAATTGCTCTGATCGGCCAGTTCGCTCACGGTGGTCATAATCACGCCGATAGCCTGCGTCTGTTCGGCCAGGCCAAGGATGGTCTGGGCAATTGTCTCGACGCGCGAACGAATTTGATTCATGCCATTAATCGTATCCTCAACTGCCTGCGCGCCCTGGCGGGCAATCTCAAGCGCAGTTTGGCTGTCGTTGGCGACCTGGGTGGCCTGTTTGGCTGTCTGCACTGAGATGGCCTTGACCTCATCAATCGTGGTTGCGGTCTGCGTTAGCGCCGCTGATTGCTCGGCAGCAGACGAGGCCTGTTGCGTGGTAGCGGCCAAAATCTCGGCGGCGGCGGTGGCAATATCGGCATTGGCGTGCTGAACCTGAGCCGCAATTGCGCGCAAACCTTCGACCATGGTATTCAGTTGCTGGCCGAGGAGAGCGAGATCGTCGTTATTGTTCGCGACCGGGAGGCGAACGGTGAGATTGCCGCGGGCCACTTCGGCTGCAAACGCACTATAGTCACGCACCACCTGTTCGAGATACTCTTTGGCGATTTTGGTGGCACTGGCGGCGCGCAATTCCTCATTGGCGCGTCGTTGTTCTTCCAACTGATTGCGGATGGTGCTGGCCATCTGGCTGAAAGCGACTGCCAGCCGACCAACTTCATCTTTCCCGTCAGGGAGGTGATAGTGTTCGCTGATCTTGCCGTTTGCCATCTGCATCGCGGCGCCGGTCACCATCCCCAGCCGTCGATCAATGCTGCCCGCAATAAACAGTGTGAGCAAGGTGCCCAGCGTGATAGCTGCAAATGTGCCGCCAATCAATACCATTTGTAGATTACTCGTTGCATTTGCCGACTCCGCCAGCATTTCATCGAGCAGATCCTGTTCGAAACTGACCAGTTGTTTCATCAGGTCGCTAATGCGGATGAATCGGTTGCGACCGATCCGGCTGGCCACCATCTGAATCACCTGGTCAATCGAGGCTTCACCGCGGATCACGGCATAGCGCAGCTCAATCAATGGTTGGGCAGCTTCAGCTTTCCATAATGTCACTTCATCGTCGATTTCGTTAATCAACTGATAACCAATGGTCTGATCTGGAACGATGTCGCGTAACTCGGCCAGCAGATCGTTGTACTGCTTCTGCCCACTTTCATATTTGTCAAGGAAGGTCGGATCGCCCGTGATCAGAAAGCCGCGCTCGCCCGATTCCATCATGTGCAGGCTGGCTTCCATCTGATAAGTATGTTGAATCACTGCATATGTTTTTTGCAACTCTTGTTCGCGCTCTTGCGCAGTCTGGAGCGCCTGGAATGCCGCAACTGCGACGAAGATCATTCCGATCAGGATGAGACTGACAATAAGCAGGATTTTATTGCGCAGACTGATTGAATTGAGGAAGGCCATAGCCGGCTCCTTCTCGATACTTATGCCTGATTGGCATCGGCCAGGGCAATTGCCTGGGCTACGACGTTGTGCAATTCCAGAGCCACGTCATCTTTGAAGAGGTAATCGTCAGCGCCGAGCGCCAGCGCTTTTTCCACGCTGGTGATCTGATCGCGGTGTGAAAGCATGACAACCGGGATGTGACGAGTGGCGCGATCTCGTTTCAGCCGGTCGAGGACTTGAAAACCGTCGAGCATCGGCAGATCAATATCGAGCAAGATGAGATGTGGACGCAACGCGCAGGCAGCGCGCCAACCATCAAGGCCATTGTCCGCAATCTGCACCCGATAACCGGCCTGCTCGAGCATAAGGCGAAAGTTGAGTGCCTGACTTGGGCTATCTTCAATGAGCAGAATGTCGGGACAATTCATAAGCGCTCCTCCTACGGATGAGTCGGTTCATCGGCAGAGTCCACAGCCAGGCGCGGGTCATGTAACAGTCCGGTGGGATCGAGATGAATGGACAACTGCTCATCAACGCCGAGCACCCAATGGACGCCGTGGCCGGCAATGGACGACGGCGTTGGCAAGAGGGTTGGTGTTTGGGGCTGTACCGCCAGCACCTGATCGACCAGGAGCGCCGCTTCGATTGCGCCATCGCTGACGATGAGCAAATGCATTGAAGGATTGGGCATTGTCGGCGCCAATCCGAGTAGTGGCCGGATGTCAAGGCAGACGACCAGTCGCCCGCGCACGTTAATCAGGCCCAGAACGGCGGGTGGTACTGCCGGCAGTGGCGCGATTGACTCGAAACGGAGCACTTCACGGGTGGCGGCGGCAGGTAGACTATAACGTTCGTCGCCGAGCGAGAATTGCAGGAAGAGTTCGCCAATGGCGGCAGTGGCGTTTTGATCGCGACCGGCGAGCGCGCGGGCGCGTTCGCGGAGGATCTCGCGGGTGTCAGGGTTGGAAAGCAGATCGATGAGATCCATAGATGGCCTCATTGCCAGTTGCTACGAATGCAGAAGACTTGTGCGCTGTGATGGGTATTGGAATTGAGCTAGAGTTTGTCTCCTTATCGATGACAGATTTTCAATCTGAATGACCGGCGTCAATCGAGAGGAATATATTGTTTGTAACTTCTATTATCGCGCGTTATCCGTTGTTGGCGAGTTGTGGATGCGTATCAAATAATGACTTTTCTGTCAACTATGCTACTGCGTGGTTGTTACGAACATGTTACTGGAGAAGTCAATGTCTAAATATTCAGGTAATTGTGATACCTGTGCCGGCGATCACTTCGCCAATCTCCCAGATCGGCTGGCCAGCGGCGACACAAAGGTCCCGCAGCGCCGTAGCCGCCGTCGGCGGCACTGCAATGAGCAGGCCGCCCGAAGTCTGCGGATCGGCCAGGAGTAGCTGATGCGCGGGCGAGATGGTAGGGGCGAAAGAGGTGTATGCGGCAGCATGGTCGAGGTTGCGTCGCAGACCGCCGGGCACCATACCGGCTTCGGCATATGATAACGCGCCGGGCAGGGCTGGCACGTCAGTTGCGTTGATGCGCAGACCAACTGCGCTCTGGCGGGCAATTTCCGCAGCGTGACCGAGCAAGCCGTAACCGGTCACATCGGTCGCAGCATGCGCTTCAACCCGAGACATCAATTCGGCAATCTGGCGGTTGAGCGTGAGCATTGAGGAGATGGCGGTTGCCAGGTCAGTGGCAACGACAGCGTTTCGTTTGGCCGCGGTAGTAATCAGACCAGTACCGAGCGGTTTGCTCAGCAATAATCGATCGCCGGGCTGAGCGCCGGCTTTGGTGATGATGCGAGCCGGATGAACCAGGCCGGTCACGCACAAGCCGTACTTCGGTTCGCGGTCGGTGACGGTGTGGCCGCCTACCACAACAGCGCCGGCCTCGGCGGCCTTGTCGATGCCGCCTTGCAAAATTGCGGCGATGATGGACTGATCGAGATCGTCGGGAAAGGCAGCGATGGCGAGCGCGAGAATCGGCTTCCCTCCCATGGCGTAGACATCGCTCAGCGCATTTGCGGCAGCGATGGCGCCATAGGTATAGGGGTCATCGACAATCGGCGGGAAGAAATCGACTGTCTGCACCAGCGCCGTGTCGGGATTGAGCTGGTAGACTGCTGCGTCATCGCTTTCGGCCAACCCGATCAGCACCTGGGGATGGGTTGGCGCGCGCAGTGCAGCCAGCACCGAAGCCAGGGCACCCGGCCCCAACTTCGCTGCTCAGCCGGCGCAGGCAGCCAGATTGGTTAGCCGGATGCGTTCGCGTTCGTCGGTCATCGCGCTTGTCCTGGTGGTAAAGTTATGATGAGCTATCAATGCTAATAATAAGCGCAAAAACGCGCAGACGCAAAGGGTTGAACACTATCGAATCGATGCAGTTCCTTCCCTCTTGCCGTAGCTACGCGATTCTATAGACGCTGTGGAGTATTGAGCCGCAGCGGATTGCTATTTGACCCGAACGATACGGTTCGCCGTTTCAAGGCATAGGCAATGCCTTCCTGCAAGGTAGCTTTCGTTATGATCTCCTTCAGATCGATCCCGATTCCAACCAGCGTTTGGGCAATTTCCGGGCTAATTCCGGTTAAGAGGACCTGTGTGCCGAGCAAACTGGCAGCCTGGGCAGTGCGGATCAGCGCGCCGGCAACCTGGGTGTCAACCACATTGACGCCGGTAATGTCGATAATCGCCACGGTGGCCTGATAGCGGCTGACCCCGTTCAGGAGCGCCTCCATGATCTGTTGCGCGCGGGTTGAGTCAATAGCGCCGATTAGCGGCATTGCCACGATACCGTCAGCAATCGGTATCAGTGGAGTACTCAGCTCGCGCAAGATCGCCTGTTGCGCCTCAATGATCTGCTCTTGCAGCGCCAACCGTTGTCGTTCCTGTTCGACGCGCAATTGTTCGCTGATGTCGTGGTTGATCGAGGCATAGCCGATCAGATGACCGCGGCGATTGCGCAACACCGGCGCCGCAACCTGCATGGTGATCGTCGAGCCATCGCGATGACGATAGCGCAACGTTGTGCGCCCGATTCCGTGTTGTCGGGCATGGCGGATAAGGGTGTCGAAGGATGGTTGATCGGCTGGTTCGATCAGATCGCGCCACAATCTGCCGGCTAGCGTGTCGTAGCCAAGCAAGGCTGCGAAAGCCGGGTTGGCGTAAGTGATTCGCAAATCGGGGTCGGTAATGCCAATCCCGTCAGGCGCATTCTCGACCAATAACCGAAACGTATGTAGCCCCTCTTCCTGGCGACGCAATTCGGTAATATCTTCGTAGAATCCGAGCACCCCGATGATGGCGCCATCGCGTTGCAGCGGAACCTTGCCGGTGCGGACATAAATTGTTGAGCCGTCACTTCGTGTCAGCGACTCTTCGATATTCAATTTCGGGCCGGTGTTCATGATGACTCGGTCGCTGTATTGGTAGACCGGCGCCTGTTTGTGCCATGGCAGATCGAAATCGGTTTTGCCGATAATTTCGTTGAAGCTGCTCAGTCCGGCATCGCTCAAGACGCGCCGATTACAACCGAGAAATCGCGACTCTTTATCTTTCCAGAAGACGCCAACCGGCAGATTGTCGATCACGGTGTAGAGCATGTCGCGTTTTTCGCGCAGTTCCTGGCGGAGCCGCACAAGCGGTGAAATATCGTGACCGATTGAGGTAAATCCAGCTACGTGACCCTGGTTGTCATAATGGATTGTCACCGACCACAGAAACGAGAAGACGGTACCGTCGCGATGGATGATGCGATTCTCACTTTCAGCCGTGCGTAGACCCTGCTGCACCCACTCGATAACCTGTTGCTGTAACCGTTCGCGGTCGTCAGGGTAAGTAAGTTCCAGGACGCTCTTGCCGATACACTCTTCTGGCAGGTAGCCAAAATAGCGTTGCGCAGCGCTGTTAGCATAGGTAATAATGCCTTGCAAATCCGCTTCCGTCACGAGGAGTGAAGCGCCATCGAGCGCAGCGGAGAGTCGGGAAAGGCGGGCAGGATCAGAATCGTGGCCGAAGGAGGTGAATGAAGTGTCGGCGGGCACGGACGACCTCCGATACGAAAACCGATTATCTCATTAGAGAACGGGCTACCAGCCGGTGGCAGCCCGTTCTGCGCACGCTACTCATGGTAATCAGAAAGGTTTATTACGTCAATGCTGGTGTAAACGATTTTTTAACGAATCGGTGAAAGGTTTCAGAAACGCGGATGGCTCTCCAGTTGCTGAACGAGCGCTTCGAACAGATCGCTCTCGGTAATAATGCCGATGACGCGGTTTTGTTCATCGATGACCGGCAATCCGCCGATCTTATTTTCAATCATCAACAACGCCGCTTCGCGCAAACCGGTTTCAGGCGTGACTGCAATCGGATTTTCGGTCATCACCTCATAGACCTTCACATTGCGTAGCGCCTGAGCAATATCGACCGGATCCAAACCGGCAACCCGCATGACATCGGCGCCGCGAATGTCACCCTGAGTAATAATTCCGCGCAATTCACCGGTATCTACCACAACCGGTAGCCGCCGGATGTCGTGTTCGCGCATCAACGCCAGCGCTTCACTCAGCGGCGCAGCAAGGTTGATGGTAATGGCCGGCGCGCGCATCCAGTATCGAATCTCCTGTTCTGCCGGCACAGCCGGTTTGGGTTTGTTCGTCATGATGCGCCTCCTTGCGCTGATAAGACGATCTAATTTACTTTTATCGTACCAGAAATCACAGCTCAGTATGGTGAAAGGTTGCGGGGTCGTAGTAATTATGCGACAACCAGATCGCTGGTTCGGTTCTGAGATCATTTGCTGTCGCCGAAGGTGGTACAATACCTCTGCCGACAGAAGGGAGGAAACGTTGTGGCGCGCTGTTGTGCTTCGTTGTTGCTGTCAATCTTCATCGGGCTGATGGCCTGCGCAGCTCCGCCGTCGAACCAGCCCTCAGCAACGCCTACCAGCGTGGTCGTGTCGCTCCCGCTGGCATTTGGGCCAGAATTAACGGCAACCGCCACGCCAGCGGTTGTATCGCTTCCGCTGGTCGGCGCGGCAGAATCGGCTTTAGCTCAGACACCGCCGTTGTTGCCCTACCGGGTGGTAGCCAGTTACCCGCACGATCCAAATGCCTGGACGCAGGGTCTGATCGTCGCCGGTTCGGGTCGGTTGTACGAAGGTACCGGCGATTATGCCAATTCGTCACTGCGCGAAGTTGATCTGGTGACCGGTCAGGTCTTGCGGAGCGTTGATCTTGGTAATCCGACGCTGTACGGTGAAGGAATCGCTCAGATCGGCGATCGGATCTTTCAATTGACCTGGCAGAATGGCCAGGGCTTCGTTTACGATGCGCAGTCGTTTACGCGCATCGGCACATTCTCATATCCAACGCCGCCAGCCACGATGCCACGCGAAGGATGGGGCCTGACGTATGACGGCGTCCATCTGATTATGAGTGATGGCACAGCGACGCTCTATTTCATCGACCCGGAGGCCACGGTTGCCAGCGGTCAGTTGACAGTAGTTCGCTCGGTGACGGTGCGGAACGGCAATCAACCGCTTCATCGCTTGAATGAGTTAGAGTACATCAACGGTGTGATCTTTGCCAATGTCTGGTACAGTGACTTAATTGTGCTCGTCGATCCGGAACAAGGTCAGGTGATTGGCGCGCTCGATATGAGCGATCTGCTCACGCCGCAAGAACGCGCTACCGCCGATGTGCTCAATGGGATTGCCTACGATCCGGCCAGTGACTTGATCTTTGTAACCGGGAAATACTGGCCGCGTCTGTTTGCGATTGCGCTCGAACAGAAACTTTACCTGCCGCTGATCGCCGGTCCGGCTGGTCAGTAGCGCCGTATTTTTTTACCCGGATGGGTTTCAACCGACAGGAGTCTTTCTATGACCACAGCGAGCGGCCTTCAGTACATTGAAGTTCAGGCCGGCCACGGCGCACAGCCGCAACCCGGCGCTGTCGTTGCCGTACACTACCGCGGCATGCTTGCCGACGGTTCAGTGTTTGATAGTTCGTATGAGCGGGGCGAGCCGATCCGTTTTCCGCTTGGCGTCGGTATGGTTATTCCCGGTTGGGATGAGGGAATTGGCCTGATGCGCGTGGGTGGCAAGGCGCGCCTCATTATTCCGCCTCATCTCGGCTATGGCGTGATGGGGTATCCGCCGGTCATTCCACCGAACGCAACGCTGACCTTTGATGTTGAGTTGGTCGAGATTATGCCCGGCCCGCCTGACACGCCGCAGGATCTGCCAGCCGAACGTTACATTACCACAGCGAGCGGCCTCAAGTATGCCGATCTCGTGACAGGTGATGGTCCAACGGCGACTGCTGGCCAGACAGTGACCGTGCATTACACCGGCTGGCTGACCGATGGCAGCATGTTCGATAGTTCGCTCAGTCGCGGCGAACCGTTTGTCTTTCCACTTGGCGCGGGGCATGTCATTCGCGGTTGGGATGAGGGTGTCGCCGGCATGCGGGTGGGCGGACAGCGACAGTTGGTGATACCGGCGGCGCTGGCTTATGGCAACCGTGGCGCTGGCGGCGTGATTCCGCCGGGGGCGACGTTGATCTTCGAAGTGGAGTTGCTGGAGGTGGATTGATGCGGATCGAAGCGATCGAATTGCGGCGCATCAAGTTGCCGTATCGCGCGCCGTTCGAGACGAGTGGCTGGCGGGAAGAGGCGAACCATTCGGTCATTGTGACGTTGCATAGCGAGGGTGTTGTTGGTTGGGGTGAAGCGCCGGTCGGCGCCGGGCCCTGGTACAACGAGGAGACGCAGGCGACGGCCTGGGTGATGATGCGCGAGATTCTGGCGCCAATGCTGTTGGGGCGCGATCTGAGCCGACCTGAAGAGGTTGACGCGATCTTTGCCCGCGTTCGCGGCAACCGCATGGCGCGCGCCGGGATCGAGTTCGCGGCCTGGGATTTGTTCGGGCGCGCGCGCGGTCAGAGCCTGAGCGCAATGCTCGGCGGCACGCGCCGTCGGGTCGAGGTGGGAGTCAGTGTTGGTGTCCAACCTTCTATCGAAGCGCTGCTCGATGTCGTTGAAGGCTATGTTAGCGCCGGTTACCGGCGGGTGAAGCTGAAGATTAAGCCGGGTTGGGATATTGAGCCAACGCGGGCTGTGCGCGAGCGCTGGCCCGATCTGCGCCTACAGGTTGATGCTAACAGCATCTATACCCTCGATCAGGCGGATCACCTGGCCAGACTCGATGAATTTGAGCTGTTGCTGATCGAACAGCCGCTGGCACACGATGACATTATTGATCACGCAAAGTTGCAGCGTCGGCTGCGCGCGCCGATTTGCCTTGACGAGAGTATTGTCTCGCCCGACCATGCTCGTTGGGCAATCGAGTTGCGCGCCTGTGGCGTGATCAACATCAAGCCGTCGCGGGTGGGTGGCTTTACTGCTGCCCGTCAGATCCACGATATGGCGCAGGCTGCCGGTATTCCGGTCTGGTGCGGCGGCATGCTCGAAACCGGGATCGGTCGCGCGGCAAATGTGGGCCTGGCCAGTCTGCCCAATTTCAGTTTACCCGGCGATATTAGCGCTAACGATCGCTACTTCCGGCAAGATATTGTCACGAATCCGTTCACGCTCAATGCCGATAGCACATTGACTGTGCCTGAAGGGCCGGGAAGCGGCGCTGAGGTTGATCTGGAACGCTTGCAGGCGGTGACGATCGATTATGTGATGCTGAGAGCATAGTGCGGGATATGTATGGAACAACGTTCCATTCAGTGGATAGTGAGTGGCGTTGTCGCGTTGGCGCTGGTTGGGTTGTTGCTGGCGATCAATCTGGCCTGGCAACCGGCTCAACCGGCGTCAGTGCCGGTTGCCGCCGACCCCTGGCCAACCGCGCCGCCAACCTTCACGCCTCTGCCGGCCACTCTGCCACCGCTAGCGCCTACGTTGATTCCGTTGCCTGATCTGCGCCGCATCGATCCCTCAATTGAGCTGGCGGTGAAATTTCCGGTCACAACGGTTGCCTCGGTCAGCGGCGCGCAGAGCTTTTTCGGACGCGATGAGATTACCTTGAAAGTCACCGCAGAAGTGCGGCTGGCGGTTGATCTGAGCCAGGCTCAGATTCAGCGCGAGGGGAATAGTTTAACCATTCGCTTGCCCCGCGCTGCCGTTGCCGGCGAGCCAAATCCAATCGAGATTGCCGTGATCGGCGAATCGAGACGCTGGATCGGATCGCAGATCACAGCTACGCAGAACCAGGCTCTAGCCCAGGCGCGCGCCGAAATCCGCGAACGAGTTGCCAGCGATCCCGAGCTGATCAGTCTTGCCAGCGAGGTGTGTTACCGCCGCCTTGAACGCTGGCTGATCGATGAATTGGGGTTTAGCCGGGTTGTGATCGAACCGCTCATTCCCTAACCTGCCCCGGAGGTTGTTGTGCGCTGGCTGAAACTGGTCTGGAATGGATTGGCGATTGCCGCGATCCTGTTTCTGGTCTGGAGCGTTTATCAGGCTTTCCAGCAAATATCTGCCCCCACTACCGTGACGACTACCACTGTTGGCCCACAAATCATTGAGGCTGTGCGGCGGGTCAACAAGCAGATCTTCATTGAACACTACGCCGGGGTTGAAGTGCGCCATCTCGATGCGCCTGATGGGTGGGCTGCCTTTTTGCGCAATCTGGGGGTACGGCAAGAATTTTTGGTCTTGATTCGGGGGCGGGTGCCGGCAGGTATCGATCTGTCGCAACTGCGCGATGAAGACATTTGGGTCAGTAGCGATGGCCGGCGGGTTCAGGTTACGCTACCGCCGCCAGAGGTCTTTTACGAGCAGGTAACGCTTGATCTGGCAAATAGTCGGATCATCGAGAATACTGACTTCTGCCCTGGCTTCATTTGCCCGCAGAGCAGTCTGGAAAGCTTTTTCCAATCGGTCGATGCTGAGGCGAAGTCGGCGCTGGTCGAGGCTGCCATTGAGGCCGGCATTCTTGCGCAGGCTGCGCGGGACGCTGAAGCCTACTATACTCAGTTGCTCAACAGCCTCGGCATTGCCGAAGTGCGGGTCATTGTGCGCGGGTATAGCGCGCCTTAACCGGGTGGCGTTGCCGGTTGGCTGCGCTGTTGAAGGCGTATCGCTGTTTGCTTCGTGGCGCAGAGCGCGCCAATTCTACACAGACCAATGGCTGCTGCCACCCTTCACCAATGGTATGCGTTCGGCTGGCGAGCGCATTGCTTCCCTGTCATGAACCGGAAGGGCCAAGCCAGCGAAAAATCAAAATGAATTGATGCATCTGGTTGGCGACAAAGGCATACGGATAACCGAACGGGTAGAGATTCTGGCTCTGGTCGTGCCAGATCTGGTAACCGCGATATTCGAGGCCAGCGATCTGGCGTAGCGCGATCACCAGATCAGCATGGAGCATGTTGTGATGGTCGGGTGTCGGCTGGAAATCTTTGGCAAAGAGCACGACGTAGCCACCGGGGCGAAGTGTGTGGAGCGATGTGGCGATAATTGCCGACAATTCGGCGATGAATTCGTGATACGGCAAATTGCCAAGATCAGCCGGTGAAGCGGTAAACGGTGTCGGGTCGGCGCGACCGCGTTTTTTGCGTTCGCCAGTCTTGGGCCGGGCCATCATCGCCGCATACGGTGGATCGGTCAGGATAAGATCGAAGGGACGTTCGCGTACTTCGGGCAAATCGAGCAGATGACGCGCATCGGCCACCAGATAGGGTTGTGGGGTAATCCGTAGTTCGGCGCAGACTGCATGGTAAATAGCGGCATATTCGGGAGATAGATCAATCCCGACTGCGGTGCGTCCCTCCAGTGTGCTGGCAATCAGGGTGCCGCCTACTCCGGCAAAGAGATCGAGAATGTGACCGTCGCGTCGGGTGAAGAACCGAATCAGTTCGGCCATCAATTGCGGTGGTTTTGGCGAGGGATGTTTGCGGCGCAAATGATGGGCAAAACTGCCGGGGCCACGAGTTGGATACGCCGTGCTAATCACCGAGCGTAGCGCGTATGTCCACGCTCGCGCATCGAGATCATTGAGTCGGTTGCGCGCATCACGGTCGCTCATGAATGTGGTGATGTAGTAGCGTTACGACATCGTATTGGTCAGGATTGCGCCGGGGCGTGCCGGCGCTGATGAGGGCTTCTGGCGCGCCGGTTACGCCCACAGCAGCTTCACCTGGAGGTTTCAGTGATCCCTCCGCCACGCATCGATCATCGCGGTAAACTGCGCGAACAGATAGGTTGCATCGTGCGGTCCTGGCCCGGCTTCGGGGTGGTACTGGACGCTGAAGCAGTGCAGGTCAGGGCAACTGAAGCCTTCAAGTGTCTGATCGTTCAGATTGATGTGGGTTAGCTCGACGTTGGCCGGCAGCGAGTCAGGGTCAACGGCAAAACCATGGTTCTGCGAGGTAATCTCAACCTTTCCGCTCGGTATGTGACGCACCGGATGATTGGCGCCATGGTGTCCAAACGGCAGCTTGTAGGTGCGTCCGCCAAGAGCCAGGCCCATCAATTGGTGGCCGAGGCAGATGCCAAAGATCGGGCGTTTGCCGAGCAACGCCCGCATGTTGGCAACCGCATAGGTAGCCGCTGCCGGGTCGCCTGGCCCATTCGAGAAAAAGATACCGTCTGGTTTCAACGCCAGCACCTCTTCCGGCGATGTCGTCGCCGGCACAACGGTCACCCGACAGCCATGATCGGCCAGTCGGCGCAAGATGGTGCGCTTAAGACCGAAATCGTAAGCAACGATGTGGTAGGTCAGCTCTTGGGCCGGGCCATTGGGGTAAGGTGGCGTAAACGGGACGCTGTTGGTCGTCCAGTGGTACGGCTCAGGGCAGGTTACGACCTGAGTCAAGTCCAGCCCTTCCATAGGAGGGGCGGCGCGACATTTTGCCAGTAGCGTTTCAATTGACTCACCGGTGGTCGAGATAATTCCGCGCATAGCGCCGGCGGTACGGATGTGGCGGGTCAATGCGCGAGTATCAACATTGCTGATCGCGACGATACCGTAATCGCGTAACAATTGGGCCAGGCTGCCCCGCGCGCGCCACGAGCTATAGTGTTCGCTGTAACTGCGCACGATGAAGCCAGCCACCTGGGGCTGGATCGATTCGGGGTCGAAATCGTTTACGCCAGTGTTGCCGATATGCGGCGCGGTCATTGTGACGAGCTGGCCACAGTAAGAAGGATCGGTCAAAATCTCTTGATAACCGGTCATGCCGGTATGGAAGACCACCTCGCCGATGCGTTCGCCTGGCGCGCCAAATGAGCGTCCCGGGAAGACGCGACCATCTTCGAGGACAAGCACTGCATCCATTGTTGTGTTCTCGTGGTGGGGCGCGGGCTGTTAGCCGTTGCCTGCCGATTCATCGCTGGTATTGTAACATAAGCGTCCGCGAGCCGATGTTGGCGCGCAGGTGCTCTCGTCAGACAGAGCGGGTGGTCATGGGCATGACGAAAAAGGTCTGGATGGGCATTGTGGAGGGCAGTTAGCGGGCTGGCAGCTTCGCGCACTTCCGCGTGGGGTTACGGTAAGAATACGGCTGCTCAGCCCGATCATCGTCAACTGTGTGTGGTGACTGATCTGAACGGAGGCGACGATGAATTCGACAATGCCGGTTGATCAATTGCGCGCAGCAGATTGGCCATTTCAATCGCGGCCAGGGCAGCATCGGCGCCACGATTGCCGGCTTTCGTGCCGGCGCGTTCGATGGCCTGATCAATCGTATCGGTCGTTAACAAACCAAACAGGATCGGCACACCGGTCGTCAGCGAGGTAGCCGCAATGCCGCCGGCTGCCTGTCCGGCCACATAATCGAAGTGGCTGGTTGCGCCGCGAATGACCACGCCGAGACAGATGATCGCGTCGTAGACCGGTCGATCAGCCGTTGTCCGACGCTCGGCCATCCGTCTGGCAACGAGCGGAATTTCAAATGCGCCTGGCGTCCAGGCAATATCAATATCGGCCTCGGCCACACCGTGCCGGATGAGCGTGTCAAGCGCGCCACGCAAGAGTTCGCGTCCGATCGTGTCGTTGAAACGTGAAATAACGATGCCAAAGCGGAGACCGGTTCCTACCAGATGTCCTTCGAAAATCACGCGCCTATCTCCTTAGTTACTACAAATGTTCAGGAAGCAGATGACCGAGCTTGTCACGTTTGGTTGCGAGATAGCGGCGATTGGCCGGATTGGCTGCGACGTGAAGCGGGACACGTTCGCGCACTGCGATGCCATACCGCTCAAGACCGGTGATTTTAGCCGGATTGTTGGTAAGCAGACGCACCTGTTTCATGCTCAAACAGCGCAAGATTTGGGCCGCAATAGCATAATCGCGGGCATCAGCCGGCAAGCCGAGCTGATGATTGGCCTCGACTGTATCGAAGCCTTGATCTTGCAGCGCATATGCTCGTAGTTTGTTGAGCAGGCCAATTCCGCGACCTTCCTGACGCAAGTAAACAATCGCGCCGTAGCCGGCAGCAGCGATCTGGCGTTGCGCAGTGGCTAACTGTGCGCCGCAGTCACAGCGTTGCGAACCGAGCGCATCGCCGGTCAGACATTCAGAATGGAGGCGCACCAGCGGGAGGTTGCCGTTGGGGGCGCCGAACACCAGCGCCAGATGGGTTTCGCCAGTTATCGTATGTTCAAACGCAATCATGCGGAAAATACCGTGAGCGGTAGGCAGCGCCGCTTCTGCTACCGGACGCGCAATCGTTTCAGTGCGATAGCGGTAAGCAATGATGTCAGCAACTGAAACCAGCTTGAGATCGTGACGAGCAGCAAAGGCAGCCAGTTCTGGCAATCGCGCCATTGTGCCGTCAGCGCTCATGATCTCACAGATGACTGCCGCCGGATACAGTCCGGCCAAGCGGGCCAGATCGAGCGAAGCCTCGGTTTGTCCCGGTCGGCTCAGTACACCACCGTCAGCGGCGCGGAGGGGAAAGACGTGGCCCGGACGGGCAAGATCTTCCGGTCGCGTTGCCGGATCGATCAGCGCGCGGATGGTTGTTGCGCGGTCGAAGGCTGAAATGCCGGTTGTAACCCCATGGCGCGCTTCAACCGAAACGGTAAAGGCAGTGCCGAAACGAGTGGTATTCTCGGCTGGTGGCACCATCAGCGGTAGTCGCAATTCATCCAGCCGCTCGCCAGTCATCGCGACGCAAATCAAGCCACGTCCTTCACGCGCCATGAAGTTTATCGCCTGCGGCGTCGCAAATTCGGCTGCAATGGCCAGATCGCCTTCATTTTCGCGATCTTCATCATCGACAATAATGACAAACTTGCCGGCGCGAAGATCGGCTAACGCAGCTTCAATGCTCGCGAATGGCATGGTATGCCTCCTGAATAAACTTTTCTGCGTACTTCGCCAGTGCGTCAACCTCAAGATTTACCCGACTGCCAACTGGTTTACGCGGCAGCGTGATGTGGCGCTGGGTGTACGCAATCAACATAAACGTGAACGCATCGGCCAGAACATCGACAACCGTCAGGCTGGCGCCATCAACTGCGATGTAGCCTTTCGGAACGATATAGCGCAGCAATGCCGGCTCGGCGGCAACGGTGACCCAGAGCGAATCGCCTTCCGGTCGAAATGCGCGCACCACACCGGTGCCATCGACGTGACCCTGCACGAAATGGCCGCCAATGCGCCCATTCGCCGCAAGCGAGCGTTCGAGATTGACACCATCACCGGGTTGCAAATCACCCAGATTTGTGCGCCGTAGCGTTTCGGGTGAGAGACCAACGGTGAAAGTCTGATCGGTGAGATCCGTCACTGTGAGACATGCGCCATTAACCGCGATGCTGTGACCCAAGGCGGCGTCTTCCAGGACGGTCTTGGCTCGCACAGTGAGCGACCAGCCGCCGTTAACCTGCGTCAGTGTTTCTACGGTGCCGATTTCTTCGATAATGCCGGTAAACATCATCCTTCCTCCGGATAGATCACATCGGCCTGAATCCAGACATCAGGCCCGGTAGTGGTTGTTTCCGACGAATCCGCCGTCTTTATGCATTCAACGGCACATTGGCGCAAGCGCGCTGCGTGAGCAAGCTGCGCCCACCCTTCGCCGCCGATCGGGCCGGGTGCGCCGCGTCCGCCGATAATGATAGGGGCGATGCAGGCCATGACCCTATCCACGAGGCGTTGTTTGAACAGCGCGCCAAGCAGCTCGCTGCCACTTTCGACAAAGACGGTCAACAAACCGCGCCGACCGATTTCAGTCATGAGATCTGGCAGACTGACCCGACTAGCCGGATCGGTTGGTAAGACCCACACGTCAACGCCGCGCGCTGCCAGTTCGCGATGGTATCCGGTGGGGCTATGGATAGTGGTGGCTACGACGGTTTTGCCCGGTAGCGATGGATCAAAGACTCTGGCCGAAAGTGGCACTCGACCGCGACTATCGGCAACGATCCGTAAGGGGTGACGAACATCACCCGCTGCATCAGCGTTGCTGAGCCGGGTAGTGAGTAAAGGATCATCGGCAATCACCGTTCCGGCTCCAACGAGGATGACATCGGTCAGATTGCGCAGATAATGAACGCGCTGCCGTGAAGCGGGGTTGCTGATCCAGCGTGATTGACCAGCGCTGGTGGCGATTTTGCCGTCGAGGCTCATGGCAAATTTGGCCGTAACGAATGGTTGACCGGTAGTGATATGTTTGAAATAGGGCCGGTTGAGTTGATAGGCTTCTGCTTCACATAAACCCTGAGAGACGCGAATGCCGGCAGCGGCGAGCCGGGCATGTCCCCGGCCATTTACTTTAGGGTTAGGATCGCCGATAGCGTAATAGACCTCGGCGATGCCTGCCGCTATCAGCGCATCGGCGCAAGGTGGGGTTCGTCCGTAATGAGCGCATGGTTCAAGGGTGACGTACATCGTTGCGCCGCGAGCCGCTTCGCCAGCTTGACGCAGCGCCTCAATTTCAGCGTGAGGTTCGCCGGCCCGCTGATGGTACCCTTCGCCAACGATGCATCCCTCGTTGACGATGACCGCGCCGACCAGAGGATTGGGGCTGGTGCGACCTTCTGCGCGTCGAGCTAGCTCCAGGGCGCGCCTCATGTAGGAGAAATGGGAGTTGTGTTCGTCCATAACAAAACCCCAAAGGATGAACTGCGCGAACCGCATCCTTCGGGGCAAGGACGATCATAGATCACGGCAATAGATTACTTGCCGCGCTTCATACAATTGCCCCGAACAAGCTGATCTTGTCCGGGGCATTGTAGGCATGCACAGCACCGTTCTGTGTGGCGAACACAAAACAGTGTTGGTCAGCCAACCTTCTTTCATCCCGACTGTACGGTCGGCTCCGGAGTTTCACCGGATCGTGCCAATGGCAGGTTGCTATCGGCTCGTGGGCTTTACCACCGATCGGGAATTGTCTGCCATCCGTATGGTAACGAATGTCAGACTCACCCTGCCCCGAAGGTTTGATATCTGGTTGTGTAAAGTATTGTACAACATGTTGAGCGAGTTGGTGCAACCGTTCCGGCAAAATACTTGCGCGTGTCACTTTTGCGCAACAATAGAGACTGCGCGCAGTTTACCGGAATAGCCGGTTGAGCGGGCAGCAATTTTAGTCTGAAATACAGTCATCTGCCATTGGGCGCAATCTGACGCGCGTTGTTTCATCAAGTCAGGCGGTACGAGCGGTGAAGACACCTCTCAACTCAACCGCTCGCGACATGCGCATTTCTGGTCATGGCGATACACTGTAGCGCAATCTCCCGGCATCTGCCATCAGGCTCGGTCGAGTGAGATGCGCTGGCAGCGCCCCTTTCGTTGTTCGATGCAGCGCGCTGCCCGTTTTCCAGAATAGATCGGGCATATCGCTTTTGCCGCCGTCTAGCGCACAAACGCTGTTGGGGTATAGTTGCGGCCAGATATGGAATCAGTATCAGGATCACGATACCAGGTTCACCTTGCAAACCGGCGCAACCCGGCGCGCTGGCGTTGCTTTACAGGAATGATCCCGTCAATGCACATCTTGCAACTCTACAAAGACTATCCGCCGGTACACGGCGGGATTGAAGGCCATCTCCAATTGCTCAGCGAAGGGCTGGTGGCGCGTGGTCATCGGGTGACTGTTCTCTTCACCTCGCTCGATCGCCGTGGTTGGCGTGAACAACGCAACGGGGTTGAACTGATCGCAACGCCCCGCTGGCTGACAGTCGCGCGCGCGCCGATCAGTCCATCTCTACCCGGCTATCTCACCCAGATTAAACCCGATCTCATCCATGCCCACCATCCATATCCCTTCGGCGATCTGGCACTCCTGTTCACGCGCGCGCCGCTGGTCGTCACCTACCATAGCGACATTGTGCGCCAGCGAGTGTTGGGTAGGTTGACAGCGCCACTCATTCACCATACCTTGCGCCGCGCGGCACGCATTATTGCCACCAGCCCGAATCTGGTCGCGACCTCAGCCTGGTTGAAGCCTTATCGCGAACGAGTGCGGGTAGTGCCGTTTGGTCTGCCACCGCTGCCGTTACCCGATCCCACGCTGGTCGCCGATCTGCGCCGTCATTTCCCCGGTCCCAATGCGCTCTTCGTCGGGCGATTGCGCTACTACAAAGGAGTTGATCGGTTGATCGCGGCCATTGCCCTGCTGCAAGACGGTCATGCAATGATTGCCGGCGGCGATGCCACTGTGCGCGGCGCAGACCTGCGCCGGCTTGCCGCCGACCTGGGAGTGGCTGACCGGGTACACGTTTTGGGGCCAGTCGATCCGGCTACGCTCCGCGCTCTCTACGCCATTGCCGATGTGTTGGTGTTGCCCTCAGTGGCGCGCAGTGAAGCGTTTGGCATCGTCCAAATCGAGGCGCAGTTTGCCGGTTTGCCGGTCATCTGCACCGAACTGGGCACCGGAACCAGTTATGTGACTCAACACAGTCGTACCGGTCTGGTTGTGCCACCCAACGACCCAACTGCGCTGGCTCAGGCTCTTGCCGATCTCTTTACCCATCCTGAGCGGGCGCGCGCGCTGGGTAGTGCCGGACGCGAACGGGCAATGACCGAATTTCGTCTTGAGCGCATGCTGGAACGGATTGAGGCAGTCTACACCGAGGCGTTGCAAGCGTCGCGAGGCGATAATGGGCTACACAGTGTCTGATCACGACGCTCTGGCGGCAAGCCATCTCTATGTCTCACAAGGGCCTCTATCGCCGCTCTGTGGCAGTGTCTTGGGCAATCGCCTTTCTGGCAATGTGTGGCCTGTGCGGAAAGAGGCACCCTCTGCGTTCGCGCTGGCTATCGCCGTTTTGCGTCGCTGTGGCGTCGGTTCTATAATAGCCCGCACCCGTATGATTGTGGATGGGAGTAGCCTATGCAACGCTTCACTGCCTATGTGAACCAACACCGCGCTCGTTTTCTTGCCGAATTGGCTGAAATCGCGCGCATCCCGTCGGTGGCGGCCCAAAATCGCGGGATTGCCGAGGCCGCTGCATTCGTCGAACAGCGCCTCCGTCGTCTCGGCGCCGAGACCCGCCTTCTTGCCGCAGATGGCGGCAATCCAATGGTCTATGCCACGATTGGCAATGGCCCTCGCACCTTGTTGATCTACGATCATTACGATGTCCAGCCTGCCGAGCCACTGGAACTGTGGGACAGCCCGCCGTTTGAGTTGACTGAGCGCGATGGCAAGTTGTACGGGCGTGGTGTGGCCGACAACAAGGGCAATCTGATGCTGCGTATCCAGGCTATCGAAGCCTGGTTGGCGACTCAGGGTGATTTGCCGATTCGCATCATTTTTGCCGTTGAAGGAGAAGAAGAGGTCAGCTCGCGCACTCTGCCGGCTGTGTGCCGGGAATATGCTGAATTGCTGCGGGCTGATGGATGTCTGTGGGAGACAGGTGGAGTTGACATCAGTGAACGGCCAACGGTAACCTGTGGCGCCAAGGGGATCCAGTATGTCGAGCTGGTAGCGCGCGGCGCCAGCTACGACCTGCATTCATCGTATGCCACCTTCGTCCCCAATCCGGCATGGCGGCTGGTATGGGCACTCAACACATTAAAAGGCCCCGATGGAAGGGTGCGCATTCCCGGCTTCTACGATCGGGTACGTCCGCCGACTGCCGACGATCTGGCTGCGCTGGCAACCATTCCGACCAATGACGATGAGTTACTGGCCGACTTTGGCCTGACCGAATTTCTCGATGGCGCGCGCGGGCTGGAACGGCTGCGTCGTCACCTGTTTGAGCCGACCTGCACCATTTGCGGTCTCGTCAGTGGCTACACGGGCGAAGGCAGCAAAACGGTACTGCCGAATGAAGCGCGGGTCAAGATCGACTTTCGCCTGGTGCCCGATATGGAACCGGCTGAAGTGTTAGCGCAGTTGCGGCGACATCTCGATGCTGAAGGATTCAGCGACATCGAGATCATCGATCTGGGTGGCGAGCATCCGGCGCGCGGCCCGCTCGATGCGGCAATCGTGCAGGCTGCGGTAGCTTCAGCGCGCGAAGTGTATGGAAGCGAACCCATTCTCTACCCAACAATGGCCGGCACCGGCCCGGTCTACCCTCTCTGCACTGCGCTGGGCACACCGGTCGCGAGTGGCGCCGGATGTGGCTATCACGGCGCGCGGGTTCATTCCCCCAACGAAAACATTCGCCTGGCCGACTACTGGCGGGCAATCGAATGGATGGGCAGCCTGATCAGGCATTTTGCCGGTTGAGTGGCAGTTGTGATTGCGGAATGCCGGGTCTACGGCTGGTATGAATAAGTCCACATTCGTTCCGGGCGCTTTGTGGGGTGGGCACAAGGCCCACCCTGACAAGGGACTGCTTACCGGGTAATATCAATCATTGCTGCGCGCGCATGACCTCTCGATCAGTCCGCGCGGTGTGATACCTGCTCCACCGGTACATCATCCGCAGCAGGGACACGACGTTCAACGCTGGCTCGTTCCATAAACGTCTGACGGCTGCGGGATCGGAATATTCATCGCTCGCAAGACCTCTCGACTCTTTTCATCAGTCGGCATCCAGCCGACGATAAATAGAGATTCCAGGAAAGAATATGTCATGCGCAATGGACGGAATCGGATCAGCGTCGATGGCGCAATCTCCAGCTCGATCTCATAATCAGCGCGCGAAATCCGATCACCGAGGAGTATATCGGTCTCGTTCCAGATACGGTCAAAATCGTCGTGCTTCTGCAGGTCAGTGACAAGGTTCGTATACCATTCATCAAACCGATAATGAATATTTGTCACCTTAAACAGATACACATTTCTTAACGCTGTCTCTTCCCACGACCCGCCCGGCGCGCGCATGCGATCGCGAACCCCCAATGTCCGGTCGAAGGTCAGGTGGAGCAAATTGAGCCGACCGGCCAACCGCAGATGTTTGATCCTGGAATCCTCCCAACCGAGCAGGGTTTGTATATGGCGATTCCACCCCTGCACATTAAAGTCGCGTGTTACCAGGTAGGCCGGGAATGGCAGATACCGCATCATGTTCAAATAGATGTCAATCAGTTTATTCAGCTCATCCGGCCTCAACTGGACACCAACCGGCTCATAGTGCGCGGCCAGCAAGACCTCGTTGCGCTCCAGTGACGTGCATTCAAGGTGATCACACAGTTTTAGCAGTTCGTCGCGGCTCAGCAGCAAGCTCTTTTCCGGGCGATAGCGGGCATTGCGATATGTGGAAACCAGTTCTTCCATCTCTTCGAGGGTAAACCGTTTGCCGTTGGAATGGTGGTCCTGATACTTCTGTTTCCGTTGCTCGCGGATCCGTTCAAGGATGTGTACTACTTCCCGCAGCCGTTCATTGTCTTCATTGGGTTTGGTGATGCGTCGGCGAGTCATGGGGTGGCTCCCTGGTGAAGTGTGTGCATATATACACTGGATATGGCTCTGAAATTATTATACGCTTTCAACAAACTATTTTGCAACCAAAAACACATTTCAGCGACAAGAAAAGAGCAATTTAGATAATAATGTTATAAATTCTTTTTAAACTGTTACATTATCGCTGTCTGGTGTAAAAATTAGAACGTTACTGTTGGGTACATGTATCTTCCTTTATTGGGAAATTTCTTTCATGAAATTTATTGCTTTCTTCAGATCTTTATAACTACATTTTTTGAATAGTAATTGTTAAAGTAAAAAATGGTAAAAATTTTTACTGTTAATTTTGTGTTTATGGATTGTTAAAATATATAATAAATTATTGTTTATAAAAATATTTCAAAATAAATTTTTTATTATGTAAATCAATAAAAATTTTTTAACTTGTTTGAAAGTATTTTTATCAAAAATTTAAATCAAAAACAGAACATCAGCGGTATCATCTAAATTACTATCAGTGATACTAATTGTGATGCAGAAGAGGGATCTGTATGCAACAACACGCACACCGGTTATTGCTGATGCTTATTCTGTTCGCTCTGATCGGTATGTTCCTTCCAGGCGTACCTCGCACGCAGGCAGAAAGTGGCTCACCTGGTGTCGGACAGATCGGTGATCCGTCACCGCAGGCTGAACTCGCCTCCACCATCGATGGCGTCTATGTCTGGTTTGGGGTGGAATGGGGTAAAACCTCCATCTTTCTGCGCATCTGTTCTGATGCGCCGAATTTCCAGCTTCGCTCCGAGCAGCCGGGAGTGTGGATCACGGAGATTTTCAATCGAACTGACAAATCGGGCGGCTGTTCACCATCAGCCACCTCATCCTGGCGGATGGTGTACAACGCAAGTCCCGGTGAAGAGTTCAACATCTATGCCACCGCCAGCGAGAGCTGGTACGACGAAGCAGCGTTCATGGAGCGGGCAACGCGGGCGCGCTGCGTTGTCACCGGCCTGGGCGCTGGATACTGCACTCCCGCTGAATATCAGTCGCCTCGTTATCGCATTCCCCCGTTCAGCGCGCCGCGCGGTAACATCGAAAGCCACAATGATGGCGCGACCATTGCTGGTGTCATCCAGCTAAGTGGTTTTGCTATCGACATCGGCACCCATTCGGGAACGGGTGTCAATGAGGTGCATGTTTACTTCGGTGACACCTTTCTGGGGGCTGCCAGCTATGGCAACCCGCGTGGTGATGTGGCAAGCGCCTACGGCGACTCGCGCTATACTCATTCCGGCTGGACGTATACACTGGATACGCGGTCACTGCCGAATGGCCCTGGCGTGATACGAGTGTCGTATCGCAGCACAGTCAACGGTCAGTGGACGTGGATGCAGCGTAGTGTGGTGGTAGGAAATCCGCCCGCTGCGCCGGGGAATCCGGTGCTGACCGGCGTGACCAAACATAGCGTGTCGATCAGGTGGCAGGACAATTCGCACGACGAATACGGTTTCAAGCTGTATCGCCGGGACTTCGCAACTAATACCTGGGTACTGCATGCCCTTGTCGGGGCAAACGTTACCAGTTTCACCTTCACGGAGCTGAACTGTGGTACCCGGTATGGTTTCACTGTCACTTCCTACAATGCTTACGGTGAAACACCAATCCCGTCCGATGGCTGGTTGGATGTGACCACCAGTGTATGTACGTACAACGTTAGCGGCCACGTTCGCACCGGCAGCGGTGCGCCGCTAGCAGGGGTGACCGTAACTGCCGGCACGCGCAGCGCCATCACGGATAGCAATGGCTATTATGCGCTCAACGACATACCGGCGGGAAGCTATACACTGACGCCTTCTCTAAACGGGTATACCTTCAATCCAGGGAGCCGTGCGATTACGGTGAATGGACATCTGAATAACCAGAACTTCACCGCCGAACCTGGACGTCCCGTCCCGCCACCGTCGCCGGCTCCGCCGCCTTCTACCGGCTGGCGCGTGCCCTTCTTCGCGCAAGCCGACTCCCAGTGGGGAAATGCGCGGATGCAGACCTGCAATCTCCGTATTGCTGACGTTGGATGCGCCCTGACTTCGCTCGCAATGCTACTCAACTCCTACGGAGCGTCAACCAATCCTGGCGCGCTCAATAGCTGCCTCGGCTCGGTTGCCTGTCCGCTGTACTGGGGCCATAGCAATGTCAGGACGTGTAGCGGCAACCGGGTGTCATTCAGAGAATGGCCGGCTTTCAGTTATGCGAAGCTCGAGGCGGCGCTGCGTGACGGGCCGGCAATCCTGGAGCTGTCCAATCCCCGCACGGGGTATATGCACTTCGTGATTGTGATCAGCGGCAGCGGCGCCAATCCGGCCAACTATGTCGCGCACGATCCGGGCCGACGCAATGGTGCAAACAAACCGTTGAGTGAAGTGATCAACTTCTGGCGCACCTACAACAATTTTGGCTTCGAGCCACGCAGCTTGCGCCTCTACAACGGCACACCCACACGGGCCAGCCTCAGCAGCGAGTTGCAGGCCGAACTCCCGCCGCTGGAGGCTCCAGAGTTAGCGGCAGGCGAAGTAGTCGGCGGCGCGGCCGTCTTGTATGATGTCGGCCAGAATGCGCTGATTTTGGAGCTGGCCGCGCAGAGCAGCGCTGGCAGCGTGACCGAGATGCGCATCTGGACGAGTGCGCAAGCGAGTGATCGCTGGCAGCCATTTGCTCGCTATGTGGAAGTGCCGATGCATCAGCGCATCTTCGTGCAGTTCCGCGATGCCAGAGGGAACACCTCGGCGGTCATCGAGGCTCGCGTGCCCGTTGCGCCAGCCGCAGTGTCGATCTCGCACACCTTGTTTGTGCCCATCGTTATCCGGTAATCGATAACGTTCTGGCAGGCGACGACAGTGGTCTTCGTCGCCCGCTGGCAAGCTGTCATCCCCCGCGTGTGTCGAAGCAAAGCCGCGTAGCTAAGATAACGCCAAGCAATACTCTAAATATCAACGCGCAACTACTGCCAGGCCAGCTTGCTGAGAGACAGATCTTGCTGAACTTAAAGCCATTGTTCTATAAGAGCCGTTCACACTTCCACAGTCTCACCATCCCAACCCATACAACCAGCGTAATTGGCTGCGACTCACCCACGCCGGGGTTGCTCTGATTGCCAGGTTGCGCAATCGGCGCAGCCGGTCATCCTGGAGATGCGCGATCCGTCCATACCAGCGGGCAGTCTGGACAATGCGCCGCGCCCGCGGCAGACGCTGCCGTTCGTAGGCTTGCAGCCCTGCGGTGATGGTCGAACAGCGAACGAGCTGCTCTGCCAGCGCGAGCGCATCTTCGATCGCCTGCGCGCCGCCCTGACCGAGATTGGGGGTCATGGCATGGGCGGCATCGCCCACGAGCGCGACGCGTCCCTGCCACCAGTGCGGCAATGGCGCCAGCTCATACAGATCGGTGGTGATGATCTCGTCTGCCACGGTATGCTGGATGATGGCGGGAATCGGATCGGGGAAGGTCGCGTAGTGCTGGATGAGCCGGGCAACTCGCTGATCTGACGAGAGCTTGCTGCCGGGGGGAGCGATAAACGGCGCATACCAGTAGACCTGATCAAACGCGATGGCTGAGAAGCCGAAACGGTGCGCGCCGCCCCACACCTCCCAGGCAACCTGCTGTAACGAGGCCGGCAATGACATGCGAGCAATGCCCCGGTAACAGCTTTGGCCGCTGTAACGAAGCTGAGCATTCGGGAACAGGGTCTGGCGGATGACCGAGTTGATGCCGTCTGCTCCTACCAGCAGATCGCCGGTTGCTGTCGTGCCGTCGGCGAAGTGAGCGGTAACCCTGTCGTCACGCAGACTGAAACCAATGCACTGTTTTCCCAGATGGAGCGTTGCCGGACGGATGCGCTCAATGAGGGCCTGATGCACATCCGCCCGGCGGATCGCAACGGTGGTGTGACCAAACGTGGCGCGCATCTGTGACAGATCAATCACGCTCAGCATGCCAGCGGCGCTGTCGCGCAGCTCTAGCCGATCCAGAGGCACGCCCTTCTGCAACATTGCGCGGTCTAAGGCCAGCCGTTGAAGCGCAAGCATGGCATTGGTTGGCATCCAGATACCTTTGCCGATCGGTTTCAAGTCACTCGCCGCTTCATAGACGAGCGCCGTGATGCCCTGCTGCTGAAGGGCGATGGCCGTGGTCAGGCCGGCAATGCCGCCACCGATTACGATCACTGTATTCAAACGGTTCTCCTATGCCTGTCGTAGCTCGCGAAAACCCAACAACCGCATACCGTTGAGCGTCACCAGCAGCGAAGCCCCCACATCGGCCAGCACTGCCATCCACATCGTGCCGAAACCGGCCAGCACTAGCGCGATGAAGAGCAGCTTGATTCCGATACTGAAAGCGACATTAACCGCGATGGTGCGCATTGTGGCGCGACTGAGCGCAATTGCAAACGGCAACTGGCGCAGATCACCGCCCAGCAGGGTGATGTCAGCCGTTTCCATCGCTTGCGTCGTGCCGCCAGCATCCGTCCCAATCGCGATGCCGACATCAGCGCTGGCCAGCGCCGGCGCATCGTTAATGCCATCGCCGACCATCGCGACAGCGCCATTCGATCGCCGCAAGTCGCTTACTGCCTGCGCTTTGTCTTCCGGCAGCAGACCGGCGCGCGTGTCATTCACTCCTAGTTCGCCAGCGATCCGTTTGGCGGTTGCCGGATCGTCACCGGTGAGCATAACCACGTGTAATCCTTGCTGGCGAAGGGTGCTGATCGCGCTGCGACTCTCCGGACGCACCGTGTCGGCTACGGTAATCGTGCCACGATACTCGCCGCCAACACCAACCATCAGCGGCGTGCGGCCAAGCTGACTGTCGCGCTGCGCCGCCAGACAGTGCTGCTCGTCGTGACTCAGGGTTTGGTCGAAGACGCGATGGCTGCCAATAAGCACTTCGGCGCCGTTGACAATCCCTTGTACCCCTTTGCCGACCAGCGCCCGCACCTGTTCGGCGGCAGGCAGGGCCAGCCCTCGTGAGGTGGCGGCGCTGACGATGGCGCGGGCAAGCGGATGCTCGGAACGATGCTCGACCGCGCCGGCCAGGACAAGCAGTTCGTCGCAGGCCGGACAGTGTCCGATTGGCGCTTCGGATGCGGCGGTGCATCCTACTGCGCGCAAACCGACTACCGCTGGCTTGCCGCTGGTAAGCGTGCCGGTTTTGTCTACCGCGACTGTGGTGACCCGCGCCAGCGTCTCGAGATAGGCGCCACCCTTGATCAAGACCCCATGGCGCGCAGCAGTGCTCAGCGCGCTGACCAGGCTGACCGGAGTGCTGATGACCAGCGCGCACGGACAGGCAACGACCAGTAAGGCCAGGCCGCGGTAGAACCAGCCAAAGGTGTGTGGATCGGGATTCCAGAAGGGCTGACCGAATACGAGTGGCGGCACAATCGCGATCAGCGCGGCCAGGATGACAACCAGCGGGGTGTAGATACGGGCAAACCGATCAACGAATCGTTGCACCGGCGCCCGCCGCTCTTGCGCCTCTTCAACCAGCCGGATCATGCGGGCAATCGCGCTCTCGGCAGCCAGACGCTCAACCCTCATCTCGAGACTGCCTTCGCCGTTCATCGTACCGGCGAACAATGGATCGCCAGCGTTGCGTTCAATGAGCCGACTCTCACCGGTAATTGGCGCCTGATTGACCAGCGAACTCCCGGCAACAACTGTGCCGTCAACCGGGATCCGTTCGCCGGGTCGGATCAGCAGCCGATCGCCAATCTGCAATTCGGCTACCGGCACAATTCGCTCACCCTCAGGCAAGAGCACGGTTGCCGTCGGCGGTGTCAATTCCAGCAAACTGCGGATGGCGTGGCGGGCGCGGCTGGCCGTATAACCTTCCAGCGCCTCGCCAATCGCGTACAACACCATCACCAGACCCGCTTCAACATAGGCGCCGATAATCACCGCGCCGACAGCGGCGATACTCATCAGCGCATCAATGCTCAGTTCGCGATTTGCGCGCAGCGCGCGCCACGCCTTCAGTGCAATCGGCGGCCCAACCAGGGCCAGCGCCGCCAGGGCCAGCGCGTCGATCCAGACCGCTTCCCAGCGCAGCAATTCATGGAGCACAGTTCCCGGTAATACCAGGATCAACCCGATCAACGCCAGTTGTGTTTCGCGTTTGCTTAACATAAAGCGTAACAGGGTTGGCGGTGGTTCGGGCTTCGTTTCGGTAGCCTGCGCGATCTCGTACCCTAGCTCGCGCACACGGTTCATCACTACCGTCGGATCCACGTCACCGGTGACGCGCAATCTGGCCGTGGTGAAATTGAGCCTGCACGCGGTCACTCCTTCCAGTCGCGCTACTCCGCGCTCGATTGCGCGCGCGCATTCAGGGCAATCCATTCCTTCGATGGTAAACTGCTGGTTGTTCATGGTCGTTATTCCTCAGCAGTGCAATAGTGCGATTGTTGACTTCACTCTACTCTATTCATGCGCGAAGTCAAGAGGGTAGAGTAAAAATGACACTATGTCTTAATTGTAGTCGGAACGTCTTTGCCAGGCGACTCAAGCCGGCTCGTAAACTCTATGATATACTTGCGCATGCAACCAAGTCACTATCCGCCAGAAAGGCGAGGAAACCGATGAGAGACACAACGATTCGTATCGGAGTGTTGACCAGCGGCGGCGATGCGCCGGGTATGAATGCGGCAGTGCGCGCAGTGGTACGCACCGGCATCAGCCGTGGCTGTGAAGTATACGCGATCTATGAAGGGTATCAGGGCTTGATCCAGGGCGGCAAGTTGATTCGCCGCATGGATTGGAGTTCGGTTGGGGGCATCATCCATCGCGGTGGCACAATTATCGGCACGGCGCGTAGCGCTGAGTTTCGCACCCGCGAAGGTCGGCGTCGGGCTGCTGCCAATTTGCTGGCCTACGGCATCGATCGGTTAGTGGTGATCGGCGGCGACGGCAGCTTGACCGGCGCCGATCTGTTTCGCCGGGAATGGCCGGAGCTGCTGTCTGAGCTGGTGGAAGCTGGTGAGGTGAGCGAAGATCAAGCCGCAGCCCACCCCCATCTCCGTATCGCAGGTATCGTCGGCAGCATTGATAATGACTTTTGCGGAACCGATATGACGATCGGCGCCGATACGGCCTTGCATCGGATCACCGAAGCGATTGATGCGATCAGCTCTACGGCGGCCAGTCACCAGCGCACGTTTGTGATCGAGGTGATGGGGCGGAATTGTGGGTATCTGGCGCTGATGGGAGCGATTGCTGGTGGCGCCGATTGGGTGTTCATTCCAGAGATGCCGCCACAGATGGATGATTGGGAGCAGCATATGTGCAATGTGCTGCGCATCGGGCGTGAGCATGGCCGGCGAGACAGTATTGTTGTGGTGGCTGAGGGGGCGCGTGATCGCAACGGCAATCCGATTACAGCGGGTTATGTGCGGAAGGTGCTCGAAGAGCGGTTAGGCGAGGATACGCGGGTGACCATCCTTGGTCACGTGCAGCGTGGTGGCGCGCCAAGCGCATTTGATCGCTGGATGAGTTCGTTGTTGGGCGCAACAGCAGTTGAGGAGTTATTGACTGACAATACCGATGCTGAACCGAAGCTGATCGGTCTGCGTGAGAATCGGGTGGTTCGGTTGCCGTTGATGAATTGTGTTAGCGATACCCACCAGGTAGCCGAAGCGATTGCCCAACGCGACTATGAGCGGGCGCTGGCGCTACGCGGCAATAGTTTTGTCGAGGCTTACCGCACGCTCGGCACTCTCATCCAGTCGCAGCCATCGCCACCCGATCAATTGCGCCGTGGTTATCGCTTTGCAGTGATGCATAGCGGCGGGCCGGCGCCGGGCATGAATACGGCGGTGCGAGCTGCTGTGCGCATCGGTATCGATCGCGGCCATACGATTCTCGGCGTTCGCAATGGTTTTCAGGGTCTGATCGATGGCGACATCTTCGAAATGGATTGGATGAGTGTCAGCGGTTGGGCAACGATGGGCGGCGCCGAGCTGGGGACGAATCGCAAAATTCCCCAGGGAAGCGAGCTGTATCAGATTGCGCGCAACATCGAACGGTTTGGGATAGACGGGATTTTGATGATTGGCGGCTGGGCTGGCTATCAGGCGGCGTATAAGCTTTACAGCGAGCGGTCGATCTTTCCCGCCTTCAACATTCCGATCATCTGTCTGCCGGCTACAATCGACAACAATTTACCCGGCTCGGAGCTGAGTCTTGGCGCCGATACCGCACTTAACAGCATCGTGCATGCGATTGACCGCATCAAGCAGTCGGCGGTAGCTTCGCGGCGCTGTTTCATTGTCGAGGTCATGGGGCGTGATTGTGGGTATCTGGCGCTGATGAGCGGATTGGCAACGGGAGCTGAGCGGGTCTATTTGCCGGAAGAAGGGATCAGTCTCCGCTCACTGCAAGCCGATCTCGATGAGATGATACACTGGTTCCGACGCGGCAAGCGATTGAGCCTGATCATCCGCAACGAAAAGGCGAATCCCGTCTACACAACCTCGTTCATCTGCTCGCTATTTGAAGAAGAGGGTGGCAAACTGTTTGAAGTACGTCAGGCAATCCTCGGTCATTTGCAGCAAGGTGGTGACCCATCGCCCTTCGACCGGATTCAGGCGACCCGGCTGGCCGTGCGTTGCATTGAGTTCCTGATCGAGCACGCTGATCGGCGTGAGTCGGTCGGCGCGTTTATCGGCTATCGGGGCGGCAAGGTGCAAATCCATCAGCTTGATGATATGCCAAGATTGATGGATTCGGTCTACGCCCGGCCACGCGAGCAGTGGTGGATGGCATTGCGACAGATGGCACAGTTGTTGACCACTCCTCCAATGCACCGTGGTGATGGCTGAGCGTGAATGGCGTCACAGTCAGGCAGAAGCGGGTGCGTTGAGGAAAGCGGCAGTCTTTTCGGATTGAGCGAGCGGCGCGCGGGTTGAGGGTGGGTGCTGGTAGGTGAGGATTGCGCTCCGGCTGACTGGGCCGAAAACCGGTTGCGCGCGATCGTATCTGGTGGGCAAAGAAGCTATGAAACGCTCCAAACTGGCTGCGCGCAGCACAGATGGGTTACGCGGATTCAACTGCGGATTGAGCGAGCGGCGCGCGGGTTGAGGGTGGGTGCTGGTAGGTGAGGATTGCGCTCCGGCTGACTGGGCTGAAAACCGGTTGCGCGCGATCGTATCTGGTGGGCAAAGAAGCTGTGAAACGCTCCAAACTGGCTGCGCGCAGCACAGATGGGTTACGCGGATTCAACTGCGC
>Ga0209721_1000058_pt1 | contig 103885 bp, 62 predicted proteins | sample TshhotsprinmetaG_FD_184139 | JGI IMG/M metagenome (GOLD analysis project Ga0209721, IMG submission 184139) | Hot spring microbial communities from South Africa to study Microbial Dark Matter (Phase II) - Tshipise hot spring metaG (SPAdes)... | ecosystem: Environmental > Aquatic > Thermal...
CTCAGTTGGCTGCACCAATACCGTCGGTTGCGTGTCCGCTATGAACGTCGCAGCGACATCCATCAAGCACTCCTTACCCTCGGCTGCATCCTGATCTGCTATAAATGCCTGTGCGGCTCATTTTGTTAGAGGCTCTAAGTGTTTCGGTGATAGTCACGGCTGCAAACGGCCAATCGGCGGCGAACCTGTTTCAAGAGGCCGAAACCTTGGGCAGGGACAACCGGAAACAGGAGGCCCTGGCCAAGATCGAGGCGGCAGTCGCCGAGTTGCAACGCATCCGCACGGCTGGACAACAACTGGAATATGCCGATTACGATCGGTTACGGTCGGCGGTGCGCATGCTGCGTGAGAATTTCGCGGACTACGATAGGGCACTATTCTATTGCGAGAAACTGTTCGCTCTGGCTACCGACGAAGGCTGGCAAGTCAACGCTCGCCTGGAACGGGCACTGACGTACCGCGCGATGCAGGAATTCGACAAGGCCCAGGCGGAATACGACGCGATCGCCGCCGCCGACGATCCCCGAAATCGTGCAGTCGGGCTCCTACCTCAAGCCGAAATGGTCTATTTCGATCTGCACGACGAGAAGCGCGGCCGCCCCCTGATGGTTGCAGCGCTCAAAAATGGGGTCATCAATGGCTACCTACGATTCTCCGCTTTGCGGAATTGTGCCCAACAGGCTCTTGCTCAAGGCCGTTTCGAAGACGCCTTGCGATGTTACGCGATGATCGAAGAAATGCCTTTCGATAATCCTCGCGAACGCGCCGGCTTCCTCAGTTGGGCTTGGTACGAAATGGGCCAAATCGAAGAAACCCGCGGTCGGATTGCCCAGGCTAAATCGTATTACCGCCGCACAGTGGAACTGACGGACGGCGAAATGCGATTCCGCGCCCGAGCGCGTGATGCGCTGGAAGGTATCGAGTACTTCGAGTGAACTTTACCAGGCCATACCTTTGCCACCGGGCAGATCATCGGCTGAACCGGGAACCCACTTTCGGAAGGCGTGCCCAGAGGGCGTCATCCGGGCCGAGTACTCTCCGGCGACCTAACTAATTTACAAGGATTAGCTCGACTTGCACCGCAGAATTGCGGCCGTAAAAACCTGCAATTACCTCCGGCACGCAGGTGCACTTGGCTCCCGCCGCATCGATGCAGAAACACTGCATAAGGCATTCGACCGATGTCATCGATTGCTGTCGGGCGTGTTTGAGCGAGAAAGCCTACCCAAGCATGTTTTGCGAACAGCTTGTTGCAACCCTGCATCCCCGGTGGCACCGGCACCCCCGCTAAGTCCAGCACCGTGGGGGCGATATCCAGTTCAGCACCATTTCGTCACGGATCTGGCGCCGAGCTCGAGAAGGCACCCGCGGGTCTAGCAGGATCATTGGTACCCACAACGAGACGTCATAGAGCAGCTCTTTGCCGCCCAAAAGGTAATCGCCCATCATATCACCATTGTCGCTCGAGAAAATGATGACGGTTTGCTCGGCCAGTCCGCGGCGGTCCGGTTGCGCTCGGATTCGACCTTTCGCACGATCTACCCCAGTGATTAGTCGGTAATAGCCCTTCATCACCGACTGATATCTCTCGGACATGCTGAACCGCTCGTGCCAGTAAGAGGTGCGCGTTCGATCGCCGCAGAAACTCCGAGAGTGCCTCGAAGTATTCTTGCCTGCCCGTGGGGGGCATGGGAATCTCAACCTCGGCATACCGATGCTGCAAGTCCAGCTCGGCATCGTATCCCAAATAGCCTTTGCCGGAGTGAGGCGCCTTGAAGCTGATGGAAAGGCACCACGGCCGGCCTAGCGGCACATGCTCCAGAAAATCGCACGCCTGCTCGACCATGACCTGGCTAAGGTGCTTGCCGCCGTGCTCAGGCGGAAAATACTCGCCTTGCCCGTAAAAGCCGTACCAGCGGTCGAATACCTCGTGCCCTTCGATATCCCGCTTCCCATCACCCACGCCGTACTTGCCGATGAAACCGGTGTAGTATCCGGCACGCCGCAAGCGCGCCGGATAACTCTGTTCTGGTTGTGCACGTCGGAGGGGCCCCGTATGAAAATTGCAGCCGTGTGCCCGCTCGTACTGTCCGGTGAAAATGGTGGCCCGGCTGGCCGCGCAAGCGGAACTGGTTACAAAGGCTTTGGTGAATTGGGTACCCTCCTGGGCTAGACGGTCCGTTGCCGGAGTCTGCAAGATCGCATTGCCCGCACAGCCCATTGCATCCCAGCGCTGGTCGTCGGTCACCAATACGAGAATGTTCGGCAGGCCCGAATCCCCAGACCCAGCGGACCACAGCATTCCAGCTAATGCGTACGCCCATATCGGGTTCATGACGTCACTTTCTTGCCGAAAAGTGTAAAAAACCGACAAGCGTAGTGCACTGCCGCGAACGGAGCGCTGGGCGATTCGAAATTCGAGGAGAGCGATCCGGGCACGCTTTTTGACTGATGGCCTGTGTAAGCTAGCCTTACTTCGGATCCACTTCGTCACCTGTCAGTATTCGCATTGAAGTGGATTTGCAGCTTTTTGCGATTTTATGGAGTTTATCGAGCATTGCGAGTTTTTGTCCGCAGAGGCGGGTTTCCCTTTTTGGATCATGATCAATTGCCCAATGTCGTTCCTACCGCGTGATGGGGCATTCCCATGGCTTCGGCCCATGGCAGGGTTTTTGCCGAGGTCGCGTCAGAGCAAGGTGGGTGGCAGCAATCGTCGCTCATTCACCCTAGTGGAAGCGATGGTCAGTTTGAGTTTGATGGCCATCGCCGGGTCCGCGGCACTTTTAGGGATTCAGTCTGCACTTCAGAGCTCAGAGTGGGCACTTTACCAGGTCATCGCCTTGGGCTTGGCCGAGCAAATGATCGATGAGGTGGCAGGAGCCCGGTATATGGAGCTCGGCGCAAACCCCTACGACACGAATTTTCGACCCGGCTGGGACGAAGCGGCACTGGGAACGCGAGAGATTTTCGATGACACGGATGATTACCATAACGTCAACGACAGTCCCCCCTTGGATCGATGGGGAATTCCGCTAGGCAGCGATGATGGCACGAGAGGAAAACGGCATCCGGGCCTGATCGTCGGGCAAGAGATTCTCCGCAGTTTCCGCGTGAATGTGGCAGTCTACTATGTTGCGCGGGAGAATCTTTCGGTACGACTTCCACCGGGGGCCGTGAGTGACTTTCGGGCGATCGAAGTTACGGTGACGCATACTGACCCCCGCGGACGGGTTCGCCCCCTGTGTACCCTGCGGCGCATTGTGGCTTATGTGCAGCCACTGTGAAGCATCGCGGATGCGGCAGAAAACCCCCTCAGTCGTGATGTATCGATTGGTCAAAAGGAGTTCGCTTGGGCAACTCAATTGATGGCCGAAAGGCCTTTTGCCTTCGAGGTCACGTATCACCGTAAAAGCAATTTGTTCGATGAGCGAACAAGCGGACATTCAGCACACGAACCATGGCTTTGACTGCGATTAGTCCTTTTGAACAGAATTCTCAAGTGTCTTCTGACCATCCGCAGAAACCCGAGCTTTTTGGCCCCGGGGCATGCCCCAAGCGTGGGGTACGACCGTTGCGCTTCGGCGTGTCTGTGGCGGAACTTTTGGTTGCAATAAGCATCGTGGCGATGGTTGCCACGGCCACAGCTGCACTGGCTCGGGCCATGCAACAGGCTTTTGAAATCATGGAGGCTCAAGGGCAGGTTGTGCAACAGGCCCGGGTCTGTTTAGAGCGAATCGTGCACACGGTCAGTCAGGCCCGAACAAGCCCGCAGTTTCCCGGATTCTTGGTCGTGACGTATTCCTTCGACACTTTTCCGATAGCCGACACGTTAGTGGTCTGGTCTCCCAAGGGCAACGCGGCAGAACCCGAGGGATTGCCGCGGTTTAACGAGCTTGTAGTGTACTGTCCACACCCCGAGCATCCGAACCGACTTTTGGAGATAAGGTTTCCGGAGGACAGCCGGCCGGTACCTCCCATTACGGATCTGTCGTCCTGGCGGCAAGAGCTTCAAAACCTTAAACAAGCGAGTGACGCGCAGCGCGTAGAACTCTCCGCGCTTATGCGAACCGTAACTCTCACTACGGGACTGGTTACCAAACGACAAGCCGGCCTATGGTTTTTCAGCCGTATGCGGCCGTCGGAGGAGGAGTGGCTTCAGTACATGCAGGGGTCACGAAGCTGGGAGAGTTTATCGTGGGTCCAAGGGATGTATGGGGTCCATCGAGGGATTCGACAACACTGGCTGCGGATCGAACTTCAGATGCTTCCGCCCGAGCTGGCATCGAGTTCGACAGGTACTCGCGAGCCTCTTCCGTTTTTCGGCTCGGTGGCCATTTATTATCCTGTCAAGCGCCCCTCGGGCGGCCCCTAGTTACTTTGTGCTATGCATTCCCCTTGTGCAGTAGCTTTGTTAAATCTTGTGCAGTAACTTTGTTAAATCCATAAAACTGACCCCTTTTACCTAGAATTCCTATCGAGCGAAGCAATTTCGGGATGAGTCCTCGACCGCTGCCGCGGAAGCCGAAACGCACAACTACGCAGGGTGCCGCTGCGCTTGTCGTACTTCTGCTTGTCGGAATGGCGATGGCGATGTCCTACGCCTCTTTGCGAACGCAGTCCGTGACCGTCGCCATCGCGCGAAATGCCGTGCTCGCCGCCACAGCGCGCCAAGCGGCCTTAAGCGGCTTGGCGGTAGCCGTAAAGGCTATTCAATCACCGGGTTGGTCAGGGGTGGATAGTAGCTTAAGTCGCAGCCTCGGGGTGCGAGACCGTTTTCTGGCTACCTTCACCTTCGGTGACACACAACCCAATGCAGCGGATGTTGGCGAATTTCCATATCGGGTAACGGTTACGGTCCTCGGCGAAGCTTTCGATGAGGTCGCCTCGGACAGAAGTTCCCGAAGCACAATGCGACTTGCGCTCAGGTTGATTCCTCGCCGCGTGGCGGATCCGATCGCGGGTTGGAGTGACTTGACGGGCTACACCTTGTGCCAATGGAAAAGGGCACCGTGCCGGGTGCAGTCGCCCTGTCGAATTTTGGGGCCCGCGCGGTTGAGAGAAAAGTTAGTGCTCGGCGAAGATCTGCCGTGGCACTACGAGGCGCGGGCGAGCTTCTTTAATGGGTTGACCGACCTTCATTATCTCGGGCAAGGAGATTATCGCCCATTTTCGGGGCCACTTACCCTCCCTTATTCGCTCCAAACGGGAGTGACGATGGCGGCTTTGAACCTTAATTTGGAGGTCTTCACAATTAATGGATCTTCAAACACAGCATGCTGGTGGTCGGTGCCGGTGGGACTTAAAAACTATCGATTATACCCTGGGGGACCAACCTTCACCGCGGGCAGCTTGTCGTCTGGTGTTTTGGAATCCCTTCGGTTAGAAGGGAATCCTACAACAAATCCCCTTGGGATATACGTCGCCAGCGGGACGCTGGAATGTAGCCGCGGGATCCAATTCCGCGGAATGCTGCTACTAACCGGCGGCAAAAGCGCCGACTTACTGGTCACGGGCGGCGGAAATGAATTTACCTCGGTGGAGGCCCCACCTTACGCCGATCCGCCACGCTCCAAGGAGGTTCGCGTCCGGTTGCCCGCGGCTATTCTGGAAGATGACCTTAAGGTACAACCAGGCGGGCAGATACTTATCAATGGGATGATAATCAACGGGGGGGATTTCGTTGTTGAGAAAGCAGGACAAACGGCTAGCCAATTCACCCTTCGAGGAAAGCTAGCTACAGCCGCTATTCAGATCGAACCGCGTGAGGATTGGATCCGTAACGACTCGTGGTGGGATCAAGTGCATGTTGCCTTTGTAAAGCAGCGTTTGACGGGAGATCCAATCTTCCCCCGGTGGCTTCTCCAGAACCACGCCCTGGATTACCGGACAAAGATCGAGCTTTTGCCGGACACCACCTCCCGGACTTATCACTGGTTCGATCCGCAGTTTCCGCTATTTTTGCCGCGCACGGAAGACGCAACACCCTTGGATGGCTCAGCAGTCCTACGGTGGGAGGTGGTACGCGTCGAAACCCTTCCACCATAAGTTCCTCTTTCCGGCCTAAAGATTGAGCATCAAAATCAGCGGGATAAATGGAAATCCCCTTTTGGCAGGGGTTTCCCAAACCGATACAGGATCCGCGTCGGAGCGGCATCCCTTCGGCCTTCAGTGCGATTGCAGAGACGAGAAAAATGAGCTCCGTCCTGATTGATCCTTCACAAGAGAGGAGTGCGGCCGGCTCCACTTCCGAGCTTACACAGGAACCTTTAGTTTCTAGCGCTGGGAATACTGCAAGTTACTCCGGCGGCGCCCCCGAGTCTGACGTAACAAAGCGAAACACCGAGGCTTGTGTGGAAGAAGGGCGGTACAATTTTTCCAACACTCGACTCGGAGGTAGCCAAGCGAACCGCCGACAGCCGGCGGAATGCTCGGGAATCCTTGCGGCCTCACGGTGCGATCCGAAGCTCCCAAGCAAGTACGCTCAGTGGGGGTAAATGGATGGCCTTATTCCAGCGGTCCTGCACTTGTGTGGTGGAAGGAGCTTCGCCGGCATGCAACGGTCGCACATGGATGCTCTGGGCCTGAAGAGCCGTGCCGACCAAGTCTGTGTTCAGCTCGGCGCTTAACGGTTGATCGGAGACGTTGACCGCGATCACTGCAACGCTCCTGTCAGCCGGAATTGCCCATGCGCCTGTAAGGACCGCATCGGTTGTGACCCACCGGGTTCCGTGCCACTGCCAATCGGCTTTGATTTGGGGAATTTCGCCCGAGAGCTTCGGTGGTCGAATCATCTGCCCCGCATAGAAGTAGCGTCTTAGTTGCCAACGAATCCCCGCGGCGGCGCGGAGAAATTGCGCATTTTCAGTTTCTTGGATGATGCCCGGATTGATCCAGCCCAACTGCTCGCCGAACGCTAAGCTTTGGCCAATCCGCATCCGGGTAGCACGATCCCGGTTGGCCGAGGCCTCCACCGATGGAAGTAGTCCGCTTCCTGTGGACCCGTACCAACGACCGAACATTTGCACGGTGCCGCCGTAGACGGCCGGAAAGAGTGGGATCTGGCGGTCGTACTGCCAATGCCAAGTCAAGTATCCGTCAAACCAGCGGATGAACGGCTCCGCGTTACATTCGGTGGTGATCATGGCATGGTCGGGCTTCCGGCGGCGTATCTCTTCCAGTAGCTTCCAATACCCCTCATTCCACCAATGGCCGCCGCCAAGGGGGTGACCGTGGGAGAGGTCAAAGCACAGCGTTGGGGGCGCAGCCGCTACCTGATCGATGTAGACTCCATGAACCCCGCACTCCTTGAAGAGCTGATCGACAATTCCGCCCACTTTTTCATGCCAACAACTGGTGGTTGGACACATCACGCCGAGGCGAACGGGACTCCCGTCACTTTCTTTACTGTTGTAGGTCTCTGTGTAGGGCTCACCGTTTTCGTCCTTGCTTACCGCCGGACGCGCAACGGGGGTGAACTGATAGTCTTCCAGACCACGATCCCGAGTGTCCCATAATCGGCCGTTGATGTACGGCATAACCTGGACGCCGGAGTCTTGGAGGCGTTTAACCGCTTCGGGAAAGCCGGGTTTCGTGGGGAAATAGTGCGGGTAATCATTATCGAACGGAATTTGGTGCCAGTTGTACCAGTGGAAGCCACACGGGCACTGAAAATATTTAGCAAATTCCAGTACCCGATCCACACACTCCGAAGGGGCTCCGCCCCCTAAAATCCACAACGGGAGTTCTCGCATCCAAAGGGGCGTATCTTCCCGTCCCTCCGCCGTCAATTGCGGAAACCACCGGGCCTCGCGGCCAACCCAATCGCGGTAAATCGTGGCGGCATCGAACCAATCCCCTTGAAAGGCTCGCCACACCACACTACCGGGCAGCTCGAAAGAGTTACCCACTTTACTCATATTCGGAACGGGATGGTGGATTTCCAATGCAAGAGTCTTTTCGGCCGGCTTTGAGCGGCATTGAAATTCCTTCGTGCTCCCGTAAGGATCGTGAACTCCAATGTATAAACCGGACCTTAAGCTTTCAGAATAGGCGGCAAGAAGTTGCATGGTGACCCAGCCGGACGGATAACGCCCTCCAAAATGGAAATCGCGTTCCCAAACCTTCTGCTCGGCGATTCCTGCGGCATAAGGGTAGACAAACCAGGCATCCTCGGCGAAAGAAGCTAGATTTACTTGAGGAAAGCGAACTTCCCACAAACTCCACGCCCTGCTAGCGTTTTCAACTTTTAGCTTCCATGTGACGGAGTGCGCCGCCGGTTGCGGCAAGGCTATCATGGTGACGGAAATCCCGGCGAGACGCTCCTCGTTGGGTTCGGCTAATTGAATTTGCCAAAAGCTACTCGGACCACTTAAAGGTCTGACCTCCCTTTGCCGCCAACCTTGCTGCGAGGAGATGCTAAGTTGCTCCTTTGTCTGTGTATTTCGCAGCACCAACGTAAATAGGGGAGCATCCTTCTCGAGTACAAAACTCACCCCCGAACGCAAGTCCCGGATCGAAAGCAAGGTAATTCCTTCCGGTTTTTCGCCAATGGTGATTTCCAAATTCCCGGCTTGAAGAACATGCGAGTCTTCGAAAAATGACCCGCTTGCCGCGACCCCCTCAGCCAAGCAAGCCGCGGCAAAACTGGTAGCCGCGACTACCGCCAGAAACCTGGTTAAAAGAAGGCTGAGTGATTCCATGAATTGAGCTCCTCCAAATGGGTATGGTACTCGATCGTCAAAGGCATACGATTCATATTCTCGGCGGCAAACTGAATGTCAACGGCAACCCGTGCCCAGTTTCGGCCAAACGCCTTCACGCTCACACAGGCGAACGTCGCTTATACTAGGAAGCGTCGCTCGGGCGCATCACCGCTGGAACTGCGACCTCGGGCTTGAAATCTGAATGAATTTCACGGCGAGCTTAGGCTGGTAGGATTGGAAAGCAACGTCACGCAGAAACTACATGTATCTGGGTGAGCCTAAGTGAGTCAACGAACTTTTTTCGGTTCACGCACATGCGGGGAGCTTCCAGGTAATTGCAGCTCCAAAAAAGCAGATCACGACCTGATCTTCCGCACCAGAAAATTCGCAAACCTTCGCAAATTTGCTTGACTATTTTATAGCCGACAACACCCCCACATTTCTAATTCCTACCGATCTGCTGCGGACAACTTCGTCCTGCGAGCGGCAAACCAGCCGAAGATTAAACCCCACATATCATCAGGGGATTAGAACGCGGCGTCGACCGCCAATCAAGCCGAAGAATCTGCGTACTGTTTCGACTTTTTAGTCTGGCCGGAATTGCCACAAAAACGATCCCTCACTAAGATGAGGCTATATTCCAGATGGTCGTCGTCAATCGTTTTGGCACGTGTCGCCTGCCGGATCGGAAACCGAAAAAGTGTTACGGCACTGCGAATTTTCCGGCTATCTGACGGGCCCAGTAACGTCGCTAAAACACCCCTCATTGTTCTTGAGGAAAGGAGCACCCGGTGCGAGTCTTGCTGCTTGGGGCGCACGGCTACATGGGACCCCATGTGGTGCGCTCGTTGGCCGGTCGGCACATGCTGCGAATCACGGATATCCGGCCGGCCCCTGACGAACTTCGGAATGAATTCCCCAATCAAGAATTCGGGATTGTGGACATCACCTCGGCCGATCAAGTTCGCCAAGTCGCTCGCGGGATGGATGCCATTATCAACCTTGCCGTGGTTCGACAAGATCCGGTTTTGGCTTTCCGGGTCAATATGTTGGGCTGCTACCATGTGATGCAAGCCGCGGCAGAGCACGGCATTCCGCGGGTGATCAATAGCGGTCCTCACTTCACGTTGGCCGGACCCGGATATGAGTTTTTTGATTTCGGTATCGAGCCGGACATTCCGCCCCATCCCGGCACTGGATTGTACCCACTGACAAAATCCTTAGGGCAAGAGATTTGCCGCACCCTGGCGGAGCGATACGACATACAAGTCATCACTTTGCTTTTTTATATTCTTCGGGACCGAGAGGAATTGCGACCGGGATCCGGTGGGCGACCGTTTGTGGTCAGTTGGGCGGACTGCGGCGAGGCTTTTCGCCTTGCCCTGGAGATTGGAAGGGAGCGGCTACCGTCCCGGTGTGAGGTGTTCTTTATCCTCGGAAACGTTCCGCACGGCAAATTCCGGGTGGGGAAGGCGGAACGGATATTAGGTTTTCGCCCCAAGGAAGACGTTTCCGTGCTTTGGCGAAAGCCGCAGTAGCGTGCCTGTGTACTCGCATTTCGGTCGCAGCCAAAGCCATCTGATTTTTGGGCTTAGCCCCGATTATCAATTTCCGCTTATATCAAGATTTCCAAGGGCATAAGGTCGGCGTGGAGCCGCTCAGCTCTCCCATACTGTTTGCCGGATAGCAGAGCGCGGCTCAAGCCGGTTGCCGATAGCACCACAATCCTTGGAACGAGGACACATGACCGGAGGGACGATCGTGGCTGCTTTGGTAGCGGCAAGCCCCCTAGTGATCGTGTTTTTGCTTTTGGTGGTCTGGCGGTGGTCGGCACGGACCACGATGATCGTGGCATATTTGCTCATGGTTTTTCTTGCTTGGGGTTACTGGGGCGTCAATTTCTGGCGAATTGCGGCTGCTACATTAGAAGGTTTGGTAATCGCCGCGAGTCTTCTGTACATCATTTTCGGGGCACTCCTGCTTCTTTATACGCTGAAAAACTCCGGTGCGGTAGAGGCGATTCGCGGGGGTTTTGGACGGCTGTGTCCCGACCGACGCGTTCAGGCAATTATCGTGGCATGGGCCTTTGGGGCTTTCATCGAGGGGGCGGCCGGATTCGGGACACCGGCCGCGGTCGCCGGGCCATTGCTCGTGATTCTCGGATTTCCGCCCATGGCTGCGGCCGTCAGCACACTGGTCATTCAGAGCACACCGGTATCGTTCGGCGCAGTGGGTACTCCCATTCTTTTGGGAGTCAATAAAGGGCTCGAAGGCCAGGCATCCGTGGAGAGTTTTTTGGCCCAAGCTCCGGTCGGGCTTTTCGGAACCAGTTTGCAATCCTTTGAAGAGTTGTTGGTTGAAGTGGGCAAACGTACGGCAATACTCCATGCGATCATCGGGTTTTTAATGCCGCTTCTGGTGGTGTGTCTGCTGACTCGCTTCTTCGGCTCGGAACGGAAGTGGAACCTCGGCTTCGGGGTGTGGAAATTCGCTTTATTCGCGGGGCTTGTTTTCTCCGGTGTTTATGCCACCTGCGGACTTGTCCTCGGTCCACGATTTCCGTCCCTCTTAGGGGGCCTCGTGACCTTGGGGGTTTGTGTGGCGGCAGCCCGATGGGGCTTTCTCCAACCCAAAACGGCGTGGGATTTCCCTCCAGCCGATCAATGGCCGGAGCAATGGCATAGTAGCCATGGCCCGACGAAATCGACAGTCGAATCACCAGGCGGTAAGAGGATCCCCTTATGGGAAGCGTGGGTCCCCTACCTGGCAGTAGCCAGCCTTCTTGTTCTGGAACAATGGGAACCTGTAAAAGCCGTTTTGCATCGGGCCCAATGGGAGTGGGTGGTTTTAGGAGACCCCGAAGCAACACGAAGTATCATCGCGCGATGGAATGTGGTGGCCTCTCCCGGCACCATTTTCTTGGTGGCGACGCTACTAGCGGCGTTTTTGCACCGAATGAGCCGAACGAATTTTCAAGGGGCTGTCCGCGAGGCAGGAATGCGTACGCTTTCGGCAGCCGTAGCCTTGGTGTTTGCCGTTCCTGCCGTGCGGATCTTCATCCATTCGGGGGTCAATGCCGCGGGATTAGAAAGTATGCCTCGGGAGTTGGCGGAGGCCGTCGCAAGTGGCATGGGAAGTGCATGGCCCGGTTTTGCGGCGGTCTTGGGCGCCTTCGGTGCGTTCATTGCGGGAAGCAATACCGTCAGCAATATGACTTTCGCCTTGTTTCAGTTTGAGGTGGCGATCCGAAGCCACCTCGATCCGCTTTGGGTCGTAGCGCTTCAGGCTGTGGGTGGGGCTGCCGGAAACATGGTGTGTGTCCATAATGTGGTGGCGGCCTCGGCCACTGTCGGGTTGGAGGGGCGGGAAGGTTGGGTCATCCGCCGGACCTTGCTACCGACGTTGTACTATTTGTTGGCGGCAGGGGCTTTGGGAATTTTCGTGACCCGACTCCTCGGCCAATAAATTTAAACCACGGAGTCGGTTGCCTTTGATTATGCGGGAAGTAAACTGAGAGAATTAAAAAGGCAAGCTCGGCGGGGCGTTTCCACGGTTTTCGTGCTGGAGCCCGCGACTCTAGAGAAATCGCTAGAGTTAGTAACGGGAGCTTTGTCAGCAATGATTTTTTGGTGAATCCGGGACCTAGTGATCCGACTGAGGAACCTCACCCTGGTGGCAGGTTCGGTCGCGTTACCAAGGCAGCGGTTCGGCTTCAAAGCCGCCCAGCGCGCGGCGTTGCGATATTGAAATGTTCGGTCATCTAAGGTTGCGAACCTCGCACAAGAGTAATCCAGCCTGCGCGAAAGGTGAAACATGAAGCTACATAGAGGTATAATTCCGCTGCATTGCTCAAGATAGCTTCATTACTCGGGGTGGTCCTTGCGTGCCGTTCCGGTATTTGGTGAATAAATGTCGCGGAGCGGAACGATCCTACCGCGTTGGCGTAGAGCACAAGCCAGAAACCCTTCCCGCCATGGAATGAATGCCTGATGGGGCGTCGATAGCGGAAACGCTCATGAGTTAACCGAAAACGCTTATGAGTTAGAATCGTTCGGAAATTAGAGTAGATCGAGCGTAAAAATAGTTCCCAGAGTTAAGATAGTTTGGAAAGTTAATCCCGAGAAAAGAAGGAGAAGCAACATGCAGCGGCGTCATTGGTTCGGCTCCCTCGCCCTAGTGCTTTTAGGAGGTGTTTTCGTTCTAGCCCAACCCCCGTACAAGGCGCTCATCATCGATGGACAAAATGCGCACGATTGGAAGGGCACGACGCCGGTTCTCAAGCAGCTTTTGGAGGAGACAGGGCTTTTTCAGGTAGATGTAGCCACTTCGCTGCCAAAAGGATCGGACATGAGTGGCTTTAAGCCGAATTTCTCGGCTTATCACGTTGTCGTGAGCAATTACCAGGGGGATCCTTGGCCGGAGGAGACTAAAAAGGCTTTCGTAGAGTATGTCCGCAATGGTGGCGGCGTGGTGATCTACCATTTTGCGTGCGCGGCGTTTCCGGATTGGCCAGAATACAACGAAATCATTGGTCTCGGGGGTTGGGGTGGCCGTAATGAGAAAAGCGGTCCGTATGTTCGTTGGCGTGACGGAAAAGTGGTTCTGGATTATTCGCCGGGTCGTGGCGGCGGTCATGGCCCGATGCAGGCTTTCCAGGTTGTGATTCGTGAGCCCAATCACCCCATCACGCAGGGGTTGCCGGAAAAATTTATGCATGTGGAGGACGAGCTTTACGGCTGGCTTCGTGGCCCGGCTAAGAACCTCACGGTTTTGGCGACCGCTTTCGCCCCGAAAGAAAAGGGCGGCTCCGACGAACACGAACCGATTTTGTTCACCGTGCAATACGGTAAAGGTCGTGTTTTTCAGATTGCCCTCGGTCATACGGCCAAGGAACTGAAAAGCGTGGCATTCATTGTGCCCTTCCAGCGGGGGGCTGAGTGGGCGGCAAGCGGTAAGGTGACCCAGCCTCTACCCCCCGACTTCCCCACAGAAACTGAGGCGCGGGTGCGTCCCTAAGAGATTCTGTCTCCCCAGAGATCACTCCGTCTAATCGTCGCCACGAAAAACGATGACGAAATGCCGTTGCCCCGTGAGGAGATCATGCTCGAATACACAGCTCGAGTACTAATAAATCCCTAAATGCTTTTTCAAGGCTTTTGCCCTATCCCAGGGAGGTTTTCCAAAATTTTTGCCTTTCGGATTAGTCACTAGCGAGTCGAGCTCCGGGGAAGCGAAAAACTATGGGGCGTGGGACGTCGCGAAATTGAGCCAAGTGGTTGTTATTACCCCGTGCTAGGTGTATTAAGCGAGTGGGGAACTTGGTAGGCTTTGCCAGACCAAACGCAGCGCATCGCCTCAGGGAGAAGTTGCCTGCGAGTGCTTCGAAAAGCTACGAGCAGCTCCAGAAGGGTCTAAAACAAATTAACAATGTAGCCTCTTGCGGGTTGAAGCGTTAGGGTTAAGGTTAATTACGCTCTTACCGGTATTGAGCGGCCCAGGTCGCCGTTTGCTCAGTGGTGACCGGGCCGCATTTCTTTTCAGCCGATCCTCGATAAAATTGGGTGCGGCCAGTGTGGAATCGGGACTGCGGCCGCTGCCGTGGCATAGGGGCCTCGGCCGCTATTATAGGACCGGCACGTAGCAAAGCATCGGCTCCCAGATTAATATCCACGGCCTCGGAATCGTCCCTTTACAAGCATCGGTTGTACCAGATTATGCCGGCCGCCCGAGCGTCGGGAAAGCAAAGAGTGCTTAAGGCTCTTGGGGGCACAAAGACTTTTTTGGACGATTGATTTTTCGACGCTTGCTTGCGAGGTTGCAATGGTGACATCGCGGAATCAATGCGTTACCAGCGGAGGAAAGTATTACGGGGTGACCCCAACAAACGGTTTCGCGGTTATGCCTATGGTCACCATAGCTAGAGTTAGGTAGGTAGAGTTAGATCAAGTCACGAAGCTTTTAGGTGGGGAAGAGATTAAAAGCGAATCCGCACTGCATATTGTCAATGGCAAACCCGAAGCCAAGCGTGGAGCAATAATCATGGATTTTTCCGGTGTGAAGGATCCCTTAGGTGCTCGGGCAGTATTGGAGACCTCGACCGGCTCAGTTCACTATTCCCGCCTCGAAAGGCTTGAGGAGCTTGGCTGGACCGTGTTAGCGGAGCTTCCATTCTGCATCCGAGTTCTCCTCGAAGCGGCTTTGAGAAATTGCGACGGCTATCAAATCAGCGAGGCGGACGTGCGGAATATCGCCGCGTGGGCTCGAGGATCTGCCGGTGAGGTGGAGGTGCCGTTCAAGCCCGCGCGGGTGATTCTTCAGGATTTTACCGGTGTACCAGCACTTGTCGATTTGGCAGCCATGCGGAGTGCTCTTCAGCGGCAAGGGGGAGATCCAAGCCGGGTGAATCCTCTGGTCCCTGTGGATTTGGTGATCGACCACTCGATCCAGGTGGACTTTTACGGGAGTCGGGAGGCACTGGAGCGAAACATTGCCCTGGAAATGTCGCGCAATCGCGAGCGTTACGTGTTCCTTCGTTGGGGGCAGAAAGCCTTTAACGGTTTGCGCGTGATCCCCCCTGGAGTGGGGATCATTCATCAGGTCAACTTGGAGTACCTGGCTAAAGTCGTATTGGTGGGTGGGGTTTCCGGGGAGCAAATCGCCTATCCCGATACTTTGGTGGGCACGGATAGCCACACAACCATGATTAATGGTCTAGGCATTGTCGGGTGGGGTGTCGGAGGTATCGAAGCCGAGGCAGCCATGCTGGGGCAGGTGCTGCCGCTCCTTTTGCCGGAGGTGGTGGGGCTGGAACTGACCGGTGCCTTACCCCCAGGGGCCACTTCGACGGACTTGGTCTTGACCGTCACCGCCCTGTTGCGGCGCGAAGGGGTGGTGGGGAAATTTGTCGAGTTTTTCGGACCCGGTGTTCAAAAGATGTCTGTGCCCGATCGGGCTACGCTTGCGAACATGGCTCCTGAGTACGGAGCCACCATGGGCTACTTTCCGATTGATCAGGAAACGCTAACCTATCTCCACCAAACAGGGCGTAGTGAAGCCGAGGTGGAGCTGGTGGAACGCTATGCTAAGGCACAACGGCTTTTTTACACACCGTCGAGCCCCGTCCCAAAGTACACGAAAGTATTGACGCTCGAACTAAGCGGCATTGAATCCTCCGTGGCTGGTCCCAAGCGGCCGCAAGACCGGGTTAGCCTCATCCGCGTTCCTCAAGTCTTTGAGCAGGCACTCCATGCTCCGACGGCCGAGAGGGGTTATGCCGTGCCTCGCGAGGCCGCACGTTGCGAAGTCCCCATTCGACTGAACGGTCGCGAGGAGATGCTGAGCCATGGTTCGGTGGTCATCGCAGCGATCACCAGTTGCACCAATACGAGCAATCCTTCCGTCATGCTTGCAGCGGGGTTACTAGCCCGAAAGGCGGTTCAGCTCGGCCTACGGGTCAAGCCGTTTGTGAAGACAAGCTTGGCTCCGGGATCCCGTGTGGTAACTCACTACCTTCTCGAATCCGGCTTGCAGGATGCCTTAGATCAATTGGGATTTTCGACCGTAGGTTATGGGTGCACCACGTGTATCGGAAATAGTGGGCCATTACCTGAACCTGTGGCTCGGGCGATCACAGAAAATAATCTCGTAACCGTGGCGGTGCTTAGCGGAAATAGGAATTTTGAAGGGCGTGTCCATCCGCTGGTGAAAGCCAATTATTTGGCCAGTCCACCCCTTGTGGTTGCCTACGCGTTGGCAGGGCGGATCGATATTCATTTTCAGACAGAACCTCTCGGCTACGATGCGGACGGCAAGCCGGTCTTTTTGCGAGATATTTGGCCGGGTCAAGAGGAGGTTAACCGGTTGGTTAGCCGTCTCATCCGACCGGAGCACTTTCGCAATTCTTATGAACAGGCCTTGCCCGGACGACCCGAGTGGAACGAATTACCGGCACCGGAGAGTCCTATTTTTCCGTGGGATCCGGAGAGTACTTATATCCAGGAGCCACCCTTCTTCGAAGGTGTGGGTCGTGAGGTGCCACCACTTGAAGCGATCCGGGGGGCTCGGATTCTAGTTCTTTTAGGGGATTCGGTAACCACTGACCACATTTCCCCGGCCGGCTCCATCCCCAAGAGCAGTCCGGCGGGATGTTACCTTATTGAAAGGGGGGTGCCCCCCGAAGAGTTCAATAGTTATGGAGCCCGCCGAGGAAATGACCGCGTCATGACCCGAGGCACCTTTGCGAATATCCGTTTGCGAAACCTTCTTGTACCGGGGACCGAAGGGGGAGTGACCAAACACTTTCCTAGCGGCGAAATCATGACCATCTTCGAGGCAGCGATGCGCTATCAAACCGAGAGGGTGCCCCTATTGGTCATCGCCGGGGCGGAGTACGGCTCGGGGAGCAGCCGAGATTGGGCGGCCAAGGGCACCAAACTACTGGGGGTCCGAGCGGTGCTGGCGGTCAGTTTCGAGCGGATCCATCGGAGTAACCTCGTGGGGATGGGGGTTCTACCACTGGAATTTGTCGACGGTGCTAGTTGGGAAAGCCTCGGCATCCAGGGAAATGAAGTCTTCGAAATTTTAGGATTGCCGGGTGACAACTTTGAACCGCGGTGTTTGCTCGAAGTTGTTGCGAGAGATCCGGCGGGGGCGGAGAAGCGATTTCGCGTGCGTGTGCGAATTGATACCCCGCTTGAGATGGAGTATTACCGCCACGGTGGTGTCCTGCCCGCCGTGCTCCGGAAACTCATGGATTAGAAAAGCGGGCAAAGCATTTTCGTAGTTTGCTCAATCTTTCTCCTTGAAGCTCAGGGGTGTTTGATATCGAGATACTGTTACGTCCAATATTCGAATCCCGCGCGAACAAATGATCTCGGAGAAATGCCAAATATTTCCCCGCGTCGAATTACAGGGCTCCGCAAATCACTTCCGCCCGCGCGGCAACCAAATATCTTCGCACGGCGAATCGAAGATCGTTCACAAAACTTACTAATTGCTCTACGCTTCTCACCTTCCGCTTATTTTGCCTATATCCGCCATATTCACTAAATCACGGATATTAACGCCTAGGTCCGCGACCTTCGGTTCCCGCGGCCGTTGATGAGCGGATTGAGCGCGGCCTTGGCCCCCCAAGAAGCGGTCAAAGGATTTGAGCCGGACGAAAAAAACACTTTTGGGGAAGCAAGGAAAAATCGAAACATCCGTAAGGAAAAGGACATAATTCGCGACGGAGGGGTGGACCAACAGCGAAGGTAAGAGCAGTTGGAGACAGTTCAAAAGAACGGGTGCGGCTTAGCTTCGCCGTGCCGGTTCTTCTGTCAAAGGCTTAAGATCGCTTTTGTAGAAATGAATGGCTTCGCGCGGCGTAAGATTATAGATGACACGACCGTCGGTATCCCAACGCTGGCCATCGAACCGAAACACGGCGGTTCCTAGCCGAATATTGCCACCCGGTTCAGATTCCCCCTCGAGTCCGAGGCTTCCATCTTCAAACTCGATGGAAACCCCCACGAATGCTGAAAGCTCGCCGGTGACACGATTGCGCGCGTAGGCAACCTCGTCCTCGAAACGACAGTCGATTCCTCGCGGGGCAGAGGGTCGGGACCGACCCATGAGCAATTTGATAAATTTAGCTTCGAGACGCTCTCGGTGAAGATGGAAATGCCGCGATGCCTCCGCGAGACGCGGCTCCCAAAAAGCCTTACGGGCAGCCCGCCACAAAATGGTTCCCAATGCTGCCGCCGCAGCAGTCGCACCGGCCACCGCCAGCCACCAATGCCAAGCCATTCCGACCCCCCTGAGGAGACATCATTACAAGTCGGCTTCTTGTGCCCTTTTATTCTATGCCCCGAAACGTAGGCTTTGCAAGTGTCGGGGGCTACCGAACTGAACTTACCGCGGATTTCCCTCTCACCAAAATCCTTCATATTCATTTGTTTTTCGCAACACAAACCTTCAACAACTTGCGACATTCCCGCGTTGGTTGATCCCCGCGCGTGAAACCTCCGCGTTCCCCAACCCAATCGGCCACCCGTTTTTGCGAAATCCGTATTGGAAGCTCGAGCGGTTGCCCAAGTAACACAATAGCCCCCGTTTCGGTGAAATCCGATCAGATGAAGGTTAGGGGCCTTCAGATTCAAGGTGTTATGGGCATTGCCAAGGTTTTCCCACCCGCTTTTTCAGCAATCGTGACAAAGCAAAAAATCCTTTAAACAGAGGTTTTGAACCGGGTAAGTATCCGGGAGAAGGACAAAACCACCGTTTTTAAAGGAAGCGGCAGCAACTTCCGGAGCCACTCACACGCTTCGCTCGGCCGGTACGCAGAGCCCATTATCTGGCTCCAAAGGCAGGCCGGAACCGTCGCCGTCTCGTGAAATGAGCTTGTCGGCGACGTGCTTTAGGATCGGGCCGATATGAAGGAACTTTTGAGACTCGGCTAAAAAAACCACTGAATTCGAGCTTGCAAATCCAAAATTTTGGAAACCTATTTTGTGTAAATTTCGTATTCGAGTCTCGCCTAGCGTTTCAGTGAATGAGCGATCGCCCACGGGCGCAAAAAACCGCCCATTTTTTCATCCGGGAACTTTTTCCGGGATTCGGGCTATCGCGGCGGGCCCCCTCACGACCCTTCAAGCTTCCCCAAATGCCGCATTTAAAGTTTCGTAAAGGGTCAAGATATTCGCGGTGGGAGTAATCGGCTGAATATTATGGCAGGGAGCACATATCCATCGTGCGTTTCGATATATCTCGATGCTTTCCAGAACTTCCGCCCGTACCTCCTCCGGGGTTCCGAAGGCAAGCGTTTGCTGATTGTCGATCGAACCGTGGAAAATCACGGATCGTCCGAATTCGGCCACCAAGTAGCGGCGATCCATGCCGGCAGCCCGCCATTGAATTGGATTAAGAATCTCAATTCCCACTTTCTCTACTAAATCGGGCAAAAAGGGGAGGATACTCCCATCGGAATGGTACATGACGTGAACCCCGAAAGATCGGGCAAGGTCGGCCATTTTGAGTTGGTGCAGCAGAAGAAAACGTCGGTACGTTTCCAAACTAATCAATGGCCCCGATTGCGAACCGAGGTCCTCGGCCACCCAGGTGAGGTCGATCCGGCCCTTTCCGGCCTCGAAAATCCGCCGGTGATGCTCCCAAAAAAACTCGAACAAATGTCCGAGGATAGCGTCTGCAAGCTTCGGGCGGAGGACGAGATCTTCAAAAGCCTTTTCCAAACCGCGCAGATACCCATAGATCATAAAGGGTTCGAAGTGCCCGGCATGAATCGGTCGGCAAAGATCACTTTTCAGCACCGCATCCGTGATCGTTTGGTAATCGAAGTCCTCGGGTTTAGGCCACGGATGTCGCGCAACATCACTCGGGGATTCCGCGTCTGCCAACGGGTGATAAACCGGTTCTTGATAGCGTCCCAGCCCGTAGTCCACCCACCGATATCGAACTCCCCAAAGGTCAGCCGCAGGATCCTGGGGATGACGCTCGTACTTCCAACGTGGTGCCACGAAGTAGCGCGCATCTATTTTGAGCCGACGATATATTGCTTCCTCATCTGGGCAGCCTAATTCGTGCTTTAGTCTTTCGGTGACCTCAGGGGTTGCCTGGTAATCAGACGGAATTCGATCGGCACCCTTTCCCTCAAGTAACGCAAGCCATCGCTCGCGGGGCGTCATTTCGGGCTTAATCGAGTGTCCAAAAGCTTGAGGGTCATTCACGGCCAGATTCCGCGCAACCAACATCCTGTAACCCGGGCAAACTAGTCACTTCGCTCGCCTATGCCGCATTCGAATACCGCGATGAGGAAACTTCCGACACCGATCGCCCCGGGGGACAATCCTTCTGGGTGCGTTAGAGCTTAGGCTCCTAAGTTCATTCCTGAAGGGGAAGCTTAACGGGTTGCCCGCCCGAGGCAATCGACCGGTCGATTGCGATACAAACCTCGTGCGTAAAGAAAGCATCCGCCACGTTTACATGAGACTCCTGCCCGGTCCGAATACAATCGACCAAATGGTTTACCTCATCGTCGAAAGGATGGTGTTCCACTGCCCCGGAATCCGGGAGGATGGTCTGCATGGTCGTCCAGCCGGTTTGGCCGGGGAAAAGCCGAGTGGACCAAATCCGATTGTCGCGAAGGGTGCCCTCCGTGCCCACGAGATCAATGTTGAATTGGTAGGGCATTTCCGCATCAAATAGCGCGGAGGTCTTGCCGATTGCCCCGCTTTTGAACCGCAAAATGGCAACGACATTTGCGGGATATTCGAACCTCCCATGGATATTGTTCGCGAAAGCGGCGACCTCGATCACCTCGTCACCCGAGAGCCATCGGATAGCGTCGACCGCATGACAGCCCCCGGTCAACATCGCACTGCGACCACTTGCGTAAGTGCGTCCCCATTCGTAGCCGGTCCACCACTCGGCCAACCCGTGCCAGTAATCGATTTCAATGTAGAAAAGCTTTCCGATGGCATGCTGGGCTAACAGCGATTTTAAGTTTTTTATGAGAGGATTCCACCGGAGAACGAAGCTTACCACCGATTTCACTTCTGCCCGGGCAACGGCCTCCCTAAGACGGCGATTTTCGTCCATGTCTAAACACATGGGCTTTTCAATCAGGAGATGTTTACCGGCTGCGGCTGCGGCGATGGCCTGCGGCGCATGGACATGGTTCGGACCACTGAGGTTAACGATGTCCACACGCCCGTCGGCCAGAACCGCCTCGAAATCACTTCCCACCGAGCAGCTTAGGCCGAACCGGGCAGCCAATTTTTCGGCACTTTCGCGCCGGCGGCTGGTGATCCAAACAATCTCCACATGGGGATTCTTAAGCCAACTCGCCACATGAGCGTACGAGACCTTACCCGCTCCGTGGATCGCGACACCATACTTGCCATTGATCATGGGTCTTACCTCTCGGATAACAATTCCAGAGACCTACGGTATTGCTGCCGACTTCGTGATTGCTCGCGATGGGGACTTTGGTAAGCCGATCTCGATACCCGATATGCGGAATCTCAATGCCGGATATCGTATTGCGAAACGGCTGCGATTAGAAGTGGCCCACTCAACGGTCACTAAATGTCGGAAAATTAATCGAGCCGGTTCTCCCTAAGCTGCGAACGCCACGAGCATGAGACTTGTCTAAACACTCGAGTTTGCCCGCACAATCGGCCCCGATCCATTCCCATTTTTAACCGAGATATACGCTGTTTGGGCACCGAAGTATGTTGAATTCCGAGGGCTCAGGCGAAATCCGTCAGTAGTGCGAATCGGCGACCCGTAATCGTGCTTCGGCCTCAAATAGCCGGAGGGCAGCTTTTTTCTGTAGGCCTCGGCTTCGATCGCTTCCCCCAATGGGAAGGGGAGAAGGCACGCTGAGGGTAGCCATATTCCGCACGGCGTGGCTTCACTTGAGTTGGGTACCCACTTGCATTCCAAAGGAGCGGCAACTAAACTCACCCAACTACTGACGGGGAATGGCCTCTTGATAGCCAAGATGCCGCGATAAGAACGTCACTGACGTGGGGGAAACGGGAGGAAATCGTTCGACGGTCGCGGCATTTTTTGAAGTTATGCCCCATCGGGCGATGCATGCTTTACCGGTTCGAGCAATTCTCGAGCGAATCTAAAGCTAAGCCGTGTCGGTGTTCGCCGCACGCCAGAAATTTCAGCGTGTTTTTCGTGGCTCCGATCCCAGTAGCGATCCCAACCATGGAAGATCAGCGCTTGGGCGGGCAACATCTTGGGCCGCTTGAGTGGAAATTTCATCGATGATGCCCCATGGCAAAGCCGCGTGTGATGACGGAGTGCAAGGAGAAAGCATCTTCAAAAAATGAAGTGATTCTAAAAAATTTCGCCTATCACGGGCGTTGGAGCGCTCGTCTCAGCGAAGAAAGCCAATGCTTTTCGCCGCGTTCGCACGAAGGGGGCTTGCTGCGATTGAGAAGGGGGAATTCAGCCAATTGATCTGACAATTGCGGGGCGATCGGCTCGGAAGAAGATTAAGTGCTTTCTAAAGTCTTTTTCTCTGATCGCAAATGCGGTTCATCCAACAGATAGGGCAGTTCATGCGTTGAACGAACCGGTTTGAAGTTCTTACTCTGGGAGTATGCTGTGAAAGTCATTTGCAAACTCGGATTGCGCTTGGTCGTGATTGGCTTGCTTTCTGCCATCGTCATCGTTAGCAGGGCGAAAACCGCTGCGGCCGAAGGAGCCCAAAATAATCCATCTCTCACAGCGAAACAAAATCCGAATAATGGGAGAGCGGTTCAGAAAAATGGCACGAGTTCTTCGATTTCAGCCGCGGAATCGAGGCACAATGGTGTACCATTGTTGCCCGTGGAAGAGAATCTGCTTTACTACACAAATCTTGAAAGGCAACGGTATGGGCTGCCGCTCCTGATTGTCGATCAATTGTTACAGGAGTCGTCCCGCCGGCACTGCCGCTGGATGGCTCAGGTTGGAAGCCTTGTTCACACCTCTGAACCTGTGGCCGAGAACATCGCTATGGGTCAACCTTCGAGCAAAAAGGCGGTTGAATCTTGGATGCGATCGCCGGGTCATCGCTATAACATCCTGAACCCAAGGCATCGCCGGGTAGGGGTTGCCGCCTATCAGTCGCCCAACGGTCCAATTTATTGGTGTCAGCAGTTTCTGCCTTGACGAACACAACGGGCTTATTTTGTTTCGTCACTCACTCTTCCGGGTCAGTGAGCCGACTCGTTTCAGGCGTTGTCACATCGGTTCGTTCCGTTTGAAGGTCTCCAGGAAATGACTTGTTTTGCTGCTCAAAAACCGGATTCTTGATTCCTCAAACGGAATTCTAGATTCACGAAATAGTGGGTGAGCGATCCCTCTTCGCTTGTGAGGCCTAGCCATCTTACCGATGATGGCTGCCCACCGAGCCGCACAATTTTAGGAAATTTAAGATTCGAAAATTGTTTATAGAGGAATTCAGTTGGCTCATCCTCAGGCCGACCGCTATCTTATCGTCAACCCGGCGAGCAGATCGGCTTTCCCGAGTAGAACCACCGAGAGAATCCGGCCGATTTGTGGCGAATCGTGGGAAAGTAATCGTGCAACGTTTTGCTTGAAAATGGCTAGAAAGGTGAGGGCGGATTGTTGCTTCATCTGTCTAAACCAAACCGCTCCCACTTCCCCCGCACGCACTTCGTGGTCACCATCGGCTGGTGTGACTTAGGTGGTGATCTTGACAAGCGCAGGTCGCCGGAGCAAGCTTAACGGAAATAAACACCACGTGTATAGCGAATATAAACTGCTCGCTCTTTCCGACGGAAACGGATGCAGGATAAAGCCGAAAACGCGTTTCCCACCGCAGGCTTCCCTCCTTTAGTGCCCGCCGTGAAGCAGAATGGATGGCGGGAAAACGGCTCGTGTGAATGCGAAGCAACATTATGTGAAGCACTATTAGATGTCAAACACCGTCAGCACGCCGGCAAAGTGATTCGTAGCGTAATGAAAGGTGGCACCCGGATCGAGTAAGTAGAACCGGGTAAGCAGATTAGAAGGATTCGACCGAAGCTCGCCGATCGCTGCTTAGAGCCATCAATGGTGGGCTGTGCTTTATTCGTAGGCTCAAACGGTATTAAAGCGGCCGTTGTAGATTGCGCAGTAATTTGTGGACATCCGCTCGTAAAGGAGGCTGTGCCATGGTATGTTCGCGTCGGCGTTTCCTGGCTCAGACGACTTCGGGGCTGGTTACCTCCGGAGTAGTCGGAGTTGCCCTTCCCGGATTGATTGCTGACCACTCCGCCGCTTTAGGGGTTATTCAGCCGCAAAGTGGTATGCCCAAATTGGCGATTGCCAAGTGGGCTGGGCCCAAGGAACTAGATGCCGCGGCCATCCAGCAAGCTGCCGTTAAGTTGACCGAAAAAGCAGTAGAGGCTTTAGGGGGCCTGCAACGATTTGTGCGAAAAGGGGATGTGGTTTGGGTTAAGCCGAATATCGCCTGGGATCGCACGCCGGAATTGGCTGCCAATACCAATCCGGATGTCGTCGCTACGATTGTCCGGCTTTGCTTTGAGGCGGGAGCAAAACGGGTAAAAGTGGGCGATAACCCTTGTGATATCGCAGTAAATTCATACGAGCGAAGCGGAATCGCGGCTGCCGTCCGGCCCTTGGGAGCGGAAGTCGTCTTTTTGGACCGGAGCCGCTTTAAGACCGTGAATATCAAGGGGGAATTCGTAAAGACGGTTCCGCTTTATCCGGAGATTCTTGAGTGCGATTTGCTGATCAACGTACCTATCGCCAAGCATCACGGGTTGTCAGTGGCCACGCTGTGCATGAAAAACTACATGGGGGTCATGGAGGAAAGGCGTACTTTCCACCAGGCAATCGCCGAATGTCTAACCGATCTGACCCGCTTTCTCCAACCCCGAATCTGCATCTTAGATGCCGTGCGAATGCTTGTGGCAAGGGGACCACGAGGCGGAAATCCGCAGGATGTGCGGCTCGGTCTGGCCGTTGCTGCCGGGACCGACCTTGTCGCGCTCGATGCTTGGGGTGCCGAGATGTTGGGTCGCAAGCCTGAGGAAGTCCCGAGCATCGTCAAAGGACACCAGAGCGGCCTAGGTACCATGAACTATCGCAGCCTCAATCCGCTGGAGCTTACCGTGGCATGATTCGGCAATGGCTGAGCGGCCCACGGCTGCGACGGATTGTCCAACTCAGCTTCCTGACGCTATTTATCTTATTGGTGATTTGGGCTCGGCCTTTGCCCGACCGCCCCCCAAGCCCGTGGTTGAAGCTGTTTTTTTGGTTCGATCCGCTCATACTTGTGGTGACAAGCTTGGCCGCCCACGCGGTACCGTGGCTGGCTCTCCTGGCACTTGTGACCGGGGTGGTGACCGTCTTAGGCGGTCGACTATTTTGTGGGTGGGTTTGTCCCCTGGGAACGGTTCACGACATTGCCGGCCGATTTTTGCACTCTCGCCGACCGCGACGCGGTACGCGCGATTGGTGGTCGGGTTGGCAGCGAACCAAACATTATCTCCTCGTTGCTTTCCTGGTGATGGCCCTTTTTGGGGGCCACTGGGTCACGATTTTTGATCCCCTAGTACTTCTGTACAGAACACTTACCGTGAGTGTTTTTCCCACAGTCCAATGGGCTGTCGAGGAGGGGAGTACGGCGATCTATCAAACGGATCCGGGTATCGGGCCTGTTCGAGTTGTCCATTTGACCGAGCCGCTTTACGTTTTTTACCGCGATAACATTACTGTCAAACCGCGGCAAGCTTTTTGGCAAAGTGGAAGCGTTTTGGTCTTTTTTGCGGTCATCGTCGGCTTGAATGCGGTGCGCCGGCGATGGTGGTGCCGGTTTGTGTGTCCACTCGGAGCGCTTCTGGGTTTCCTTGCATGGCGGCCCTTTCTCCGACGCGAACTACGGGAAGATATTTGCAATCAGTGCGAGCTTTGCGGGCTGACGTGTCACGGTGCAGCTGCGGAGGCCGCAGGCGGAAAATGGAAAGCGTCGGAGTGCTTTGGTTGCCTGAATTGCACGGAGGCATGCCACCGCGATTCTTTGCAATTTCGGTGGGTGTGGCCCTGGAAGCCGGCACGTGATAACGACCCGGTGGATCTCTCGCGTCGCGGAGTACTTGCCTCGGTCCTCGGCGGGCTTTTCGCGCTGGGGGCGATGCGATCCACAGTTTTGGGACGCCAGTTACAATATCCACCCGAGTTAATTCGGCCTCCCGGGGCGCGGCCGGAGCCGGAATTTCTCGCGCGGTGTACGGCTTGTGCACTGTGCATGAAGGTCTGCCCCACCGGCGGGCTTCAACCGTGCGGCTTGGAAATGGGGCTTGAATCGCTTTGGACGCCCCGATTAGTTCCCCAAATCGGCTACTGCGATTATGGTTGCAACCGATGCGGCTTCGTGTGTCCCACCGAGGCTATCCGCCCCCTGCCGTTGATCGAAAAGCAGCAAACCCGACTCGGGCTCGCGACCTTCGATACCAGTCGATGCATCCCTTACGCCTACGGCCGGGATTGCATGGTGTGCGAAGAACATTGCCCGATTCCTGATAAAGCTATTTATTTCCTGGAGGTCGAGATCACGGATCGGCAAGGACAGAAGCGGCTCATCAAGCGGCCTTACGTCGATGCCACGAAATGCATCGGGTGCGGCGTTTGTGAATCCGTTTGTGTATTCCGCGATCGGCCCGCCATCCGGGTCACTAGTGCCAATGAATCGCGGAATTCAAAGAACCAGCCTATTCCGGCATGGGAAGAGCCCTATTATTAAAACTCCATGTTCGGGCAAAGAGAGTTTCATACTGCGAAGCCCTCAGGGGATGAACTTGCCTGATACTTCATGCGTCAAAGGCACCTGATAGGCAAGCTCGTTCGGAGAGAAAGCAAATTTAAGCAGATAAGCCGCGCCAGAAAACTCCGGCAAAATCACTTGATCCCCCCGTGAATGAACACAGTTAATGAATCTAGTTCTTAAGAAGAAAAAGAAGAAACAATATTTGCTCACGTGAAGGCGGAGTACCTCCGGATCACATCTCGGCTTAAACTTTCTCCCGCAGTTTTCGCTTCCTCCTTTAGCCCGTTATTCAGGATTTAGCGGGATCCATGCCCGGTCCATAGCATTTTCGCGAGCCTGACCTGCGAAAAGTCAGTGCCCCGTGACTTGCAATCCGACCGGGTGACACGAACCGGCACAATAAGGGTGCTTCTGGACCGGGCACGGAATCCTCGCAAATGTTCGACTTTATGTTTTCCCTCTCTTTGCTCCTTCGCAGGCTTCGAAATCGACGACGATGCCTTCACTTCAGATATGACGCTCACTTCAGATATGACGCTTCCGATCTGCACGGCAAAATTTTTTCCGAGTGATAGTTGCTCGTATCCTAATCATCACTCCCGCTTCCAATAGACGCTTTCCTACCCTGCTGGTTTTTAGAGTAAGCGGTTCGTCGTATTTCTGCCGGGCTCGGAACCTTCTGATCGGGTATCCTGCGGCTTTCTCGCCCCTTGCACCGCCAATGGTGTCTTTTTCAATTTGGTGAACGATATGATCTCTGACCGGCGTACGATCTGATCTCTGACACTTACACGAGTTGTTTTAGCTCAATCGCGCAAAAAGCCGCGTAAATCGGGCCGCTCGGCGGTTCAAATAATGGAGCCACTGCTCCCGTTTCCAAATTTCCACGCAAACTGCGGCTCCAATGAGCATCACTTCTGCGTTGGGTTCGGCGCCCAAAAACTCGCGAAAGCCCTCAGGGATGACCAAACGGTTGCGTCCCGCAAGCTCTACCGGTTTGTGCCGTGTGGAGAGCAGCCGGCCCAACATCTGAACCTCTGCAAGCCGGCGATCCAAATCGCCCAAACTAAGCCGCTGCTCAATCAACTGAATCCGCCCGGCAAACCGCCGTTCCCATTCCGTCCTGCTCCAAAGACTCAGGCAGCCAGCTCGCTCTTTTACGAGCGTGCACTCGACCGACTCCCGAGTAATCGGCTCTGCAAGTTGGGGGGGAATGATCAGCCGGTAGCGATCATCGACCGTTCGGCGAAATTCGCCGATGATCAATCCTGACGACTTTCCAGCCATCCCCAACCTTTGGATAGTACCACCGACTTCAAATCCACCCCGCCTATTTGCCGCTCGATTTCTATGTGAGTCTGAGTGTAACACAGGCAAAGAAAAAATCAAGCTATTTTGCTCAATTAGGGCGACAATCCCACAATTTGCCTTCGATCTTCTGTGGTCTTGGGTCTAAATCCCACAAAGCTTTTTTGCCGAAATATTTTGATCAACTTGCTCAAAATGAGAATTGGATGCCGGGCGCGACTCACCCGGAATCGCTAGTCGATCCAGAGCACGCACTCGTAGGCAGGAAATTCAGGCTAATGCAAATGCTGGCTCTGGCAGGACCGCGGACGACTCAAACGAATCAGGCCTTCGTTTCGACCGCATCGACTAAATGAGACGCATTATCAATATCACGGGGGCAAGCCTTAACAAGCCGGTCGCCGACAGCATGAGCCTAACTTCTGTTTTGATGGGGCAAGGGTTACCAGCTCCAAGTTGCTGCCGACGTCCCCGCCAAAAGATTCGAGAATTCTTGTAGATTTTTTGTCCCATTGACAGACTATTTGGGCGGTAGCGTGTACCCTCCTCGTCGAGATCACATGAGTCATCGGGCAGCGAGGACTAAGAGGACGGGTTTCCAGGCAGCGCTGGCTGTCAAAAATAAGCCGAAATAATTACGCAACCTCCGCACAACATCCGGCTGGACCAGTGCAATGTCCTCGCGGTCAGTTGGAAGGGAAAGTGCAATTCAGCAGGGGACGGGAGGCAGTCATAGCAAAGAGCAGTCGCCGAGAGCAGGGCGTTGGCTACGGACGGCTTCGACGTGATGCGGAAATCGACCCGCCGGCATGCGTTCCTGCGGAGGACGGACCAGGTCATGCCCAGGGCGGAGCTGGCGAGACTTGCCGAGCCGTTCTGCCCGCAGGAGGCGATGCGGGAAAAGGCGCCTGGGGTACGGGACTTTACCGAGCGGCGGGCGAGGCGTGGGCATCCGCTGAGTGCAAAGGAAAAAGGTGGGGAATCGGTGGAAGTCGCGGATTGGGACGCGGGTGAAGCAGGTGTTCGCGGTGATGAACCATGTGTTTAGGTGGCGGAAGGTGCGTTTTCGGGCGATATACAAGAACCTTCAATATGCCTTGAGGGTGGGGGGCGGGAGTGAATACTTACCTCCACCGGCGAATGTTGTACAGACGCCTGACGTCTTGGGCGACGGGCTAGAGCGCTTGGGCGGCGCACCAGCGTGGACGGTTAAGCGGGGAAGGATAGACAAGCTGGAGTTGCTCTCCAGCGACTCCGATCCCGCTAAACCACGAAAGTAAACGGCAAGGGCTCCATCACTTTAAAAACGCCAGTGTTGTTCAGAGGTTCCTTACGCTATTTCCAAAGGAAGATCCGTCGAAATCCGACACACTTCTCAGAACCAATCAGTCCCCGCTCAAGAAACGAGGATTGATTGAAAAAGGCGAATCTGTTTAAAGCCCAACGATTGGAAGCAATCCGCGAAACACAGAAGCCTAGGCCCACGGATCACGTTCCGGTCTGGCCCTGAGGCTGTTTGCCTCCTCGTCACCGAGAAATTCTTCCCGCTCCGGATCGAAGCGAAGCTTTCGATTAAGAACCCAGGCTAAAGCCGCCGCATGACACGCGACATGAGAGCGCCGCATTACCCAATGATTGCATACCGGTCTTTGACGCGTCTTGACGCAGTCGAAGAAGTTGCGGGCATGCGCCGTCACATCTAGCCCCTTAACACGCGTCAAGCCTTCCGGCACCTCCTTTCGCAGGGAAGGCGGATGAACCTCCACTTCCCCATTATCGCCGGTTTCTACCCATCCTTCCTCTCCGACGAATCGCACCGGGCAGGTTCCCAGTCGGGTAATGAACTGGGGACTTCGATCGCCGAAGGGGGTCTTCAAAAATTCTAAAATAAGCTTCACACCGTTCGCATAGTGGCAGATGATGTTGGCCGGGGTGGGTTCGAACTCAACCGGGGTCGTGTCGTCGGCACCAATGGCCCATTGACATAGGTCAACTGTATGAGCCCCCCAGTCCAAAAGGCGAGCACCGGAATCGAAGTCCCACAACCCCCGCCACGCGCCCTCCACATAGCGATGATTGTAGGGACGCCACGGTGCCGGCCCTAACCATAAATTCCAATCTAGCACTTCTTTAGGTGGGGTATCTTCCCGGGGCAGCCAAGTATTATCAAGCACCGGCTCATACACCGATGCATACATGGTGTGAATTTTTCCCAACTTCCCACTTTTAGCTAACTGCACAGCGAATTGGAAATTCGGCACGCTCCGTCGCTGAGTGCCTGCTTGAAAAACCCGGCCTGTTCGATCGAACACCTTGCAAAGTCGTTGGCACAACTCGATGGTCATGGCACAAGGTTTTTCGCTATAAACATCTTTGCCGGCCTCTGCGGCCATGATCGAGGCCGGTGCATGCCAACGATCTCCGGTGGCGATGAGCACCGTGTCAATATCTTCGCGGTTCAGCAAGTCGCGGAAATCCGAGTATGCCGCACAGTCTTGATTCCCGTAGTGCTGATCCAACAATGCTTTTCCGGCCTTTCTCCGCGATGCTTGAGCATCGGCGACCGCCAAACAGCGGACGTCTGCCAACTGGAGGATACTTTGTAGATCGTAGGTGGCCCGAGGACCTACTCCAATCACGCCCAAGGTGATTTGCCCACTGGGTGGGGGAGCTGCCTGAGATCCCCACGCCTGAGGGGAGACGAACCACGGCATTCCGAAAGATGTAGGGGCAACCAATGTAGTCTGAAGAAATCGACGACGGGAACTTGAATCGCTCACGTTATGCCTCCTTAACGCTTTTAAAATGGAACAAAGGAGTATTGTCACCCATTATGTCATTGACCGCATGAAAGTACGAGAATTTTTCGGGATGCTTGGATGTCGGGCCCGCCCTTCATGACAAGCTGCAACTAACGTTCTCAATTTCAAAGGCAATGCGTAAGGTACCTTGGGGTTCAGGGTTTTTGAATAAAGAGGGCACCACGATCTCAACGAATAATCCGCTTCCGAAAAATAAGGGTTGAAATCAGCCCGAATACGGCTTCAAATCACTCCTCAAAGATGCCCCTTCTGCCTTCGATACCCACGCTTTAGTCCCCTACCCGGTAGGCGAAATCCATGAACAAAAACCGATTTTAGACCTGGAACCCAGCATGTGGGGGCATACAACCGATCGATTTTCGGTCGCACGCCCAAGCTGGCTTTTCGCCCCAATTTGAGGCCCAGCCCACAGAACTCCCGGTCAAAGGATTATAACCTGGGCAGTAGGGATTTGCTTGCTTCAACGGCAGGGTTCACAAGACCTATCGCTTTCTTCAATGGCACTTCGTAGTCCCAAGGTGTCGGATAGCGACCAGGAGGATATAATCAAAAGCGATCCGCCACATGCTTACCCGCCGCATGAACCTTGGGAAGAACTCTTGGTCGAGAACAGCGGAAGTAGTGACGGTCCACACGTTTTTTGGCTCAACAAATTCCTGTGCGCTGCTGCTGGACAGTCTCGCCTCATTAGTGTGACTATCCACGCCTAAACCGTTTCCAAAACCTTGGGTGCATCTGCGAGTTTGCTCTTTGGCTATACTCCTTTTCGCAACTTGATCATTCCTTTATACGAATGAGGGAACTTTTTATGAGTAATCGAAAGGCCACGATCAATTCCCTAAGCAGCTTTTTCCGCGGCTTCATGCCCATTCGGCACTTCTCAAATAAGCGGCAACCTCAAGGTATGCAAGAGCGTAGGCCCGCCCTTTGGCAAATGCTTTTAACGTGTTCATTTGTTCAGATCATTGTCCTTAGTAGCTTTGTTTTTGCCGGCGAATCCGGCGGTGGGCTCACGGCGGCAGTGCGTTCTGTGACCGCTGCCGAGCTAAGAGAGCATGTCCAATATCTGGCGGACGATCGCCTGGAGGGCCGAGAAGCGGGTAGTCCTGGTGCTCGGCAAGCAGCCGAATGGCTTCAATCCCAGCTCATGGCTCTAGGATTAGCACCGGCTGGAGAGGCCAGCACCTATTTTCAGGCCTTCGGTGATGGCTACTGCAATGTTCTTGCATGTTGGAAAGGGACGGATCCGGCCTTATCCGGCGAGTTTGTCGTGCTGTGTGCCCATTACGATCATATCGGCTACGGTACACCGCGCAATAGCCGGGGCGAGGTAGGACAGATCCACAATGGGGCGGACGATAACGCCAGCGGCACAGCGCTGCTTTTGGAAGTGGCCGAGGCATTCACGGTGGCCCCGGAGCTTCCAGGCCGTTCGGTGCTGTTTGCTTTTTGGGACGCCGAGGAAAAAGGACTCCTAGGCAGCAAACATTGGCTCAACCATCCTACCGTGGATAAGGATAAGATAGTTGCGGCGATCAATGTGGACATGGTAGGCCGATTAAGAAACCGAGAACTCCACGCGGTCGGTTGGCGCTCCGGTGCGGGCTGGCGTCGGCTCCTATCTGAGAACAATGCCTTCGAACTGACGTTACATCTAACTTGGGGATTACGACCTGATTCCGATCATATTCCTTTTTTCCGGCACGGGATTCCCACCATTATGTTCCACACAGGCCTCCACGAAGATTATCATCGGCCATCTGATGACGTGGATCGGCTCTATTACGAGGGGATGGAGCAAGTGAGCCAATTCACCTTTCAAGTGGTGTGGACCCTCGCAACGCAAAAGGAACGGCTCCGCTTTCGGCCGGAGGCCGACAAAGAGAAGCCACCAGAAATAACTCATCCTTGTGGGGACCGCTTAGGTGCGGTTTGGATCGAAGATTCGGAAAGTTCGTGCGTTCGGATCGAGAGTATTCGGCCGGAGGGGCCTGCGGCGAAGGCCGGTTTGGAGCCCGGGGATGAAATTGTCCAGGTGGGGGACTTGGAGAATCCCACGAGTGATTCATTGGCTTCGGTGATAGCCTCGGCAAAATCGTCCGTCACCCTAGAAATCAGGCGTGGCTCTGAGCGAAATGTCATCCGCACAACGATCGATTTGGAGGGCGAACCGAACATGACAGGGTTTTGCTTCCGCCGGGATGACGCGGAGCCTGGAGTGCTTATTGTAACTAAGGTACTATCCGGCTCGCCGGCTGCCCTCTTGGGACTGCGGTCGGATGATCGCATTATTGCGATCGATTCTCGGGCAATCGCAATGCTAACCGATGAGGAAACCAAATCCGCTTTCGCCGCCCCTCCCTCCCACCTGCTCGTTGAACGGCAGGGCCGATGCATTAACCTTGCGGCTTCCCCGACCCAGTGATCATGCTTTTCCCAGGAAATCGTCTCGCATCCCAACATGGAAGATGCTTCGTGGGTGACTGGAGGTAGCGTGCCTTTGAGCGGATTTCCAAGGCCTTGATTCATTTGACTGGATTACAAGGGCCTTGATTCAATTTGATTGTTTTTCGATCAAATGAACTCCCGCTTGCCCAAGAGGTCACTAGGGCAAGCACCGCCGGGCAAACACCGAAATGGACCATTTGGCATTCGCACGGCTCATGAGCCTCCCTCGGAAAGCCTTTAACGGCAGATACATCGGGCAGCCATCCGTTACTTAAACGCACCGATGGGGCATTTTTGGGACTAACCGCCTAAAGACAACTTTTTTTCTTCCGGGCAAACTTTGCAGGGAAGCCGTGCCAACTGGCCCTAAAGCGCCCAGTGAGGGCGCGTAAAACTATTGACAGCCTCGGGGAGCCTGTGGTAAGTTAACTCTGTCGCTAAGTTGCGTTGGTGGTTGGGCACCCCGCTGGGGTTTCCAACGAACAGGGAACACCGGTGCAAGTCCGGGACGGCCCCGCCGCTGTGACCGTGAATGGGAAGACTCCACTCTTCCAGGGCCATTGTCACTGTGAGGGTTGCAACCCTTTAAGGTGATGAGAAGGCCGGGGTCTTCGACGCGGAAGTCAGCAGACCTACCAACGTAGTAGCCGGGAACACTCGCGAGGGTCGAGTCGCCGGCTGAAAGGGTCCTCAACCCCGCGGCGTTCGCAAGAGTTAAGGTGAGGACCGGCAAAGTCTTTTAGGGAGTTGTTTGCGCCGTTCCGAGCCCGCTCTGTGCCTTTGTGTGGGCGCGCAGCGGCCTAGGTGCGCGCACAGTCTTCGTGCACTTAATGAAGGCATGAACTCAGTGAAGACAAATGGGCGTGCATGACGGGCGGCGCACATCGTGCGCACTGCATGTCGCAGGCGGAGGGGTCTTTTGCGCGAAGCGACCATCCGTCGAAAGGGTTGTACGCCCGCCGAGATGACTGCGTAAATTCAGGCTCGATATGATTCCCCGGAAAAGCCGGCGACGGATCCCTCACGTTTGACGGATCGGTTGCGGCTTTTAGCCCTGGGTGCGAGTGCTGGGCTTAGGCGGGTTGCAAGAAATCGAGTAGGAGGGAGCTAGAAGGGTTAGCTCAAGAGTGAGGTTAGTGTTCCCCGTATTGAGGGAGAAACAACATGGGGTCCAAGCGTCGTGGTTTTACCCTCGTGGAATTGTTGGTGGTGATCGCGATTATTGGAGTGCTGATAGCGCTACTTTTGCCGGCGGTTCAGGCGGCACGAGAGGCTGCCCGTCGTGCCCAATGCGCGAATCACCTAAAGCAAAACACGTTGGCGGTGTTGCTTTACCATGATAGTTTCCGGGTATTGCCGCCCGCGACCTTGCCGTCCAATTGGCCGGATCCACAGATTACTTGGTTTGGATCGGTGGATTATTCGACCAATACCGTGGACCCACAGAAGGGACTGATCGTGCCGTATATCGAGCGGAACACCGCGGTTTATCGCTGCCCCACCCGCACAGATCAGATTGTACAGCTTTATCAGGGAGCAACCGGCGGGTATGGCTACAACATGAATCTAGGATACCTGGATTATTCGAATTGGCCAAATCCGCCACAGATGGTAGTTCGGGATTTGGCGTATTTCCCCGCGACCAGTCGAACGATGGTCTTTTGCGACTCGGCTCGTATCCAGTTACCTTGGGCCGGTGATCCAGAACTGAAAGCGACCGAAAACTTTTATATCCTAGGTCCCGAAGACGCTTGGACCGAGCCGAACACGCATTTTCGACACGGGGGAAATGTTGCGAATGTGAGTTTTTTGGATGGACACGTGGAAGCTATGAAGGAGGTGTTTGTCGCTCCCCCGGGGCATTGGCCGCAAGATGCGATCGCGCTGCGAGCAAAGCTCGTGATTGGCTACCTTAGTGATAAAAGCGTGGAGCTCTATCGTCCCCGCTAAGAGCCCAATCGGTGAGCGTCGTTTATTGTAGCGCTCACCACCAAAAGCCACTTATAGTCCCCGCTCAGGAGTGGCTTGAGCGGTGCGCCGAGCTGATGCATAGCGAGCGTCTCTCGATGGTTCGCGCTAAACAGGAGATTGTCTCGCCCTGCACCCGGAAAGCTGACGGTCAATCGCTTTTGCGAGCGCAACCGAAACGGGGCTGAAAATGGTCAGTCCACAGAGGCAACCAGAAGGTAACCACCTACCATCATTAGGAGATCAAATGGAAGTTAAACATTGATTCAGCGGCACCAGCTTGGAAGAGATCATCCGTTGAGGATGAGGTGCAAAAGGCTCGGCATAAGATCGGCATAACGAATGAACAAAAGGCGGGGCTATCGTACGGTTACCGGCCCCGCCTTTTGGGATGAATACAAGGTAAGGCATTAATTGCCGGCTCACAAACGTTACAACAAAGCCTACGCCTGTTGCCGGCCCCCAAGCAAAGGACGCTCCCTGCGCCCGCTTACGCTCAAACTTTGAAAGCTAATCCGGCGTTCCGAGGTTTATTTCAGCCCAGTTCCCTCCGAAGGCGGCCGCTTCCGCCCCGCGGGCGAGGGTTTTAGAAGAATCCACCACCGAAGCCGCCACCGCCAAACCCCCCGAAGCCGCCACCGCCACCGAACAAACCTCCGAACCCTGCACCACCTGTTCCGCCTCGTCCTGCCGTCGTAGTGCCCACGGCGAAATTAAATACATTGACTTCCGCAATTCCGGAGAATTGGGGCATCGGCGCAACTCGCACATAGCGGCGGTCAGCCGAGACCACAGCCCAAGCAGACAACACTGTGCCTTCTGTAACAGGCACAATTATCGGCTGATAACCGACGGCCCCACCGGTGACCGCTGGAACAAAGGGTGTAAACGTCCTACCGCCGGAGGAGGCTAAACTCGCCATAGCACCCGGGTCCACGCCGGCTGCCAGCTGTTGACCCAGGATAGCGCGCCCAACCGCAAGCTGCCGCGCGGCGATATTCGCGATTTGATGCGCTTCCAAAGGTTCGGTCCGCCGGCCTGCATCCAACGCGAACTGAACCACTGCCTGATCGTCTTTGAGAGTGACCGTTTTCTCCAATGATTCAGCTTTGCCTGACCAAAGATGACGGTGCACCGTCACCTTCACCTTATTGGCAGGGATATTACCCCAAACACGCTGCAACACCACGCGATAAGTCCCTCCAAAACCCTTCGGGCATACATAGACTTCTCGCAATTGGTTAACACCCGTGCCGAGGTGGGAATAGGTATCCCCGAGAAAAATTCCGCCTGATGTCGTTCTGGGATTGCGTAACGAGCAGATCGTGCCAGCAGGTTCTTCCACCACCAAGTCGACATCGGCATCACCGCTCCAAGAGACCTCGACCACTACGTCACGTACTATCGCATCATCTAGCTGAGCTAAGAAAGCCGCCCGTTCTTCAAACCGTTTCTGGCTTTCCAAACGATCGAGGATTTCCTTCGCCGTACCATAAGCCTCCAACCATATATTCTTTTGCCGTTCCGGCCACGCTTGACTGAGAATGCCCACCGTAGACCATTTGAGGCTTTCGATATCGTCCAGCTTCCGCGCAACCCGGAATGCCCGAACATACAGCTCCGGATCAAGTGGATTCAAATCGGCCAGTTGTCGATACAGCGAAAGAGCACGCTTTTCAAGACCGAACTTCTCCAGATAAACCGCTACGTAAAGCACATCCAAAGGAGTATCCGCACAATCAACGGCGGACATCAACGCCCGCTCAACCTCCTCGGTCGGTGCCCCCATAGCCAGCAGAGCCAACCCGAGGCTTTCATACATCCAAGGCTGCGGCTGACCAGCCCGCAGAGCCGCCTTCAAGAAACAGACGGCATGTTCAAACTGTTGATCGTTCATCAACTGACGGGCAATTCGACGGGCCGCCTCCGGACTGACTTCATGCCTATCGAAGAACATGGCCCAGAATTCGGCCGGCTGCGCATCTTTCGGAATCCGCACCGGCAATTCTGGGGTTTTCTTCTCCTGCGGGTGTCCCGGTGATCGCTCTGCGGCGTTCACTGCCGAGCCAACTACCGATGACTTTGTTGAATCGGCCCCTCTTGCGGCCAACCCCTCCTGACTTGTTCCCTGAAAGGCAACCGATTCCTCCTTCACGCAAAAAGCTTGAAAACCACCCTGACCGGGAACCGGGAGAAGCCCCCCCATCGGGCGAGGTCCGATATTGCCAGGGATGATCGGCACATTCCAAGCCCCACCTCCCCAGCCACCACCAAACCGGCCTCCCCAACCCCCCCCCCCACCCCCAAAACCACCACCAAAACCACCACCAAAACCGCCCATGCCCATGCCCATGCCACCGAAACCGCCCATGCCCCCGAACCCGCCGAAACCCCCAAACATACCCATTCCACCCATGGAGGCTGGCGAAACGGGCGGGATGACAAGGTCACCGACCGGATACACCTTAATCGACAGACGGTTCTCAGCTTCCTCCGGCGTGGTGATCATTAGCACTTCATCTTGAATCATATACGTCAAATCCAAGGGGCGAAGCAACAATCGCAAAGCCGAGCGGAGAGAGACCCCCTTAATATCCAGGTTCACAGACGTGCTTGGATCGATTCCCACATCCTGAAGCGCCTTTTGATCCAATTGAATCTCGATTTGATGCCGGTCCTTTAAAACCGAGATAGCATCGCTCAACGGAGTGTCCAAAAATTGCATTTCGGTAGGCCGACGCAGTTCTTCATTGATTCTTCTCTCGGCCGGCCCTTCGCTGGCTAGATCCACGGCCGCATATCGCGCCCTGCGCCGCTGTGTTAGTTCTTGCCACACATCGGCCGCCGGGTAAACGATCGGAGGCTCGTCTGGGAATGGAACGTGGGATTTCTCGACCTGATCTAGCGTATCCAACACCCGGCGCTGGCGTTCCACGCGAAGGATCAACCCTTTTTCCAGATTTCCTGTCATCCGGGCATTATGCATGGCCAAAATGGGCACCGGATTTTCGGGCTCTAGGCCGTGCGCTTCTGAAGCAGCTGCTTCGTCCGCAAGCTCATATCGGCCTTCAGCCACAAGCGAGTTGAATCGCTCCAGAAGCTGTCGCACCCGCTCCTGCCGCCGTAAAAGCTGCTCAGCAACCAACTCTTGCTCCCGAGCGGCCGCCGAACGCTCCTGCTGCTCTTGACGATACTGCTCCAGCTCTACCTGCTTACTATTCGCCTCGCGGATTGCCACCTCGATTTGCCGAGTCAACTGATCTCGAACCAACGGATCTAATTCCGGCACCCGTTTAAGCTTCTCCAAAGCCAGCTTCAGCTCTTGAATTGCGCCAGCCGGGTCTGTTGTCATGCGAGCCCGTGCCTGGTTAATCGTGACTTGAATATCTGCCGTAACCTTTTGGGCCAATAGCCGACGATCCCTTTCAAACTGATTGACTAATTCGCCGTTCGACGGCAAATTCAACGGCGGAGGTAGGCCGGCTTCGGGTCCCTGAGCACCAACCGCCGAACCCGGAGTGCCCAACTGCAAAGTCGGCTCCGCCGTTGCGGGCCGAACCTCCGGACGCCCCTCCAATCGCTGTTTCTGTGCACCCCCGAGCACCAAACGAGCCGTGGCATTTTCTGGATCATCCGCCAACGCCTTTCGCGCAAGCTGAATAGCACCTTCCAAATCTCCGGCCCGCAATGCCTGAACAGCTAACTGAGTCGTTTGATCAACGGCCTCTGCCGCCGCCTTCTCGGCCACTTGCAGGCTGGTCCAATCGACGAGATTTAGACCGAATCCGCCCGTGGTCCGCGCCAAATCGACCAGTTGCATCAAGTAATGGTTAGTGTCGATACTCGCAACCCACGGTGCACTCCATTTCAATGAAATTCGGCCGCCTGGTGTCTGACAAGTCGCAAAAAGTTCCAGAGCTTTCTCTCCCTCGCACATCCCTACGATAACCGTTTCACGGTCACTCCGAATCGGGGGGAGAGGTCGAGGGAAAGTTTCGTTGACGGTCGGGCCCCAGGTAATGGCTTCTGGCCACGCCACGGCAGCTTGCACTGCCTGAACCAATCGAGAGACGATCTCCGCTGCACTGAGATCGCCGTCGTCGATCAACAGCCCGCCGGTTCTCGCGGCCAAAATCCCAAGGACTTCGTAATCGATATTCGGTCCTAGGGCGTAACTGATAACCGGGGTCTGAGCTCGGGTATAGCTTTCAACCACATTGGCAAGATTCGCAGTGCCCAGCAAATTGGCGCGACTGGTACCGTCGCCGATGAAGACCACGGCTTTCGGCCGGTTCCCGTCTGAGAACTGGGCCACCGCCGCCAAAAGAGCATTCTCTAGGTCCATCGCCCCCAAGGGCTCACGCTGCCCAAACACGGCAACGGCTCGCTGCATCTCCGGACCGGTAGGCGGCACGAAACCTTCGGTTAAACTGACCGCCTTGAGGTCCGCGACCATCAGGTGCACTCTGTGCTCGGCCGATAAACTCTTCAAAAGCCGGTCGAGTACCGCCAGCTGCTTCTGACGGAACGGTCCGACCTGGCTTGCCGAGGTGTCGACCAGCAGCAGTATGTCCCGACCTTCAACAGGGGGTTGCGACACCTCTGGCAATCGAACCCCTAAAGCGAAGTAAGCAGTTCCGTCGGGCGCTACATATGTTTGCAAAAGGGCAGGATAAGTCGTTTCTTGTGCCCCGACCGGATCAACACCTGCCATTACCGTAGACAACAGTAACCCCAACCCCAACAGCATTCGGCATGCGAGATCTTTTGCCATTCCTGAAACTCTCCGCCGCAGAACTTTTAGACGTCGCGAATTTTGGCCGCCAAACTGCACCCGTTGTTGACTAGCTACTTGCTGATCGCAGATAGTTAGCAGATACTCAGGCATCCACGCCTTCATTTTAACTAGCTTTCCCGCTTTTTGCCAAACAAAAACCTTGCGGAGGCTTCCGCAGCCATGCGGGATCGTTAGGTGATTCTTTGCTTCCAATCATTTCATTTAGCGACAAAGATTCCTTAAATCACGGCTGGGCACGGAGAGGATCTATATTTATTTCTCCGTCCGAGGCCCATTTTTCTTTGCGCGACAGCTCCTGCCGTCTCTGCCACGGTTGTCCAAGCGCTTGAAAGTAGCCTCCAATACCGCAGGGTAAAAATCAAATTTTTTTCCGCCACTCCCAACCTTACCTAACTGAGTACCTTTAGCAGCCGTTGGGGCCGACAGGCCGTTCCCATAAGCTCCGCGATCAAGGCAACTAGCCACATTACCGAGAACGCGATCCATCAGACCGCGATATGGTCCAGTCTCCATCCCGATCAACCCCAACTGAGGCTTTGTGGAAAGGGATTCCCACATAATATTTTACCGGATCTCGCCAAACTCTTGCTCTATCCGATAGTTACGGTTTAGGTAGCCGAAGCCCAACAGTGATCAAGACGGGGAAAGCAGCGTCAAACTCACTTTCCAAAGCATCAGAAATCTGTTTTAAGAATCTCCAAATGCGGTTCGAGAGAGGCTGTCATAGGTTAAAGCTTACCTTATTTCATTTCCCGGATAATGGATTTCAATTCCCGGATAATGGCCAATTATTCCGCCGCCATATCCCCTGCCCAGTTGATTCGAATTTTCGCAAACTGTTTTTCTGTGCTAAATCATTGACGCGGCGCCATGTCTAGTTCATCTGGGATTTGGCGTTTTTAACACAGGATTCGGTGCTACCCACGATTCGAGTTATGTTTTCCAACACGAGATCCTTTTGTTCGATTCCTGGAGAATCAGCGGCAATCGTTTAACCCTTTTTCGCGCAAAAATCGGAAACTCTGCCTAGCACACTGGCCGCCTCGGCACAACTTTCAACCGTCCATCGGCGGGGGAAAATGTGCCATGTTCTCACGGTCATAAACTCGCCGCGGCCGGCGATCATGGGACAATCACATCGCGGATCAAACGTTCGGATCAAAAATGTCGGGATGGATCGGTCGAAATCGGCGGGTGGATCGGTTCCGCCGTAAATCCGCGATGAGCCCTCTTTGTCTGGCGGCAACCTGTTCGAGAATACCGACCGATGCTTTCCCAACGCCGCGACGAAGATTACCCGGATTTTGCGTAAAAAACTGCTCAATCAGCTAAAAAGACGGTGGTTAAAACCCCAAAAACAGAAAGCTCATGCAGGAACGAAACGCTTGTGCGAAAAAAGTCGGAGTTCTCAGGCACCTAACCAATTTCCGATGTAACCCGACACCAGACGTGGGTAAAAAGCTTATAGCCCATTCTTTTTCCGAGAGAAACCACTTCGGCCGAATTTTCGATTTTTTGGTAATTTAGTTTACACACTTCATGCAATTTTTTAGCAGATGACTGCTCTGGGCCCATGCTTCTTTAAGCAGAGGGTCCAACAACCCACGAGAAGCCTAATCAATAGAGCCGCCCTGCCGGACGCTGACGAGACTGGCACTTGTGACTGTGCAAAGATGGAAGCACATTGAGGAGCTTGACAGGCATTAAAGCATCACGCCGTCAATCGAATATCGAATACTGGCATGCCGTCAATTCAATTCTGGGGTATCTTTGCGCCACTTATGGTCGGGAATCATTGAGATCTCACTTTCACAAGAGAAATGATTAACTTTGATATGGTTGGCTAAAAATTTTGATGCAGCGCCAAGAAACCTGAGTAAACTTGCGTCGATCTGCAACCAAATTGGTTCCAGCGGGTGCATTATAAAGGGACTAGTGCATAATTTTGCTACAGCAAAATAAAACAGGCGAGCAAGGTTCGGGCCGCTTAACCTTGGCTCGCCTGCGTCATGCGGAAGTCTAATACTTCCGACTGAGGACCGCAACTCGCCTGTCGAGACGGGGGAGATAGAGCAGCAGGCGAGCCCGTCCTCATGGGACCGTTTCGGTGGAGTGGGGGGAGGCACTCTACCAAGGCCCGTCCCGCGGCCTTCACGCGCTTCATCGCTTGGCTGGTAATACGAGATACCACCAAGCACTCTGGGGGGTGACTGCTCTGCTTGAACAGAGCTATGGAAAGGTAGCTGCAATCCTCATGCCAAAAAAGCTCGGCTGGCTGCAGCCCAAAACCCGGAGATCACCTCTAGACGACATCCTCCGCTAACTGGGGCCCCCGGCTTGAGGAACCAGGATCCTGAGCTTGCTGGGAAACATCCCCCCCACATCCTGTACCTGGCAGACGGAAAAGCAGACATGAAATGAGCACGCCCCAAGAAAAGCTTTAAAGGGCTTAAAAAGCGTTGATAATCGCGACTACCTGCGAGCCGAAATGATTACTCACCCCGGATCCCCGAATGAGATCCGTTAACATCAGTAAGTTTGCAATGATTCAGCCCTTATGCCTGCCAATAAGCGCGCCTTTATTCGTGTCATAATTTCCTTTACTAAGGGCTATAGATCTGCTGAGCGGAAACGCTTCAAGCCGCTTGTGCACGGCAAGCTTTCGGAAAAGACGCGGAGCATGGGCCGATCAGCCTCAAGATCGGGGCGGGCACCAGTTCCTCACCATTCAAGCTTCTAGCCCCAGTCCCGCGCATTTATGCCGCGAGGTCCAGCTCGCAAAGGCGCTGAAACAGCGGACATCGCCGAACCAATTCTTGTTGAGACCCTACATCCATCAGTTGCCCGTCCTCCATGACGGCGATCTGATCCGCAAGCGTCAGGGTGCTCAGCCGGTGGCTAATAATTATAGTTGTCCTTCCGGGGATGAAATCTTCAAGCACCTTATGAATTAACCGCTCGCTTTCCAGATCAAGTTGGCTTGTTGCTTCGTCAAGGATAAGTATTGCCGGGTTTCGGAGGATCGCACGCGCTAAGGCGATGCGTTGGCGCTGGCCACCGGATAACCGCGCTCCCATCGGACCGACTCGTGTTTGGTAACCCTCAGGGAGGTCCCGGATGATAAACTCGTGAGCTTGGGCCTTTCGTGCTGCCTGCTCCACCTCGGCCGGCGTTGCGCGAAGGGACCCATATCGGATGTTGTTGAAAACCGTATCATCGAAGAGCACCGGCTCTTGAGTGACAAGGCCAATTTGCCGGCGCAAATCACGGAGACGGACCTCCGTCAGAGGAACGCCGTCTAACAGAACCCGCCCGGCCGTCGGATCGATGAATCGGGGAATCAGGCTCACGAGGGTCGATTTGCCGCACCCACTTGGACCCACGATCGCGAGCGTGGTGCCGAAAGGAATTTGCAGCTCGATCTCTTTAAGTACCAGTTTTTCGGGGTGATAAGCGAACGAAACCTTCTCGAATGTAATTTCGCGGTGATGCCTCAAAATCTTCCGCGGTCGGATCGGATCCCGCACCTGGGGTTGCTGGTCCAAAAGCTGGAGGACGCGATCCGAAGCGGCAGCTGCGCGCTGAAGTTGGCCAAATAAGTCGGAAAGCTTGCGTAACGGATCCGCTGCGCCGATTAGGAGCCCGTAAAAAAGGGCTAGGCTCGCGAGATCGAGGGGTCGATCCGTAATAGGGATTCCCAGGAGATGGGTTTCCCCGCGAAGAACGAGCCATCCACCGGCAAGTAAAGCCAGCACAATCGTTCCCATGCCCAGAAGTTCGGTGCTCGGGTGGACGAAAGCGTCGTAGCGCGCAATACGCATCGCAGTGGCGAAGTACTGCTTACTGGTGCGATGGAAACGTTTTTCTTCATGTTTTTCCATCGTGAATGCCTTAACGATTGCGATGCCGCGAAGAGCCGCCTCCAATCCTGCGTAAAGCTCCGCCATCTTTTCCATACCCCGACGATGCGCCGCTTTCAGTAGCCGCCCAAGCGAATAGATTAAAAACCCAGCCACCGGTGTGATGAAAAGCGACACCAGGAGGAGCCGCCAGGAAACCCACATGGCCCCGACCAGGCAGGCAATCATTTTTAGCGGTTCCCGGGCAAGGCGGCCGACAAGCCATTCCAAGCCTGCCGAAATGGCGGCCAAATCGTGGGTAGAGCGAGACAAAAGTTGTGACATTCCGTCGCGATGAAAGGCCGCTAAATCCATGCGAAGGGCATGGGCAAAGAGGCGTTGGCGGAGATCGTAGGCTGCAAGTTGGGCAAACCGCGAGGCCAAGATGTTCTGACTAACCAAAAAGAAGCTTTTCAGGCCCGTGCCGAGCATGAGTACCACGAGAATAAGAACCAACGTCTGGAGACGGTCTTCTGGAACATAAGTCTCAACAAGCGGCATAGCCCAACGGTAGGTCCGGGCGGCATACTCCTCAGCTTCAAGTTGAGTTTGAATCTGAAACAATTTGCGCCTGATGGCTTCGGCATCAGTCGCCGATCCTTCCGACGTCGCCAGTTGGAGCCGGTTTTCTAATTCCCTGACTTGAGTGCGAAGGTCTTGTGCGGTTCTTTCGGCCCGTGACAGCTTCTCCGCGAGCCGATCCTGGAGTGATTTTTCCCCAAAGGTGATTTCCACAAGCGGGTAAACGACCCCGATATTTGCCCCCCAAAGGGCTCCCACTCCCAGGGCACAAATGAGGGCGCCAATAAGCGTCCAGCGGTGTTTTAGGGCCAAACGAATGACTCGTAAGAAGTTTCTCATGGCTACTTTGCTGACCGTGAGGATCAACTCGCTTTTTTGACCGAGTGGTTCTCCACCTTTTCGGGGCTCGACTATGAAGAATTCGGATAGCTTTTAGCTTTGCGGAAGCCGGCGTACATCTTCGGATCGCCGTGCGTCCAAAGCCTTCGGGTACTTACGTGAGTCGCTGTTGCTGCGCTTGGGAGTCGGTATATACCTTCTCGACCGAGGTTGGGTCAACGTGGGCTTCTCGGTCGTGGGTGGCGTGCCGTCACTGAGCACTTACGACAAGCGGTTTATAGCAGAGCTTCGCTTAGGAGTATTTCAAGCAGGTGAGACTCCATTTTGGCGTCGTAACAAAATGAGCCCTCTGACAAGAAAAAAGGGCAAGGCTACCGATCAAATCAGGCTGCCAGCGTGGATTGACGATTCAGATTCGCCCGATCAAACCCCCGGAGTGGAGCCCGGATTGTGAATTCTGCACAGCACGCCGCCGCTTGCGCCCGGAACACGGCACCGGGCAACTCCTTTGGGACGGCCGTGCCCCCAATCGGGTGTTTTCTCGGCGCTCGCTCTGCAATACTTCGAGCTGCGGAGCGACAACCCCACCTGTTCCCAACAGGACATTTCTCCTTGTTTCCACGTTTCCATCTCCTCTCACTACCGCGGAGACAGTCCGAAGTGCGTGGTGCCGGCACTAAGCGCATGGGTGTTTGCGGCGACCATCAGTAACCTTCGTATGAGTCCTCTCCCCTCAAAAGGCGCGGCACCGATGAGCGGAAGGGCAGACTCTCAGAAGGCAATTTTGCTCCCAGAAAAATGATTTGATCAGGTGATCAAGAAGCTTCTTAATTTTTATGTTTAGTTTTGCTGCTTTTTTGCTTTTAGGAATCGGAGGTAACGCGCAGAATCTGCCTGGGCCTTAAGCCAGATCGTGCCCCACAAATTGGGAGCATTCATTTGAATCGGTTGTCGTGGAAATGTGATTTGATTAGGCTGGATGCAAAACTTGCGTAGCCTGGGTGGACTGAATTTGGGCGCCGGCGGAAGTTGACATAACGTCGTGGCCCCCGACGCGCGTGAAAACCAGCGGGGATACCCTTCGCGCACAATCATCCGGATGTTCGCATCATTCGGGATAAACGCGAAAGGAGATACCGCTCACGCAAAACTGCTTTGTTTCGGATTGAACGATACTCTGCCGACGGCGCGGTAGGGCACAACGCGAGCTGCTAAAGCGGGGCATGTTACGGGGAACGGAAATTAGCAAGATAGAAGATAGATATTCACCGAGCTAGCAGGGAAAATTTTGGAAAACAAGAACTTTCAAATGAACTTTGCAGCAAGAAGCAGGCTCACATCAGCGAGAAAAAATGGCAACAATATGCAGTTTCCGTCGGTACGATTTAGCGAACTGAGAAGATTTGGGAATCAACACCGGAAGGCGATCGGTCCTGAGGCAATCGGTTTTCGTGCGGTTTAGGTCGATCCAAATATTCAAAAGTTTTGCCGCAGAGAAGTTTCGCTGGCAGGCCTGCACTATTACTTGGGCTCAACGAGAAGGGCGTGACTGTATGGACGCTCTTATTTCTGCTATTTTCGCTCTTTCAGACGCAGAACGCACGGTCGCGTGCATCGAGCCGAGGTTCTGTGGAAAAAAAGTTTCGGGGTTTCGCGGACGCTACGAAGCGCGAAAACCGGCGGGTTTTCGGCCTGCTTTTTCGGATCAAAAGCGGTCTTTTCCGCGCCGGATTGGCAAGGTGGTTTTCCTACTAGCCTTCTTTTGGGGAGGGGTAGGTTTTAACAATTCTTTCCTGTTTGTAAAACATGCATCGGCTGCGGAAGAGCGGCCAAATGTGATCATTGTGATCACGGACGATCAAGGATATGGCGACCTTTCATGCCATGGGAATCCGATTTTGAAGACCCCTCACATAGACCGTCTATGGGCGGAAGGGGTCCGGCTTTCTGATTTTCATGTCAGCCCGGTTTGCACCCCGACGCGGGGGCAGCTCATGACGGGATTGGATGCTTTACGCAACGGGGCGCGGAGTGTTCCTGCCGCCACCAACATGATTTGGCGAAACATCCCGACCACGGCGGAGTATTTCCGCCAGGCAGGATATCGTACTGGGCACTTTGGGAAGTGGCACCTCGGCGACCACTGGCCTGATCGCCCTATGGACCGAGGCTTTGAAAAGGCCATCTGGTTTGGGGGCTGGGGAGTGGCTTCAGATTTAGAGTTCGACAACGACTGCATGAATATTCGCGTTTTTGATGGAGACCGCATGATTCAAACCCAGTTGTATTGCACGGATTTGTTTTTTGCTGAGGCCATTCAATGGATGGAAGAATGCCGCGCTGCAGGAGAAGCCTTTTTGTGCTATATCGCCACCAATGCTCCACATGGTCCGCTTTGGGCAAAAGAGGAAGATGAAGCTCGGTATCGCGACCGCGTGCCGCCGGCGGTGGCTTCGTTTTTCGGGATGATTGCCAATATCGATGACAATATCGGCAAATTGGAAAAGTGGCTGAGCGACAGGGGACTTCGCGATCAAACGATCCTTATCTTCACGACGGATAACGGAGGCACGGCCGGCCGGAAAATTTTCAATGCCGGGTTGCGCGAGGGAAAGGGAACCCTCTATGAGGGCGGCCATCGGGTGCCGTGCTTCATCCGCTGGCCTGCCGGCGGGATTACCGGCGGACGTGAAGTGGGCTTTCCAACCCAGGTCCAGGATATCTTGCCCACGCTCCTTGAACTATGCCGTATCCCGAAGCGGGAAGGAATCCGCTTCGACGGGCAAAGTTTGGCTGGGGTTTTGCGGGGTAAGCCCGCGCCATCGGAGCTCACCGATCGTTTTTTGGTGGTTCAGTATGGAGGGCGGATCCGCGCGACGAAATACGAATCATGTGTTATCCAAGGCCCTTGGCGGTTGGTGTACGGCAAAGAGCTTTACAATGTGGCATTAGACCCGGGGCAAAACGTCGATATCTCGCCCCGTCATCCGGAAGTGGTAGAACGGCTTCGGAGCTATTACGACCAGTGGTGGGCCGGGATCGAAGATCGTGTTTTCGAGTATCAGCCGATCCCCGTTGGCACACAGCACGAAAATCCTGTGATTCTCTCGCCGAATTATTGGATGGGTGTCGATGTGGACAATCATCATCGCGTCAGTAGCGCCGAAGGAGGGGAACGAGGGGGGAAATTTCTTATTGATGTGACGAGAGCCGGAAAGTACCGGATTGAATTTCGGCGTTGGCCGTTCCACACCCGCTGCTCTATCGGCTCCCCCGGGCCTGAGCAAACCGTTAGTGGGCGTTCTTTGTTGGAAGTTATTAAAAAGCGGGCCACGATCCCGGCACATGCAGCAGTTTTGGAAGTGGGCGAGCGGCAATTTAGGGCCGAAACTACTCCGGATGCCTTGGGCGTCGAATTCGTTATTGAACTTCCGGCCGGGGTCACGACCCTTCAAGGGTGGTTTCAAGGAGCGGCGGGGCAAGATCTCTGCGGGGCATTCTATGTTGCCGTCGAGTTTTTTGAAAATTAGGGCTTGCACCCTAAACTCCAGTGTTCTTTTTCGTGCAATATCCTCACATTTGATCACTATCCCCATATGCGATCGCACAGTCAACTTTTCGGCCGACCCGAAGCCTGCTGGGTTAAGGCAAGCATGCTAGGGTAAAACGAGTGAGACAAAAGAGCAGAGGGCAAACGGAAAAAGAGAATAATGAATGGGAGGAAAAAGAGAAGACGTTTAGTCACCGAAAGGCTAATGGTTGCCCGCGGTTTTACCGCAAGATATGCTACGGTAGTTCCGCGTTTTGTCCGGGGAACAAAATAAGCCTTAATCTCAGCTTCCGCTTACGGAGAAGCCAAACTGCATTTACAGTGCTAAATACCTGGTAAAACCATCATGCATAAGCGATTTTCGGTGTTTACGCTCTTAGCGTTTTTCTCTGGATTAGTTAGTGTTTGGGCAGGTAATGAGGCCGTCAAAGGCGATGAGCCAAGCTGGCGAAGCGCAATTCGGTATGAGATCGAGGTGCGGAACGAGCCCCGCCCGCTTCGAATTCATCGGCTTTGGATCGATTTGCAGTCGCCGCATATCGAGTTAGGGGTCGCCGTGGGTGATGATCCCGACGGTGATGGACCGGCGGAGGCGAAATTGACCTCCCCGATTCAGCTTGCGGAGCGAGCCGGCTTTGTAGCGGCGGTCAATGCCAATGCCTGGGAAACCATAAAGCTCAACAATGAATGGAGTGAATCAAATAGTGTAAATGCCGTCCAATGGGCCGCTGATATTTGCGGTTGGGCCAAAAGCGAACACGGTACCCGGAGCAAAGTCGAGCCAGGGTATGGTTCGCTCTGGTTAGATGGGTCATCGGGTCGTCCCATGCTTGGATATTTAAAAGAGGAACCACTAGCGCCGATTGCGGTGGCAGGTTTCAGCCTTCTCATTGCGGAGGGGAGGGTATTGCCGGAGCCGAGCGAAGTCCTCCATCCAAGGACAGCAATTGGCTTTGACTCGGAAAGGCGATGGATTCTGTGCGTGGTGGTTGATGGTAGACGAAAGGGCTACAGCGAAGGGATGAGTACCCGGGAGCTGGCAGAATTGATGGCGGAGTCAGGGTGCTCCGAAGCCCTTAATCTTGATGGTGGGGGGAGTAGTATCCTTCTGCTGCGCGACGAAGCCGGAACCCTTCGGGTCATGAATAAACCGTCCGATCTGATTGGGCCGCGTCCTGTGCCCGTGATTTTAGGGGTGCGATCGAAGGGCAGGAATTGAGAATGTCCGCGACGGCCCCGCCAACACGGCGAAACTCTTAATACTAATACGATGGCGCGGCTTTGCGGTTTCTCCGTGGAAAATTAGGTTATGGAGATTTATTCCGCGCAGCGATTCGGCGGAGGGTGCCACGAAAAAACGATTTTTCATGCTACGGCTGATCGCTCTGCTTCCAATAAACGCTCTTTTTTGTGGGCTGAATGGGCATTGAGGGCTAAACGGGTATTTCAAGAACTCAAAGGTCCCCCGGCCGGCAAACAAAGCATGGCCCCATTCCAGATTTAGCTCCCGAGTGAATTCGTGAGCTGCCACAAATTGCGACCCTGTTTACGCTCAAGCCGCCGGCGGATCGATAGCCCCATAACGTGGATGAGCCTTCTATGATGAGCCGAGGACGAGAAGAGATTCTTGCAAACCTTCCGCACAGAGACCCTTTTCTTTGGCTAGATGAAATCGTAGAACGGGGCGAAAACCTCCTCGTTTGCAGGAAGACGTTCACGGGAAATGAGGACTTTTTTAGGGGCCATTTCCCAAGTTTTCCGGTCGTGCCCGGCGTAATCCTCTGCGAGATAGCCTTCCAGACCGCGGCTTTGCTCGTCGCCGTAAGTTCGGCATCGAAAAGCGGAGGTCCAAATCCCACTTCGGCCGAACGGCTGCCGGTGGTCACCCGTCTGCGAGAAGTACAGTTCCGGGAGATGGTCCGGCCGGGCCAGACGGTGGAGGCATTGGTTCGTTTAGAGGACCATGCGGCGGGGGCATACCGATTTCATGCCACGCTCCGCGCGGATGGGAAGCTAGTAGCCCGGATGGATTTCGCTTGCATGGTGATTAACCCGCCTCGCGGCCCGGCTGCGATCTCTAGCGGGACAGAGCACGAATAGTTTCGTGATTCCGCTTCCGGGCAAACCCTGCGGCCAAACTAATTTGCACATCCCGCGGCCAAACTAACTAGCCCAACAGCGGGAAAGCGGTGTACCACTTCTCCACGATCATCTCCCGGCTTCGCGCTGCGGCTTTGTGTGCCACGGTTCGATGCCGGCACTCACGCCGCGGGGTATTCGCCCTTCTTCGGTGCACCGAAGAGAATCGCCGAATAGTTGCCGGCCCACAGTCTCCCTTCTCAATTTCTCAATTCGCCGAACGAAAAAGATTCCAAAAAATTCCACTTGTGCTTTGATCCCTCCATAAGAAACTTTTTACCGGGATTGAGACAGCGGCGTGGGTCCCTGTCCGCGTTCAAATTTTGCCTCACGTCTTGCACGTATAGAGGTGGCAACGCACAATTTGAGAAATTGGGGAAGGTGCTCATGCGGCGTTGGCACCACGCCCACTCGGAGGTTCCCGAAAGATGGACAAATCGGTTGGCCTGGGCCCGATTATTCTCTCGGCTTACGGGGAGGCTTCAAGCCGGCCATCCCCGGTTGGCCGGATGATGGCGGCGTTTGCGGCCGACTTCCGCGACGGGATCGATATCAATCTCGGCGTCGGTTATGTCAATGAGCAGACGATTCCCCGCGATTTGATCCGCGAAGCCTTGACGGTCGTGCTGGCCAATCCTCAGCGATATCGGGTAGCGTTGAATTACGGTGGCCCGGCAGGCTCACCTAATCTGATTCATTCTTTACGACAATTCTTGCTTTCGCGTCGCGGTACCGGAATCGATGAACGCTTGCTAGCGAAAAATCGGATCATCATCGGCCCCTGTGGGGCGACCAGCCTCCTCGAAAGTGTTGCTCATCTTCTTCCACCGGGGATTGTGGTCACTTCTGACCCTGTGTATTACATTTACTGTGAACTACTCGAACGATTGGGATTTGAGATTTTACCGATACCTGAAGACGAGCAAGGACTCAGCGCATCCCATTTGCGGGAAGCTCTAAGAGCTTTAGGCGATCGGCTCGAAGGGCTACGATTCTTCTATGTGGTGACGGTCAATAACCCCACCTGTCGGATCCTCTCCACCGACCGACGCAGGGAACTCGTGCAAATTGCCGGGGAGGTTTCGCTGAAGCTCGGGCGACGTGTTCCCATTTTTTTTGACTTGGCGTATGAATTTCTCATTCATGATCCCTCCCTTGATGTGCCGCAATTACCGCTGGTTTTCGATGAATTCGGTATCGTCTACGAAATCGGAAGTCTCTCGAAGGTTTTAGCACCGGCTTTACGAATCGGGTATATGATCGGGCCGGACGGGCTGTTCTTGCACTCGGTGGTCCAAAGAACTTGTGACTGCGGTTTCAGTGCCCCGCTGGTCATGCAAGAGGTAGCCAGCTATTTGCTCGATCACCATATCGAAACTCAGCTTGTTCGCGTTACGGAGGGCTATCGCCAAAAAGCGATCCTCGTGCAGCAGTGGATCACGGAGCAATTAGGAGAATTCCTCGCAGATTGCTCGGGCGGGCAAGCAGGGTTTTATTTCTACTTGACTTTCAAAGACTTTGAGACTCATGAGGGCTCGCCATTTTTCCGCTTCTTAACCCGGACCACGGGGCAGCTGGAAGTGGATGGCCCTCCCCAGTCTAAATACCCTCGGGTGATCTACTTACCGGGGGAATACTGCGTGCACTCAAAAGGCCAATTACGCGAGTTGGGACGCCGCCAACTGCGACTATCCTATGGTTTCGAGGAATTAGACCGCATCGCCGAGGGCCTGAGGCTCATGCGGCAAGCGGCTTTGGCTGCACGGCAGACAGAGCTGGAATCCCTCAGAACCGGTTCCCTCCAGACCCCCCCAGTCACAGTTAAGCCCCTTGCCTGAGAAAATCTCGGCTTCGGTTTCTCGGCAGCAATTTGCGGTTTCGTGGTGGATTTTTTGGGCGCTCTTTGAATCCTGGTTTTAATCTTTAAAGGAGGAACATATCCATGAAACGTGGTATGCGAAACTCACGTCGTGAATTCTTGAAGCAGTCTACCCTAGGAGGGGCAGGTGTTCTGACATCAGGCAGTTTGTCGCTGGTTCGCTTCGCCCATGCGGCGGGAAGCGACATCATCAAGGTTGCTTTAATCGGCGCGGGAGGCCGGGGAACCGGGGCTTGTATCCAGCTCATGAATGCCGACCAAAACCTACAGGTCATTGCCGTGGCCGATGCTTTCGAAAATCGGGCACAAGGAGCAGCCGACCGCTTGCGGAAACAGAACCCCAAGCAGGCGCTGATTCCGCCGGATCGGGTGTTTTCCGGACTAGAAGCCTATAAAGCAGCTTTAGCCACGGAGGCAGATTTAGTCGTCTTGGCCGAGCCGCCGGGTTTTCGTCCGTTCACCTATAAAGCCGCAATCGAAGCAGGCAAGCACGTCTTCATGGAAAAACCTTGTTGTGTGGATCCGCCCGGTTACCGGATGCTCATGGAGACTAACAAGCTGGCGGACGAGAAAGGGCTCTTGGTAGCAGTGGGGCTCCAGCGACGCCATGAACCGCGGTACATCGAAACCATTCAACGACTTCGTGATGGGGCGATTGGGGAAATCAAGTTCTTGCGGGTTTACTGGAACGGGGGCGGTATTTGGAACCGAAAACGTGAACGCGGCATGACGGAGCTGCAATACCAGGTCCATAACTGGTACCACTTTTGCTGGCTTAGTGGGGACAACATTTGCGAGCAACACATCCACAATATCGATGTCGGCAATTGGGTTCTGGGAGATGATCATCCGGTGGAGGCGAACGGAATGGGCGGCTGCACCGCGCGGTATCGGGGAGAGTTGCGCGGCACCGGTCAAATTTTTGATCATCATTTCGTCGAATTTGTTTACGCCAATGGGGTTCGCATGTTCAGCCAATGCCGGCACATGGCCAATTGCTTTAATTCAGTCTCAGAGTTTGCTCACGGCACCAAGGGTGTGGCGGATTGCAGCGGCCGTATTGACGGGGAGAACTCTTGGCGATACACCGGCCCAAACCCAAATGGTCACCAACAGGAGCAGATCGACCTGGTGGCGGCCTTGCGTGCCGGAAAGCGCTACAACGAGGGCTACTACGGGGCCAATAGCAGCATGACCGCGGTCCTCGGACGGATGGCCACTTACTCCGGGAAAGTGGTAAAGTGGGACGAAGCGGTTGAAAAGGGCAAAAGCGAATTCCCGAAAGAACTGCGATGGGACGCTCCGGCAACTGTTTCGAAGAATGCCGAGGGTGATTATCCGATCCCGATGCCAGGCGAATACTCGCCTTTTGCATAAGCAATCAGCCGTTGCAGCGAAGTCAGATTCTTGCGTACAGCTTTTTAACTTGCAAACTGCCTCCAGGTGCCGATTGACGCGGATTCCATGCGCCTCAGCAAGAGGTCTCCGCTGTTTTGTGAATAACGGAGCGGGGGTGGCTCATTGACCCGCTTTATTCATACGGAGCCACTTAGCGGGTGTCGCACGGTGGCAGGTGCGGCCTGGAAGTAAGCAGGTTTTTGATCGCAGGAGGGATCATTGCGCGTACGGGCCACGGCTACATCCTTGCTCCTACGCCAGTCTGATGTACAGATGCATATCGCGCAAGGGCTGGGGCAAAACTTTCAAACCCCGGGGTTCCGCGTCCTAAAGTCCTCGCGTTTGGGGCACTTCAATCGCGCCGGAACAAGGCCGAACAGGTTCCGGCTTTCCTGGAGTCTAAACATGTTTGGGGTGGCTACCCCGGACTCGGGAAGGTTGCCCATCCGTTAAAAACCGTCATGAGGTCTCCGCCAATACGGCTCCGAAAAGCTATCGGCCGGCATCTAGAATCACGGGCACGGCTATTTCACGTCCCTCGCGGATCACGTTAATGACGACTTGATCGCCGGGTTCATGGGATTCGATTTCCGTTAGAAACTCCTCCACGGTGCGAATGCGCTTGCCATTCACGCCGACGATAAGGTCCGCAGCGGAGCGATCGACCGTTTGATACTCATAAATAAACGGGCCGTGTTGGCGGCGGCGACGAATGATTTGCGGTCCGCGCAATCCCGCTCGTTCGGCAGCACCATTCGGGACCAAGGCAGCGATTAATAGGCCGAGTTCGGTTTGGTAAACCCGGGCAATACCCACGTCGGGACGAACGACACGCCCATTCTTGATCAGTTGCGGTACTATGCGGGCCACGGTGTTAACGGGGATCGCAAATCCTACGCCCGCACTTTCACCAGTCCGGCTTGCGATTGCGGTGTTCATGCCGATCATTCGACTGTGGGTATCCAAAAGTGGGCCCCCGGAGTTGCCCGGATTTATGGCAGCATCGATTTGAATTACTTGGGTAATCTTTCGGTATTGCCGCTGACTAGGAAGCTCGCGATTCAAACTGGATATGATCCCCGTGGTCAACGTGCGTTCCAGGCCGAACGGATTGCCGATGGCATAAACTCGCTGGCCGACCCGTAGGCGACTAGAATCGCCAAATACCACCGGATAAAGGCGGTCGGAAGGGGCGTCGATTCGAAGCACGGAAATATCGGTGGCCGGGTCGCCGCCGACCATCCGCGCCTCATACGTACTTCCGTCGAAAAGTGTGACCTGAATATCCCGGGCTCCGTCCACCACATGGAAATTGGTAAGGATATGCCCCTGCTTATCGAGCACGACCCCGCTTCCTTCTCCTTCGGTCGGGATCTCGAAGAGAAAGAAACGTTCCATTTGGACACTCCGAGTACTTATATTGACTACACTTCGATTCACATTGTCATAAACGGCAATTCCGACCCGCTCCTCAAGGGTATATTCGCTGGTGCCCAAAGGGTCGCGATACCCCGTGAGTGGATCGATGTAAGTCTGGTCGGCGATCGCTGGCTCAAGCCTCAGGGCTGGTTGGCCTAATTGAGCAAACCGCCAAAACGCAGATTCCGAGTGCTGAGCAGCATCTCCGCTACCGGTCTTGCCCGCCGGGGCTCGGCCAAAACCTGCCGCATTGTCGAGGAATTTCCCACCGGTAGCAGTCTCTGACGTTGGGCCACCGCTCGGAAAAGCGAAAGCGGTTCTGGCGGTAAGGCGTATTGAGGACCCTTCCCGGTGTTCGCCGGACAATAGGCACATGCCCGCCAAAAGCGCTCCTAAAGCGAGTCCAGTTGCAAGGCCCAAAGCAAAACCGGCCGGCCTCTTTCCGTTGAAGTGAAGTAAGGCTGACCCCATCGACAAAACTCCTTTTTACATAGCAATACGACAAAATATGGAAACTTTGATTTTTAGAAGGGCGGAATTACAAAGGTCCAAAAACCCATTATGGTGCGAATTTTCGCCCTTGCTACAAGGCTGAATTTCACCCCTTAGGTCGGAAGATAACAGAACCGGAAAGGAGGAGATTTCGGGAGGGAGGAGATTCTAGATCAAACTTCACACGGGCTTCGGAAATAATCATCCCGCGAAAAGATAACTAAATCCTTACCGTCCCGAGGTCATAGGGTTTTTGGATCACAGGAAAGTGACTGAACTTGCGAGGCAATAACCAGCCCAACAACGTTGCCAAGAATTTTCTTCAAAGAAGTAAGTTCCCAGCTTTCCCGAAAGAAGTGAGTTCCCAGCTTTCCCGAGCATCTAAGCCCGCGGGGAATGAAGCTCTTTGCCTAGGATTACCTGAGCGGCGTACATTCGATGATCTCGAAGGACCATCACCTGGTGGGGGGATAGAAAGGCCAAATCCACGGAATCAACGTCAAGACGCACACGGCAACGATAAGGTTCATAAGGATGCCCAGTTTCAAGTAATCACGCGGCTGGTAACCGCCTGGCCCCATGACCATCAAATTCGTCTGATAGCCGACGGGGGTGAGAAAACTCATGGAAGCTGCCATGGTGATAGCCATGATGAACGGCCGGGGGTCATAGCCGCCCGCATCCGCTGCGGAAAGGGCAATGGGTAATATCATGGCTGCCACCGCGACATTTGTGATAAACTCGGTTAAAAGCGATCCCAAAACGAAAAGAATTCCTAAAAGCAAATAGGGGTGGCCTGAAACCCCTTGAACTAGGATTTGCGAAATTGCATCAGCGGCTTTCGTACTTTCAAGAGCCTTCCCCAATCCCACAGCCGCACCAATCGTGATTAAGACTTGCAAATCAATGGAATTACGGGCTTGACCTGGCGAAACACATCGGGTCAAAACCATCGCTAAAGCCACGAACACCGCCCCGACGGCCGGTTCCCCGATCGCGGGAAGCCACGCCCGGATTTGCTCTACATTCCGCAGCAGTAACCACAGTACAAACCCCCCCAGCAATAGCCCGGCGATCCATGCCCGCTCATGCCGGGGCGGTTCCGAGCCTTCTACACTGGCCACCAAGTAAAAGTCGCGACTATGACGGAATCGGGCCGTGAAATCCGTCCGCGTCTGCAAGAGCAGGGTGTCGCCGGGTTGCAGTTCGATATCGCCGATTTTCCGCGGCAATCGCTCCCCGTTACGATGCACGGCAATAACGACCGCGTTGTACATCCGCCGGAAATTAGCTTCGCGGATGGTTTGCCCGATTAAAGGAGAAGATCGCGACACCACGGCTTCGCAAAGATGACGTCCGCGCTGCGATCTCGGATCAAGTCGGAACCGCAGCTCCCCCGCCGGTCGGAGGCCCGGAATCTTCACTAGGTCGACGATCGTAGTGACCACCCCGGTGAAGACAAGTCGATCCCCCTCGTGAATGATGTCTTCCGGGGTCACCGGGGTAATGATGTGTCCATCGCGGTCAATCTCGATGAGAAAGAGCCCTCTCAAATGCCGAAGTCCCGCCTCTTCCACAGTTTTGCCCGCCAATCGGCACCCGGGCTCAACAATCATTTCCACCAGGTATTCCCGAGCCTCTTTTTCCAACCTCTCCACCAAATCAGTTCGGTTCGGAAGCAAGTGGTAGCCGACAGTTAGAAGAAAAAGTGCCCCGACAATCGCGACCGGTAAACCCACATACCCGATTTCGAACAGGTGCATGGGGCGGAGCCCCGCCTCGACAATCAAGCCGTTGACCACAATATTCGTACTTGTTCCAATCAATGAACAGGTTCCGCCCAAGATCGCCAAGAAACTCACCGGCATGAGGAGCTTCGACGGGGAAATCCCCCTTTGCCGACACCACAGTAGCACTGCCGGAACAAACATCGCCACCACGGGCGTATTGTTTACAAACGCAGAGACGAATAGGAGGGTCGGGGCTAACCGAAGGAGTGCTTCTCGGGCTGATCCCGCGGACCCCAGCAGTTGGTAAACAGCCCAGTCCAACAAACCTGTGGCCTGAAGCCCACTTGCCACGACAAATAAGGCAGCAATAGTAATGACGGCGGGGTTGGCAAAACCCGCCAGCGCTTGCCGCGGCTCAAGGGCCCCACACAAGACCACAATGACAAGTCCACTGGTAAACAAAATATCGGTGGGTATAGGAATGCGTAACTGCATGACAAGGAAAATGCCAATAGTTACGCCTATTGTGATCCATGCGGTAAAGGGCAAGCTAAACATCTCAGATAATTCCCGTAACCTTAACGGTAAGTGGACTTTTTGATCGGAAACCGTACGCGAAAACGACCCAGAGCTCCTATTTCACCTATAGTACTCTTATCCCCGATTTCACCGTGACTCATGGCAGCTTTATCACAGCAGCGGTAGTTCTTTCGCTACAAACTTCATTAGGCATCGATGGCCGCACAGACCAGCCTGTGGAGGCTTCGGGTCCTTCTCTACACCCCCATTTAGAATTCTAATCCGCTCAAATCTAAATCAAACACACAAACTTTGTCAACATAATTGCGGACAGGGATGTCTTTACAGGTATGGCAAATTTCGATGCCGGGAGCGGAAGAGGCTTTTCGAACACGGATTTCGATTACCGAATTTGATGCCTGGGCTACGAGGAGGTTTTTACACTCTCTCGATCGAGTGTTAGGGTGAGGGGGTCCTGCGGCGTGGAACATTTCATGAGTGAGTGCCCGGCGAGAATCATTCGGTTTTGTAAGCATTAAATAATCGCGACCAGCAGCGCGCCGTTCCGCTGAGAATCACCGGCGATATTATCCTCCACTTTTAATTTTTTCGCGCACCTCATCCCATGTCATTCTCTAAGCTTGCCTGAGGATCGGCAGGGCCTGCACCAAGAAGGAGATTTGGAGGCCAATTCGCGCGGCCACTCCGTCACGGGACTCTGACGACTCGGCCACGAGCTGCCTCCAAAGACACCTTGGTCCAGAAATCCGTGTCACTAACTAGCGAATTTACAGGGTCAAAAAATCCGACGCTTAAGTTCAGATCAAAAAGCCTTGGGTACGGGCAAAAAAGGATTAAAGAATTACTAATCGCTCGCGGCCGAATTGCCCTCAGACGGAGCATTTTAACGCATTCTGCCCCCAATTCTCGGGTAATTGATGCCCTAGAGATCCAGCGAACGTTTCAAAGGTCTTCGGCGAAGGATGCTCTTTGGATGGAAATTATCACAAAGGTCCGCCCGAGATTCCATGAAAGATTTTGCGGAAAAACCGATCCGATAAAGCGGAGGTCCTAGAGAAGCGACCAAAAAATTTTTGCGTCGCCACCAGATGTTCCACGATGGTAGTAGCATGTTCGCATCAGTGTGTAAAGCTTAACTAATCGGATCCCCTTCGCACATCCACCCCGCGAATTCTCGGCATAACCGGTCACGTTTACCGCGGATCAATCGCGAAAATCACTCTAAATGCTACAAGTTTTTCCGCTCAACCAGGCTCAATAGACCCCGAAGTGCCCCCGGACCTCCTCAAGGCCCTTAATTGCCTAATGCACCCACTCTCTCCAGCCCGATACGGTAATCGGTGACTGAGGATTGTTCAAGTCCTCACTCTTGCATTATCCCACCTTCGACCTTCGAAATCCTGATGACATCCCTCACGCAGCTCGAGCCTGGTTACCAATCAGGGAGGACACCTGACAATGAGAGCCTTCTGCCTTCCATTATCCTGGGCATTGGTACTTCTTGGTGGCATCAGCCTTTCGCAACTTTTACCAGGGTTAGTGTGTTCTGCCAAAGCCGAAGAGACTTTCTGTCGACCAGAAGCCGTCGAAAGTTTTGCAGACGATGAACATTTTTGGGACCGAGGAGAGCTCCCACCGCCGGATCCGGTCCTGATGCATGTGGAAAACGAAAACGATCTTGTTCGATGGTTATCTCCTCAATCCGCAAGCGGAGAAGAAAGTGTCCAACAAAAGGCCACCTCGTTTGAAAACTACGAGGCGTGGGAATGGTGGACCGAGCCCTCATGGCCTGCAACGAGCGATGAATCCCACGGCAACACGATGGAATCTTCCGACTCGGCAAAGTTCGGGGCCCCGTTTGAGCATGAAGCCGATAGCGAAATGGGCGGTTCATCCGAAGGTGAGGACGCGGCCCAGATTCAGCCGGATTCACCGAGTCGTTACGAGTACTTTGTCGACGAATACCACTTCCGCTACGGGAACTTGCTTGCGGCCGATGCACAACGGCAATCGACAAATATCCCGAGCGATGGGAGCCGTTCTCACGTGGCCACGCAAAGTACCATCGAACACGCCGGGTGTTGGCCGCAGTCGACCACTGATTATGCGGATGATTATGCGGATCCCGAGTGGGCCATTTATGGGTACGGTTGCTCGGGGAGCCAATCGTTCTCTTATGAAACTGCTGCCGAAAGGAAGACGAGCACTCGTGGTGCAACTAGCTGTGATTTTGGGAGGGAAACATCACAGCCCACTGCCAGCTTCGAGGGTCTGACTGAAGCGTATTCTGCCGAAGAGCCCGTGTATGGCGATGCCTATTGGGAAACCGCGCAGCAGACAAGGGATCCTGCCAACTCCTCAGAAAATTTGCCAGCGTATGCCGAGTGGGAATGCCAATACGACGTCTGGAGCGGGTACTCGGAAAGCAACGTGTGTACGGCCGAATCGCAGGTCCTGGAAACTGAATTCCGTTCCCACAACAACTGGGCGACCTCGCCGATAAGGGATTGGGATCAGCCCACGTTTGATTCGGAATCCTCCAGATCGGACGCAGCCAGGGTAAAACCCGAAGGCAGGGAGAGCTCTTGGGATGACCCGGGCTTTTGGTGCAAGTACTACGGGTATGAGTCAAGCGAGAGTTCCGTCGACGAGGCGGCCGCGGACAGTGGGATTTCGCAATCCGAGGTAATGGAGCAGCCCGTCGGCGATCCGTCTGCTACCGAACCTTACTCCACAGAGGAGACCGACACTTGGGGTTCATACTCTCGCTATCACGAGGGGCCATACGGCTACATGCGGTACCGGGCGGGATATTCTTCTTGGGGCGACGCATTAAAAGATGAAACCACACTCACAACGTCGCGGTTCGCTGACACAGGTTTTTCTGCGGATGTTTCTGCGGAAACTGCTCGCGATGCCGCCGAGCCAGATCTAGGTGTTACGGATTCCGCAGAAATGAGCGGCGGGTCGGGGGTTACCCGCTTCGAGTATCCCGAGCAAGATTGGGCCCAAAATTACGATGAATTTGACGGCTATTACGAGCCTGAGGATTACGGGCCCTATGGACAATCGTCAAGTCCATCGCAAACGGCGGGAGCCAAATGGAATTTCGAAGGGTTGAATGAAGCGAACTTTACCGAACAAAACCGCGGGTCCGCTACTTCCTTAGACGGTCTCCATGCATCCCAGTTGCACCAACCATTTGAACCTCTTTCTACGACTGAAACAGACCTCGCCAAGGAAGCCTGCATCCAGGATGCGTACGGTGAGGGTGAATCTTATGAATCGGCAATCCTCGAAAAATTCTACGGGGAGAGCCGCGGCGGGTCAGCAGCTAGGCCACAGACCCCGGAGCCATTTTCCCGCAAGCAGGCATCGCAAGGCAGTGCTCCCACTTCGCCAGCGAATTCAAACGGTGTTTTGAGCGGCGATAAGGCCCAAGCTTGGTCCCCCAACGCGAATCTATACCCTGAGTATGTATATCCTGAGGATCAATTTGATTGGTCGGGTACGGAGTCAGCACCGTTTTCGTGGGAGCTCGGTTCTCCGGCAATGCCTGCGCCGGGTAGGGGGCTAAATCAAATCCAGGATTCGCAATCCACTTCCGAAGAAGCGCAGTATTCGGACTATGGATTCCAGGGCTACCCAGAGTATCTAAGCGAGTATGCCGAAGACCATCCCGCCACCACTAAGGAAAACTCAACTTCCTCCGAGGAATGGGTTCCCGAGGATGTTTGCGAGGAGGACTGGCTCGGAGATCAGCCTGCCACCAATGAAGCTTGCGAGGATATGCAGGGGATGTCGGCGGAAGAGTATCCGTGTGAGGACTATCAGTGGTCTGTAGAGGCTTCGATGACCGAGTGGGATGATCCAGCTTCTGACAGTCAGGAAATCCTCGGCCACGAGATGAGCCAAACGGACGCTTATGATGCTAACGAGGATGAAGCACTTTCCGAAGAGTCCTGGGATGCGGAAGATGTAGACATCTGGAAAGATGCTGGCGAGCCTTCGGGCGATCAAGCCGATTCCACGATGACTTATGAAGCGTTTGGCCCGGCGGAGCGTTCGGCCTACTATCCCTGGGAAGGAGAACCCGGTTACCCCTGGGGAATTGAAGAAGCTGAGCGCGGCTTCCATTGCACGGATAGTTGGGCTGAACCAAAACCGGAAGCCGCCACGATCGAGCCACGCGAAACTCAGTTTTCAGATTCGGCTTGTGTCGATGAGCTTAAAAACTCCCTAAGCAACTTCGGCAGGCAGGAGCACGGCATATCGCCGGATCGTGCCAAGTATCATTGGTGGTGCGCGGAAGATCCCTATGTTTACTCCGAAGGTGTGGATCTGACTCACACCCAATATGGTGCCCAGGCCACTGCGAGCGAAGCTTCCCCGAGCTTTACGAAGCAAACGCTCAGTCTTCCTCAATCACCAACCGGAAAGACCGTGAGCCGGGAAGACGGTAGCTCAACCTGGTCGTGGGATGATTCCTTCAGCCGACTGCACGGTGAGCCGGGCGAACCGCTCTATACATATGAGGAAGAATTCGGCGAGAGTGAGTGGCTCGAGCTTGAGGAGTCGGGCGGTTATCCCTACTATGGTCGGCCGGTCCAAGAGAGCGAGGGAAACTTCGGCGAATTCGGTCCCAACGATTTCGGAGTACCGCGCGGCAAGGCATCGCCGGGTAGTTCGATGTTCGACTCATCGGAGCTTACTCCGAGCCGGCCGAGCGAGCAAAGCAGCCTGATCCAAAGCGGGCTAGAGCTTTTTGCCCTGCATGCTCGGGATTTGCTGAGCTCGATGGATATCGACCTACTTCGCCAACTGAACGAGATGGCGACAGAACCGGCGACCATCCGGGCAACGGTCTTAGAGGAATACTTGAGCGTACTGGGGTGGCACGCCGGCGAGTTGGCAGCCCGTTTGGAGAGCCTTACCGGCTTAGGGATTATTCACTTAGCAAGGGATCCCGCGGATGCGGCCGCCCTATTGGCAGCCTGCCGATTGGTGGAACGGGACGAGCTGGGGCTTGAAGAGGCCGTGAGGGTACTTCGACGCACTCTTGAAAACCGGTCTTCCAACTGGGGCCACCAAGTGGCCGAACTTTTGGGCGATTGGTATGAGGCGGATGGAATGTCCGATGGTAGTGCCAACGATCTCCCCGCGAATACTGCCCCGTTCAGTCGCGCGGAGAAAAACAAAGGCGGCAAGTCGGACTCACTACCGCCCAGGTCAAGCTCGCAGGCGGCCGATCATGGGCGAAAAGCGGTGGATCAAGCCGCTACCAGCGAAGAGGCGCAAGCGATAGCTGCCAACCCGTTAGGAGTTGCCATCTCAGCTGTTACCGAATCTTTGACCTGGGGGATCCACACGGTGCGGACGAGCGTGGTAGAGCCTTTTGTTGAAGCTGTCGAGGAGGTCATCCAGGAGCAATTTTAAGGCCGATTGGCCGACTCTAATTGATTCGCACAGGGTGGTTCGTTTAGCCTCCAAGTGCGGAAACCTTCGGTCTAGCATCCGCGGAAATGCCTACGTAGAGTAGGGAATTAACGTTGGGTAAACATCCGATAAACCGCCCCAACACCGCAAAAGTGCTCCGAGTTGCCGCGGTGGCACTAACCTTCTGACGTAGATCACAACCCTTAAAACTAGCCACAAAGATCCTTTTGGCCCGGTCGGCTTCTCGACCGGGCTTTTTTGTTTTGCACAGAGACTCTAATCTTCGATCCTCATTTTCGCTATACTGTCGCGGTTACCTGTTTATTTTGCCGCTTTTTTGGCCGACAAGCTTGCAAGCTTGATAGACCTTATACATTTTTCAAAAGGAACCGGCGGTTTGGCCGGCCTTCGTTAGAGAAAAACCGTGAGTAATTTTCGCTTCGAGAGGATCTTCCACCGGTGGTGACCGCCGGCCTGACCGAATTCACATCCGCGATTTCTTTGCCGACAAACCTCCCGGCGCTACGCCAGCGGCTCATCAGCTTGGCCTTCCCTGTGTTTTTGGAGCAGATTCTCGCGTTGTGCGTCGGTTTTTCCGACCGGGTGCTCACCGGGCACTACCTGGCAACAGAACATTTAGCCGCCATTACGGTGGTGGGGTACCTGCTGTGGTTGATCTATGGGATTTTTTCGATCGTATCGCTTGGAGCCTCCCCCCTCATTGCCCGAGCAATCGGAGCGGGAGACGTCCGCGAAGCCAATGTCATCTATCACCAATCCCTCGTGCTGGGAATTCTCTTCGCACTTCCCCTAACGTCAGGTGCAGGGATTGGATGCGAATACCTGGTCGGACTTGTGAGATTAGAAGGCGCAGCAGCCGAGGCGGCTGTGACCTATCTCCGCTGGATCATCCCCGTTCTACCTTTAATGATGTTTCAGGCGGCAAGTGTGGGGGCCTTGCGAGCCTGCGGCGACATGCTGTCGGGTTTTTGGGTCATGGGGGTGGTCAATGCGACGAACGTTTTACTGAGTTGGGGGCTGGTGCTGGGTGTGGGCCCCCTTCCCCGCCTCGGTTGGAGTGGCTTGGCGGTAGGGACCAGTGCGGGGTTTGTGGTGGGAAGCTTCGTCACGGGCTTCTTCTTACTTTCCGGCCGACGCCCCCTGAAGTTACAGGTGAGCTTACTTCGGTTGAATTGGGGCCACATTAAGAGGATTTTGCGTATCGGGGTTCCCGGGTGTGCGGATAACCTCACGGTGATCGGGTGTCAACTTTGGTTCTTGGGCTTGATCAACTGTCTTGGCGCGGAAGCCACGGCTGCGCACGGGGTGGCGATCAGTGCCGAATCATTCGTATTCCTCCCCGGCGTAGCCCTTCAGGCCGCCGCTGCCACCTTGGTCGGACAATACCTTGGAGCACGGCAAGAGAACTGGGCACTTCAGAGTGTTCGTACGGCGAGTTGGCTGGGCTGCATAGCCATGGGATTGGGTGGCGGACTGTTGATCGGATTGGCTCATTGGCTGCCTTACGCCTTTGTGTCGGCACGTCAGACGGCCGTGGCCTCTGCTGCCACGCCGCTATTGCGGGTTGTCGGCGGAGCAATGCCTGCCTTAGCTCTTACGATGATTTTAAGCGGAGCACTCCGAGGGGCAGGGGATACTCGTGCTAGTCTTCTCATCTCCGTCATTGGTTTTTTAGCGGTGCGGATTCCTGCCACTTATGCCCTGGCTTTCGGCGAAGTGGTGCTTCCGTTTTCATTGGGGAGTCTTCGCGGCGCGAATTTGGGGGTTGTTGGAGCCTGGTGGGCCATGGCCGCCGACCTTTGGCTACGCGCGCTGCTACTCATTCTCCGATTCCGCAGGGGAAGATGCTTGCGCCACGAGCTTTAGCACGAGGAAAAAAACGCAAAGGCCGGAATTAAGGAAGCGGATTGGCCGGGCGACCACCGTGGGCTAATTCTGCGTCTGTGGTCTCTCGCCGGGGGCCATTAAGACAGGAATTGTCAAGCGCGCTCCGGGGGGTAATATGTCCGGGCGTGAAAGCAAATCGCGGTTGGCATCGTAAATTTCTGGCCATCGTTGGGGGTCTCCCAAATACTGCCGGGCTAAGGCAGGCAGAGTGTCCCCTACTTGTACTTGATGCGTGATCCAGAGTATTCGGCTTGGCCCTGGGATCGGATTGGATTCTAGGGCCGGGAGCCAGCTTCCCGCGGTATAGTTAAACCCATGGCTCGGAGAAGATTGCAGATGGGGAGGACTGGGAAGGTCAGTTTGCGAACTGATTCGTGGTAAAGGGTTTTCCAGCTTGGATTGGGAGGAGATGACCGGGACCGAACCCGAGACGTTGGTTTCCCCTTGGGTTTCCGGGCCGGGCAACAAATCGGTGTTGTTGGCCGAGGCTGTAGCCCCCAAGGGACGGTGCCCGCCCCCTCCCTCAGTCAGTTTCTTGGATTGATTAACGATTGCTCCGCCAATCAGCGACGGACGAGTAGCCCAAACCGGCCACAGGTACGCGGCCATTATCATCATGGCGATAAATAAGCTTATGTAAAAAGCCCGCCAACTCTCTTTCATGGTGGAAATTCCGGGCGGCCGCACTGCCGGGGCATTTATCCGCGATTGGTCCTGCGCTTAAAAATCTAGCCGGCTATCTATCTATTCCCATTGATTGTCGGCCCAGCCTTCCTTTGTGGATTAAGAACCTTGTTATCGATCGATATGCCCGGTTTTTAGGTAGTTTTCTCACCTAAAAACAAGGGATATTTGGACTGAGACGGAAAGATACGATTTTGATCTTGCAAAACAACATAATCTAACTACACATTTCGAACAAAATCGAACGATGTTGAACGATGCCTAGCAAATGAATTTTTTCTTTTCATCGCAAGAAGTGTTCATGTACGTTTTCACTTGACGAGCAAGTGTGTTCGACCTGGAGGAAAAAGCAGGTGGTGTTGCGGATGATTTGTCTTCATGTCAATAACGTTTGTCATGTTTATGTTTTTTCACTTATAAAGATGAGTTTTCTAAGCCGTGATCTAGAGCATGATATTGTTTTGTCTGCCTTAACGACGCAAATGTTGGCTAAAATCGGCTTCTGCCGGCTTTAGGTTATTGAGATGCCCTAATATTCTCAACTTCTTCTATTCTCAACTTCTTCCCAATGTAACGATTGGTGAGAACTTTTGTTGGATCGATCCGACTGGATGCGGTTCCCACGGGATCTCCACCTGAATTTGGCGGGGAAACCCTGCCGCAGTCGGTCGGGAATGCAGTTTTGCATTGACTCGACAAAAAAACCCCCTGGGGTCTGCCGGGTGGATCGTAGATTTGGGAAGCATGATGGCATGGCGGTTCGATCTTTAAATCTTTTCTTTACAGGTAAAGATCACGCGAAGTCGTTATAGCCTTCCGGCTGAGCAATCTTTCCGGTCCTTTTCGTCTTGAACCCTTTTCACATTCCGCCAGAATACTGCTGCCTATTTGGGAGCTTCTTGTTCTCGACCGCCTGAAAATTGCCGGCTTAAGATGAGGGCGGTTTACATCGCGGCTGATGTGAGGATCGGCATCCTCGCGTACAATCGTATTAAGGGGCACAAATTCCGTGGCCTCGGATGCGGGGCAAACGATGCGGGGGCCGCACCGTGGACGAAGCGTTGCTTACCCACTTAATCGACCAAGCTCAGCTAGCCCTCGATGGGGGGGACTATCTTAGAGCGGCCGATCTCACTGACCAACTTCTCCCCCATGCCGAAGAATTCCCCGAGATCTTAGGGATTCGGGCGCATGCCCTGCTTCAATTAAATCGGCTCCAGGAAGCTTGGGAGGCGGCACGGGCCCACGCACGGTTAGTTCCCGATGATTGGCGGGTCCAGCGGCAACTCGCGGAAGTGGCTTGGCACAGCCGGCGTTTGGGTTGCGCTCAGCAAGCTTGGGAGGAGGCGGTGCGCCTTTCGGATCAAGATCCCGACATCCTCGCGGAGTATGCGTGGTTCATGGCGGTGGAGCGTAGCCCGCGGCTGGCACTGGAAGCTGCCGTTCGGGCCAAAGAACGGGATGAAAACTCCTCCCTTGCATGGTCCGCGTTAGGGCTTGCTCAACTCCGGCTGCATCGCCGCCAAGAGGCCGAAGCGAGTCTCGGCCGAGCCTTGAAACTGGATCCAAACGAACCACGGGCCCAATTCGCCATGCTTTCTTTTTTACAGGAGGTTCGAAGAAACGAAAGTGCCCTCGCTTTGTCTCGACTTTTAGAAGATACGCCGGGCACCGAGCCAATTGTCAGGGACGTGCGTCGGCAGGTGCAGCGCCGCTTGCTGGCTCGCAAATTGGTGGAGCGGGGAATCGCCCCGGGACCGTCCGTTCGGGAACCTCCTTGGTGGCGGTGGTTTTTCCTCGGGTTCGGGGGCTTTACGGCCGGATGGCTATTATTGCTGATGCGTCCTCAATCTGTGCATGCGACTCTTTTATGTGTGCTCGTGCCCCTTTTAGTGGGTGCGCTCTTGACACGGCTTTTCTCAAAGTGATGGAAGAATTCCGGACGAGAAGATTTCGGGGAACATCAAGCCTGGTATCTTTAGTAAGCGGTTGGGCGGGAGGCTATCGCCGCGATTCGTGCAAGAATTCGCTGATCTGCTGGAGAGCAGCTTTCTCCACGGGATCAAGTTGGGCAAAAAGATTTTTTTCGCGGAGATCGAAACTTCGTCGGGGATATCCTTCCGGCGCGTGTCGTTGGTCGCCGTTGTGGAAACACCAACCCGCCGCCCCCGCTTCGATCGCCCCCTTCAAATCCACGAGGTAGTCCTCGGCGGTAGGATCCCATCCGACCGAAAATCCCCGCCGAAACGGTTCCTGATAATGAACCGGTACCACTCGACCAAGCTTGCGCATCGTGTCTAAGTAAAATCGCGTCAGCTCGGCGGTACGCCGTGGAGACTTGGCATTTCGCGGGCGATGCGGCGAAATGAAATCGAGCTGGCATTCCAGCACATAACTCCGAAGATCTTCGGCCGATATGTCGCCGGCATGCGACGCGGTGATCAATCGCTTCGGATCCAGTTCTTTGGCCCTCTGGCGAAGCTGCCGCAACTCCTCGAAACTTACGAACCGATCCTTCAAATTGCGTTCATTTCCCAAATCAAGGTACCAGTTCCTGTATTGCCGAAGCCGAGTTATCAGGACTTCAACAGCGGACCGATGTTCCTCGATGCTTCTCAGTCGGGGCGGGCCTGTGACGCCGTTCCCACGCGAGAGGGTCACGTCCACAACCAAGCCAAGCTCGTCGCTCCGACGCACTAGGTCTTCCAGCCGACGGAGGAAGAGCTCACGCGGACGACCCTCGGAGTCAACAGCCGATACATCATGATTGAACGCTGCCCAGGTGGCCCACACGCGGATCCAGTTGAATCCTAATTGCCGGATTTCGCGCAGATCGTGCTGTATCACTTCTTGCGGAGCCCCCAAGGCTCCGTAATAGCTGACACCAGATAGAAATGTGGGTTTTCCGTCGATTAAAAACTTCTCCCCTTCAACCTCTAGCTCCAACCCCAAAACGGCCGCGGCCCCAAGGGCCGACGCGGCCGCGAGCATCCAGGCGATCAAAGGATGAATAACAGGATGAATAACAGACGGATAAGGGCGCGTGCCTAGCTTGGCTATTCCAGCCATTCGGAGACCTACATCACCACTTTTTGACTGCATCGAGATCCGAATTACGGAGGCCTGCATATTCCTTACCCTTCAGCGATTTAAACTCTTCTTGCATAAACATCTGGGAAACAGTCGCAGGAGTTTCCTGCTCATTTTCCCTCGATCAATGGGAATTTGCATGTCGTTATTCGCTGGGTTTGCCCATTAATTCCTTGAATAGCATACTTGGCTGAATGTCCCGATTATTTTGGTACTTGTCGCTAGCATACGGGCGGTAGGGACCGCGGATTTCATGGTAAAAAATCTGGCAGATTCCCACCCCAGGATAAATTCGTATCGGTTGGACGGCAAACATTTCAAGCGTCCAGTACCCTTGAAAACCGACATCGCCGAACCCCGCCGTGACATGAACGAAAAGCCCCAGCCGCCCGATGGACGAGCGTCCCTCAATCATGGGGACGAATCCATAAGTTTCGGTTCTTTCCGCGGTTCGACCCAAGTACAACCGCAAGGGCTCCAGGACAAGGCCGTCTTCAGGGATCACAATGCGGCGGACTAGGTGCTGTTTTCGCATGTCGAGCACGTCATCTTCGTAAACAAGCAGTTCGTGATGAAGCGTAAGGTTATAGCTATTGGGATTGAGCCCCTTTTCATCAAATGGATCGATGATGATGTTGCGACCTAATTGGGCTTTAATTTCTTCACCTGAGAGAATCATTGCTCACCGGTCCTCCGTGTCTTCACAAAAACCGTGCTATTGAAGGGCTCCCACGAATAGTTCGTAAAAGCCGTTTGAGGTTTCTGAATTACCTTGCAAGTAGTTAGGCGTCCGCAACTCCGAGGCAAAAGATACCGATTCACAAGCCCCAAATCCTTTTTCAGGGCACCTCGGTATTTCGGGGGGAACAGGGCGATGCGAATCTCATTTTCCTACGTCCCTTTATTCCTTACTTCTTTCTGCGACGAGCTCGAGCGGTCCGCCCCTTCTTATTGAACGTTTTCACAGTGGTTCAAAATGAAATCGATCATTTCTGCACACCGATTTTCGGGCACAAATCGGCGATCGGACATTCCTGGCATCGCGGACGCCGCGCGGTGCATACTTTTCGACCATGGTGAATAAGCTGATGACCAAAGAGGATCCAGCGATCCTTACGAATTTGCGCCATCAGATCTTGTTCGATTTTTTCCGGAGTTTTTTGCTGGGTGAGCCCTAGTCGGCGGCTGATTCGCGCGACGTGTGTGTCCACCACAATACCGCTCGGGATGCCAAACGCGGTGCCCAATACGACGTTAGCCGTCTTCCGCCCAATGCCCGGCAGTTGGGTGAGCTGCTCCATGTCAGGCGGCACTTTACCGCCGTATTTTTCACACAGGACCTGGCACATTTCGCGGATCATGCGCGCCTTGTTACGGTAAAAGCCGGTGCTGCGAATGTCATTTTCAAGTTCGGCTTGATCGACTTTGGCGTAGTCGGCTGCCGAGACGTACTTTTGGAACAGCTCTTGGGTGACTTTGTTGACTCGCTCATCTGTGCACTGCGCCGAGAGAATTGTGGCCACCAAAAGTTCCAAAGGGTTCGAGAAGCGCAAAGCGCACTGAGCATTCGGGTAGTATTGGTCCAATCGCCGCAGCAGTTTCGCCACCATACCGCGCGAAGAAGGGGATTTGCCCATGGCAATCGGCAGTCCTGACTGACCTAGATTGTTTCTGTGGGACTAAGTATCAATGGAACTATTCTACCAATCGGCTATGATACCGCTGAGTCTGCGTTGTGTTGGGTTTCGTTCTGGGGAACGCGTCGGGGGCTTGAGTCACAAAACCAGGCCAAGGTATCCCCGAAGACAGAGCCTGTTAGCAAAACTCAGTTCAAACCCCCTTGGTGGACTACCATCATATTTCCCAACCCATAGGTTCGCATGTCAAGTGGACTCAAAACTCGCGGTGAGCGGACGTTGCAGTCCGCGGCGATCTTACCACTTCACCAATAGCCCTGGACCACACAGATTCTACCCGAGTGTTTCCCGCTCAAATACTCACAATGCGGAAGAGAATTCTTCCGTTAAGCCCTTGCGTTTTAAAACGAACCCATAAAGTGACGGCATGGGCCTTGCGTTGGTGGGGGCATGTTGCATCGCAAGGAAGAATTCGGCTTTCCATCATCGTTTCTCGGCCGGTGATTGTGAGGTATCCTCCGCCATTATGTCAAGGCATTGCAGGATTTTTTGCAGGCCGCGCCTTGCGGGAAAATTGTTGAGCGCTGAGAAACGATGCGATGGTGCCCAAGGGAGCAACGGGTGACGTCCGCTGACTGTGCTTGGAAGATTCCCGCTTTAGCCTATCATAAGGCCTCAACACCATTCTCAAGCCTATCGATTAAGAATTCGGTGTCCCTTGCGGCAAGCCGGCAATATTCGCCTGGCCACCGCAGGGTGTGAAGGCACTTTAGCGGCGATGGGCAACTTCCTTAACTGGTGGACCTTAGGCTTAAAGTTCTTGCTCGGCCGAGGGTCGATACACCAAATCTCCTGATTCAAGATGTTTTCCGCCTTTGGGCTGCAACCTGCTCAGCGTAAGGGGTTTGGGACGAGAGCCTTTGATTTGTAGCAAGAGGGTTTCGGCAACGCACCGGTACAGCATTTAACCTTCACGGGAGCACAGACCGGTGGCGAGGCTCTGCACACGCGCTATTCCGGGGTGGCTAGCTCCTAGGAGAGGCGTAGAATTGGCAAGAGGAAACAGTCGCTAGGTTAAGCCGTTTTGTGGAGTCGTCAAACTGGAAAGCTTTATCATGAACGACAGAAAGACAGCCGAATCCGCTTTGAAGGACACTTCGGGTGAAAGTCACGGGGATTCCCGGGCGAAGGCCTCGCCCATCGAGGTACGAAAGGTAGATCAGGAGCGAATTGCCCGGGCAATTCGGGAAATCTTGCTGGCCATTGGCGAAGATCCAGATCGCGAGGGCCTCAAGGATACCCCAAGACGGGTGGCCCGGACGTATGCCGAACTTTTCAGCGGCCTACATGTGGATGCACGCGAGCACGTACGGAAGTTTTTCACGGAGAAGTATGACGAGATCGTGCTCGTCCGCGATATCGCTTTTTGCAGCGTGTGCGAGCACCATTTGATGCCCTTTATGGGCAAGGCACACGTCGCCTATCTGCCGAATGGAAGGGTGGTGGGGCTCAGTAAGCTTGCCCGGGTGGTTGAGGTGTTGGCGCGTCGCCCCCAAGTACAGGAGCGCATGACCGAGCAAATCGCCGAACTGCTCTTGGAGGAGCTGCAAGCGAAAGGGGTCGCGGTGGTTATTGAAGCTGTGCATACTTGCATGACGGTCCGGGGCGTGCGTAAGCCGGGGTCGTTGTGCGTCACTTCGGCCATGAAAGGCGCTTTTCGCTCTAATCCGTCTACTCGAGCTGAAGTGCTGACGCTGATCTATGGAGATCGAAAATAAAAGGTGGAGATCGAAGGATAAAACGAAGGATATGGCGTAAGTTGAAGGTAGGAAAGTGAAAGCCGAATAAACGCCGCGGGTCTTTCGATTATCCTAAACAACGAAGTAGCTCCGCAGGTATTCTCAAGGCAAGGCGAGTAAGAAGGGCTTTTCCTTGTTGCTCAGCTCTGTCTGCACTGGTCAGTGCCTTGCTAGCCTTGAAGAGGTTTAACGTCGCCAAACCGGTACTATGTGTGATCATTACCCTCTACAAAGGCGTTTGAATCCCTCTCACGTCGCGGCTGGCGCATTTGCCCGAGCATAAATCCTACACCCCTAGTTCTTCTAATACGCTACTTGGTCTGTAGGGATTTCCGCCCGCCAAGTCCCGGTGGTTCTTGCACGGTAGGGGTTGATCGGGTTAAGCTCAAGTGAGCTTCAAGCTCGTAAGGATCAATATCGTAAGGATCAATATCTTACGCCAACGAGCTGCGTTAACTTTGCGTGTGCGTGGTTTAGAGGAAGAAACGGAAATCGCGGGCCTACTTCATGCCGGAATTAGATCGCCAAAGGGCGCGCATCCAAGAGGATCTCCGGGGAATAGTCTCCGGGCAAGTGCGCTGCGATCCCCTTTTCTGTCAACTCTATGCCACCGATGGAAGCATCTTTGAGGTGGTCCCGATTGGGGTGGTTTGCCCGTCGAGCGTCTCCGATGTTGTGGCGTGCGTTCAGTATGCCCGGGAAACCGGGATTCCCATTGTGGCGCGCGGCGCTGGAAGTGGTACGGCCGGCGGTGCATTGGGAGGGGGTTTGATCCTGGATTTTTCCCGAAACATGCGTCGGCTCATTGAACTGGGGGATCATGCCGTTCGCGTTCAAGCGGGCATCACTCTCGAAAGACTGAATTCTCAACTCCGTCAACGTCGCCGGTGGCTGCCGATTAATCGAGCCTCAGAGTCGATCGGAACCATCGGTGGGGCTATTGCTACCGACGCAAGCGGGCGATATGCCAGCCGATATGGCTCGGTCCGCCGGTATGTCCGGAAAATGCAGGTCGTTCTCGCCGATGGCCAAGTGATCGAGGTTAGTGGCGGGCTAAGGCCGGTATCGCAGATCGGCTCTCCTTCTACGGGCACGGGGCGATTCATTTGGAGTGACGTCAGGACCTTGCTTGCAAGCTACCAGGCGGCGATTGTGGAGGAGCAATCGATTCCGCTCATTAGTTACGGGGGCTATCGCGTTCGCAATGCCATCAACTGTGCTTCCACGGTGGATGAACCTGTGATCGACCCGGTGAGTTTACTCGTCGGGTCAGAAGGGACCTTGGGTCTGGTGACAGAGGTGGAGCTGGGCTTCGCGGAGTTGCCCGTATACGCAGGTGCCACGCTAATACTTTTCGAGGGATTTGAGCAAGCCGCCGAGGCCGCGGTGAGGATCCTGGAGGCCGATCCTGTAGCTTGCGAGTTGATAGATAACCGCCAGCTTGTTTTGGCCCGGGAAGATGATGCTAGGTTGGCGGCTTTGATTCCGGCAGGTGCGCAGGCAGCGGTACTTGTGGAGTATTTAGGGAAGAGTCCCGAAGAGATCGAGGACCTTTCCGCGAGGCTCGACGCTCTTTTAAAAAAACTCGGCTTCAACCGCCGATTTCTGCGGCATTTCACCGAGCTCATAGATTCTGGCGTAAGGGAGTTAGAAAGTATTCGCCGACTGGCAAGACCGGTGCAGCCAGCCTTTTATCGCTCACCGGGTGCTCGATTACCTGTGGTTTTCTTAGAGGACGCGGCGGCGCCTGCCGACAAACTTCCTCGACTACTGACTCGGCTGTTTCAAGTCCTCCAGGGATTTGAGGTAACCGCTGCACTTTACTGCTCCATGAGCACGGGTAAGGTTCACCTCGCTCCTCTTATCGATTTGACGGATAAGGAGGAAGTGCGGCGACTCCCCTTACTGGCAGAAAAAGTGTACGAGCTGATTCTGGACGCTCGTGGCTCGATCACCACCAGTGGCGGTTGGGGGCTGAGTCGGACTCCTTTTCTGGGGTATCAGTATCCGAAGCTTCGGGAGGTTTTTAGGCAGCTTAAGGGAGTGTTTGATCCGACGGGACTTTTGAACCCGGGCAAAATCGTCGGGAACGAAACCATCGACTGGCAAAGTCTTCGGCATTTCGCCCCCGGCTTCGGAGGTAAAGACGAGGTTTCCCTCGTCGGAAAGCACACTCCGCAACCGGGGGGAAGGCCGATCGCAGCATTTCCGAACGCCGAGAGCTGGAATGATTTGCCGGCACTCCAGGATCAATTGCGGCGTTGCAACGGATGCGGGGAATGCCGGACGCAATCTCTGCGGCTACGCATGTGCCCGCTTTTCCGGGTGTTGCCGACGGAAGAGGCTTCTCCTCGGGCAAAGGCAAATCTGTTGCGAGGACTCCTTGGGGGAAGGTTGCCGCCAAGTGTGTTAGCTGAGGATGCCTTGCGGTCAGTGGCCGATCTTTGTTTTCAGTGTCACGTCTGCACGGTCGAGTGCCCCGTGGAGGTAGATATCCCGCGGGTTGTCATGCGGTTGAAAGGGGCTCATGCAGCAGCAAAGGGGCTACTTTTATCGGATTGGGTGATGGCCCGGTTAGATCGCTTGCTCGCCCTAGCAATCCGCATGCCGCGCGTGGCAAATTGGATCCTTAAGAACCGTCTAATGCGGTGGCTCTTGGAGAAGACATTAGGAATCGCACAAGGTCGAAAGATACCACCGCTTGCAAACAGCGATTTTCTTCGCTGGGCATCCCGCAAACGATTGACACGCCCCATTCGCCGGACTGCGCCCAAGGTTGCTTTCTTCGTCGATCTTTTCGTCAACTATTTCGATCCGACGCTCGGACAACTATTCCTAAGTATCTTGGAGCATAACGGAATTGCGGTTTACGTACCGGAACGGCAAGTTCAATCTGGTTTGCCAGCAATCACGTGCGGAGCTTTGGACATTGCTAGACAGCTTGCCAGTCGGAATTTGCAGGTGCTCGGTGATGCGGTCCGGCAAGGCTATCATGTGGTGACCACCGAGCCGGCGGTAGCCTTGTGCTTGAAACGTGAGTACCCGCAGCTTTTAGATCACCCGGATGCCGCGTTAGTCGCCGCTAATACCTCGGATGCGTGCAGCTATCTTTGGGCGCTTCACCGCCGCGGGGCGTTGCAATTGGACTTCTCGCCCCTAAGTACCACCGTGGGATATCAAATGCCTTGCCGGCTCAAAGCTCTAAGGGTAGGTTCGCCTGGGGAAAGTCTGCTGCGGCTCATCCCCGGCCTAAAGGTCATTCATTTAGAGACGGGCTGTTCGGGAATCGCAGGTACGTTTGGTTTGAAAGCGACGAACTATCGAACCAGTTTACGGGTGGGATTTCCCCTTATAAGCTCGCTGCGTGATCCGCAGATCCAGGCGGGAACAACCGAATGCAGTGCCTGTAAAATTCAGATGGAGCAAGGGACGAGCAAGCCGACCGTTCATCCATTGAAACTTCTAGCGTGTGCTTACGGGATGGTAGATGCGACGGAGCTTCTGGCACCGAGGGCCGGGGGTTAACTGCGTGAAATTTTCCATCCAGCGCGATAACCCTTGTTCCTTAAAGGGTGGATGCGGGGCCCGCGCTGAGTCACGGACAAATTGTCATATTGCAGTTCTGACATGTTGTTATATTGCGCTTCTTCGGATGGTAGGTCGAGATGCGCGAGAAATGCCTCGGGAGGAGTCACAGACATATTGCCATTTTGCGACTCTTCGGATGAAAGGATTAGCGTTTATCTTGCGCTTTTTCGTATCGGAGGATAAGGGTCGCGAACGTTGGCAACGCCAAAATATTTGGCAACGCCAAAATACAGTTACGTTAGTACGGCCTAACACGGCCCTGCCGCACACCTGCTTGAGTTAAAACTCATAGTGAGGCACGTTGATTTTCGGCCGCGTCGACCGAAGCTATACGGCAATGCCGGGTATTGGGATTCAGGCTAACCGCGAATGAAAGTCCGTGTGAGGTTTTTCGCTTTGGCTCGAGAGCTTGCCGAGGAACGGGAGCTGGAAGTTGAGCTTGCTGAAGGGGCCACGATCGCCCAACTGCGTCAGGAGCTCAGAACGGCTCTTCCGGCATTAGCTCCCATTGTCGGGGCTTTATCCTTTGCAATCGACGACCGATACGTAGACTCGAACACCTCGATTCCACCAAGTGCCATTGTCGATTGCTTTCCCCCGGTAAGCGGCGGTTAGGTTTCCGAAGGAGACCTCGTGGGCTCCGTGTGATAGCCGTGTGCGAGGAACAAGCCTTATACGAGGAAAACGTGCATGCGGTGCCCCGGACAAGATCGCGGGTTTTGGTCAGGTCGATTGCTCATCGAATGCGTCTGCCCTCGGTGCGGCTGGATTGTCGAGATTTTCAAGGACGAAGCTTCCGTCAAGTGCCCGCGATGTAAGATTCGTATCGAAAACCCAAAGCGGGAAGCGGAATGTGCCACCTGGTGTGCTAATTCGAGCCAGTGCCTTGGAAATGTGCCTAAATCGGATTCACCGGATCCCTTGGATTTCGGTGTCGCCGTTGGGCAAACGCTCCGGGCTGGTCTGCGAGCATTGCGCCGGGCAACCAGCGGAGATTTCAAACGCATCGCCCGGGCTGTTTGGGCGATGGGCCACGCACGGGAGCTTGCAACCCAGGAAGCGGTCGAAGTCCCTAAGGTGTTGCTGGCTTCGCTCGCCCTAGAGCTTACGCGGGGCAGTCAGCGGCAAGTTGATGAGCAAATAAGCGAGCTGATAAAGCTTTTGTTAGATGAGGGAGTAAACTTAGACCTCGCACAGGAGGTTGATGCATTGGTTCGGGAATGCCTAAGGGAGGAGATCCCTGCGTCACTGGCGGCCCGACTGGTGCATGACGCATGGCGGCTTGTCGAGCTCGGAGAAAAGATGCTTCGGGAGCAAAGGAGTGTTGCCCCGGAAGACCTCTGGGTTTTAATGACTGACACGGCAAAGCGGCACGCAGAGCGGCTTTTTGCTTAACTTTGCACCTCGATGCCGGAAACCGGCAAGCGACCGATCCACTTAAGGCTTTGGGGATCCGTTGAACCCCTTGCGCTTTTCAACTGCCGGGGGGAGGCCGCACCCCGACGCGCTCCTATTTACCCCGCGGAATTTCAGCCCCGAGGGGCATTATTTCGAGGCGATCGTCCGAGCAAGCGGACGAAGCACCTGGTCGACCACACAGTTTTCAAGAACGTCGTGGCAGACGCGCTCTAATTGGTCTAACACCTCCGGGAAACTGTGACCCGGCGGCAGGCTGCCAGAGTGTCGGGCCGTCACATACACACTTATAAGATCCTCAGCATAATCCTCGGTGCGGATCTGATAGGGGCTAGTGCGCGTTTCAATCGCTACACGGCAGTGGAGCCGACACTCGGGATCCAGCGCGATCACAACGCTCGGTTCATAGTTGACCGTGCGTGTTCCCGGGAGATGAACCAGCCGCTCGAAGGCGGGAATGGCTCCCAGAGCCTCGAGAACCAGCTCATTATGGTTGCCGCGGCAAGTGAAGTCGAATCCAAAAAGCAGGTCCAAAGCCTCGCAATCCAGGGGTGTAACCGAAAGCTCGAACGGAGCCAGCTCTAAAACCATGCGATGCTGATCTAAAGCCCCTTCAATCGACTCCGGCTTCACTTGGCCGGACAACACCCTCCGCGGCTCAATGCTGCACCAACGAAAACCTTCCTTCTCTTTGTCCTCTTCCAATACATAACCGCCGTGCTCCCGACAGTAGAAGGAGCGCATGCTGGGAAAGCGGCGCTGGATGAGCTCGAAAAAATGCAACACCGTTTCCCGATTGGCGGGTAACTCCATTTGGGTGTTGAGACTTATATTGACATAGAAATCGTCACAAAGCGTGCTATAAGGTGTCATCCAATTAATTTCCTGGTTTTTGCGGATCCAAACGAAACGCAAACCTCTACCCTGGGAAGACCGCTACCAATTACCCGAGCTTTCGCGTGGACAAGCGCTTTTTAGTGCAACACCTGGTTCCTGCTAGCAAAATTCGGCGTTCTTCCACCAACCACACTCGCACGGAAAGCTCAGCGCGACCCGATTCCCACGGTGCCCTCCGGACTTCGACCGCTAAACCAATCTTTTCTGATAAGTGTGCCCTCCAAGAAAGGTTCAAAAGTCCTTACGGCGCTCCCACACCTTTGGAGCTTATAATATCCCTACATTTTACCGCGATACCATTATTTAGGTTGCTCTCGAAGAATGAAAGGGCTTATGTAACGGTATGACGTAACCATTGTAAACAACCAGGGTTACGATTTCGTCTTGTTAAAATTGTAATTTTTACGCACGTTCACCCGATCACGTGGACAGTTGCGAACATGGGAAGCTTGGCTTATTTAGGGAAGATATGCTTATTTCTTGCGAGTTTGACTCTTATAACGCGGGCTAAACCCATTAGACTCGTGAAATAAATAAACCCATTAGATTGGACAAATGAATTTGTCGCCGAGCAGCTCGGGAAAAAGGGCCGAGCACCTTCGGAACAACGGGTACAAAAAGCTTTGGATCGCTCCCTTGTTTACTGGGATCCGACCACTTTGGCGGAGCCCACCCAGAGTATTGGTGTCGGGAATTGGAAACTAATGCTCGATCGGCTTGCCGACGGACCTCAACCGGCACCCCACGCAGAGTATTGGCGTCGCGAATTGGAAACTAATACGCCTTTAGTATTAGTTAGTATTAGTATAGGAAAGGACCACCGAAAAACCGCAGAATATGCGATTTTAAAAATGCCGAAGCGGAAATGGCTGCAAACCCGCGACAAAGGTCTGTCCACTTCATGGTGGAAAAGCCGGGGTGGTCCCTACCAGGGGAGACTGGTGCGGTGAACCCACGCTTCGGCGTTTTAAAGCTGGGTACCTTTCCAAGTCCCCTGGGCTGGGTGGGTTACGCCTGGCAGGAACGCACTGTCGTGGCAACCGTCATTGGGGCCATGATTAGGAATGAAGCATTGGGAGAGTTATTGAACCGGCTGCGGGAGCTTCGGCCGGAATGGCAAGGACATTTCGATGAGGAGGAAAACGCTTTCATCACAGAATTCTTGGCAAATTACTTTGAAAAAAGGCCGGTAGCCCCATCCGAAATCTCGTTGGATTTAGGCCCTCTAAGGAATTTCACCCGGCCAGTACTTTTGGCCTGCCGAGAGATTCCCTGGGGAAAGCTCTGCTCTTATCGGGCCCTTGCGGAAGCCATCGGAGCCCCGGGGGCTGCCAGGGCTGTCGGCGGCGCTTTGCGACGCAATCCTTTTCCCATTCTAATACCATGCCATCGCGTGGTCCGGTCCGACGGTAGTTTAGGTGGGTACCAAGGACGCGAAGGCCTCGAACTGAAACTCAGGTTGCTTCAGCACGAAGGTCACGTCATTGAGCAAGGAAAGATCGCTCGGCTAGAACCCAGTTTATTGCGGCCAGCCGAGGGATTTCCGTGCTTCCGGTTTCATGTGCCCGGGAGGTAGGATTTTTTGTGTTATTCAGTGCCTGAATTCGGGGGCGCGAATGGGCACCTCAATTCGGTGGTATACGGTGCATCTCCACAAGGGGGATCTGTTTCCGAGTTGTTGAGACCAATTAGAAGGTGGCAAAAATTCCAAACACCAAAGCGCTTCAAGGATCAAAAGAAACTCTTGCTTCGCGAACGTTGGCAGTCTTGTCAGTGGGTTTCAATGCGGATCGACTTGGCTTCAATAAAACCGCGCGTTTCGAGCCGACTTGTTGGATCCATTAATCCTTTCCCGTAATCGCAAGATTGATGTTACGCGTCTCTTCCCGGCAAGGTGCTAAATCCGTGCACTTTTGGATAAAAAGCGGGATTGCCTGCTTGTTGTCGCAGCAACACGGTAAGGTGCAGAAGTGGGCGCCCACGATCATAGCCGTCATGATGGGGGCTTTGATCGCTGTAGAGCTTGCGCCGGATCGTGGGGGGCCAGGGATTACCTGTGACGAATGGTACCACGTATTCCAGGGAAAGCGTCTGATACGAGCACTCGCCGAGCAAGGCTTCGAGTTCTTCTCTCCGGAAAAAATCAAAGAAAACTTTCCATGGTCGGAGGAGGGGGCACCCTTCCATCCGCCGCTTGGCCATTGGGTCATTGGGTGTGTGCACGCGGTTTTTGACCTTTATCCTCAAGAACCTGCCGTGGTGGCCATTGTCCCGGCTCGACTAATGGGGCCAGGTGTCTTCATCGTGCTGCTGCTTTGCCTGGGCCATTGGCTTGCAAAAAGGGAGGGTACCTGGGAGGCGTGTGTGGGGGTGTTTGCGGTCGCGTTGATGCCGCGTGTTTTTGGACATGCTCATTTGGTAGAGCTCGATCTCCTGACCGCTTGCGTTTACTTGGCTGCACTAGTGAGCTTGGCAGAGGCAGCTCAATCCGATAGACGACTTTGGCGGTTCGCCATTGCCGGAATTGTTGCAGGACTTTGCTTGCTAACTCGCCTTCACGGGGTTTTGCTCGCACCGCCGGTGCTGATTTGGTTGGTAGCACGGGACCGCATCCGCGGTCTTTATGCATTTACCGTTTGGGGCTTGACTGCGGGAGTGACCTTCTTTGTGGGGTGGCCTTGGCTCTGGTTAAACCCTTGGCAGAATTTCTGGACCTTTCTCGGGACAGGTACGGAACGGCCTCCTATAAATGTTTTTTACCTAGGTCGTACTTGGCTGGATCGGGAGCTACCGTGGCATTATCCGTTTGTTGTGCTCGCGGCGACGTTACCCCTAGGCTTACTGCTGCTGGGCCTTCTGGGGCTTTGGGCACGGAGAAGGGCGATTCTCCAAGCTTTCTCGCGGTTTTTCGATCGGGAACAAAGCCGGCACGCTTGCCGGAGAGCTAATGGAGAGTTCGATGACACCGGCTACGAAGCACTTTTAAGTCTAAATATGCTTTTCTTACTTATCGTCTTTGCACTGCCGGGCACGGCGGTCTACGATGGCGAGCGGCTTTTCCTAATGGCTTACCCGATGTGGGGGGTATTTGTCGTTTGGGGAGCTCGGTCCTTGGTGGAGCACGTTTTACCGGTCGGAGCAACCATTTTCGGGAAAAAAGGAGCAAGCATTCAGGGGAACATAGGGCTCAGAAAGCTCGGAGTGTTGGGATTCGTAATGCTGCAAGGTATCGGAATCCTCGTGTATCGGCCGGCATATCTGAGCCATTACGGGCTGCAAGTATTGGGCCTTTGGGGTGCGGAAAAAATCGGTTTGGAGGTTACGTATTGGGGTGACACTGTGACGGGGCGTGTGGTAGACGTGGCGGTGCGCGCTTCAGAGGGAGCTCCGATCCTATATGCCCCGCACTTGGCGCCCTTTCAAACGCTGGGCTTTTCCGGGTCTTACGCCGCTCTGCATGAGGTACCTACCAAGTTGATCGGATGGGGTGACAATGCCCCCGATATTCTTAAACAAGCTAAACACTGCATTCTTTATCATCGTAAGGCAGATTTTGAAAAATTGCCCGATGAAATACGCGAAGGCGAAGTTATCTATGAGTTTTCCAAATTCGGGGTCTGGCTGGCGAGGGTTGTGTGCATCCGGGGCAACAAAATGCCAGTAGTTCTGGAATCGAATTTAGAATGATCAAAATAGAACGTGATCTAGGTTGACAAATATAGTCACAAACACAACCGCGAAGGGCCGATCAGCAGGGAATAGGCTCGGAAACCGATGTCGATCAACAGAGAATAGTCACGGAAAATAACCCGGTAAGAGACAACATCTCATTTTATTTTCTGAACATCTCGCGAGGGTATTTTCGGGAAAGCTTCACCGGATTACTGCGAAATGGCCGAGTAATTAGATCTTCACGCCCAAAAACTCGGTTCAGTAAGGAATCCTGTGTGTCTTCATACTTAATAACCAACAAAATGTAACGTTCTTAATTACGGACGAAATGTAACGTTTGGACGCCGCGCGCAATATTCCTTCCGGCAACATCCTCATATTTTCACGAACTTGTTCACTCCAGGTTTTCCCCCTGTCACGCCAGCTTTCCTATTTTTCTTCCTTTTGGTTGCTGGGCGCTATCCCGCCACCCCGATCGATCCGTGTCCTCGGTAGAAGTTTGTGCGCACCTTCATGGATCGTTCCGAATTTATGTTTTTCTGCTTTTCTGTTTTTCCGTGGCGATCGGACGAAACGAAAGATTTTCGTCCCGTCCCTGACGACCTCCCAGGGCCGCGTCGACGTAGCCTGAGCCCCGTTTCACCGGCACAGTTAACGCTCGTTCGTGTACCGCAAGTATTGTTCCGAAGAAAACTTAAGCATTTGAGCCTGAATTGGTTCGACCTTGCGGCCCAAGATACTTTTCGCTAAATTAACGGGATTGCCAGCTTGATTTTCGGGACGAATCTAGGGCGTCTTGCGAAGAGATGCGACGGTTCGCGGGACGCATAAGACTTCGAAAAATCACGCAAAGTAAATTGCAATATTGATTAACTTAGTGAAATTAAAATTCCAAGGATTTTAATTCTGAGAGGGGGCACCTTTGATCGACGAACCCGGTTTTGCTGGACCTGGCTATCAAGCTGCCGACAGTTCCTCAATGGGTGGGCGTGTACTGGAAATGCCCATCGAGGAGGAGCTGAAGGATAGCTACCTAACTTATGCGATGAGCGTGATCGTGAGTCGGGCATTGCCCGACGTACGGGATGGGTTGAAACCGTCTCAGCGGCGGATTCTGGTGGCTATGAATGACCTCGGGCTTTCCCCCGGGGCAGCCACCGCCAAATGTGCCGCGATCGTCGGCGAGACGATGAAGCGGTATCACCCACACGGTGACCAAGCCATTTATCCCACTTTGGTTCGATTGGGGCAGGAGTGGAATACTCGGTATCCGCTGATCGCCAAGCAGGGGAATTTCGGGTCAATCGCAGGCCTTCCACCGGCGGCGATGCGGTACACGGAGGCGCGAATGTCTCCGATTGCCGCTTTAATGCTTGAGGATTTCAAGCTAGACACCGTCGACTTCGTCCCCACTTACGATGAAAAAGGTTTGGAGCCAGCGGTTCTTCCCTCGCGGTTCCCCAATCTGCTGGCTAACGGTTCGCAGGGGATTGCGGTGGGAATGGCCACGTCCATTCCGCCACATAATCTCGGAGAAATCTGCGACGCGCTGGTCAAGCTCATTGACGACCCCGAGGTTTCCATCGACGAACTGTTGGAGATTTGCCCAGGGCCCGATTTTCCCACGGGCGGGATCATCTGCGGGCGCAGTGGGATTCGCCAAGGCTATTACACAGGTCGCGGTACGATCACAGTCCGGGCTCGTACTCGCATTGAGGAAGGGCCTCCGGGGCGGTACAGGATCATTGTCTGCGAGATTCCGTATCAACAGTCCCGAGACCGCGTGGAGGAAGAGATCGGGCGGCTTGTCACGGAAGGACGCATCACGGGTATCGCTAATATCCGCAATGAGAGCGATCTCAATGAGCCCGTTCGGTTGGTTCTCGAACTGAAGCGCGACGCAGAAGTGGATGTCGTGCTCAACCAGCTTTACAGCTTCTCGCCGCTACAGGATAGCTTTTCCCTCATCTTTCTAGCTTTGGTAGACGGGCGGCCCCGGGTCTTGAATTTCAAAGAGCTCTTGGAGGAATACCTTCGGCACCGAGTGGTAGTGCTTCGCCGGCGGACGAGACACCTTCTCCAAAAAGCCCGGCAACGGAAGCACACGGTGGAAGGGCTTTTAATGGCGATGGCCAACATCGAGGAGGTGATCCAAGTCATCCGCAGCTCAGCAAATCAAGAAGAGGCGAAGAATCGCTTGATGCTTCTGCGGTGTCCTGCCTCACTTCTGGAACGAGCCTTGGGACCGGAGGGATTCGAGAGTTTCCAGGCCGACAGGGGGGTGGCGGAATCCTACGGTCTTACGCCCATTCAAGCCGAAGCAATTCTCCGCATGGCCTTGGGGCAATTGGTTAATTTAGAGCAAAAAAAGCTTTCGGATGAACATCGGCACTTGCTTGCGGATATCCGGGAGTATGTGCGGCTCCTTTCCGACGAAAAGAACATCCTGGCACTCATCCGCGAGGACCTGTTAGAGCTAAAGCGGAACTATGGCGACGAGAGGCGAACGGAAATCAGTGACGAAGAGATTGCCGAGGTTGATCAGGAGGCCTTGATTCCTGAGGAAACGATGGTCGTCTCGATCAGCTCGGCTGGATACATCAAGCGCACGGCGATAAAGCTGTATCGGGCACAGCGTCGCGGGGGAAAGGGTCTGATGGGGGCTCGTACCCAAAACGAAGACCCTATTGAGCACTTATTCGTGGCCAGCACCCACGATCACATGATGTTTTTCACTAACCTAGGCAAAGTTTATTGGCGGAAGGTTTACGAGCTTCCCGAGATGGGAAGAGATGGTCGGGGACGGGCCATTGTCAATTTGCTGAACCTCGCTCCGGGTGAGCGCATCACCGATGCCCGGGCGGTGCGCAATTTCGATGAGCCGGGTCAATACCTCATGATGGCGACCCGACAAGGTCTGGTGAAAAAGACGGAACTTTCTGCCTTCGGCCGTCCGACGCGGGCGGGAATCATTGCTATTCGGCTCCGTGAAGGAGACGAGTTGGTCGATGTCGTGGTCACCAAGGAAGGTGACGAAGTCGTCTTGGCCACTGCGCAGGGCATGGCCATCCGATTTAAAGAGTCGGATGTGCGCCCTATGGGCCGGGCAGCAACCGGGGTTCGGGGGATCAGCCTGCTATCCGGCGATTATGTGGTCGGGATGGTCGTGGCGGATCCCCAGGGCACCTTACTAACCGCGTGTGCCCATGGTTACGGGAAGCGTACTCCGTTTGGTCCCAATCTCGAGGGCGAACCGGGGGGACCGGCGGAAGTTAGCGATGATCAAGCCGAGTCCGAGGAAGGGGAGGAGGTTTCGGAGGCCTTAGCACTCCCGGAGGCTGATGAAGAGGTGGAATCCGAAGAATCGGAATTGGAAGAAGAAGCAGTCTCGTCCCATACTTCCTATCGCACGCAGCGTCGTGGCGGGAAGGGGTTGCGCGATATCAAGACCACGCCGCGTAACGGTCCGGTTATCGGCGTAACAGCGGTTCGCGATGATGACGAGATCTTGATGATCACCGCTCGCGGAAAAATCCAGCGAATTGCCGCTAGCGAAATCCGCGTTATCGGGCGCAACACCCAAGGCGTTCGTATCATGAGCCTTGATGAGGATGATACGCTGGTGGCCGTCAAACGGGTACCGCGGGAGGAAACAAACGGTAACGGGACAGACTGATCGCGATTCTTGCCAGTCATTTTTAGAAGATTTCGCCGTGTTCTCGGCAAGGTTCGTGTAGCAGTTTCTTCTCTTCAACAGTGAAGAAGTCGGTCAGGCGGGAACTCGGCGCCCTCTTCAAGCAATCTGTCGGGTTACATGATCAGGATAAGAGGTTGTGGCTACAGCGGTTATTACGGGGATAACAGGATTTGTTGGGGGGCATTTGGCTGAGCACCTTCTAGCCGAAGGGTACAAAGTTGTCGGCTTGGGACCCCAACAAGCATGGGAACCATGGACGCCGCCAAAGGTTCAAGAGCAGGTGGAACTCTGGGCTTGGGATTTTCGGCTGGCAAGCGTGGTTCCCGAAAAAGTCGAGGAATATCTTCGGGAATTTGCACCATCGGCGATTTTTCATTTAGCGGCAATCAGTGTCCCTGACCAATGCGGGCTCCAGCAACCCACCGAGGAAGCGTGGGAAGTCAATGTGCTGGGAACGGCGGAAGTTCTAAGATTGGCGGAGCGGCTTCCCGGCCCACCACGGGTGCTTTTCACCAGTAGCAGCCATGTGTATGCGCCTGTCTTGGCGGAAAGCCCAAAAGTGGATGAAAGCTGGCCCACCTTGCCACGGTCCGCCTATGCTCGAACGAAGCTTGCCGCCGAGCATTTGGCCAGCGAGGCCTTGGAACAGGGCAAGCCGGTGATTGTGGTCAGAGCTTTCCACCATACCGGTCCCCGGCAGCGCCCACCCATGTTTTTGCCCCAATGGGTTCAACAATTGGTTGAGAATCAATGTGCGGAGCTTTTCGTGTATACGCGCGAGGCTTACTTTGATTTATCAGATGTCCGTGACGTCGTCCGGGCATACCGTCTGCTCGTGGAGAAGGCACCCCCAGGGATCTACAACGTAGGCAGCGGCCAAAAGCGACAATCCGGCGAATTGGCCGAGTTACTTTTGAAGCTTGCGGGCCAAAGCCGGCAGATCGTCGAAACCCGGCCTGGGGTGCTCCAGGAGCCAATTGCCAACATCGACCGTTTGGTGAAAGCGACCGGGTGGATTCCACAGATTAATATCGAGCAGACCTTGTTGGATACGCTGCGGTGGTGGCAAGATCACGCAAAAGCCGCTAGTGGCGGTAAGGGGCACTCGTGAATTCAACAACTCGCTTTTAAGGCAATTGAGGGCTGGTCAGTTTAGGCTCGTCTTCAAGAAGAACTTTTTGGAAAACGTAACGTGGCGAAAATCCGGGGGCGGACGCGCGGGCAACTGGCCCGGCGATACTCGCTTACACTAAGCAAGAAGAGACTCCCTCGGGATATGAAGCCGATTCCACTCCGTCTCCGGGTAAAGAGTTTACTATTATCTTATGCAACTATCTTATGCAACGCTGTGGGGGCCGTGACGGATGCGACGCCGGCTCCAAGGAAAGATCGCGGCCGAGGGGTTAGGAGGGCACTTACAAGAAATCATCGCTTGGTATTGCGCGAGCAAACTATCCAAAATTTAAGCAGGGAGTAGGAACGGGACGAAAAGAGAACGCTTCTGCCTTGTCACGAGCGGGCTACTACTAGTTTTAGTCCCATTTTTGCTCTCTATTCATTATTCGCTATTCATTCTTATGTTCACATGTTTGACTCTTAGAAAGTGATCCGTCCGATAGCTCCACTTCCATGTTGATATTCGGCTACACCGATTACAAAGGTCAACGCGACTTTACGCTGTTTGGGAGAAGCTAAGATATCTTGTCGGGAAAGAAATCTCTTTGTCTAAAGAAAGGGGATAAACGATGTGCATTGCGATGATCGGGACCGGCTACGTGGGGTTGGTCACGGGAACATGCTTCGCGGAGACCGGTAATCATGTGATTTGCGTGGACCGTGAGTCTTGGAAGATCGAGATGCTCCAACGTGGCGAGTCGCCGATTTATGAGCCGGGGTTGAGCGAATTACTTACCCGGAATATTGCAGCCGGCAGACTAGGTTTTACCACCGATTTGGCAAAGGCGGTGTCGGAAGCCCAATTGGTCTTTATCGCCGTCGGTACCCCACCGCAGGAAGATGGATCGGTCGACTTAAGCGCGATATGGGAAGCCGTACGGCAGATGGCTCCGCATTTGGCTTGGGATGCGATCGTCGTCCTTAAGAGCACCGTGCCCGTGGGAACCAATGCGGCTGTGACCCGGCAACTGGAGGAATTGACAGGCAGAAAGTGCTCCGTAGCGAGTAACCCTGAATTCCTAAAAGAGGGGACCGCCGTCGACGACTTCATGAAACCCGATCGGGTTGTAGTGGGGGCGCGAGAGCGCAAAGTTTTCGAGGTGCTTCGGGAGCTGTATCAGCCGTACTTGCGCACGGATCGACCGTTTTTGGAGATGTCCCCGGAAAGTGCGGAAATGACAAAGTATGCCGCCAACGCGATGCTGGCTACCAAAATCAGCTTCATCAATGAGATAGCCAATTTGTGCGAGCGGACCGGGGCAGATGTTAATGATGTTCGCCGCGGCATCGGACACGACGAGCGGATCGGCTTCGCTTTTCTCTTCCCGGGCGTGGGCTACGGTGGCAGTTGCCTGCCGAAAGATGTCCAAGCCTTGGCTGCCGTAGCGCGAGGCCGGGACGTGTCCCCGGTTATCCTCGAGGCCGTTCACCGCGTCAACGAGCGTCAGAAGCACCTCCTTTTCGAGCGAATCTCACAGCATTTTCAAGGGCAACTTTACGGCAAGGTGATCGCAATTTGGGGACTGGCCTTCAAGCCAATGACCGATGATATTCGTGAGGCGCCCTCGCTTGTTCTGATCGAACGCTTGCTAGCAGCTGGGGCGACGGTGCGGGTTCACGACCCTGTGGCAATGCCGAACGTGCGTCGCGTATTTGGGTCGCGGCTGATTTATTGCGACCTCGCAGAAGAAGCTTTGGAGGGTGCGGATGCCCTAGCGATTGTGACCGAGTGGAAGCAATTCGTGCATCCCGATTTCGAAAAAGTGAAATCGTGCCTACGACAACCTTTGGTCTTCGATGGCCGCAATCTATACGATCCAGAAAAAATGAGGTGTTTGGGCTTCACGTACTACAGTATTGGACGACCAGTGGTTTTCCCAGCGGAATAAAACTACCGCTAGGATTGCCCGGCGTATCCGCCAGCAAGGTCTGGGAAGTTCTAGGAGGAAGAAATCGGCACTCGGTCCACCAATTTCGGAAATCGGTTGATGAATGTGGCGTGTACCGCTCGAAGGCTACCTGCTTCTCGGGGAAAGGCGAACCCCGCTGCTTTAGGGCCGGGATCAAGTCGAGTTTTCTCGGGGGTACGCATTTAAGACGAGCTTGGCTTGCCCCTTTCTTGCAAGGATCGGTTTGATGCGGAGCTCCGCTGTGGTTGGGGCCAACGGAGAATACTTTGGATGAAGGCGCGGATCCTGTTTGCTTAATCCAAGAGCGGGGCTTTAAGTCAGGAGGCTTTGCTTTTGCATATCAGCCTTCCTGATAAAGAACCGTAGTAGAGCCGAAAACTCGTATTCGGCAAATCCGCGGATATGAGAACAGGCGAGATCCGAACTTAAGCGGGGCTCATAAGCTCTCTAGAGCACTAAAAATCGAGCCCGGAAAAAAGTCCTGGAATTGCCCACACGCGGCGGATGATTTTACGGCATTACCACGTCACTTGCGTATGCGGCAGTTTCGCCCGGCGTTTCCCGGCCGCTCACCGCGGGCCCCTCCTTGCTCATACTCCCTACAATCAGCTTATCTTCCGCAGTTCATTCTTTCGAGAAATTCCTCAAAGTCATCACAACTATTGCTTTCCAACGCCCTTTGTGTTCCGACCGGTAGGGTCGACCCAAGCGTGGTAACGAGAGTGCGCTTCGAGCAAGCTTGTGCCAAAAAGGCGGGTTTTAGTGGGGTATAATACGGAAGCAGCGCAGGTTTTAGCGATAGCTATGGCCCGGGCCCCCGCTTTACCTAACGCCTGTTTGATACCACTTGCTTCCTCAATTCGCATTTCGAATTAAATCGTGTCTTGTTAGATGGTTTGGACGAAAACCCCAAGTACCGGCTAGGCTGGCAGAAGGCGATCATGGAAAGAGCGCCCCCCGAGCAAATGCCTGAAGAGCTCACCTCGCAGGATAGCTTGGAACGGCTGGCGGCCGATCACCAGGAGTTGCTTAATCATTGGGCCGGCCAACGACAGGCGCTTCACAAGATTCGGTTGGCCCTGACAAGCTGGGTTCAGGAATTAGCCGCCCGCTGGGATGCGGCTCGCGCCGAGCTGCAACGCCGACAATGGCAACTGGAGCTACGAGCCGCCGAACTCCAGCGGCGAGCGAAAGAACTAATCGACTTAGAAACCCGCCTTTCGGCAAGTCAAGCCGAATGGGAGGCTTTGCGCGCCCAAACGCAAAGCCAGTTCGAACTCTTGTCGGAGCATCTTCATCGGACCGAGCGGTCGCTCGGAATGCGCATTCACCAATTCGACGATCAATTGCGAGAATTGGCCCGTTTGCGATCAGAGCTTGCCCAACGCCAAGAGCATTATCAAAGGCAAATCGAGGAACTTGCGCAGGAGCGGGGCCGGGTCGACGCACTCCGCGAGCAGGTGGCGGAAGCGCAGAGGGAACTTGAGGAAAAACGTCAGTTGCTAACCGTACAGCAAAGCCGAACTGCGGCGCAACGCCAGGCGATTGCCCGGCAACTCCGCGCCCAGCGTCGTGCCCAGCGACTTCGATGGGAAGCTGAAAAAGCGCGGTGGTCACAGGCGCAGCCATTTTTTTCCTCGGCAACGCCGAAGGGAACGGAGTCCGCAGGGATCGACCCAATCGCCTTTGAAAAGCTGATCGAGCGGCTTGAGACCCAGTGGGTAAAATGGGTCGGTCAAGCGAAGCTTGCTGTAGGCAACAGTCCTAATTTCGACCGGCTCGCGGAGGCTTTGCAGGAAGCGATCGAGCAACGGGTGGCGTCCCTGCTTGAGGAGTTTGCTTCCCGCCAGCAGAACGATAAACTAGACGATCTAGAGCGTCGCTATCGACTCGCCGTGGAGGAGATTCGACAACTCCGCGCAGAAAACGAGTCCCTGAGCCATGCGGTGGCGGAAGCCAAAAACGAAACCTTCCAAGCGGCGAAAAAGGCGGAAATGGGAGCGGCACGGCCTGCGCTCGATTGGGAAGTGCAAAAGAATCAATGGTTGGCTGCCTTAGAGAGGGAAGAGTCGGCCGGGGAATCGAATTCCGATGAACACCGTCTCCGATTAGAGCAGATTGTACGACGGACCGAGGAGCTGCTGGCCGAGAAGGATCGTGAAATTCGCCATCTTCAAAAACTCTTAGAAGATCAAAGCAATAGCCTGGGACATTTGGCAGTGGGAGCGGCTGCAATCGGCGAGGTGCTCGATCAAGATCCCGTTATCCAGGAGGAACGCCAGCATCTCCAACGACTGCGGCTGGAGTGGGAGGAAAAATTGCGACGGGCCGAAGTTGAAATGTCGGTGGAACGAGCTAAATTGGCTCGTCAGCAGATGGAGTTGGAAGAGAAGCGTCGACAGCTCGAGCAATGGGAAAAAGAGTTGGAGCAACTGGCCAAGCAACAATCAAGCCATCAAGGTGCGGAAGATTCTTCGGCCCGAAATAAACCGGCTCGACGGCGGTGGTTCATGCAGCTTGGCCTGAAAGGTGAGGAAGAAGATTCGGGTACCTAAGTTGCAAGCGGCCCTTTTCACCGCTGGTTTCCATGCATTAAATGGGACTTGCATCTGTTTCGCAGTACTCATTTGGTAGATTCGCTTCGCTGTCATTGCGTGGCAGAAGAATTGCTGCAAGAATGTCCCCATTCGACGCCTAAAAAGCAGCTTCCCGCGGATTTGGGCTTTCAGTTTCTAGATGAGCTTGGCAGTTTTTTATCTTGTTCAATCAAGCGGCAACTTGGGTTCGGGTGTAGGTAACAAGGCTTCGCGTCGTCTCAGGAGTTCGAGTCGGAAATGGACTTGCAACTCGAAAACAAGGTTGCACTAGTCACGGGCGGAAGCCGCGGTCTTGGAAAAGCGATCTGCCTTGCCTTGGCCCGGGAGGGCGCTCACGTCTGCGTGAACTATCGCCACACCGCCTCTCAAGCCGAAGAAGTTGTTGAGCAGATCAAGCGACAATTCCGGCGGGAAGCAATGGCTATTCGGGCCGATGTCGCCAGCGAGGCCGATGTGGTGGCCATGTTTACGGCGACAATTCATCGGTTTGGACGCGTGGATATCCTCGTCAACAACGCGGCGGTATGTCCGACCGGATGGGTCAAAGACATGACCTGGGAGGTCTGGAGCACCACCCTTCAAATCAATTTGACGGGAACCTTTCTGTGTTGTCGTCAAATGGTTCGCCACCTCATCAACACAGGGCGAAAAGGCCGCATAGTGAACATCGTTTCAGCAGCAGCGTTCTTAGGTTCCACAACGGGACATGCCCCGTACGATGCAAGTAAAGGTGCCATTGTCTCGTTTACCATTTCCTTAGCGAGGGAAGTTGCCCAGTACGGCATTTACGTCAATGCTGTGGCCCCGGGGATGATTCGCACCGATATGACAAGCGCGACTCTCGAAGCGAATTTGGACAAGTACTTGGCGCGGATTCCCCTGCGACGGATCGCCGATCCGGAAGAGGTCGCGGACGTGGTGGTCTTTCTTGCTTCAGACCGGGCCAGCTATATGACCGGGGCAACAGTCGACGTAAGCGGCGGATTGCTCATGCGGTAAGCCGTGCAAGCATTGAGCGGATTCAGGAAACCCAATAGCGGAAAGCTTCCATTTGTCCCATCAATACGGCTGATTTGATATGCGGTACTTCCTTCTTGAGGCGGCCGCTTAAAAATCTGCCCTTTATCGCTTAACGGGGTGATGAATCCCTCGATTGCTGAGCAAGCCGGGTGCCTGTTGTGTACAGGAGCAGCCGAAATGTGCCCCTTTAAGCGCGGCGTCTTCCGAGCCTCTTGCAGCGTGACTTAACTCGGCTTTACACGTGAAAGGTGAAAAATTGAACTGGCGGTCTCCTGCGCTCTAGCTTAGGGCGTTAGTACACGGTTGTCGAGCGCGCTATTGAAGCAGGGTAAGTATTATGCCGGACTACCTGATGGGGATCGATCTTGGATCCACGAGTTTGAAAAGCGTCGTCTTTGACTTGGAGGGACGGATGGTAGCCCGGGCAAGCCGTCCGACCGTGCAGTTTCATCCAAACCCCCAGCATCCGGAGTGGACGGTGTGGCAACCGGAGCAAATTTGGGGTGATACTGCCGCGGCGATTCGGGAAACCGTCAGCCAACTGGATGATCCGCGGCAGATTCGGGCTGTTGCCGTTACGGGGATGGGGATGGATGGTCTGCCGGTGGATTCCAGTGGTCAGTGGTTATATCCCTTCATTAGCTGGCACGATGCGCGGACGCTTCCTCAGTACGAACGTTGGCTCGGGCGCGTGGGCTTACAGAAATCTTTTTTAATTGGGGGAAGTCCCGTCTGGCCCATCAACTCCGTGTTTCGCATTCTTTGGATGGCGGAAAATGAACCGGAGATCATGCAAAAAACCGCTAAATGGCTGCTGATCGAAGATTTCGTGAATTTCATGCTTTGCGGCAAGATGACCACGGACTACAGCATGGCTTCGTGTACGCTGCTTTTCGATCAGCGAAGACGCTGTTGGTCGGACGAATTACTGGCTGCCGCCGGTTTGAGTCGAAGTCTTTTGTGTGAGCTTCAGCCGAGTGGAACCTTCTTGGGGGAAATTCATGGGGCAGCATCCCGGCAGACGGGACTTCCGGAAGGTACGCCGGTGGTACTCGGAGGTCACGACCATTTGTGCGGGGCGATCCCCGTGGGGGCGTTCGAGCCGGGCGTATTTCTGGATGTTACAGGCACCTGGGAGACCGTGCTTGCCACGACGGATGAGCCGGCGCTTGACGCCAAATTGGTCGGTACCGGCTTGATGGTCCAGGCGCACGTCGCCCGGGATAAATACACGGCTTGGGGTGGCAATCCCGCCGGTGACATGCTGGAGTGGTTTCGTGCCGAATTCGGCGAAAGCTTTCGCCCGGAGCGCACCGTACCCGAACCGAGCCAGGGGATGGATAGCTCTGATTTACCTTCGAGCAACGGCTCGGAGGCTGGCGACATCCGGGCAGTAGCTTGGGAGGCGTTGATTCGGTCGGCGGCCAAAACTCCCCCGGGAGCAAGGGGGGTACTATTTTTGCCGCATCTATGCGGAGCAAGTTTCCCGGTAGTAGATGCAACCAGCCGTGGGGCTTTTTTGGGTCTGTCTCGACGAGCAGGCCGCGGAGAAATTGTTCGCGCTATTATTGAAGGGCTCTGTTTCCAATTTCGGGATTTTGTAGAGACACTTGCTGCTCGCTTGGGGCGAGCTCCCGAGCGGGTAATTACCGTCGGCGGAGCCACCAGAAATCGCTTTTGGATGCAGACGAAAGCAGATGTGTTGGGTCGAGCGGTCGAGGTACCGGAAATTGAGGAGGCCACCCCGTTGGGGGCGGCAATCCTCGCGGGAATCGGTGTGGGACTTTATGCCGACGAAAGGAACGCTTACGAGCGTGTTTGCCCTCAAAGCCACGTGTATCATCCTCAATCGGCAAATCAGCAGCTTTATGATCGAACGTTCGCTATCTATCGGCAGCTTTATCCGCTTCTGGCAGACCTGAATCGAAAATTGGCAGAAAACGAATAACAGAGCCCGAACCGGTCTTTCAAATCAACGTTTGGGGGATTGAACGTTTTGGAGGTTTCTTAAAGTCTTCCCTGTTCAAAGACTTCGAGATTCTTATCATCGGGCCGGGACTGCGAGGAATTCGGCACATTAGGTGGTCAAATCGGATCGAACGGCGGACTCTTCGTTTGAGGCGCATCCTTCTGGCCTTGCGGCCAGGTGCCCACTCGCGGGCCTTGAGCTCGCTTCGCTCTTGACGAAGCTTTGGTCCCGAAAACACAATGGGGACTGTAATTTTGCGAGAGATTTAGCACTCCGGAGCTTCTTGTTCAGGAGGCCGCGTGAGTTCTAAGAAAGCGTGATTTGTAGGTTCCTTTTTCCATCGTGCTTCTTCCCGATGTGAGCGGTGATGGATACTCACACGGTGTGCTTCGTGCACATTACTTTGGAAGCGGCGCGGACTGATCGCTTTGGTGACTTGAACTCGGAGCCATCGCTATGGCAGGCTGGTTTTACCTCGTGGGGGGTGAAGTGAGGGGCCCCATCTCTTCGGAGGCGCTGAAAGAAAAATTGGCAAAAGGGGAGCTTACGCCGGATTGCCCCGTGGGATCCTCACCGGATGCCCTGTGCTGGGAAATTCGTCAAGTTCCGGAGTTGGCGGCAGGTTCGTCGCCGGCGGGAGAGGGGGCCGAAGCGGTAGGGGTGGCATCAACGGTAGCCGATAGTTCCCTCGCCCATCCGGAACCGGAACCCGGACCAACGGATGCGTTAGCGGGATCCGCTGCGCTGGATGTCTCGGAACAAGGGGTGATTCCCGGGGCAACCCGCTCCCCTCTTGCGCTGCGGCCATGCAGCGATTGCGGCTGGATGGTCTCCCGCCAAGCTAGTGTGTGCCCCCGATGCGGCCGGCTTTTCCACGAAGCTTCCTCGGTTTTGGTCTATCGGGGAGAACACCCGGTCCCGGTCATCATTTTCTTTTCGGTCTTAGCTGTGCTTTTCGTCTTGAGTAGCCCTTTTCTCGTGTATTTTTGGGTAAGCTTCCTGGGGCACCGGTTTTTGGGCGAGGAAGGGGCTACGGGGCTGTTCCCGCTTGGGTTTACGGCTGCTTACATTGTTTCGATGGTAGTATGTGCCCTTTTGGGGGGAGCCGTGGGGAAACCCCGCATGGCTTACTTGACCGGATTGTTCTTGGGTCTTTTCTTTGGTCCCCTCGGTGTATTTGCAGCGTATGCCATCGATAAAAGACCGCAGTGTTGCCACTGCTTGAGCCGTCTTGATGGCTTGGCGCGGGAATGCCCTCATTGCCACGCGCGATTACTTTGGAAAGTACAACCGAGTTGGTATTAAGCTTCCCCCCAAGGTATTTCGCGCGAGAAGGTTGAGCCTTTGCGGTAAGATGCACGGCTCGTCGTGTGCTTGGGATTTAGCCATCATTTTCAACTCGATTATCGCAGATGATTTCCCATGTTTGGGGTATTTTTCAACGATAGCGCAGGCCTTTGGATATTTTAAGGTATGCAGGTATTCCGGCGGCGGAATCCCTCTCGTTAGCCGGAATGTTCAAGCTCCGGCCTTGAGACCGATGCTCTGCGCGTAAAGAACGCGGAAATCCTCGCAAGCCTTTGCTCATAGTGTACTCCGCGTCCGGCCTGCTGATGTGCGAGAATTCTGCGAGTAAGTCGCTCCGAATTGGCAGGCCACTTCTAACCGCGACGCGCTTCGGAAGCTTGTTAAACGCACCACAAAGTCATCGATTAATAATTTCGGCCTGCAAACTGGTATCCCGAAAAATGTTAGGAGTTTATGATTCTGGAGCTAATAAAAAACTAATAAGAAAAATCTTAGATTTAAAGCGGAGAACCAGGAGTTGATTATTCGGATCTTTAGAGTAGGGCTAAAAGCTCGAGGTTGAGGAGGCCCTATTCTGAGTGGGAACACGCGGGGGTTCATCACTTGGATCGCTAGGGAAAGCATAATCGGTCACGGAGGTCGAGGGAAGAGCGCAAGAGGTCTTCATTTGCAGTCTCATGACGAGCGTGACCAATCCGAATTCTTGAAGCGAGATCGGGGCTTAATTTGGAGCTCAAGAACAAGGGTTAACAATTCGAATCTCTCCGAAAAAGTCGTTTCCGCCGGAAGATGAAAAAAGTCGCATTCGCCGGGAGATAGGGAGCAAATGATGAATCGAGATTCTGTCGTCCAAAGGATCGGTTTTGCGCGAGTTTGTTTCTTTCTTCCTAATCTGATAACCACCGTTTACGCTATCATCCTCGGTTTTGCCATCCCGAGCGGTTTAGCCGATTTGGCTGTGGGGCAAACACTTCAGATCGGTGCTGCCCGGGTGGACATCACGCCCACGCCGGAAATGAAGGCCTCCCTTGGCGGCTACGGGGCGCGGATGGGTCGTCCGGCCGAAGGGGTGCATGATCGCGTCTTTGCCAAAGCCTTAGTAGTTCGTCAGGGGGGCAAAAAGTTTGCCCTTATCACGGCGGATATTTTGGCTTTTCCGCCGGGCTTCAAAGCTCGTTTAGTGGAGCGTTTAGCCCTTTATGATTGGACCCGTGATCAATTACTCCTGCTTCCGAGCCATTCACATACGAGTATCGATATGACGTCTTTAGACCCGCGATTTGTCCTGCCAATTCCGCAACTTGGGCAGTTTAATCAGCAGGTCTTCGATATGGTCTTAACGCGGTTGGAGGGCGTTTTACGGGAGGCAGAATCTTCCCTGGGACCGGCGAAAGTCGGCGTTGGGGCATGCCGGCTTGAAGGATGGGTACGCAATCGACGTCGCTCAGATGGATTCACAAGCCCACAATGTACGGTGGTTCGGATTGACACGGTTGAGGGGCGACCGCTTGCGGCCGTCGTTCATTTCACGGCACATCCTACGATTCTACTGCCTGAACACATGTATTTTTCCGGGGATTGGCCAGGACATCTCCAACGCACTTTAGAGGCGTTGATTGGACCGGGAACGACCGTGTTATTCGTCAATGGGGCTCTGGGGGATCAAGCGCCGGTCCTGCGTCCCGATTCAGGCTACAGCCGCTGGGAGGCTTCCGAGCGTTATGGGCGCGAATTGGCGATCGAGGCACACCGCGTTTGGGGTAGTATTATCCCGAGTGAGGAAGGCACGTTAACGTACTGCTGGGCACGGGTAGATTTACCTGAGCTAACTTGGCATCCAAAGTTTCAGGAAACGGGCGGGACCGAGTACGGGTTGACTCAGACCCTGTTGAAGCAGTTTTTGCCCCTGATTTTTCCGCGACAAACCGCGGTCGCCGGATTGAAGTTGGGATCGCTAACCCTGATAGGTATGCCGGGAGAGCCTATCGGCGAGTTGGGCCGAGCTGTAGCGGATTACGTGAAAGAATATCAGACGAAATTGGGGAAAGCCGAAACGGAGAAGGGTCAGAATCCCGGATATATCATCGTGGCCGGCTTGGCGGACGAATGGATCAGCTATGTTCTGACTGCGGAGGAGTATCACCGCGGGGGCTACGAAAGCAGTGTCAGTTTTTATGGTCCGGATTTAGGGGCCGCGCTACTTCGGGCAGCGAAGCAAGTAGCTCAGGACTTGACGCTCTCCGAGGTTCCCTAAGCGGGCCACCCGCGTCAGTAAAAGCGAAGAACCATGATTCTTAAGCACGCTTCAGAGATAAGGCAAAGCCCTTTTTTAGGAGGCTTATGAGGACCGGAAGATCGATTGGCCAAATTCCGTGGATCAAATCCCTGGTCGCAACCGCTTTCGTCGCGACGCGATAATATACGGTTCTCAGGAGTCAAGAAAGGCTTTTCAAAACCGCACGAAATCGCTTTTTTGATGGCGACAAACCGCATTTCCGCATTTAGGTGGCCAGATTTCTCCGCCGCGTTAAATCGTGGAGTTCGCCATCGCTTCCGGGCTGGAGCACTTTGAGGCGCTTTATTATGTTGTAGGTGCCCGGCAGATGTAATATACTACAGGCATGTAGATGCTGCGCACGAGTTATCGCGCCTCACAAGAAACTGCGGCACCCGCAAGGCTTTAATTTGCCGTCGGCTCCATATCAAGGCGCAAATCGTCGTGGAGAGAGATTTACGAAGGCGAGCGCCCTCACGCATTCCCACCGATTGAGATTTTTTAACCTGAGCTTAAACCGGCCTTAGAAATTAAATTTTGGTTATCGAAGAGTGTCTTTCAGGTTTGCACGATCTGTTTAATAGGCATGGCCGACAAGCCATTGCGTGCTCTTTCGACCACGACGTCAAAAGCCGAGTAGTTAATCATCAGTGAAATGGATATTAATGGTCCGTTTTATCGGTCAATAAGACAGCAATCCGGATTCCGTAATCAATTCGGAAATGAGGTACTCGCACGAAATCGGCCGCTTTCTTCCGCAGCCAAAGGAGGTGAGCCATGCAATGGTTCGAATGCTCTCGGTCGGATCGATCGTTTTCGGATGGGTCATTGTACGATCCAAACCGCGATTCACTGCGAGAGGGGGGAAGTCCGCGTCGGGACTTCCTGAAGTCGACGGCCGTAGGTGCCTCCGCTTTTATGTTGCAGACTGCCTCGGGGATAGCAGCGGAGGCAACAGAGGAGAAATTGCCTTCCATTCAGTTGGGCAGTCATCGCATCAGTCGCTTGGTTGCCGGGTGGAATCCGATAGGGGGTCACTCGCACACCACGATTACCATGGCCCGGTTCATGCGTGAATATTTTACAGTCGATCGTGTCGTGCAATTTCTCCAGAAGTGCGAAGCCGAGGGGATCACGGCATGGCAGTTTGACCACACGGAGACCGGTGTTGCGGCAATTCAGCGACTTCGCGAATGGGGCACGAAGATGAAATTAATTTGTCTTCATGCTGAGCGGGCGATCGACGCTCCGATCAAGAAGGTCATTGATGACACCGGCTGTATCGCCATTGTTCATCATGGGGGCGTCACCGATGCCATGTTCCGGGCCGGAACCCCGGAGAAAGTTCACGACTTTGTAAAAAAGGTGCATGATCATGGCGTCCTGGCCGGGGTGTCCGCTCATAATCCGGATAACATCAAGCGAATTGCCGACGAGGGTTGGGAAGTTGATCTCTTCATGACCTGTTTCTACTATTTGACACGGCCTCGGGAAGAGCAACTAGAGAAGCTCGGCAAGGTGGCCGTTTATGAACCGTACTACGAGTCCGATCCGGTGGAGATGACGGCGGTGGTCCGTCAGGTGTCGCAACCGTGCCTGGGGTTTAAGATTCTCGCGGCAGGTCGGCTCGGATGGACGCAGCGTCAAGTCGAGAATTGTTTCAAGTTCGCTTTCGAGAATCTTAAGCCGACGGACGGTGTAATCGTTGGAATGTTCCCTGTCTATTTCGACGAAGTAGCAGCCAATGCGAGTTACACTTTAAAATACGGTCGTGCGGTCGCTTCGACCACTTGAAGTTGGCGGTACCGCGGGAACGAGGTGCTGTTGTCCAGCGAAGCGATTCTGATTTGAAACGCCCTTGGCTTGAGACATTTTCCGGGGCCAAAGTTAGCCATCCGATGCACATAATAGATTGGGGCGAGGTGATCGCTCCTAGCGACCCGTTCAATGACGATCGTTAGCCACGAGTTTTTTACCAACGTACGAGAGAGATTTTGTTCCCGGAATTTGAGTGCGGTTCTTTTCGGGAATTTGATCAATCCAGGTAAGATGCTGTCGGGACTTTGGCTGAAAAAAATGTCGGGATTTTGTTGGAGAAAATTTTGAGCCCCGAGCTGAAATCGGTTTTCTCGCCAAGGTTTACTGGCAATGATGCACTTCGCGCGTTCATCTATTTGAAGACTAGCTCCCAACGAAAATCGGCTGTTATTCCTGTCGCGTTGGAATGTGCTGATTGAAGCCCGCTTTTCGCGGGGTTGATTTTTCGTTCTCAAGTAAATCCCTTGGCAGCTTGCTGCAAAACAGGTTGTAGATCAACACCAAATTTGAGAGGAATCTGAACCGGGAGGGTTCATTCGGCTTTTTGGCCTCCTGCATATAGTGGTTACAGCGATATCGATTCTTCGCTTGTGTGAACATGGGGAGTTTTCCAGACCTTATGAATTCCGCTTCATTATTTAAGAACTTCATGGTTTCGCAGGGTACGTCTCTTAGGCTTTTTGTAGCCATAACGATGGGTGTTGGGTTGTGTATCCTCGCACTTCGTTTTAGCCCGTCCCATGCAACCGGGATTGAGGAACTCGGTGGTAACGCCGCGGTATGCGCCGGGAAAAATCCGGCAAACTCTCTGGCGGAATTCCGCATGAATGAGCAGCGGTCAACCGCGGCGGTAGTCGGAATCGCAGGGGGAAGTTCGGGAGGAGTCGCCAATCACAGTACCCAGGACCCGGCTGGCTCAGCGGAAGGATCCCCGTGCGATGGTAGTAAACCGGAGAAAGAGAACGTGAACCGGGTAGTCGCGAATGCGAAAAACTCCCCTATCTTTTTCCCCTCAAATCGTCATGTGCTAATCAGCGGTAAGTTTGTGATCATCGGTCGGACCGATGAGGACGTGTTCCGTTTGAATGGCCGCGCGGGCGTGATGGAATCGGTCGGGAGTAACGTTCGGATTGCCCCAATGCAAATTGCACCCGGGACTTACCGCTTGGATGTGGAAGGCCATCGTCACGAATTCGTGGTGGCATTAAATGAGCGGGAGCACGACGGGCCTAATGGTTGGCCTGTAGTCAGGTGGCATCCCATGGAGGGATCGGCGGAAGGATGTCGCGAGTGTCATCACGGGCCGCCAGATCCGGCTAAGCACCACTGGCGTAGCGTTCCAATACCCGAAGCATGCTTCGGGTGCCATCCTGTGGTCAAATTAGAAGCGATTCACGCTCATCCGATGGAACATTTGCATCAATGTCAGGATTGTCACAGTGTTCACTCCGCGAGGGAGCCCTATCTTCTGAAGGGCTCAGTTCGCGAACTCTGTAGCGCTTGCCACGAGTCTTGAAACGCTTCAGGTGCATTGGCTCGTGTTTTGGAAGGGCATTTTCGCTGAGCATCTTTCCAGATTTGAGCATCTTTCTAGATTATCGCCGCCTTTCCCCACGCTGAGCCGGTAGCGACCTGAGGGTGCCGAATCCCACGGTGTGGTAGGTTGCGCGCCTAAGACTATCTCCTCCTTACGCTGCCATGACCCGTGTATAGCCCCGGGGCCGGACTACGTGTCCTCCATGTCTTTCTTCCCCCTCTTTCCCGCCTGTAAAGCCTTCATGCGAAATTCTGTGGAGGCCTCCTGCATTATGGCGGGGCTAATTCTTGACATGCGATCTCTCTCCCTAGCTTCACTTTTTTACGCCGGAATCCTCCTTTCAGTAGAGCCGATACGCTGATGGGTTTTAGGCAGGTCGGGCTGATCAGGGCTATCGCTCCTTCTTCTTCCTCCTCCTCCTCCTCCTCGCCGGCTTTCCACGTTTGACCCACGGGTGCGTTTTCGCCCACTGAGCAGCCACGGAGTTTTCCTCTACACCATTTCGAAGCACTTGCACACAAAGATCGGACAAAACGAGGAGAGATAGAAAAGCTTTATCGGCCTAAATAAGTTTGGCGACTAAAGGGATTATGTCGATTAGTCTAGCGGATTGTGTAGGACAGTGGGGTAATCGAGCCGCATATTCGCCTGATTCACTTTCCCAAACTCAACCGTTGTGCCGAAAAATCGAGATAGACCGCCACAAGGGTGAAACCTCGCAAAGATGAGGCCTTCAAAGCGTTCTTTGACCGGTTTGCGCGCTTTGGTCGCCCCGCAAATTGATGTGCCTTAGCCGAAGAAGGTTGCCGAAGACTAGGAGATAAGAAGATCAGGAGATAAATCGCGCCAAAGCTTAATCAAAGGCCGCATTCCTAATTCCTGGGGGGAGCTTTCGGGCCAACGTGCAAGTTTTAGAAAGCTAAGGAAAAAACGCGAAAGTGCGAATATGGTTTCTGGGGATTGCCCGTCGTTGACTTACTGAAACCGGCAGATAAGTTCCGTGTAACCTCCAGGATGACTTAATCGGCATGATCGGAACGGGCGCACAACATTCCGCAAGATCTTTGGCTTGCAGAAAAGATATCTTTTACCTCCCAGGAGGAAACTGCGTGCTAAGCATTCTTAGGGTTTCACAGTGATGAAGCCGCCCAAAGGGTCGCGAAGCGTGCGAAGGTTTTCCGGATCCAAAAAGTCGACGAAGTGACCACCAGCTCCCTCTCACTCCAGCCCGCTCAAAGTGGTTTGATGAAAGCGAAAGGAAATAGACAATGACCCGCATCAACACGAACGTCAGTTCACTGACCGCTCAGAAAACGTTACTACGCTCGAATATCGCCCTCCAACAGGCCTTGACCCGGCTTAGCACCGGTCTGCGAATCAACTCCGGCAAGGATGATCCGGCAGGGTTGATTGCCAGCGAGATGCTGAAAGCCAATATCGTGTCTATCGATCGGGCGATCCGAAACAGCGAGCGCGCTGAGCAGATGATCGCAACGGCCGATAGTGCTTTGAACCAGATCAGTTTGCTGCTGAATGATATTCGCGCTTTGGTCACAGAGGCTGCCAACCAAGGCGCAATGAGCAGCGACCAAATTGCTGCAAACCAATTGCAAATCGACGCGTCATTGGAAGCGATCAACCGGATTGCTCAAACCACGGCATTCCAGGGACGACGGCTTCTAGATGGAAGCCTTGACTTTATCCATACGGCGGGTAGCGTATCGACGATCGAGGATATCGAAATTGCCCAAGCGAATCTCGGATCGACCGGGCAAATGACGGTCGAGGTGGATATCAAGCAAGCGGCCTCTCAAGCTCAAGTGCTGAGTGCTTCAGGAACTGCCACAGCCACAACTGTGCTGCGATTCCGTCCGGGGGTTACACACACATTCACCAATAGCGGTGGTGCGGCCATTCGGATTAATGCAGCAGCCTTGGGAGATGCAGAAGCCGATGTCACGGTTACCTTCCAAAATACCGGGAATGCTTCAGCCTCCTACAATCCCGATACGAAAGCTTTGACCGTCACATTCAATGGTGGAACAACGACCGTTGCAGACTTGGTAGCGGAAATCAATGCCTTGGGTGTGTTCCAGGCGGAAGTGGCCGTGGGTGGAATCGTTAGTGCAGACGCTAATAACGATAGTAACACGCTCCGCCATGATAGTATTACCATCACGGCGGCGAATCCCGGTCCGGACTATAA